>Ga0268248_100118_pt1 | contig 58799 bp, 54 predicted proteins | sample AgamicAtAme_FD_200856 | JGI IMG/M metagenome (GOLD analysis project Ga0268248, IMG submission 200856) | Agave microbial communities from Guanajuato, Mexico - At.Am.e (v2) (version 2) | ecosystem: Host-associated > Plants > Phyllosphere > Phylloplane/Leaf | place: Guanajuato, Mexico | collected... | reverse complement strand
GCCACGTCGGCGGCGTCCATCGCCTCGATCTGTGCGATCAGCGCGTCCTCGACGCGCAGTGCCAGCGCGGCGATGGTGGGCGACTCGAACAGGAGCCTCAGCGACAGCGGAACTTCAAAGCGTTCGCTGGCGCGCGCCATCACCTGCGCGGCAAGAATGGATTGTCCGCCCAGGGTGAAGAAGTCGTCCTCCACGCTGACCCTGTCCAACGAAAGCACCTCGCCTACCAGGGCGGCGAGGATTTGTTCCGTCAGCGTGCCCGGTGCGACGTATTCCCGCGTCGCGGCGTGGCCCAACGCCTCTGGCGAGGGCAGGGCGAGACGGTCGATCTTTCCATTGGCCGTACGGGGGAATTCCGCGAGCGGAATGATGGCCGCCGGAACCATGTGCTCCGGCAGGCGTGTGCGCAGATGCGACGCAAGCGCCTGATCCTCGATCGCAACCCCGTGCTGCGCGACGACATAGGCCACCAGCTGCTTGCCGCCGATGCTATGCGCCCGAGCGGTCACCACGGCGTCCTGCACGTGCGGGTGTTGCCGAAGAACGGCCTCGATCTCGCCAAGCTCGATGCGGAAGCCCCGGATCTTGACCTGATCATCGATGCGCTCTACGAAGGCGATCGAACCGTCCGGCAGGTATCGGGCGTGGTCGCCGGTGCGATAGAGCCGCGCACCTGCTGGTGCACCCGGGTGTTGCGCGGCGAACGGATCAGGGATAAACCGCTCAGCAGTCAGCGCGGGTCGGCCCAAATAACCGCGCGCCACGCCCGCGCCGCCGATATAGAGCTCGCCGGTCACTCCCGGCGGCACTGGCTCCAGGTTCGCATCCAGCACATAGGCCTGAGCGTGCGGGATCGGCCGGCCAATGGATGGCTTTCCGCCGTGCGGAACACAGCGCGCCATCGTCGTGCAGATGGTGGCTTCCGTGGGCCCGAAGGCATTGATGAAGCGCCTGCCCTCCGCCCAACGATCCACCAGTTCGGCGGAACAGGCCTCGCCGCCCGCAATCACGGAGGCCAACGCCGGCAGCGGTTCCGGCGGTATCGTCGCCAGCACGGATGCCGGCAGGACGATCACGCTCACGCCATGCTCGCGCAATAGTCGCGCCAGCGGCTCCCCACCCACGACATCGGCGGGGCGCAGCAAGAGTCGCGCGCCGGCCGCGAGGGTCATGCAGACGTCCGATACGGAAACATCGAAGCCGAACGAAACGAATTGCAGGACGCAACTGTGTGCGTAGACGCCGAATCCCTCGATCTTCGCCTTGACCAGGTTGAAAAACGCGTCGTGCGTGACCTCGACGCCCTTCGGTTTACCGGTCGAGCCGGACGTATAGATGATGTACGCCAGGTCGCTCGGCGCAGGCCCTTGGCTTGGTGCGCCTGTCGGCTGGCTTTCGAGCGCCGCGCCATCGGCCTGCCAATCCCAGACGGCGGACGCACGGGCCCGTGCGGCAAGCAGTGCATCGATGCGTCCCCTGGTGCCTTGGCCGGTCACCACCAGGCCAGGGCGCGCATCCTCGATCATGAAGGCGATACGCTCGTCGGGATAACCGGGATCCAGTGGCAGGTAGACGCCGCCAGCCTTGAAGATGGCGAGCATCGCGCAGACAAGTTCGGGACTGCGCTCCAGCAGCACGCCCACGGGAACCTCGGGACGCACGCCCCGTTGACGCAGCGCGTGCGCCAGTTGATTGGCGCGCCGATCGAGTTCGCCGTAGGTCCATGTCGCATGACCGGAGACAAGGGCGATGGCTTCCGGGTGGCTGCGCGCATGCGCCTCGAAGAGCGTATGCGCCACGCCATCGATCCGGTCCCTGTCGGTCTCGTTCCAGCGGCGGATGACGCGATCGCGTTCGGTGGCGTCGAGCAGCGGGAGCGCGTTCGCAGGTGTGTCGGGCCGGTCCACGGCCGCCGAAAGCAGTACGTCGAAATGCGCCAGCATCCGCTGCGCGGTCGATGCGTCGAAAAGATCGATGTTGTATTCCAGCGAGAGGGTGACACCACTTTCGAGCGGATCGAGCACCAAAGCGATGTCGAAACGTGCGCGGTCGGTCGGCACTTCTCCCGCGTAGCCGATGCTCACATCGGGTGCGATCTGTACGGACGGCCGCACGTTTTGCACCACTAGCATGGTCTGGAATACCGGCGAGTGGGCGAGCTCCCGTTGGACGCCAAGAGCGCCGACCAGTTCGCCGAATGGGAATTCGCCGTGCGCGTAAGCGTGGATGCAGCGGGTACGAACGTCGCGAAGAAGCTGGCGAAACGACACCCGGCTATCCACCTTGATGCGCATCGCCACCGTATTGACCAGAAAGCCGATCAGGTCGCGCGTGTCCTTGTCGGTACGCAACGCGAAGGGCGCGCCGATGACTATGTCCTGCTGGCCGGTGTACCGGCTCAACCAGATCGCATACGCAGCCAGCAGGTACATGAAGGGCGTAACGCGCTCGCGACGACTGGCTTGCTCGAGTCGTTCCATCCAGGCGGCGGACACGGGCATGGCCAGCGTGGCCCCACGGTATGTCTGCACGGCCGGGCGCGGCCGATCCGAGGGCAGAGCAAGCACCGGCAGTTCGCCGGCCAGTTCCGCACTCCAGAATTCGAGCAGGCGCCCGTGGTGATCGCCCCGGATGCGTAGGCGCTCAGCTGCGGCGACATCATGGCTTTGCAGACGAAGAGCGGGCAGGGGAGAAGGTTGTCCGCTCGACAAGGCTGGGTAAATGGCCCCCAGCTCTTGCAAGAAGATGTCGATCGACGCACCGTCGAAAATGATGTGGTGAACCGTCAGCACGAGCTGGTGCGCGCCTGCATCGAAACGATACAAAGTCGCCCGGAGCAGGGGCGGTAGCGCGAGATCAAATGGACGGTCGAGCGTCGCGCGTTGATGCTCCCGTGCCAAGGCGGCGGCATGTGCCTGGCCGCTCAGATCCTCGATGGTCAGCGAAAACGCCTGCAGCGCTGCCTCGATGCGCACGGCTTCGCCTTGCCGGTCCACGAAACCCGTGCGAAGCACGTCGTGACGACGCATCACTTCAACAATGGACTGCTCCAGCAAGGCGGCGTTCAAGGGGCCGCGCAAGTTGAAAATCATCGAGGCGTTATAGAGCGCCTTGTCGTCAACCAGTCGATCGATGATCCAGAGACGCTCTTGGGCGAAAGACAGGCCCGGTACCGAGGCTTCAGTCGGCGATCGGTCGGCCATATCAGATCAGGCCCGGCATTTCGATGAGCTTTTCGGAGCCATTGACACGCATCGCGCATGCGGCAGGCAGGTTTCCTTTCGTACGCCAAGACAACGAATCCACGCGATCCCCCTCCGCAAGCACGGTTTCCATCTGCTGCTCGGTACTACTTCGCGAAATGCGTTCTTCCTTTCCATCGTGTGCGGCGGAAAGCGGCGCGCACGACACCGCGGGATGCTCACTCGAGGCGGCGCATCTCCCTCAACCGTGGTTCTACACGGCCTGTTGCGCAACGAAAACCAGATCAACGATGCGCTTCGCCAGACACGCCGATGGCGACTCCTGGCCCATGCATCTCCTGAACACGCCCGCACACGCAGTGCAGAGGCGCCTCCCCATGTATGTGTTCAGGTCTATTCGATTGAGCAATAAAAAATGTTGCGAGTGCAAGCGGCCCTAACAGCGAAAGGCGGCACAGGCGGCACAGCCTGTTCGCGAATCCACTTGAGAGCATGTGCCCAAGATATGAATTTCAATCGATACTTAAAAAAGGACTGGCGCATCTCTTGAGAGATATTTCTTACACAAACTGCAGGCTTTCACCTACAAACTATCTGTGGCGCTTGATGCTCAACACCTGCAGAGGCACGAAGCTATTTGGCGCGCAGGACTGGCGGTCTGGCCCAGCGGTACCAGGGGAATTGCATCCACTGGCCGGGCAAGTAATGGGCCGGCCGGTCGTTGCGGCCTTAAGTTTCATGGCTGCAATTAATCAGCCATGCGAAACGAGACCGGCGCGTTTTAAGATAAATTTCGCGCCGAAGCGGTTGCACAGAGCGACCGGCTGAAATTCGGGCTTTGGCAGCCGTGCCAGCCATCGATAACTACGCATAATGTAGAGGGTCGGCCGAGAATCAGAAAAAAAAGCGCACTTTGAGTCCTAACTGTCTGTTGGAATTACAGAATCCGATGAAGACGGCCCGGCGAAGCGTTCCTGCGGTGACTTCGCGCCGCCCAACGAGCCTGGCTAGCCTCCTAGAGATCATGCAGGCGGCCCACTTCATGTGCCCTGCTCGATCACAGGATCGCCTACATCCTCAGTCGCTTGCGGCGTCAGAAGCCTCCGGCTTGCGTCGTGCGGTACTACGGCTCGTGTCAGGTCGACGGTGTAATCGCCAAACCGGTTGATGTGCGCCGTCCGGTATGGCGACAGCCCTGCCAGGACTTCCGGGGTGATTTCATGACCTTCGACCTGTAGTTGGCCAATGGCCCGCGTCATGTGCTCGACGTTATGGAGAATGACCATGTTGGCCACCAGATGGTTGTAGCCGATCACCTTCTCCTGCTCATGCCGCAGGTTCTCGGCAATGATGCCCTGCCCACCGAAGAAGGCCCACTGGGCGAAGTTATTGAACTCCTCGCTCTTGTTCGTTGCCGCCGTGATCATCTGTCGAATCTCCGCGCTGTCAATGTAGCGTAGAAGAAACATCGTTCGGATCACGCGACCCAGCTCGCGGAAGGCGAAGTAAAGCTTGTTCTTTCGGCTCGCTGTACCCAGACGACGAAGAATGGTCGACGCCGTGATCTTCCCTGTTTTGATCGACACAGCCACGCGCTGCATGTCCGGCAGATGGGTTTGGATCAGATCCCAGTCGATCACGCCATCACCGAACAACGGGTGCAGATGCGGATAGGCGGTGCCTGCATCCGGTCGCGAAAATGACAGGTCCCGGAGGTTGCGTATGCGAGGCATCAAGTCGATACCCAATAGGTACGCCAGGGCGAACACCGGGAAGCTCTGCGCCTGTGTATCTCCGTGGATGGTCTTGGGCTGGATGTCGGAGTCGTTCTGCAGCACGTCCAGAATATAGATTGCTTCGTAGGTGCCGCAGGCAATGAAGCGGCTCAGCAGCGCGATGTATTTGTCCGAAACGTGGTAGTAGCCAATCCCACCGTAGCCGCCGTAACGAAGGTGGTACTGCGAGAGCGTGTTCTGCTCGTACATGCTCCACTTGGTGCCGTCGGCTGACGCCGACTGGCCACTGCCCCAGTAACCGGGTAGCTCGTAACGGTTGTAGACGTTGATGATGTCCTTCGTCGCTCGCTCGAGCACCTCGTCGGTCACGTACTTCAGGTTCAACCAGCCCGCCTGCTTTCGGCTCAGATCGCGAAGGGACCGCGCGGTTTGCGTGGGCCCAAGATTGCAGCCATAGCAAAATACGGTCGTGACCACGCGATACAGCAGGTTGTCGACTTGCGCCTCACTGCCGGCGAGCGGTTTGAAGTGACGCTCCATACCGGTCCAGGTCGCGACATCCTGAAGCACGTCCGTGATGGTGGTGGGCTCCATGCGCTCAAGCAGCTTGGCATCCAGGATGGCGATGTCCCGCGTGACCTCCGGACGCTGCGGCTTTCGGAGAATCAGTCGACCATCGACGAACGAGGCATCGGCATTTGCTGGGAAACGTCGATTGACCGATTCACACCGCTCGCGCATGGCGTGCCGGAGGTTCTGAACGAACTGCTCTGGTTCCACGGCAAGACCCGTCGCCTCGCCATACAGCGGCAGTTCCTGCGCCAAGATCGCATCATCCACCAGCGTCTCGCGGTAGTCGTCAAACTTGTTGGCTCCGGGGACAAAGAGGTCACCCGATTTCAGCTCATCTTTGATATGGAACAGCGCGGCGAGCTCGAAGAAACGGCGACGCACCCAGGCCGGCGGACCGTACCGGTTCTTGATCATCGCTTCTTTCCGCCACGTCGCCGACATCCAGGTGAAATCGTCGGGCCACTCCAGGCCTAGCTCTGACAGTGCGAGTGAGTCCCGACGGACGTCACGGCAGTACTCCAAAACCTCCAACAACCGAGCCGTGTTGTCATCGCTGGAGGTCGAGCGCAGCTGCATGATCGCAAGGCAATTAAGCAGCAACGCGCGTTGGGCGGCATAGGGACGTTCCAGAAACGGAATGAAATGCTGTCCCGCGTACGCCAGATGTTCGTTGCAATCGGCCACGATCAGTGAAACGGCCCGTTCGAGCGAGCCTTCGATGGCGGTGATGCGTTCCTCCGCGGTGCCTTCCAGCTGGTATGCCTGCAGGGTCTCCTTCAGCTGAGCCACTAGCGCGTCGGTGCGCTTCATGTGCTCGGCCTGATAGGTCATCAGGTTCTTTTGGGCGACGTTTTCCAGGTTCTGCAGCAGACGGATGAAGAGCTCGGCGGCGTCATCCAGAGTCTTGTTGTACTGGGAGCGGATAAAGATGACCGCCAATGCGTGACGTTTCGCCGGATGGTACTCGGCTAGTTCCGCGGCGTCCTTGGCGCGCGCCCAGTCGCGAAAGAACTTCAACTTGGCGATGGGAATATCCACCGGCGGTAATGAATCCGCCAACGTGCGCAAACGCTGCACATGCGCCAGGTAGTAGCGCACCTCTTTGTTCCCCGGCTTGCGTGGCTCGCGCTTGAGCGCTTGCCAGCCGCTGCTGGTCATACCCGGTGCGACGGTCAGCAGCGACGCGATCGTCTCCTTGGACGCGGATGACAGGCTGTCGTCGATCTGCTTGAAGAAGGTTTCGTGGATGTCCTCCCGGGCCTTGCCGGCCATGGCGTCCAGTAACCCGAATGCTGGCAGCTCGTACGAATGCCGAATCAATTCCTCCAGCATGACGTTGATGATGTCAGCCAGATAGTGCCGCGTGCGCGCGGCCTCGCGCGCCACGACGGCGAGCAGATCACGGCCCCGCTCGCCCAAGCGACGAAGTTTCAGATGATCCCGGATGGCACTGACATGCTTGTCGCGCATGCGGGAGCGATCATAGGTATCCAGATCGGCCAGCCGAAACGCGCGTCGGAAGCCCATGGCGTGGGCGATATGCCGGGCAATGCGTTCGGGCGTCGGTCCAATCGGCGCGAGCCGGCCAAGGTGCTGAGCCGTCTTCAGTTGCACCATCGCCGTGAACTGCCGGAGCGGCTGGTCGGCGATCGACCGGATAAACGCCAGGTCCGCCGCCGTGGGCGTGAAAAGGCTTTCCAGATCCGCAGCCCCCAGGTCCGCAGGAAGGCGCCGGTACGCGGTCTCGTGCTCTTGAGTCATCCGGGTCGTGTTCCCAGGGGCAGAAGATGATTAATCCCATCGGAGCCTGCCGTCGTCGTGTTGCGCGACCGTGTCGGCAACGGCACCGTGGTTGTCAGCGATGCGATGGATATCTTCCATCAGGGTTGCCATGGTCTCGCTCAACGCCAATTCGTCGGTCGCGGCAACGGTGAGCACGTACGCCGTTCGCGCCGCGTCCTGGGCGACGGCAGCGTGCCGCTGCAGGCAGACGAATTCGATGGCGCGATGGGCCTGCGCCGCGCCGCGCCGCGAACGACTGGCCGCCAGACGCAGGACGAGCGAGACGACGAAGGTGCGATCGGGGGTTGGCTCGGGAACGGCTGACGGGGGTGGCAACGCGAGCGACGGGACAGCCGGCGGATGCTGGGCCAGGCCTTGCTCGATTCGCGATTGCCCGAAGGCGTCGGGGGTGTCGACATAGCGCATGGCGGACTGGATGTCTTTCCAGCCCACATATTCCATCAGCGCCTTGGCGTCCCATCCGCTTCCGCTCGCCCAGCCCGCGAAGCCCCGGCGTAACGAGTGCCCGGTGTATTGCGCCGCGCCGGCCAGTCCTGCCCGGGCGAAGGCTCTACGGAGTACGCCAATGAGGCTATTGGCGTGTAAGGCGCCGGCCCTTACCGTGCCATGGGCATCGATGGCGCGAAAGAGCGGCCCGTCGGTAAGATGCGCGGCTTCGCGCCACGCCTCAACGGCTGTGACCGGACACAACCGGCTGAGCGCCGGCACGCGGTGCGTGACACCGGCGGCGAGGCGGTCGCCTTTGCTCCGGGGCAGATATATCAGCATGCCCTGAGCCGGAATCACGGTCACCTGGTCGACGCGAAGCCGCAGCAATTCGTCGCCGCGAAAGCCTTTCCAGAAGCCAAGCAAGATGAGCGCCCGGTCACGGCGCACCCGCAATCCCATGGCGCGATCGCCACAGCCATCGGCGGCGGCGATCGCATTAGCCATCCAGGCATCGAGCACGGTGAGATCGCGCAGCTGCAGCGGATCGGCCCGACGTTCCTGGACGTTATGAACAGCGCGGATTCCTTTCAGCGTCTGACGAACGAGCGTATGTCGCGTCGGATCGGCAAAGCCATGGGATTGGTGCCAATGGGCCAAGGCCGCCAGACGGCTACGCAAGGTGTTGAGCGACTGGGTCGCGCCATACGCGGCCAGGTATTCGGCAACGCGCTGCGCCGTCGCCGGCAGCAGGCCACCCCAGGTTTCCTCGAAATGACGGACGCCGGCTGCATAGCTCTTCTGCGTATTGTCGCGCGTGCCGGCCTCCACGTAGTCGGCCACGCTGCGCACCGGCACCTCGGGCACGGATGGCGATGTCATACCGGGTCCGGCCGCGGACGCAGGGCTTCGAGCATGGTCATGAAGGCGTCGGACAGCTCTTCCTGATAGACGATGAGGCTGTCGTTGAGTTGCCAGCCGATCCCCTGCGGGCCGAGCCCGGGAAGCGGCACCGGGTAGTCATGTTTGGCGTGACGCTGTTCGGGCTCCCGCTTCGCCAGGGGTACCCGCAGGCGTGAGAACACCCGTTTGGTCGCCGTGATCGCCGCGACCGATGCGTCGGTTGCGAGCGACGGATCGTGGCGCAGGCGTTCGTCCAGCATGCGGATGAATTCGTACACGCCGAGCACCCACAGATGGGCCTGGATCATCACGTGATCGCGCAGTGCAATGTCGTTATCGTCGGTCGCCCACTCGCCCTGGGTATCGACCAGGTCCTCGCGGCGGATGCCGCGCAGCTTGGCATCGGCCAGACCCAGTAGCTGAATGTGGTGTGGCAAGCTACCGTCGCGGGCGGGATCGCGAATCCAGCGAAAGGATCGCGTCACCCACGTCTCGTATCGCGCCATATCCATGTCGTCGTGGCCCTGGATGCGAGCCCCGATGATATCGCCCTGCGCGCCGCCCGGCACCCTGTTCCGGACCGTGTCTGCACCGGTACCCTTGGCCAAGCGCGGGACGAGCGTCTGACACATCCATATATATGGAAACGTGGTATTGTCAGACCGCTTTCTCATTGGCCTGCCGGAGCCACAACATGAGTCACCCCGTCCTTAACGTGCTCTTCCTTTGTACCCACAACTCGGCCCGCTCTGTGCTGGCCGAGAGCATTCTGCGGCAGGAGGGCGCGGGCCGTTTTCGCGCGTTCTCCGCCGGTAGTTCGCCCAAGTCAGCGGTCAACCCGATGGCCGTCCAGGTCCTTGAGGAACTGGGCTACCCGACCGCCGAGCTCACGTCCAAGAGCTGGGATGTCTTTGACGCCGAGGGCGCCCCGGTCATGGATATCGTCATCACCGTGTGCGACAACGCGGCCGGCGAGATGTGCCCGATCTGGCCCGGTCAGCCGGTCACCGCGCACTGGGGCATCGAGGATCCCTCGGCCGTGGAGGGATCGGAACTGGAGCGCAAGCGCGCCTTCATGACGGCTTTCCGCTACCTTAAAAACCGCATTACGGCCCTGACGGCCTTGCCGGCGGACCGGCTCGATGCCCTGACGATGCGTGAGGAGCTGAAAAAAATCGGTCGCGGCGAAGGCGCCTCGTCGTTGGCCAGTCAGGCCGAGTAACGCGGAAGGGGCCTCAGGACGCTTTGGCGCGTCGCGGCTTGGCTGCCGCGGCGCGTTTGACCGCGGTCCGCTTGGTCCCCGGCGCCGGCAGGCAGTCGCCGCCGCTGCCGGCGCAGCAGTTCTCGGTGAGGTAGTCGACCAGCCCGTTCATCGAAGCGATGACCGGCGCGTAATAGATGAACCGGCCGCTCTGGCGGCTGGTGACCAGGCCGGCATGCAGCAATTCTTTCAGGTGGAACGACAAGGTGGCGCTGGGCAGGCCCAGCCGTTCACCGATGACGCCCACCGGCAGCCCTTCCGGGCCCTGTTCGATAAGCAGCCGGAAGATCGCCAGGCGAGACTCCTGGGCGAGCGCGGAAAGAACCTTGATGGCGTCAGCGGTTTTCATAGGCGGCGATACAGCGGGGCTGGCGAGCAGTGTAGCAAACCGACCCTCAGCCGAATCGGCCGGTCACGTAATCGTGGGTGCGGGGGTTGTCCGGCGCGGTGAAGATCCGATCGGTCGGGCCTTGCTCCACCACTTCGCCGCGATACATGAACACGGTCCGCTGGGAGACCCGGGCCGCCTGATGGAGGTTGTGGGTGACCATGACCACCGTGAAATCGGCACGTAGCTCATCGATCAGTTCCTCGATGCGCGTGGTGGCGATGGGATCCAGGGCCGAGGTCGGCTCGTCTAAAAGCAGCACCTCCGGTTCGATCGCGATGGCGCGCGCGATGCACAGGCGCTGCTGCTGGCCTCCGGAGAGCGACAAGGCGCTGTGCTTGAGTTTGTCCTTCACCTCCTCCCAGAGCGCGGCACGGCGCAGCGCTGCCTCGACACGGTCGCGTAGCTCGGAGGGCGTGAGCGCCTCGTGGTGGGTCAGCGGCAGCGCCAGGTTGTCGAAGATGCTCATGACAAACGGCGTGGGTGCCTGGAAGACCATGCCGACTTTCAGGCGCAGGGCATTGAGGTCGTAGGCGGGGTCGAGGATGTTCTGGCCGTCCAGGCTGACCTCGCCGGCGGCGCGCTGGCCGGGATACAGGCTGTAGACGCGATTGAGCACGCGCAACAGGGTGGACTTGCCGCAGCCGGAGGGGCCCATGATCGCGGTCACTTCGCCGCGGCGAAAATCGGCCGACACCGCATGCAGGGCCTGCTGGGTGCCGTAGAAGAAGTCCAGATCACGAACCCGGAGGGCGGGTTTGCTGTTGTCGACGACTAAAGTCATGAGGGTCCTGGCGGTCATGGCCGGTGTTTCTTGGCGCGCCCGAGCACGGCACGCGAAAGAACAGCCAGCAGGAGGACGAACATCGCCATGACGAAGGCACCGGCCCAGGCGTAGGCATGCCAGTCGTCGTAGGGGCTCATCGCGTATTGAAAGATCACCACCGGCACGTTGGCCATCGGCCCGTTCGGCGTCGCACTCCAGTACTGGTTGTTAAGCGCCGTGAAAAGCAGCGGCGCGGTTTCGCCACTGATGCGGGCCAGGCCCAACAGCACGCCCGTGAGGATGCCCGTGCTCGCCGCGCGCTGCAGGACTTTCACGCTCACCTTCCACTTGGGCAGTCCCAGCGATAGCGCGGCCTCGCGCATCCCACCCGGGACGAGCTGCAGCATCTCATCCGTCGTGCGCACCACGACGGGCAGCAGGATGATCGCCAAGGCCAGCCCACCGGCCCAGCCGGAGAAGTGCCCTACCTGTCGCACGACGAGCTCATACACGAACAGGCCGATGACGATGGACGGCGCGCTCAGCAGGATGTCGTTGGTGAAGCGGATCACCGCGCCCATCCGGGTCTTGCGCTGGAACTCGGCCAGGAATGTTCCGGCCAGCACGCCCAGCGGTGTACCGATCACCAGCGCGATCAGGGTCATCACGAAGCTGCCGTAGAAGGCGTTAAGCAGGCCACCACGCTCCCCGGGTGCGGGCGTCATCTGTGTAAAGAGCTTCAGATCGAGCGCGGACGCGCCTTGGATGAGCGTGGTGGCCATGATCCACAGCAGCCAGCCCAGGCCGAACGCGGTGGCAGCCAGGGAAGCGGTCATGACCAGCGCGTTGACGAGCTGGCGACGCACATACAGCGTATTCATGGACGTTTCCTATGCCTCGCTACCGGCGCGACGCGTCGCCCGTAGCAACAGGCGCGCCAAGGCCAGGATCACGAAGGTGAGCACGAAAAGGATGAAGCCCAACGCGATCAGCGACGACAGGTAGATATCCGAATCGGCCTCGGTGAATTCGTTGGCGATCGCCGCGGCGATGGAGTTGCCCGGTTCCATCAGCGACCACTTGAACTCATGGGCATTACCCAGCACGAAGGTCACCGCCATGGTCTCGCCAAGGGCGCGGCCCAGTCCCAGGAAGATCGCGCCGACCACGGCATTGCGCGAATTGGGTAGGACGATGTCTTTGATCACTTCCCAACGGGTGGCACCCAGGGCGTAGGCGGACTCCTTGAGTACCGAGGGCGTGGCCAAGAAGACATCCCGCATGACCGCGGTGATGAACGGGATGATCATGATGGCCAGGATGATGCCGGCCGTCAGCATGCCCAGGCCAATCGGCGCGCCCTCGAACAGCGGTCCGATGACCGGCATGGTGCCCAGGTGGTCAATGAGCCAGGGTTGGATGTGCGCGGCCATGAACGGCACGAAGACAAACAGCCCCCACATGCCATATACGATGCTGGGGATCGCCGCGAGCAGTTCGATGGCGGTGCCCACGGGCTGTCGCAGCCACGGCGGTGCCAGCTCGGTGAGGAAGATGCCGATGCCCAGGCTGACCGGCACCGCGATGACGATGGCGATCAGCGAGGTCACGATCGTTCCCCAGACCGGCACCAGTGCCGAGAACTGGTGGGCGACCGCATCCCACTGCGTGGAGGTGAAGAACGACCAGCCGAAGGTCTTGAACGCCAGCCGCCCGCCCCAGGCCATGGACAGGGCTGCGCCGACCAGCACGATCAGCACCAGATACGCCGCGCCCCCGGTCAGTCCCAGGAAGAGCCGGTCGGCGGTGCGATCGCTCAGACGCCGGGTACGCGGCGTGCGTACCCGGCGCGGCGGCGATGCGGCGGCAGCGGCGGAGATGTCAATAAGGTCACCCATGGGGATCCCCGAAGCGGACGGAAGAAGACGTGCGTGCGGTGGCGCGGCCGGGCTGGGGAAAGGTCCCCGCCCGGCACGCACGGTTACTTGAAGTTCGCGCCCCAATACGCCTCGATCTGCTTGACCAGATCCGCCGGCAGCGGGACGTAGTCCAGCGCATTGGCCTGCGACTGGCCGCTCTCGAGCGACCAGCGGAAGAACTCGCGGGCGGCCTTGCTGCGGGCGGCGTCCTTGGGCTGCTTGTACATGATGATGAACGTGGTGGCGGTCACCGGGTAGGCCTTCTCGCCCGGCGCATCGGTCATGACCAGATCGAAGTCCTCCGCGTGCGACCAGTCGGCGGTCGCGGCCGCGGCCTGGAAGCTTTCCGCGTTCGGCTCGACGAACTTGCCCGCCTTGTTCTGGACCAGGCCGTAATTCATCTTGCTCTGCTTGACGTAGGCGTACTCGACGTAACCCAGCGAGTACGGCACCTGCTTGACGTAGGCGGCCACGCCTTCGTTGCCCTTGCCACCCAGGCCGGTGGGCCAGGACACCGAGGTGCCTTCGCCGACCTTGCTTTTCCACTCGGGGCTGACCTTGGAGAGGTAGTTGACCCAGTTGAAGGTGGTGCCCGAGCCGTCGGAGCGATGCACGACGGTGATGCGCGAGTCGGGCAGCTTGACGCCCGGGTTGATCGCCACAAGGGCCGGGTCGTTCCAGCGGGTGATCTTGCCCAGGAAGATGTTGGCGAGCACCGGCCCGGTGAATTTGAGCGTGCCCGGGGCAATGCCCGGCAGGTTCGCCACCGGTACCACGCCGCCAATCACCGAGGGAAACTGGCCCATCCCCAGCGCATGCAGGTCGGCTGCCTTCATGGGCATGTCGCTGGCCCCGAAGTCGACCGTCGCGGCCTTGATCTGGGCGATACCGCCGCCGGACCCGATCGACTGGTAGTTCACCTTGGTGCCGGTCTTCTGGCTGTAGTCCGACGACCACTTGGACAGGATGGGATAGACGAAGGTGGATCCGGCCCCCGTGACTTCGGTGGCCGCCTGTGCGGTACCCATGAGGCCGGCGCCCAGAGCCAGGCCCAGGACGGTGAGACGAAGGCGGTGCGTCATGCGTTTCATGCGGAAGCTCCAGTGAGTGACTTCGGTTTATACCTCTAGAGATATGGAAGCATGTAGCGTATGACCGTTTGATGACAAGCGACGCAGTCGATGACAGTGAGACGTCGTCTGGCGTGGCGCGCCGTGCGACGCGCCCTGCCCGGGCCGCTTCAGCCGATCGAAAGACGCAACGCGAGGGCCGCCAGCGTGATCGCCAGGACAGGCAGGGTCAGGACGACGCCCACCTTGAAGTAGTAGCCCCAGGTGATCGTCATGCCCTTGCGGGCGAGCACATGCAGCCACAGCAGCGTTGCCAGGGAACCGATCGGAGTGATCTTGGGACCCAGGTCGCTACCGATGACATTGGCGTAGACCATCGCTTCCTTGACCACACCGGTGGCCGTGGTGCCGTCGATCGACAGCGCGCCGATGAGGACCGTGGGCATGTTGTTCATGATCGAGGACAGGATGGCGCTGAGGAACCCGGTACCCAGGGCCGCACCCCACACCCCGTAGTCGGCGAAGCGGTTGAGCAGCGCGGAGAGGTAGTCGGTCAGGCCGGCGTTACGCAGGCCGTAGACCACCAGGTACATGCCCAGGGAGAACAGCACGATCTGCCAGGGCGCCTCGCGCAGCACCTTGCGCGTGTTGATGTGGTGGCCGCGGGCGGCGACCGCGAGCAGCACGATGGCACCGACCGCGGCGACGGCGCTGACGGGCACGCCCAGCGGCTCGAGCCCGAAGAAGCCAAGCAGCAGAAGCACGAGCACGCCCCAACCGACATTGAACGTGGCGCGATCACGGATGGCGGCGGCGGGGCTCTTCAGCAGACCGACGTCGTAGGTACGCGGGATGTCGCGACGGTAGTACACCAGTAGCACCCCGAGCGTGGCGGCGACGGCCACCAGGGTCACCGGCACCATGACGGCGGCGTATTCGTTGAAACCGATCTTGAAGAAGTCCGCCGAGACGATGTTGACCAGGTTAGACACGACCAGGGGCAGGCTCGCCATGTCGGCGATGAAGCCCGCGGCCATGACGAAGGCCAATGTCGCCGCTGGCCCGAAACCCAAGGCCATCAGCATGGCCATGACGATCGGGGTCAGGATCAGCGCCGCGCCATCGTTGGCGAAAAGGGCCGCCACTGCGGCGCCCAGGAGCACGATGAGGGCGAACAGATAGCGCCCGCGGCCGCCGCCCCACCGCGCGACATGCAGGGCGGCCCATTCGAAGAACCCGGCCTCGTCCAGCAAAAGGCTGATGATGATCACCGCGATGAACGTGGCGGTCGCATTCCAGACGATGTGCCACACCACCGGGATGTCGCTGAGGTGGACCACGCCCAGGCACAACGCGACCACGGCGCCGGCCAGCGCGCTCCAGCCGATACCGAGCCCGCGGGGCTGCCAGATCACCAGGATCAGCGTGAGAATGAAAAGTACGAGTGCGATAGTCATGAAAGCCTTCGGCAACAGGAAATGGAAAAGGAGGAAAGCAAGTGCCGCTGTGCGGGCCTAGTCGTCGTCGGCCAGGTCGTCCGCAAAGTGGTCGCCGATCGCCGTCAGAGCCGCCACGAGCGCGTCCCGGGGCATCGTTGCCACCGGCAGCCGGATGAGCGCGAGGACGCGATAGGTGGCCCGGGCCAGCGCCTGGCGATAAGCCGCCGCGCGCGCGACGACCGAGCCTGATGCGGCGCGCGGATGGGCGACCGGCCACTGCACGCACACGGGTGGACCGGCGAAGTCAGGACAGTCCTCTTCCGCGGATGGACCGCAGACGCGGATCACGATGTCGAACACGGGCGCGCCGGGACCGGTAAAACGGTGCCAGGATTTGGGTGCCAGATCAGCGGTCGCCAGGCCCGCGTCGCGCAAGGCGTCGAGCGCGTCGGGGTCAGCGTGCGCGGCGGGACGCCGGCCCGCGCTGTAGGCGACGAATCGCCCCGTGCCCTCATGGCCAAGTACCGCTTCGTGCATGAGGCTGCGGCTGCTGTTGTGGTCGCACAGGAAGAGGACGCGGCAGGGGTTCATGCGCGGGTACCGCCTTTGGGCGTGCGGGGTGTCTTGGCAGCGATCGCGCATCGGCCAGGATCATCCTCACAGCAATGCTCGGTGAGATAGCGGATCAGGCCATCCATCGCGGCAAAGTTGGCGTGGTAGCGCACGAAGCGTCCCTCGGCCGTCGCGCTGGCCAGGCCGGCGTGAACCAGCCCCTTCAGGTGGAACGACAACGTGGAGCCGCTAAACCCCACCGACTCGGCGATTTCCTGGACGACGGCGCCCACGGTCCCGCGCGTGACGAGGTAGCGGAAGATGCTCAGCCGATGATCCTGGGCCAGGCCAGAGAGTGATTGCAGGGCGGATTTGGTTTCCATGTTTCTAGAATGCTAGAATCGTCGTCAGCAAGCAACCACTGGAGGAACCGTGACCCCCAACGACCTGCCGCACCTGACGCATGAGCTACCGCACCCGGCGTGGGAGCGCCTGACCGTCGCCGATGACGCCGGCCATCCGCCGCGCATCCTGATCCTCTATGGCTCGCTGCGGCCACAGTCGTTCAGCCGCAAACTCGCCCTCGAGGCCGAGCGGATCCTTCGTCATCTGGGCGCGGAGACGCGCGTGTTCGACCCAGCCGATTTACCCGTGCTGGACAGCGTGCCCAACGATCATCCGAAGGTGCAGGAGTTGCGTGCCCTGTCGCTGTGGTCCGAAGGGCATGTCTGGGTCAGCCCCGAACGGCACGGCACGATGACCGGCGTGTTCAAGAACCAGATCGACTGGTTGCCTCTGGAGGACGGCGGCGTGCGCCCGACGCAGGGACGCACGCTGGCCGTGATGCAGGTGTGCGGCGGCTCGCAGTCATTTAACGTGGTCAACGCGCTTCGCGTCCTCGGCCGCTGGATGCGCATGGTCACGATCCCCAACCAGTCCTCGGTCGCCAAGGCCTGGTCGGAGTTCGACGACGACGGACGCATGAAGCCCTCGCCGTTCTACGACCGGGTGGTCGACGTGATGGAAGAGCTCATGAAATTCACCCTTCTGGTCCGCGGGCGAAGCGACTACCTGGTCGATCGTTACAGCGAGCGCAAGGGCGCGGCCGAAGCGCGTGCGCTGGCGGCCGCGGCGGCGGTGGTCGAACCGGTGGCGACGGCGAATCGATCGGCGTGCGCACCGCAGTCCGCCTGCTGCGCACCGACGGCGAAGGCGTGAGCATGCGCGCGACCATCTACCACAATCCCGACTGCGGTACCTCGCGCAACACGCTGGCGATCCTTCGCCACGCCGGCATCGAGGCCACGGTCATCGAATACCTGAAAACGCCACCGGACCGTGCGACGCTCAAGCGCCTGCTGCACGACACCGGCCTGTCGCCCCTGCAGGCAGTGCGCAAGAAAGGCACGCCGTACTTCGAACTGGGCCTGGATGACCTGCTGATCACGCCCCGGCAAATCTTCGATGCGATGATCGCCCATCCGATCCTCATCAACCGCCCGTTCGTGGTGACCGAGATCGGCACGCGGCTGTGCCGACCCTCGGAGGTGGTGCTGCAAATCATTCCGCCGCTGCGCACGCCCTTCACCAAAGAGGATGGCGAGGTGGTCTTCCGGTGAGCGAGCCCTGGCCCACGCAGGTGGCGGTCATCGGGGGTGGCCAGACCGGTCTTTCCGTGGGCTATTTCCTGAGACGGCGCAAGATCGACTTCATGATCTTCGACGGCGAGACCGCCGCCGGCGGCGCGTGGAAGCACGCGTGGCCATCCTTGCGCCTGTTCTCGCCGGCGTCTTACAGCTCCATCCCCGGGTGGCCGATGCCGGCCGGCGACGGGCAGGACCATCCCTCGCGCGACGCCGTGGTGGCTTACCTGCGAGCGTACGAGGTCCGCTACCAGTTGCCGGTGTGCCGTCCCTGTCCGGTGCAGTCGCTCGCCGTCGAGCACGACCGGTTCCACGTGCGCACCGACCGCGGCACCTGGACGGCCCGCGCGGTGATCATGGCGACCGGCACGTGGGGCCAGCCGCATGTGCCCGACTACCCGGGTCGGGATCGATTCGGGGGCACCCAGGTCCATTCGGCCCACTACGCGGGACCGGACGCCTACCGAGGCAAACGCGTGATCGTCGTCGGCGGCGGCAACTCAGGCGCGCAGATTATGGCCGAGCTGTCCGAGGTGGCCACGGCCACCTGGGTGACGCCCGAACCGCCGCAGTTCCTTCCCGACAATGTCGATGGCCGCGCCTTGTTCGACCGTGCCACCGCCCGTTGGCGAGCGCAGCAGGCCGGCGAGCCGGTCCCGCCCGCGCCGAGTTTGGGCGATATCGTGATGGTGCCGTCCGTCAAGGCCGCACGAGAGCGCGGCGCCCTCACGGCTCGTCGCCCGTTCGTCGCGATCGAAAAGGATGGCGTGACCTGGCCCGACGGCTCGTTCGAACGTGCCGACGCGATCCTCTGGTGCACGGGCTTTCGACCGGCAACGCAACTCTTGGAGCCGCTGGGCGTGGTCCTGACCGACGGGCGCGTGCGCGTCGACGAGGGTCAGGCAGCCGACCTCCCGGGACTTTGGTTGGCGGGGTACGGCGACTGGACCGGGCCGGCATCGGCAACGCTGATGGGCATCACCCGCTACGCGCGGGCGACCGTCGACGCAGTGGCGGGATACCTCGCCGCCTCCTGACGACGCAGGGCCTTCACCGCACGCGCCTTGCCCCTGGCGTGACTGCGGCGCGGGACCGCGCCACTCACTCCCGATGGGCAATCACACCCAACGCGGCGGCGCCCGCCACAAGCAGGCCCGCCGTGCCCAGCAGCGCCTCCGAGCCGACCACCGACATCAACGTGGCAAAGGCGAACGGTGCCAGGGCCTGGGCGGCGCGCGCGGGCAACGCCAACCAGCCTTGGCGACGGCTGTACCCGTCGGCGCCGAACAGGGCCAAGGGCACGGTTCCCGTCGCGATGGTCAGGATGCCGTTACCCGCGCCATGCAGGATGGCGAACGCAGCGGCGGGTGCGCCGGCGAAGAGAAACAACGCCACGCCCAGGGGATGCAGCAGGCACGCCGCCATCGCCGAGGTGAGCGAACCGGCACGCCGCAACACCATCATCTCCGCCATGCGTGCCGCAACCTGGGCCGGCCCCACCAGTGACGCGGCTGCAACAGCGGCGGAGAGGGTCATGCCCGTGCCCACGAACAGCGTGGGCAGGTGCGCGGCCAACGCGGTCGAGACAAACCAGTTGGCGGCGAACACGTACGCGAGCAGCGTCAGGACGTCGCGCGTCGGCACCAAGGTGCCCGCCGATGGCGCTGTGGCGACCGTACTTACCGGGGTCGTCGGGGTGGTCGCCTTGGGAAGCGACAGGTTCAACGGCAGCGCAACGCACAGATGCAGCGCGGCCCACGCCACGCACGCCAGGCGCCATCCGAGTACCTGATCCATCCACGCGGTGACTGGCCAGCCGACGGTGCTGGCGAAACCGGCGACGAGGGCGACCACCGTGATGGGTTCCTTGGCGGCGGCGCCGTAGAGACGGGTCAGCACGGAGAAGGCGGCGTCGTAGAGACCCATCGCCATGGCCACGCCCAGCAGTCCCCACGCACCTACCATCCCCCACGAGGTCTTTGCGGTCGACAGGATAAGCAGTCCGGACGCGAAGACGCCGTTGGACGCCGCCAGGACGCGTCGGCCATCGAGGTGCTCGATGGCGCGGCCCACGACGGGCGCGAGTAACGCGGAAAGCAGGAGCGCGCCACTGAGACCGAGAAACACCTCGGCAGGCGCGATGCCCACGCTGTGCGAGAGGGGGCCGGCCATCACCGCCGGCAGGTAGTAGCTCGAGGCCCAGGCAATCATCTGAGCCACCCCCAAACGTGCCCCGGTAAGGCGCGCGCTCATGCGCGTCCGGGTCGGCCGACGTCGGAGGCAGGCGACGGACGTGCGGGCGCCAGGGGCATGCGGAAGGCTCGCTTGAAGAGAAGGATATATAACCACATTTCTGGATATGTCGATATAATGCCGATTCCTTCAAGGAGCATCGCATGTCCACAGAACGCCACAGCCGCCTGCTGATCCTCGGCTCCGGCCCCGCCGGCTACACGGCCGCCGTCTACGCGGCCCGCGCCAACCTGAAGCCGATGATGGTCACCGGCCTGCAGCAGGGCGGCCAGCTGATGACCACGACCGAGGTGGATAACTGGCCGGGTGACGAAAAGGGTGTGCAGGGCCCCGAACTGATGCGCCGCATGGCCGAGCACGCCGAGCGCTTCGAAACCGAGATGATGTTCGACCACATCCACCAGGTGGACCTGCAGAACCGCCCGTTCCGCCTCAAGGGCGACGCCGGCGAGTACACGTGTGATGCCCTGATCATCACCACCGGCGCCACCGCCAAGTACCTGGGCATCGCCTCCGAGGAAAAGTTCAAGGGCCGCGGCGTCTCCGCCTGCGCCACCTGCGACGGCTTCTTCTTCCGCGACCAGGACGTGGTGGTGGTCGGCGGCGGCAACACCGCCGTGGAAGAGGCCCTGTACCTGTCCAACATCGCCCGCAAGGTCTATCTCGTCCACCGCCGCGACACCCTGCGCGCCGAGAAGATCCAGCAGGACAAGGTGTTCGAGAAGGCCGCGGCCGGCAAGATCGAGCTGATCTGGAACAGTCAGGTCGACGAAGTGCTGGGCGACGACTCCGGCGTCACCGGCGTTCGCGTCAAGGACGTGAACACCGGCACCAGGCGCGATCTCGAGGTCCAGGGCTTCTTCGTGGCCATCGGCCACACGCCCAACACCGGCATCTTCGACGGCCAGCTCGATATGAAGGATGGCTACATCCAGATCCAGTCGGGCCTCGTCGGCATGGCCACGGCCACCTCGGTGCCGGGCGTGTTCGCCGCCGGCGACGTCGCCGACCACGTCTACCGCCAGGCGATCACCTCGGCCGGTTTCGGCTGCATGGCCGCGCTGGACGCCGAGCGCTGGCTTGATCAGCATGCCATGCCCGCGTAGGCCGCATGGCCCGGTCCGTGAGCCTCGATGCCCGTGAACACGGACCGGGCGTGAAACGACATCCCCGTGCCCCTGATTCGGAGCCTTGCCATGCACCTGCTTATCATCGGCGGTAGCGACGCCGGCATCAGTGCGGCGCTGCGTGCCCACGAGATCGATCCGGCCGCCGACATCACGCTGCTGCTCGCCGACGATTACCCGAATTTCAGCATTTGCGGGCTGCCGTATTTCCTGAGTGGCCAGACGCCGCACTGGCAGCAGCTGGCCCATCGCACCGATTTCCCCGGCATCCGAGTGCTTCGTGGCCACATCGCACGTTCGATCGATGCCGTGGCCAGGAGGGTGCATGTCGAGCACGCCGGCGCATTACGGCCGATCCCCTATGACCGCCTGATCGTCGCCACGGGTGCCACGCCGGTGCGGCCATCGATCACCGGCGGCACGCTGGAGGGGGTCTACACCCTGCATACGATGGACGAGAGCTTCGCCATCGACCGGCACATCACGGAGCGATCGCCACGCTCGGCGGTGATCGTGGGCGCCGGCTACATCGGCTTGGAGATGGCTGATGCGCTGACCCGGCGCGGCTTGCAGGTCACCCTCCTGAGCCGTTCAACCGACGTGCTTCCCACCGTCGACGCGGCGTTGGCGAGGCGGGTGGTCGACGAGTTGCACCACCATGGCGTGCGGGTGGTATCGGGCGTGAGCGCGCAGCGGATCGATGCGGCCGGCGCAGGTGGCACGGCCTTCGCCCTGCGGGTGGCCGATTCAGAAGGCGGACGCCACGGTGCCGACCTGGTGATCCTCGCCGTGGGCGTGCGGCCGTCCAGCGAGCTCGCAGAACGTGCCGGTGCGGCTCTGGGCGTGCATGGCGCGATTGCCGTGACGCGGCAGATGCAGACGAACCTGCCGGATGTACTCGCCGCCGGCGACTGCGCGACGACGTACCACCGCCTGCTCGACGCGCCCACCTACCTGTCGCTGGGCACCATCGCCCACAAGCAAGGTCGCGTCGCCGGGGAACGCGCGGTCGGTGGAGCGTGCGAATTCGCCGGCACCGTCGGCTCGCAGAGCCTGAAGGTGTTTGACCTGGCCATCGCCCGCACCGGCCTGCTCGGGCACGAAGCGCGCGACGCCGGATTCGATCCGCTGACCGTGGCGATCCAGGCCGACGATCACAAGTCGTACTTTCCAGGGGCGGTGCCGCTGCAGCTTCGGATCACCGGGGACCGGCGCAGCGGTCGGCTGCTCGGCGCGCAAATCCTCGGCGATCGCCGCGCGGAGGTGTCCAAGCGGATCGACATCGTGGCCGCGGCGCTCTATCAGGGGGCAAGCGTGGAGCAGCTCAACGAACTGGACCTCACCTACACACCGCCATTCAGTAGTCCTTGGGACCCGGTACAGCTCGCGGCACAGGCGTGGCAGGCCCAGCGTGCGGCGCGCGGCCGCTCCGTGTAATCCCGTGTGCAGGCGCTCGCGGACGGGTTCGCAGCCGGCGACGTCGCCGACCACGTCTACCGCCAGGCCATGACCTCGGCCGGTTTCGGCTGCATGGCGGCGCGAGAGGCGGGACTAACGCCACACCGTGGGATGACGGCGACCCCTTGGCCGGGCTTGTGCCTATCACGGTTGATTGTCGCCACGTCGTAGTACAACTACTCTAGAGATATAGATATTTTAACGGAGGCCATATGCCGCGTGCCACTGCCCGGGGGAACATCACGCTTCGCCAGTCTCGGCCAGCATCGATCGGCACAGGCGTGACGGTTTCACTCAGTGCCATGTGCTTGTGGGCGGTGCATGGCATCGAGCGGCTGCGCCGCCGCCGCGCGGAACGTCAGGCGCGTGCCTGGCTGCTGCAGCTGACCTCCGGTCGCGCCACCACCGACGATGCGCGGGCATTCCGCCAGTGGTGTCATCAGGCGACGAGGCACAGGATCGCTTTTGCCCGCACGCGTGACCAGTGGATGCGCCTCAACGCCGCCGCAGGGTCCCGCTTGACCGTCCCGCCGCACACGGTTAGTCATGACGACCGGTGTCCGCCCGCTGACGCCGACTGCTAACCACTTCCCGGCGACGTCATGACGAGGGGAACGCGCCATCGCCATCGAGCCATCGACCGAGCGCGTCCAGGTCGCCGCTATCCTCCGGCGCAGGCAATGGCGCGCTGAGATACTTGGCGAGAGCCGCATCAATGCGATCCACCATGCCCCAGTGACACGCCAGTATCGGCGTCAGCTCCGTCACCGGGTCGATCCGGCCGAATTCGAACCATATGCGAGCTGTCCAGGCGTCGGCAAAGACGGGGGCGACGCGGAGAAAGACGCGCGCGGCGGCAGACGAATAGCCCACAGCCGGGCTCGAGGACATCGTCGCGGGCGGGCGCTGCATGTGCCAGAGGAGTGCATTGACGTAGCTCACCTCGTCCATCGCACCTATCCGCTAGTGCGGCGCTGACGCTGCGCGGCTGCTCAGCACCGGGGCGATACCCATCCTTGTCAGTGCCTCAACGACCTCATCGCCGGCACGGAGGAAACACACGTCCACGGGCAGCCTCCCCAGGTACGCTTCCGAAACAATGGCACCGATGTCCTGGGCGATTGTGACGTCGTATGGGCTAACGACACCCACAGCCAGCGAATGGATCGAGCCATGGGCCTCGGGGCGGTGAAGGTCGTAGATGAAGATGGTTGGCGCGGTGGCTTGCCGGTCGAAATGGCTCTGAAGCGCCGCGATAAGCGCGCGCGGGTCCTCGGTCGCGGTGCCGATCGAAATATCGGCACCTTGTGGGATCGCGCTGGCTTGCGCACCGGCGTGAATCGTCCCGTCCTTCAACAGCATCGCAATGGTGTCCGGCGGAAGATCCAACGCCACCGGCCCGGCGGGATTGAGTCGAAAGTGTCCGCGTGGCATCGCTTCGATAAGGCGCTTGAGCGAGTCCGACACGATCTCGACCGAGGCCGGTTGTCCGGCGGGGATGCGTGCCGCGTCCGAGAAGATCGGGACGAAGGTGACCTGGTCCTTGGGATCCCGCCAGCCCACCACGACACGGACTTCAGATCGGCCGTTGGCAGCCGGCACACGGGAGACCGGGACCAGCACCGTGCTGTCGGCGAGCAGCCGGTAAAACTCAGGCATCAGGCCCGGATCGGCGGCGGCAAGCTGCAGTCGTTCGCCGAGGATATCTTTGCTGCTCAACGGATCTCCCTGGCGCGTTCGTCACGCCGCTACGTGCCCTCAACGGTTTTTAGCAGACGCTCCTTGTCGGCGACCGACATCTGGTCGAACGCCAGGATCATCCGCGCCAGGCGCTCGTCGCCGGCGAACAGATAGGCCGTCGGTACCGACAAGGCGCTCGCCAGACGCTCAGCCGTGGCCATGTCCGGCTGATGGACGCCTAGCTCATACCGGTTGATGCGCGTACTGGCCACAAAGGGATCCAAGCCTGCCCGAATACCGAGTTCTTTCTGCGAAAGTTGAAGCTGTTCCCGGGCCGCTTTGAGGCGGTGCTGGAAAACCAGCCGAATGTCCTGCTGACGCGCCATAGTCCGAACCCGGTAGGAGGGACCTACGAGATTCGTAACTTCGCCTTGCGCTGGATACTACGAGTTTCGTAGTATCGGCTGCAACCGTACGCCTTTCATGTGTTTAGGCTTTCTCGGTGCATAGCCATGCAGCTCATGCTCGACGATGAATCCGGCATTCCCATCCCCATGGACGACTTCGTCCGCGAGGCCTGGGCGGTCCAATTCGGCCGTGCCGCTGCGAATCAGGCCGTTGAGCAGCTGTGCGAGCGCCTGGCCGAGTGCTTCGCCTCCAGCCTGGCCGAATGTCTCGATGCCGACCTGCAACTGCCCACCGAGGCCCAGGTCCGCTATGCAACCGACATTTCCCGGCATCTGGGCGTCTCGCTGCCTGCTGAGGCGCTGCGGTTTCGTGGGGCGATGTACGACTTCCTCGACCGTTTTGCCGAGTCCCACCGTCTCCGCCGTCGTGTGCCACGGGAAGACATCACCTGAGTCGATTACACCAGGCCACGCAGTAGCGACCCGGTCGGGGGGCGCAGCATCCAGCGGGATCGCAAGATGAAGTGGGTGTCGGGCGTCGGCGCGTCCGGCCAGGGGACGACTTCCCATAGCGACTGCCCGTCCACGGCATAGACCAGCGTCGCCGGATCGAAGAGGCCGCCGAAGACCGTGCCGGTGATGTGGGTGCCGTATGGATCGGTGCGTATGGCGGAGAGCTTGGCCGCGACATTCGGCGCACGGCCGATCCAGACCAGGTCGTTGCTACGTCGGATTCCCGCTCGCGTTGCCATCACGTCGCTTCGGTCGATGCCGACACCGTGACTCATCAGGTAGCCCGCCTGACGCAAACCGGGCACGTGCCGATCGAGCGCCGGACGCATCAGCTCGTGGACGGCATAGAAAATATGCATCGCTGCGCTGACTGCGCGCTGCTCTTGGTTGGGCCCGACAAAAACCCCCATGACGCGATCGCCGTCAAAGCTTCGGATGTGTCCCTGGTGATAGCGGATGATGTCGCAGGTCGGCCCAAGGAAGAGCTTGATGACCATCGCGGCAACGCGTGGATCAAAGCGAGTCGCCAGCAACGTCGAATCGGCCAGATCGGCATAGAGCATCGTCGCTGACATCGTCACCCCGCCGCCGGCAAGAGCCACATCATCGGACTTCGGCACCACCAGGCCAGCGCGGGTGCTCCAGCGCTCGGTCGTGATCGACTCGATCCGTGCGGCGAGATCGTGGTAGAGCGCCATTAGCGAGACACCGACAAGGCCAATACCGCCAAGGCGACCAGCCAGGGCGCGACGCTCAGCCCCATCCAGAAGTAGGCTCGCTTCAGGCGATCAAATTTGACCGTCAAAATCTTCGCGTTGATCCACGCCTGGTCGATGATGTCATCTGTATGGGCACCGAGGTTGCGCTGGCTGAATCGTGTTCGGTAGTCGGCTTCGTCCAGTTGGGCAACGGTCCGAAAGTAGATCAGCGAGCGCTCGCCATCGGTCAGGTGAGGAAACGAGCCGCGGTACAGCAGGATGAGGCTCGCAACCTGCATGACAGCAAAGAGCGCAATCGCGCCGATCACGGAAGGTGAGACGTCGCTAACGGGCAGGACTTTGGCAAAAGCGATACTGATCATCGCCAGGTCCACCGCCAGAACCACAGATAGCTTGGTCTCGACCCGCGCGAAGAAGGACAGCACCAGGGCCAGTTGGTCTTTTGCCCGGCCGGCGAGCTCCTCGTTCATGCCTGGGTCCGGCGAGGACGTCACCGTTGACCGGGTCGGTTCGGTACCCACCAAGGCCAGGTCGACAGCAGCCGTCGCGGCTCGAACGGCGGCTGTCGCCTGTGCGGCGACTTGTTCTAACGCCGGGTCGTCCACCGCGTCCGTCACGGTGAGAGCCTGGCCGTCGTGCCAGCCTGCCGCCTCCACGACCGTGTCCGCCACGGCCAAAACCCACTGCGTGCCTGCCTGGCGAAGAACCGCGCGAACCTCTGTCATGAGCTCCTCCTTACGTGGGGCAGGAGCGTACCGGCACAGGCGCCTGATTGGCAGGCCTGAAAAGGGCCTCTGCGCTCGTTTCAAACGACGACCGCACGCCCGTTCTGTACCGCTTCGGAGGCGGAGGGAGGCACGACAACGCCATGAGGCGGGATAACTTTTGATTATCCCGCCTTCAATTTCGTGCCGATCAACCGCTTGACGGCATGCGTTGTAGTACGTATATACGTAGTATGTACTACGGTACGATAAACAGAGGGGCCGATCATGGCACGTGGCAGAGTCTATAAATCCGAGGTCAAGACGGCTCGGGACGCGCTTCTGCGGCAGGGCACGAATCCTTCGCTGGATGCTGTTCGCATCGCCTTGGGCAATACCGGCTCCAAAACGACGATCCATCGCCTGATGAGGGAACTGGAGGCCGAAGAGGCCGAGGCGACCCCGCGGAACGGCGAAGCGGTGAGCGACGCATTGCAAGGCTTAGTGAGCCAATTGGCAGCCCAGCTCCGCGAGGAAGCCGATTCGATCGTCGCCGCCGGTCAGGCCGAGGCGGCGGCAAAAGTGGCGGCTGCTCGCGAGGATGTCGCCCGGCTCACCCAGCAAGGGCAAGATGCCAGCGCGCAGATCCAGCGCCTGCAGACCACGTTGGATGAGGTACACCAGGCGCTGACCACCACCGAACGAGCCGCACGCGATCGGGACACGACGATCGTCGGTCTGAACGAGCGCATCGCCGGCCTTGAGCGTCAACTCGGCGAGCGCGAGGCTCACCTAATGTCGGCAGAGACCAAACACCAGCAGGCGCGCGATGCCCTGGAGCACTTCAGACAAGCATCCCGGGAGCAACGGGACACCGAGGCGCGTCAGCATGAACAGGCTGTGCAAGCCCTCCAGGTCGAACTCCGTCGCGCGACGGACGCGGTGGCATCGAAGAACGACGAACTGCTGAGCCTCAACAGGGCCAACGCCCGATACACCGAGCAAGTGGGCCAACTCGACAAGGAACTGCGGGACACCCGTCGGACGTTACAGACGGCCCAGACGCGCGTCGCGGAGGCCGAAGGCCTGCGCCAGGCCAATCAGGCGCTCGAGCAACGCGTCAGTCAGTTAACCGTCGACATCGAGGCCATGCGCCGCGAACAGACGACAGCGCACATGCAATGGGATGGCGAACGCGCTGCACTGGCCGATGCCTTGCGAGAGGCCAGAGCCCAGGGCGAGCGGTGGGGGACGATCGAGGCCATGCTATCCAATCTTCAGCCAACTTCACCAGCGATCGATGGATCGTCGAGCTGATGCGCTCCACGGTACGATCGCATTCGTTACGTTCTCAATGAGGAAGGACAACGGCATGGCGATGGAACAGGGAGAAAAGATGGCAACGGACGATGAGCTGCTGATCCACGTACGGCTCATGGGCGGCTGCGATCACCCAGACTTCATTTTCAAAACAGAGAAGGATTGGGGACATCAGTTCGAATACGCCGCATGCACCCGTTGCAATGCGAAGGCTCATCTTTTTCGAGGGCTGGGCGGCACGCCGGATCCCTTGCGCGAACTCAAACGCCTCATACCACGACACTGCCAAGACATGATTGCCGTCAACAAGGTGCTTCGGCATCTGGAAAGCCAGGGCTGGCATTGGACCGTGCAGCGGCGGAATGGCTCGCACCAATTCGTTCTCGCAAATGGATCGCTACGAGTGGAGGGAGCTCCTCACGCGGACGAGACGGCAGCCGCCGCCTCAACACTAATTCGGTTGGCGAATTCCGCCTCGGCTTGATCGTAAAGTCTGGATTTACCGCTCCCACAAGGCCATTTCTTCTTCACGTCGGTAATGCGCGCTCGCTAGCGGGCTAGACGCGCCCGACATCCGACTGACGACGCCGGCTGGCATCGCAGAGCGAGGGGGCGATGAGAACATAAAGCCTCGGCGTTTCAGCGCCTTATGACGGAAAGTGCGCTTTTTTTGGGGATTCTCGGCCGACCCTCATGTATATCTTTGGCCGGCTTATCAGGCATTTTCCACCCCACGCGAGGTGGTATTATCGACGGCATTTTCTCCGGGTGGCAAACCGTTCAAATGCGGGCCCAAAAAAGCACGCTTGCCACGGCATTTTCTCGCCGCCGCCGACAAAATCGATTCACGCTCATCAATCCGGTCCAGGATGTAATCCTTGACGCTGCCGTAGGCTTCCAAATCCTCCTGGCTATCACTGGTCGGACCGATGTCCAGCAACGCATGCAACATGCGTTTCCACACGCCCAGCAGCTGCTCATGCTGCCGCCTCTCTACCGCTTTCATGCGATCATCCCTTGGGGCGTCGCCCCGGTTGGTCTCTACCAATCGCCGCCCGGGTCAGGCCGTCAAACTCGGCCCGGGCGGCACCTTTCGCGAAGCGTCACGGCTTACCGTGACACCGCTTGTACTTCTGACCACTCCCGCACGGGCAGGGCTGATTCGCCCCCACCTTCGCCACCTGGACAACCCGCGAGGCGGCCGCCTGTGGAGCCGGAGCAGGATCCGCAGGACCCTTCATCGTGCGGTGATACTTGACCAGCTTTTCCGCCTGGAAGCCCGTCCAGTTCCTCACGGCCTGGACCACGAAGGCGTTCAAGCTGAGCCCCATCATTTCCGCCACCGCCGACGCTTCTTCCTTCAAGTCGGGCGGCAAACGCAGGTTCAATTTCACCGTCTCGGACATGGAAAACTCCGCTCAAAATGTGGCCCCATTCTGGCCCCATAATGGCCCCATGTCCATCCGGCGCAAACCGCGCCACTAAGCCATTCGTCCCGAATGGCATGTCCCTTGTTGCATTAAAGACAAGCCCCAGGTCACACCCCTCGCGCTGCGCGCGAGGGGTGTGACCCTCGGCCCCTGCAGGTAACCAAGAAAGATTGGTCAGCTGAAGCAGGGCGATGACTGGCATCACCTGCTCAACTTTGATCACCGGTTCCGCCTGTACGGCTTCGGGTTGGAGCGAGACGGCCTCCGGCCTCGCAGGGGCGACAGCCCCTGCACCCCGGGCCGCGCGCTGGGCAAAGTCCTGACGCCAGAAACGGGCCTGCTCGCAGAGCAGGGGCCACGCCTCAAGCTTGCCCGGCAGGAAGCTGTAGCCGTTCGGACTGACCAACTCGGCGGTGCGCTCATTGAGCACCCAGCCGGCCCAACGATCGTTGAGCGCGCCCATGTCACCGCGCCGGCGCAAGCGAAGCAACCGAACCACAGACCACGGCACGCGGCGCTGGCCATCGTCCCAGTAACGAACCGTGCGCATCGACACGCCGAGGAACTCGGCGCAGGCTTTGCGGCTCAGAAAGCAGCTGTGGCGAAGGGCCCGAAAGCCATCTGGTGCCAAATGCCATGGCCGGCGATATGGCCGGCGACGGCTGTTCTCGGCGCTTAAACTCCAACAAGCTAAGCCATTGATTTGACTAGTGGGCGTGATGGCTTGTCGACTCGACTGCGCAATGACCGCTTCATAGAAACCTCTGCAGTGAAGGATCCACTGCAGAGATCCATACGCATACGGAAATGCAACGCGCACAAACTTTGGCAACGAAGAACGTATGCGAAGGAAGGCTTGAACTCGAGGCCCCGATCACGGAAGCCTGCTTCGCTTCGCCCAGACTATTTTGATGCGATCCAGTTGATGTCCCTCCTTCCGGACAAGGATCCATGGTTCCGTGAGGCGCGGGCGGTCTCGCTTCGAGTCAAACAGGGCTGGGATGTAGCGGGAAAGCACGATACGCATACCCTCGGCGTAAGCGCGCTTTAGGATGCTAGCCAACGCGCGCAGCAAGAGTTGGAGGCTCGCCTCCGCTTGGGGATCAGGCGGCATGAATTGGCCCACAATGACGGCAAGCAGCTGCTCGGCCGACCGCGAGGCAGTCTTGCTAAGCGTGCTTCGGTGGATGACTCGTGTCTGGCCGATGAGCAGTGGCGGGAGGAAACGGATTTCCGCCAGTGGTGAGCGCCTCGCAGGCTTGAACGTCCGATTCGGCTGACACGCTAGCCCGTGAAAGAACAGCGACATTTCTGCATCGGTCAGGCTCTCAGGAGGTAGGCGATTGGCGAGCTGGCAACCAATGTTGAGGAAGCCAGGAGATATTTGCGGAGGCAGTTCCAAGCCCGCCACCTCATCACGTAACGAGGTCAGTTTGGCGAGAGCAGATGGAAGATCATGGACTGTATTCGCCCTCATCGCTTGTCGCTTCAACGTGCGCGTGTGGCTCGTGGACAGTATCCATTCCGGCCCTCGGCAGGAGTCACGCAGAGCCTGTGGAAGCACAACGGCGTTCCGCATAGCATCGAACGACGTTGTCGCGCCTTCTGGAGGGATGAGAAGGGTGTATGCCCGTTCCTTTTCGGCCCAGGTCAGATAGCGATCTATGAACGCGGCTGCGCTTTCTGCCTGATCAAACGGGTAGGCGCAACTGACCATCTCACTGAAGATGTCGTGGCCGTTCCGACAGGCGAGCAGTTGATGGCCGGGGTCCCCGCGTAGAGTAAGTGAGCTGTCGCATACTGCACATTTCGTCAGCAATCGCATTCGGTGCCAAGGACAACGACGCACCCAGGGGAGTTGGTGCAATAAGGTGTGAAACCCTTGGCGTAGACAAGCAGGACAGTAGCGAAACGCCCAACTCGTCTCCAAAATGTTTGAGCCGCCCCGAAAGGGAAGCCATAAGGCCGCATCCAGTGTGGCTGCTGATTTCAGTGACAGTGCTTCCGCCACCTTGCTGCGACTCGCTTCACTGAAAGTCAGGCGAAGGGAAAGATCATCGTTACCGCGGTTTCGTATCCCGAACGCAGAAAAATAGCTTTTGTGACTGATGTGATTGAGCCTGACTACACGGCTGAAGGCACCGAAAACGGAGATCCCTGGAAGGCTTGAGAAATCCGCGCCAACAAAGCGCGCGCCTCCGAAGTCAGCGATGTGTGTCATCGGGCACCACCGCATGCTTGGACAGCTCTAGTTCGATGTAGCCCGCCCAGAGGAGTGCCTTGAGGGCTTGCTCTCGGTTGAACTGGCGAAAATTCGGATCTTCGCCAGCTATACGGACCAAAAGAAAGTAAACGAAGCGCTCGAAAGATTGCATCGGAAAGGGAGCTATTGCGGGCAGGTGATTTTTTACTCGAAGGTCCTCCACGACCTCGCGAAATAGCCCTACTTGCGAGGTTAGGCGATAACCATTCATGTACGCATTGCGGGCGAAGTAGGCTGTGCAGGGAACGCCCGTTTCGTCATCAGGAAAAATCACCCCTTCGTCGTATTCGTTGAAAGCCATCGTGACATCGCAACCTTGAAAGTCTATAGCGTTAGCGTTCCCCCAAAGTAGTCCAGTGAATTGATGGGCCATCGAGTAGAAGCGTCCGGTGACCTGCGTTGGCGGGCGGTGATCAATGGCTTGCTGGCCGCCCCATTCCGCGTCGTTTTGATAGATCAAGATAAAGAAAGCGCGCTTTTTGCGGCGTTCGAGGAGGTTGTCGAGGGTGACAAGATGATCGTGCTCAAACGAGGTGAATCGGTTTGCCTCATTTATTACTACTGCTATAGCTTCTTGGCATAGGTCCCTAGTTCTCTCCATCAGAAGGTTGCATGCACGCATCATGCTTTCTGCGCCTGTGGCATGTCGGATTGTCCTCATGCCGGCGGTTTCGAGGAACGTTGCGGAGAAGTAATTCTCCGTTGCTTTTTCGGGTTTCCCGTAATCCATGAAGAAGAACGCGACGGGGAAGGGTTGCCAGGAGGCGTTCATTGCAAGGCACTCGACGCCCCATGTTTTTCCGTCTCGGCCGTTTCCGTGAATTGGTATGCCTCTGTCGCCACGCTCAAGGGCGGTCGCGCAAGCGGCGCCCATACGGTTGATTGGGCCTGTCACAATGATGGGCCTCCTCGGACGGAGCATGGGGTGAATAGGAGGGGCAGGGGGAGCCCAGATCGCCATCACGACTTCCTCCGCTGCCGAAGATCCACTTGACCAGCGCGTGGGGTGAGATCAGAGAGTGAGTTGAGCTGGTCGAGAAGGGAGGGCTTGGCCTTCCTAAATACAGGCTGGGTTTGTTTGAGGCCTTCTTTCAGATATTCATCTGTCGCCCATTGGAGCTCAGATGCTTTGGCGCGAACGAACTCATGGTAAGCAGCCAGCGCATCGTCGGTACCCTCAATGTGGAGGATTCCGCGCTGGACGCATTTGAGAACGGCGCTGCGCTGCTGAAGGCTGTGCGGTACACCCCAGGGACGCAGGGCCTGCAGAACGACGAGCAAGTTCCCATCCTCGTCCCAGATCGACATCTGATGGGCGGAATGGCTATGGATGCTCGCCCAAAAAGTCCGACCCACCAGATCGTAGCGATTGTTCAATTTCTTCGATCGATATTTTGCATGCTGATATTTGACGTATGGCAGCACGCCCTTGCGCTTGTTCCCACGGATGGTCACCGATTTATGAAGGACGAGTAATTGCTCGGTGTCTTCCGCCGTAAGGAAGGACTGCGTGGTCCACATGCCGTCGTGGATATGAGACTCGAACACTTCTCGGGGTGTTCGATGCTGTAACGCCGGGTGAGGGGTTATGTTGTAGGCACTGATCTCAACGTCGATCAGGTCCCGTAGAGCTTCCGCATTGACCGGGTAGTTCTTGGAAGACTTGGTTGATACGAATTGCTTCTTGCCGCTTTGTTCATTTGGAGGCCGGTAGCCACCGGCCAACTGCCGAAGTACCGCGTCTTCCAGGCGCTTGAAAAACGCCTCGATGTTGGGACGTCCTTCTGGCACGTGGGGGAATCCCAGGTTGACTACACCCAGCTGATGGTCACCAATGTTCTCCGTTGTGATCTTGGCTTTGTGAGCGAGAAAATTGTCAATGGCAGTGCTCGCCGGGCGATGCACGTCGCCAGCGACACAACTCATGGTGGGCATCCATGCATCGGGGGCGTACCGGAGATTGGGGACAATGAGTTTTCGCGGCTCCCAAGGGCGCAGGGTGTTTGCGAAGGTCTCTAGAACGTCATATCGGTCGTAAGAAGGGCCGACGACCAGCGTGCATGGAAAAGCGGCCAGTGAAACAACGTCGATGGCTGCCAATACCCAGATGGCGCTGACGAGTTCGGTCGTCCACTTGCCGTCCTTTGTGGGGACTTGAGCGTGCCAATCGCAGTCAGTTCTATGGCCGTCCAGCTCGACGCGATCGAGGGGCTGCAATGTTAGTAGTTGGTCGAGTCGTGTCAGGGTGTAAGCAGCGTCCTCGTTATCTCCCATTTGGAGGTCGCGCACTCCCTTTCGCTCCCGCTTGATCCAGTTTTGGAGGGCTCGGCGGCCCCGATCCGAACTGTTTAAGGGGTAGTAGCATTCAAGTTCCTTACCTTTGAGATAGGCGACGAACTTCCGGAAGAACACCTCGAACTTGGAGCTGGGTTCATTATGTGCGGGCAACTTTCCTTTGTAGCTGAGTACGAGCTCCTTGAGGTCGGGTAGTGCTGCAAGCAGACGAGCGAACGCACCGGGGCCGGATGCAAGAGGAACCTCGACCCGAGTGACCACCGATTCAGCGACTCGGTACCACGGTATGCAGACTCGATAGCCGAACGGTTTCCCATCGGGAGCAAGAGTGGAGGCAGCTTCGGTCATGCTGGTTAATGTGCTGCGGTCGACTCCGTAGGTGCGTGCAGCTTGCTGTATGGAAGCGCCATCCAGTACAGCGCTTAAGGCGAGTACACGTTGGTCGAATTTCGCCAAGTGCTTTTTTTTGACGAAATCACGGCCCGGCATGGGGTAGTTCGCACTGACGCAAAAGGGTGGTACGGCGATGTCCTTCTTCATGGGCGCCTCACTTGGCAAACTGAGTGCGCGGTCAAAGGAAACTTCGGGTCGATTGATAGACGGCCGGCGTGGATCAGGTCGCAGATCACGCAGCGAACGTCTCCAGGTGGGAACCCGTCAAGCGCATCGACGATTTGAGATATCCGCAATCGATCAAAGCGACCGGCGATGTCTAGAACTCGTGCGCGAAGATCGAATCGGTGCCTGAAACGAGACGCCAGCTGCACGCCGGGCAACATTCGTAGCCATGAAGCGAATGCGGTAGCGCTTTGGAGAAGGTCAGCCTCGAATTCGAACTTGAGTGGCAACTGGGCGCGCTCAGCGGCCTCCAGGAGTTGCCGCTCTTTACGGTGTCGCCGGCGCGCCGGGGCGGAAGGCTCGGACGAACCGACAGGTACTAGAAGGGGCAGGTATTCGCGCCCCGATGTAGTGCGGTACCAGAAGGAAAACTCGTAAGTCTCAGCGTCGCAGATGAGTCGCCGTGGGCGCTCGACGTAGCTCTCCACTTCCGGATCAAACTCAAGTTGGAGCGCAAGGAATAGGTTCGGCAGCATCGCGACACGCGTACGCCTGGCACCCATCTTAGGCGAGTTGAAGGTATAGATATCCTCATCTCGCACCTCTTTGGGGCTAAGTTCGCGTGCGGTGTATGGGAGAGTACGGCTCCTAGCGAGCGTGTCAGGCAAGTTCATAGCGATCTCCTTCTTGGGGCAAAAGCCGCCCGTCGCGCACCCTTGACGAGTGTGCGAAAGGACTTGACCTGGAAAGAAGAAGATGGGAGCCTGCGAAGGCGATAAGCCGTAAGCCCCAAGTCCCCGCCTGCCAGCGGGGATTTCTTTTTCCAAGACAGAAATTGTTAGCAGGCTGCTCTAGGGATTGAACCGCTAGAGCACCGCAAGCCTACTTTTGGGCTGCTATCTTGTGAGCTAGTCCTTCCGTTGGACTTGGTGTCCTCCACTTTCAAGTAGGCACAACAGTTCTGCGACGGCACTTGCTGTCGCGAACCATCCGCGCCTTGGTGGCATCCGTAGGAGGGCGATTGGCAACTGACCTCGGGACCGCGCTTTCCGAATTGCGCCGACTGACGGGTACCTCAGCACGATCGCAAGATCGGACAGTGTCAGCAGGTCACCAAATTGCTGGCGAAGCGCAGCTTCACGTTCGGCTCTGGTCTTCATCTCGTCGCCAGTCCTCGTCTGTCTCCCTTGGTTGCCGACCTTGGAGGGTGCTCCCCTGCGTCGCAAGAGCATGGTTTGACAAGGCAACGTACATATCGAATCTATGAGCTAGCTTTATCGGCGTGTTTGTGTTAGATGGGCGCCATGTCGAGCGCCGCGCGAATCCTTGGAACCAGGCTCTGGTTGAGGCTCGTCTTGGCGATGTTGGGAATCACTAAGGCATCAAAGCTCGTCGATGAGCTCGACAAACCATATTCTCAGCTGAACTTCGCCTACGGCATTGACAGGCGTGGGCCGGAGTCTTGGGAGAAAGGTAAGGCAGCAGTATGGACGCGAACCGCTCATCGGGTGGAGAGCCGGGTACCCAATACCGAATACGTCCTCGGGATTTACAGGCTACTTTCCCCCGGTGCATTGAGCGCTCCAGCTGCTCTACGAGCAGTTCAAGGCCTGTACCGTCAGCAAATCGACGGCGAAAAAAGTTGGGCACTGCCGCCCCCCGGCTTCTTCCGGCCGCCTTCCGTGGAAGTTGTGTTCTACGCATGGGAGGATTCTGCTTCACTCGCGAGGCGCGGTGACCTTCTCGGCTTCCTTGCAATCCTGGCGCTACTCAGGACCGCTGTCGCCCGCAGCGAATTTCAGAGGAGCGCGGAGCTCGCAATTCACATGTATACGGCGCTCCCAAGCGTCTGCCGACTAGCCTGGGTGAGGCCGGACATCGACCTTTTGCTTCAATGCATAGAGGACATGATGGGCGTTGGCGGCATCCGCTGGTTCTTCACACGGATCCTCATTGACTGGGAGGCGTTCAGGGCTGAAGTATTGATGCCCACCGCATGGCAGGGAACACCTCCGTGGATCCTTTCAAGAGATGTAGCTGAAGGCCGCCCCGCTTCTCCTCGTCCCGTTCCACTTCTTGAAGATGTTGTGCCTCTGCACCATTGGGTTCGCCGGCCAGCAGAGCCGGGGCACGAGAAGGTAAGGCGGGGGAAGCGGCGCCTCCCTTTCTTCTTTCCCAAGGCAGACTCATGAGGGGATCATGCGAACAGCTGGGATAGAAATCTTGCTGTTCGAGTGAGGGGCAAGGCATGCCCTTCTTCCAGAAGCGCAGGCGGTGTGCTGGTCTTCTGGATCGTCGACTTCCTCGCTCAACCGATGCTTTCTTGAGCATCCATCGTTAGGTATCGAAGTGGGCTAGGAGGATTCAGCCGCCTTTAGCAGACGATCTTTCTCCGATGCAGGAAGTTGATCAAACGCCAGGATCATGCGTGCCAAGCGCTCATCATCAGCGAACAAATAGGCGGTGGGGACGGACAGCGCAGCAGCTAAGCGCTCAATTGTCGCCATGTCCGGCTCGTGGACCCCAAGTTCGTAGCGGTTGATGCGCGTACTGGCCACAAACGGGTCCAAGCCTGCCTGAATGCCGAGTTGTTTTTGCGAAAGCTCACGCAGTGCACGCGCCTGCTTAAGGCGTTGCTGGAAGACCAGCCGAATGTCCGTTCGTCGGGGCATGAAACGAATCTGCGGAGGAGGTCCTACGAGATTCGTAACTTTGCCTTGCGCCCGATACTACGAGTTTCGTAGCATCACGCGCAAGCGACACCCCTCAAGCACCGGTTTGCTTCCCTTATGCGGCTCGTACTCGACGACGACAGCGGCATCTCTCTCCCCCTCAATGACGTTGTCCGGGAGGCTTGGCTGCTGCAATACAACCGGGCAGCACACACGGGAGCTATCGACGGATTCCGGGAGCGCTTAGCTTCCTGCTTCGCGACGAGCTTGGCCGAATGTTTGGACACCGACCTCAAACCCCCAACCGACGCCCAGATCCAGTACGCCACTAGCATCGCACGAGAGCTTGGCATCGCTCTGCCATCGGAGGCGCTGCGCTTTCGTGGGCCCATGGGGGAATTCATTGATCGGTTTGCTGAGGCGCTGCGGCAAAAGCGTCGAGGCTATTTGAAGGACGAGCAGGGCACATGATCGTCCGGCGAGAGGGCTTCGTGCGAGATGATCCAAGAGAGGTTGTCTAGTGGAGACTTCGAGCGTGGCAACAGTGACCAAGAAGAAGTTCGACGTGCTGTTGGAGGCTGCGAGGGCGGCAGCAAACCCCGCAGAGGCCATAGCGTCGGAAGATGCGGTCTTCAGGGCTCTTTTGGAGCTAACGGTGTACGCGCATGTTCCCGCTGAACACGTTCCGCCTGATCGGATCCGCTTCATCCAATTTGTTCGTCCCGATAACGCTCAGACTGTCCTACCGTTCTTCAGCGATCGCGAGCAGGCGGAAGAGGTCGCTGCTGTGAGACAAGTCGGCATCGTCGCGATGACTGGTCGCCGCCTCCTCGAGCTGACCCGGGGCGCGACGTTGATGCTGAACCCCAATAGAGATCGTGTCGCCCTGTATCCCCCGGAGGTGACCGCCTTGTTGGACGGGCGTTCCCTCGGCCACTTTTTTCATGAGATTTGCGATCAGGAAGAACAAGTTGGGTTCTGCCCACCTTCAGTTCCTACCGCGGCTTTGGTGCAAGTTCTCCAAGCGTTGTTTGCACGCGAGGCGGCGGTGCGGGCGGCTTATCTGGTGGAAATGCATCGCGGCGCTGATCTATCGGACGTCTCTTTGCTGTTGACTTTGGTGGTGACCCTCGGAAGTGAAGAGCGCATCGTCCAACTGACCTCGTTGGAGCTGAATTCGCTGTCCCCTGTTCCGCGGTTGGCCGTCACTCTGTCCTGCAAGTCGCCCGATGAACTGCTGCCAGAGCATTGCCGGCACGGTATTCAGTTCTATGGAACCTGAGAGAGAGACTTTCCGCGTCGCCGAGCACGTGCATATGCGGACACGGAAGCGATGTGGAGTGTGCTACGCATGATGTAGTGATGAGCCGTAATAGTTGGGACGTGGGCGAACCGAGGCCGTCCCTCGCTCCGAAGAACCTCGGGCGGCCAGGTTCAAGCCATGCGACACCGTTTCCACATCCTCATTATTCCTTTCCTTCCGAAGATCCAGACCATGACGACTCCGAGCGAACGAGCACGATCCTTGGTGTGGGCCGGCGCGTTTTTGGTCGAGTTGAACAAGGACCAGAGCCTGCCACTCGGTATCCGTAGAACTGCGGCAGTCATCGCACGGCACTTCCCAACGACGCTGGACATCAAGCGCATGGCATCAGCGCCATTCCCTGATGTGGAGATGGGCTCTTCAGCGGAACTCGCCGACTGGCTGAAGGAGTACCCGGAAGGCCCGCTGCTCGACTCCACGCGGTTGAGATTTCCGGAGGAGCAGCCACTGCCAAAGAGCAAGCGCAAACGTGAGTACTGACTCGGCTTGCGCTTGGTCGAACCCTGGTCCCGCCGCCACCTGTATGGTCAAGCACGTGTCCGGCTCGTCGAGTTTTGCAGCACGGCACGGACTCGCAGGCCAAAGCTTCTGAGACGACGTCTGGACGGCGATAACGTGATTAGGGAGCATTATCGCGGGTGGGTACCCGCGGGGCTGCCCGTCCGATAGATGTGTCGTGAACTCACTGGGCACCATCGCAACGGACGGGCTTCGGCGGAGGCGGAAGCAGAGAGGGGTTTTGCGCCGCGCAGAAGCTGACCGTTTCCTCGCTGTAGTCCGGGCCTCGGGTGCGCTGCAGCGCGGCTTCGTCGAGCTCGCGGAAGGCAAAGGTGACCTTGCCATGCTTGTCGACGTGGCCGAGTAGATAGCCGTACACATGCTGGCGGGCATTCGGACCGGGCTTCACCCCCTGCGGCAGCGGATAGCGCTGGGCGCCGGAGGTGCCGACTACCCAGCCGGGAACTACCGCGCCACCGTGCTTGCGGTTTCGCCAATACGCTGTGTCGTAGACGTTTGCCAGATAGTAGTGCTCGTGGCTGGCAATCACGTAGACGGGCTTGCGGCGCTGGGCAGCGGCGAGCCGCCGGTAGATATGTTCGCCGCTGCGAATGCCCGGCACGCTCTGGCACATGCTGTGGTCATCGGAGAGGCTGTGCGGAAGCGGCTCGTGCAGTCCCACGACGATGCTGTGGATCGAGTCGTCCTTGAGGTCGGCATCCAACAGGGCGTCGAACCAGGCGAGCTGCTCGTCGTCGATCGAGTGATCTTCGGTGTTGTCCAGGTTGATGAAGTCCACGCCACGCAGGTTCCAGTGGTTGTAGGTCGCGTCGGCTGGCGTCGTCGGAATGCCCGCGTGATGCTGGGCGTCCCGCGTGCGCTGGGCGCGAAGCTCGGGGCGATCCAGCAGTCCGGCAAACTCGATGCGGAACTGCGTGCGTGACTTGGGTGGAATCACTTCGTGATTGCCGATGCCGATGAAGAACGGCGTGTCGCCGAACGGCGCGACCTCGTGCTGCGTGAAGTCCGCCCAGGCCGTGTGCAGATAGTCCGAGATGCTGGGCGGGTACGGGAAGTTCTTGAAGCGGCGCTCGGCCGCATAGTCCTCGTCCACCTTGTAGATCGCACGCAGGTCACCCAGGTGCCAGTAGAAGCTGGCGCCGTCGGCCTTGGCGCCGGCGGCGATTGCGGGCATCACGACGTTGCCGCAATTGCGCGAATCGCCGGACACTGCAAAGGTCCAGGAGCCGTCGTCAGCAGCCACTTTGCCGGCATCCTGCGCATGCGCGTTCGCGCCACACGCGATGAGCGCAACGGCGAGGCAGTGCAGTGGCAGATGGCGCAGGATCGGTGAGTTCTTCATGGTGGCAATGTCCCTGTCAGATAGGTAAGTGAAATCGGATTGAGGTGAATATCAGCTCGAACGGACCGGGTCTGCCACAACGTGGCCGACCGCCCAGCCGATCGACGCGCAGACCACTGCACTGAGCGCGGCGCCAAGCATGTCGGCAGGCCAGTGGATGCCCACGTAGATCCGGGCCCACGCGAGGATGGCGCCAAGGACGAGCAGGATGGTTCCCTCGGCGCGGCCACTGCGTGCAAAGAGCACCAGCGCCGCCACCCACGTCAGGGTTACATGGGTGCTGGGCATCGAGTTGTTCGCCGCATGCACCATCCAGGCGTGCCCCATGCCGGCGGCGAAGGGGCGGGGGTGGAACGCCCATCGGCTGATCGCCGCCTCGATCACCAAGGCGAGAACTGCCGCACTTGCCAGTTGCAGTGCGCCCCGACGGTCGCGTGTACGCAGCAGCGTCCACGCTGCCAGGGCCAGTGCCGCATACAGCGGCGCTTCGGCAAGCACGGCGGCCGAAGCGATGAGCCAGCGAGGGGATGCATCGCTCGCGTGGAGGTATTCGAACAGCGCGACATTCCAGCCCGTCGCGACCAGGTTCATGTGGGTGGGCAGGCCGATGATGCCGGCAGCGAACGCGGGGAACACGGACATGGCGCTATCGGCCCCTTTCCGCAGGTTGATGCCGCCCGACCCAGACGAAGACAGGCACCGCAGCCAATTGGGTCACCATGCAGAACGCCACCGTCCATGCCACCGAGTGATCGTAGAGATAACCGATCGCCGCACTGCCCAGGAACCAGAACATGCCGTACCCCGCGGTGAACAGGCCAAACGCCGAGGCGCGCCGCTCGGAGGGCACCATCGGTGCCACAGCGGCCGGGATGATGGATTCGTGCACCCCCATACCCATGCCCCACAGCGCCGCGCCGACCAGCGCCAGCGTGAAGCCGCCAAGGAACACCAGCGGTGCGAACAGCGAAGTGACCACGGTCAGCGCGATCAACACCCGAAAGCCGTAGCGGTCGAACAAGCGCCCCAGGACCAGAGACACCGTGCCGCTCACCGCCATGGCCACCGCGTAGAAGCCGGCGATCCATTCGGTGCTGATCGCATCGCTGCGGGCCAGGTGGTATGCGACCAGCGGGTAGTCGGCAAAGCCGATGGCGACCAGTGCCGCTCCCGACAGGTAAACCCAGTAGCGCCTTGGAAATCCATCGCTGCCCGCCTTGCGCGTCCCTGCCGGTTCGAGATCCTCCGGCTTGGGATACAGCCAGCGCGCCGTCATCACGAGCGTGACGTTGAGCAGCGCGGGGATCAGCAGCACGGCAAACGCTTCGTGGTAGCTGCCGTGCCTGGACAGGACAAAGGCCACCACCAGCGGACCGAGCATCGCACCGAACTGGTCGAAGGCCTCGTGGATGCCAAAGGTCCATCCGTAACCGCCCAGGTGGCGTGCCGCATGGGACAGCATGACGTCGCGCGGCGGGTTGCGGATGGCGCGTCCGACACGCTCAAGCACGATCAGGATCGCCGCAGCCATCCAGCTGTGCGTAAGTGCGAGCGCGGGTACCGAGCTCATCTGGATAACGTAACCGGTGATCGCGATGGGCCAGAACCGTCGGGTGCTATCGGCCAGACGGCCGGAGAACAGACGCAGCGCATAACCGAGGAACTCGCCCAGACCGGTAATCACGCCGACGGCGAATGCGGTGGCGCCGAGCGAGCCCAGATAGGGCCCGAGCATGCTGCGTGAGCCTTCGTGCGTGAAATCCGCGAACAGGCTGAGTACGCCCACCAGCAACACGAAGCGGGCTGCTAGGCGGCTGCGATCCGTCGTGCCCGGGCGTAGAGATGGCCGGCTCACGGTGAACGATTCCATGCGATCCCGAGCGGGTGGTGTGGGCCCGCAGAAGGCAGACGCGCGATCGCCTCGAACGGGTCGGGCGACCCACAGCACATCGGTGGCCGCAACGGATCGATGCGGTGAACGGAGGGCAGGGCAGCTTGATGCATGCGAAGAAACTCCCTTGGCCAACGTCCAGCAAGACAGGACGTTGGCCGGTGGAAAAGGGAGGCATCATCAGCCGGGTCGGCGGTTCGCCCTGCCAGCAGGGCCTGGAGGCATGCCATCTCCAGTCAGCGATATTAATTCAGTCGCGACATGGGCGAGCCCGTGTGGCGATGGTCCGTGTCAGGGACTGCCCCATCCCGCGGCTGTGGCAAAGCCGGCAACTCATTCCACCGGGGTACTGTCGTCCGGTCGCCGTGCCAGTTCGCCATGTTTGAACAGGTTGGCAGCCACTTGATAGTAGGCCGTGGCCTCGTCGACCAGTGGGTGCGTGAGCGGTTTCACCGCGTCGGCATCGCCTGTCTGGGTGTTGGGTATCTGTTGCTCCACTCGCCGCCCCGGCTCGAGGATGGTCATGAGGCCGTTGTGGAAATAGCCGAGCTTTTCGTACGTGGCCGGGAAGGCTCGTTCGCGACCATGCTCAAGCTGGAACACGTCGTAGCCGAAGAAGCGGCTGCGATAGCTGAAGTGCAGCAGCCCTAACAGGGTCGGCGGGATGTCGATCTGTGCGGTAAGCCTCTCGACCCTCCGCGGTGCGATGTGCGCCGGCGCGTAGATCCACAGTGGGATGTGGTAGCGGTTGATCGGGATGCTGGCCTTGCCTGCACTGGCGGCATCGTGGTCGGCGGTGATCACGAACACCGTGTCCTTGAAGTACGGCTTGTCCTTGGCGCGCTTGAGAAAGTCGCCGATCGCCCAGTCGGTGTACGCCACCGCGCCGGCACGCGAGCCCTGCGGATAAGGCACGCGATCGGCCGGGAAGGTGAACGGCCGATGGTTGGAGGTGGTCATCACGTGCACGAAGAACGGCTTGCCCTCGGCGTTCACCTGGTCCATATGGTGCAAGGCCAACGTGAAAAGATCTTCGTCGGCCACGCCCCACACATTCTCATGGTGGATCGTGGCGTCCTTGGGGATGTCCTTGCGGTCCACCGCCAGGTAGCCGTTGTGGCTGAAGAAGTAGTTCATGTTGTCGAAGTAGCCGTAGCCACCGTAGACGAACTCCGACACGTAGCCGCGATCGTTGAAGATGTCCGCCAGCGAGAACAGGTTCTCGTTGCCCTTCATCTTGATCACCGAGTCGCCCGGCGTCGGCGGGATCGACAGCGACAGCGCCTCCAGTCCGCGCACCGTACGCGTGCCGTTGGCGTAGACGTTCTCGAAGAACAGGCTGTTGCTGGCCAGTGCATCCAGCTGCGGCGTGAGCTTTTCCTTGTTGCCGAACACGCCCAGGTAGTCGGCCGAGAGGCTTTCCACGCTGATCAGCACCACGTTGAGGTGCTGCTCCGGGCCAGTGTTGCGGATGGCGCGGGTGAGGTCGTGCGGATTATCGCTGAGGTAGGTGGCCTCGGGCGTCTTCAGCAGTTCGCGCACACGGGCATAAGCTTCGTCCTGCGGCAGGGTACGGTAGAACTTGGCGTAGTCGAGGTGGCTGGAGCGGAACGCGGCGAAGAACTGGAAGATGCCGTTGCCGGCCAGTTCGTTGACGTAGTTGTTGTCGGTGCGGTCCTTCATGTCGGCGGTGAACGAAGCGGTCACCAGCACGGTCAGGCCCAGCCACACGGCGGCCAGCATGCTGCGCTGGCCGAACCGGCTGCCATCGTCGTTGCGGTAAACGCGGCGGCGGCTCAGCCACAGCACCGCCATGGCGGCCAGCGCCAGCAGCGCGAGCCAGGTGCCGATCGGATACGACTCGCGGATGTTGCCGATCACCTCGGTGGTGTAGACGAGATAGTCCACCGCGATGAAGTTGAAGCGCACGCCGAACTCCTGCCAGAACACCAGCTCGGAAGCAGCCACGAACAGCAGCCCGAACAGCAGCGCCAGGCACAGCCCGTACAGGTAGCCGCGGCCACTGCGACGGTTGTATGCCAGCGCGGGCAGGGGCAGCAGGTATAGCGCCAGGATCGCCAGCGGCCACACCTGCTGAAAGCTCGCGCGCCAGAGCCAGTGCAGCACGCCCCAGCACAGCGCGAAGCCGCCCAATAGCGCACCGATCCAGGCCAGCCAGCGCCCCACGTTCCGCACGGCGGCCCGGTCGCTGGGCGCGATCCACAGGAACAGCACCAGCGGCCAGGCCACGTAGACGTAGGTCGCCAGGTCGGCCAGCGCACCCACGCCGAAGGCGTAGAGATAGTTCAGCGGGTTCGGGCTCACGCCCTTGCCAGTCATCACCAGCAGGGCGATCCGTGTGACCACGCCGATGGCCAGATAGGCTGCGGCGAGCCAGCCGAGCGGGCGCAGCCTCTGACGCCTGAGATCGATGAGGGAATACATGGAAGGTCCTGCGCAACTGCGGTCAAAAAGGATATTTCGGGGAGCTTTTGGCCGGCTTAGGGCTCCCCACCGGCATGCCGCGGCTCAAGTCGGGCATGCCCGCCGTCAAGCGAACGGATGCCCTTAGGCGGGCATCCCGTGGTGCTGGCAACGTCAGGATGCGTCCGCCGATGCCGCCTCGCACGGCATAAATAGCGCCCGTACCTCTTTCAGCGGCGTGCCGTGGCTCTCCCAGAAATGGCGCAACTTGCTCTCCAGGTCGACCAGTTCAATGCAATGGGGCAAGCGCGGATGAGTGGCTTCCATGTGCCGGACACGGGGTTTGTCACCCGCCAGATAGCCACTCTGCACGTGGTGCACCAGTACCTGCTCGATCCCCTCACGGTGGGCAGTCTTGAGCACGTGGTCGGCAAGCGACCGGGCATTGAGGCGATCCCACACCGAGCGAGGCTCAAGCTTGGCGGAGTGATGGAAGTACAAGCGAAGGGCGGCGAGTTTGTTCATGGATATCTCTCGAACGGATCAGGATGCGGAATCGGAAGCAGCGGCCAGCTTGGCGCGCCGAAGAGCGGGGATGTCGGACAGGCGGATGCCTTCGGGCCACGGCAGATGCTTGGGCTGACCGACACGCTGGGAGCGATAGATGCCGGTGTGACCGGAGAACAGATAGGCCACCACACAGGCCAGCGCGGCGTAGCAGCCCACCCCCGGCCCGAACAGCTCGATCGCCATCACCGTGGATGCGATCGGTGTATTGGCCGCGCCCGCAAACACGCCCACGAATCCCAGTCCGGCGAGCAGGTAGAACGGCAACGGCAGCACGTGGCCCAGCGCATTGCCCAGCGTGGCACCGATGAAAAACAGCGGCGTCACTTCGCCCCCTTTGAAGCCCGAGGCCAAGGTCACCGCGGTGAACCCGAACTTGCCGGCGAAGTCATAGGGCGGAAGGGGATGCAGGAATGCCGCCTGGATCGTGGGGATGCCCAGGCCGAGGTATTGCCGGCCACCCAGCAAGAAGACGACACCGGCAACCATCGCTCCACCCACAAACAGGCGCAGAGGCGGGTACTTGATCAGCCGCTTGAACAGTGCCGAGAGCGCGTGCGTGGCGTCGGCGAACAGCATGCCGACCAGGCCGAAGCAGATTCCCGCGCAAACGGTGGCCAGCAAGCCAAGCGTGCTGATGGCCGGCACCGCACCCATCACATAGGCCGCGTGATGCGTGCCCAGAAGCAGGGCCACCTGATCGGCGATGACGGCCGAGAGGACGCAAGGCAGCAGCGCGTCGTAGCGAATCTTGCCGATCGCCAGTATCTCAAGGCCGAAGATGGCGCCCGCCAAGGGGGTGCCGAACACCGATGCGAAACCGGCGCTGATACCCGCCATCAGAAGGATGCGGCGATCGTCTTTCCCGAGTCCCAGGCGATGGGTGACCTGATCGGCCAGCGTCCCACCCATCTGTACCGCCGTACCCTCACGCCCGGCCGAGCCACCAAACAGATGAGTCACCACCGTGCCGGCGAACACCATGAAGGCCATTCTCTTGGGCACGATCTTCTTGGGGTCGTGGATTTCGTCGAGCAACAGGTTGTTGCCTCCCTCCACGTCCTTGCCGATGCGGTGGTAGACCCAGCCGACGGCGAAGCCCGCGATGGGAAGGAGCGCGAGCATGTAGGCGTGCGAGGTTTGCACGCCGGTGGCCCAGTCAAGGGACCGCAAAAACAGTGCAGACGCCACGCCGACCAGCACGCCGACAATGGCTGAAAGCAGCAGCCATCTGCCGAGCAGGGGCACCATGGCCACCTGCTCGGGAGCAGAGAAGCGTTTCATTTGGGGGTGTTCCAGATTCGAGGTTGCTCAAAATCTGGACAGGTCGATGCCTAGGCGCACGCCTACGCTGCCCTGTCCAGGGGTGCGTAGGCATCATCAGCCGTGGGGAGCGGCGGTTCGCGGAGGAATGCCATCTCCGAAGGGCGCGAACTATAGCGGACGATTTGCGGATGACAAGCCCTTGCACAATTGCAGTTTTCGATGCAGGCAAATGCATGCATCGAAAGCGAGTCATGGCTCGTCGTGCCTTGCTACCGGTCAGGTGCGAGGCGATCCAAGTCGCACCGAGCCAAGCTCGTCATCCGTGGAGTCGGGTTACCGATCCGATGTTCTGCATCCGATGAAAGGCGGCGTACTGCCCACCGCGCTCGAGCAGTTGATCGTGAGTTCCTTGCTCGACGATGCGCCCTTCGTCGATCAGCACGATGTGCTGGGCATGTTGAATGCTCGATAGATGGTGCGCGATCACCAACGTCGTGCGGTTTGCCATGAGGCGCCGCAGCGCATCACGGATCAGAGTCTCCGATTCCGCGTCGAGTGCCGCCGTGGCTTCGTCGAGAATGAGGATGGGCGCATCCTTGAGCACGGCACGCGCGATGGCGACGCGCTGGCGCTGCCCACCGGACAGCTGGACGCCGCCGCTGCCGAGCGGCGTGTGCAGGCCCAAGGGCAGCGCGCAGATGAAATCCCATGCGTTCGCCGCACGGGCCGCGTCGATGATCGCGCGTTCGCTGGCACCGGCCAGCTCGCCGTAGGCGATGTTCTCGGCAACGGTACCGTCGAACAGGGAGACCTGCTGCCCCACCCACGCCACCTGCCGGCGCAACGAGGCCAAGGTGTATTCGCGCAGGTCGTGTCCGTCCAGCAGCACCTGGCCTGATTGAGGATCGAACACTCGCGGCACCAGGCTCGCCAGCGTGCTCTTGCCACTGCCGGAGCGGCCCACCAGCGCGGTCACGGTACCCGGCCTGCACGTGATCGTGATGTCATTGAGGACAGCCGCGCGCGACTCGGGATAACCGAAGCGGACGTGGCGAAACGCGAGGTGGCCTTCGACCCGATCGGCGATGATTGTGCCGCTGTCAGCCTCGGAGGGTGCATCGATCACGGCGAAGAGATCTTCGGCAGCCACCATGCCGCGCTGGATACTGGCTTGGACCGAGGTCAGCCGCTTGAGCGAGGGAAGAATGCCGCCCATCGCCATGAGCACCGCGAAGAACGTGCCGGGCGACATGCGGGTCAGCACGGCGGGCCGGGTGGCGATCACGATGATCAGCGCCAGCGCGAGCGCGGCCACGAACTGGATCAGGGCGCTGGACAGTGCGCTGGTCGATGCGGCCTTGAGGTTGAGCTTGCGGGTGTGCCGCGTGATGTCCTTGAAGCGCCGACGCTCGCTCGACTGCCCCCCGTAGATGCGCAGGTCGCGATTGCTGCCAACCATGTCGCCCAGGCTGCCGGTGACCGCGCCCATGGCATCCTGCACGCGGCGTCCCACCTTGCGGTAGGAGCGGCCCACGCGCGCCGCGATGTATGCCACCGCGGGCACCATCACCAGCAGGGCCAGGGTCAGGACGGGGCTGTAGTAGAGCATCACGCCCACCAGGCCGATGACCGTGAAGCCGTCGACCAGCAGCGTCTTGACCGCATCGGTGGAGGCCTGCGCCACCTGCTCGCAGGTGTAGGTGATGCGCGCGACATGGGTGCCGGACGATTGCCGCGAGAAGTCGATGATCGGCATCCGCAGGTAGGCGTCGAACACGTCCTCGCGCATCGCCTGCACAACGCCTCGCCCGACCCGGGCCATGCCGTAGTCGCCCACGTAGGACGCCAGGCCGCGCAGGCCGAAGATGCCGATGATCCACCACGGCATCCAGAAGATGGTCGACGGGTCCTTGTAGATGAACAGCCGGTCGAGCATCGGTTTGATGAGTTTGGCAAACAGCGTGGTGCAGCCGGCGTCGGCCGCCATGCCGACAGCCGCCAGTGCGAACGTGCGCCAGTGCCCGGCCGTATAGCCGAGCAGGCGCCGGTAGGTGCTCCAGGGCGAGAGTCGGGGTGTACTCAATGGCTGTTCCTCGCCCGGGTTACCGGCGCCGCTGGGCCGGTCAGCGCACGAAGGCGCTGCGGCCGGCGAAGCGGGCGCGGGTGCCCAGCTCGTGCTCGATGCGCAACAGTCGGTTGAACTTCGCGGTGCGCTCACCACGGCAGCCCGAACCGGTCTTGATGTGGCCGCAGCCGGTGCCGACCACCAGGTCGGCGATGAAGGTGTCCTCGGTCTCGCCCGAGCGGTGCGAGACATAGCAGCCGTAGCCGGCGGACTTGGCCAGCTCGATGCAGTCCAGCGTTTCGGTGACCGTGCCGATCTGGTTGGGCTTGATCAGCACCGAGTTGGCGACGCCCTCGCGGATGCCACGGCGCAGCAGGTCCGGATTGGTGCAGAAGATGTCGTCGCCGACCAGTTCGACGCGACCGCCGAGCCGGCGGGTGATCTCCGCCCAGCCGTCCCAGTCGTGCTCGGACAGCGGGTCTTCCATCAGCACGATCGGATAGCGGTCGAACCAGTCCGACCACAGCGCGATCATCGCGTCGCTGTCCACTTCCTTCTGGTTCGATTTGAAGAAGCGGTAGCGGCCGTGGTGCCACATTTCGCTGGTGGCAGGGTCCAGTGCCAGCGAAACATCCGTGCCGGGCGTATAGCCGGCCTTGGCGATCGCTTCGAGGATCAACTCGATCGCCTGCTCGTTGCTGTGCAGGTTGGGTGCGAAGCCGCCTTCGTCACCCACCCCGGTGGACAGGCCGCGCGCGTGGAGCAGGGCCTTGAGCGCATGGAAGACTTCCTCGCCCATGCGGATCGCCTCGGCAAAGTTCGGCGCGTGGTGGGGGACGATCTTGAACTCCTGGAAGTCCACCGTGTTGTCCGCGTGCCGGCCGCCGTTGATGACATTCAGGCAGGGCACGGGCAGCAGATCGGCGTCGGTGCCGCCCAGGTACTGGTACAGCGGAAGCGTCCGGGCCTGGGCTGCGGCGCGGGCGTAGGCGATAGAGACGGCGAGCAGGGCGTTGGCGCCGAGCCGGCCCTTGTTGGGCGTGCCGTCGAGCTCGCGCATGCGGTTGTCCAGCTCGCGCTGGCCCGAAGGCGTGGTGCCGATGAGGGCGTCGGCGATCTCACCGCGAATATGGCCGACGGCGTTGAGGACGCCCTTGCCCTGGTAGCGCGATGGATCGCCGTCGCGCAGTTCCGCTGCCTCGTGCTCGCCGGTGGATGCGCCGGAGGGCGTGAGCGCGCGGCCTTCGGAGCCGTCCTCCAGGCGCAGCCAGGCTTCGATGGTGGGATTGCCTCGCGAGTCGAGGACTTCGATGGCGTCCAGATGGGTAATACGCATGGTTTGCTGGTTCCTTGGCAGGGGTCAGGGAGAAGGGTTTGGGGCAAACAGGGCATGCAAGGTCCGGGCATCTGCGGCGGCAGGTGCACCGGGCTTGTCCAGCAGCAGGTCAGCCAGCTCGGCCTTGTCGGACTTCATCGACTCGATCCGGTCTTCCACGGTGTCCTCGCACAGCAGCTTGTAGACGAACACCGGCTGCTCGCGGCCGAGGCGGTGGGCGCGGTCGATCGCCTGCTGTTCGACAGCGGGATTCCACCACGGGTCATAGTGGATCACCGCATCGGCGGCGGTGAGATTCAATCCCACTCCACCGGCCTTCAGGCTGGCCAGAAGGATGGGCACCTCACGCTGCTGGAAGCGCCTGACCGGCTCGGCGCGGTCGGTGGTGTCGCCGGTCAGCTGCGCATGGGCATGGCCGGCCTGCTCCAGCGCCGTGGAGATCAGCGCGAGCATGGAAGTGAACTGGCTGAAGACCAGCACCTGGCGATCCTCGTCGCGCAACGACTGGATCAATTCCAGGAGCGCGTCGAGCTTGGCCGAGGGCGGCGGATCGGGGAGTTCGAGCAGCCGCGGATCGCAGCAGGCCTGGCGCAGGCGCAGCAGCGCCGAGAGCACCACGACCTGCGATGCCTCGTCGCCGTGGCGGGCCAGCGCATCACGGACCCGGTCGTGCATGGCCAGCCGCAGCGATTCGTACAGCTGCCGCTGGGTCTCGCCCATCGCGATGCGCAACACGGTTTCGGTCTTGCTCGGTAACTCGGGGGCGACGTCGGCCTTGCGACGGCGCAACAGGAACGGCGCGATGCGCTGGCGCAGCACGTCGCGGCGCTGGTGGTCGTCCTGACGCTCGATGGGGACGCGGAAGGTGCGCTGGAAGCTGCGCTGATCGCCCAGGTAACCCGGCATGACGGCGTCGAAATGCGCCCACAGCTCGCCCAGGTGGTTTTCCAGTGGCGTGCCAGTGACGGCCAGGCGATGCGGCGCCCTGAGCCGACGCACGGCACGCGCCGTGCGCGTGCGTGGGTTCTTGATCCACTGCGCCTCGTCCAGCACCAGCACGGAAAAATCCTGCGCAGCCAGCGCATCGATATCGTTGGCGAGCAGCGCGTAGCTGGTCACGACCACCTGGGTCCCGGGCAAGTCGGGCAAGCGGTCGGTGCGCGAGGGGCCGGTGTAGTTGAGGTGGCGCAGGGAGGGGGCGAAGCGGGTGATTTCGTCCAGCCAGTTGAACACCAGGCTGGTGGGCGCCACGATCAGCGCCGGTGCGGTCAGGCGTCCGGCGTCGGCCTCCAGCAGCAGGTGGGCGATGATCTGCACCGTCTTGCCCAGCCCCATGTCGTCGGCAAGCACGCCGCCCAAGCCCTGGGTGCGCAAGGCCTGCAACCACTTCAGGCCATCGCGCTGGTAGCTGCGCAGGTTCCCCCGGAAGCTGGCCGGTAGCGGCGGTGCCGGCAAGGCCATGGCGTCACGCAGCGCGGCCAGCATGCCGCCGATCGCCTCCGCGCGGGCACCGGCCAGGGCAACACCCTGCCGATCCAGCGCATCGCTGACCGCCATCGCCTGGGTTCGCGAGAGCGCCAGCGCGCGATGCCCTGCCAGCTGCCCGGGATGGCGCAGACACTCCATCAGCGGATGCAGCCAGCTGCGCAACCAGTCCAGCCGCAGCGGCAGCCATCGCCCGGGCCCCAGCGGTGCCAGCCAGTGCGCGTCGGGCGGCTCGTCGGTCGCCGGAAGCAGGGGGAACTGCCGCCCGGCCAGGCCGGCCAGCACGAGGGGCAGCACGTCGATTTCCTCGCCGCTGTCGAGCGTGGCCGCCAGCTCGAACTGCGTCCAGGCGGTTCCCTCATCGGGGGCGAGCGTGGCGTGGAATCGCGGTGCCTCGCCCAGGATGGCGAACGGAAGGTCCGGGGCGTACTCGATGGCGAAGCCATCGCGGCGCAGGTTCTGCAGGTGCGTCTCGAGCGCGACGAAGGTGTCGGCGTCGCCCTCGTGCCACTCGCGATGCGCCCAAGCCTCGGCCACGGGCAGGGGCGAGAGCTCGCGCCGGGCGGACGGAAGGATCGTCGCGAGCGTGGCGAGGCCGGCAGCGAGCAGCGCCTCGCGCGCCCGGTGCTCGGCATCGATGTCGCGGTGGATCGAGACCAGCGCTGCACCTTCCAGGCGGTTCCAGGTCGTCCGCCAAGCCTCCTTGACCAACGGCAGTCGCCGGCTGGCGTAGTCCGCCAGCGCCTGCAGGTGGAACACGTAGTGGCCCCGTTGGGCATGTCTGGATGCGCCGATCACCACCACCGGCCGCATCGGCGCGTCCAGCGGGCGACTCGGTGGCGTGGGCGGCGGTGGCGGCACCGCGGCGAGGCAGGCATGGGGCGGCCACGCCTCGCGCAGAGGCTCGCGCTCATCCAGCGTGACCACGGGCATGTCCCGCACCATGGCCCAGGTGATGGCGTCCAGGTCCAGCTGCCCGATCTGGTGCGAGCCCTCATCGAGGTAGTGCAATGAGTCCAGCGAGAGCGGGATGACGGCTTCGCCGTCGTCCGTGACCAGCTTCAGCGCGATGGTGCCATCCTCGTCCACGCGCCAATGCCAGGGCGGGCGACGCAACAGGCCGGCGGTCAGCGGCTGCAGGGTGGATGCGTGACGGCAGATGCCGGCCTCCAGCCATTCCAGCAACAGCGCCGCGCCGCTGTGTCCCTGCAGCAGATACCCGTCCGAAGGTCGACCCGCAAGGCGCCGGCCCAGCGCGAGCTGGGCCAGCCACATCGTGACCTGGCGCGAGAGATGGGGGCGCGCCTTGGCCGACTCGGCGCCGATCCAGCGTTGCGGCTGATCCATGCCGTCCGTGCCCGGGACCAGCACCAGCCGGGCGCACAGCCACTGGCCGTCGGGCTCCGCCACCGTGTCGAGCAGGCAGGCCGGGTGCCACGCCGCTGCGGTCTCGCCCATGACCGGCGCTGACGGCGGTGCCTGGTAGAGCGGGAGGCTCTGCTGCCATCGCTCCACCGGCGACATCGCCCGCGGCCAGTCCAGCAACTGCTGCAGGCGCAACAGCAGGGCGGCCGCGTGCGCACACGGTGCCGTTCCACAACTGCATTGCGAAGCAAGTTGCGGCTCACCGAGCATCCGGTAGAGCCACACCGTGACCTGCATCGTTCGGCCGTCCTCGGTCAGGCTGCCCTGCAACGCATCGGCCTGCGTGCCCGACGGTCTGAACCACGCCAAGGGCTTGTGCCAACGCTGCGAGCCGCGGGCGATGAGCTCGGCTCGTCTTAGGCATGCACGCGAGAAATGCGCCGCCAGCGAAAGCTGGCCGATGGCGTCCATCAGCACGCGCCGGGCCTCCTCGACCGAGGAGCCTGGCGACAGGCCGGTGGGGGGCGACTCCTTCTTCACGGCGGCGTCGGCCTCAATCCTCGCCCGCAGCGAGAACGTAGGCCTTCACCGCACTCATGATCTCCTCATGGGCAGCGTTGCAGTTGCCCCAGCCGTCCATGCGCACCCATTTGCCGCTCTCCAGATCCTTGTAGTGCTCGAAGAAGTGGCGGATGCGCGCACGCGTGGTCTCGGGCACGTCCATGATGTCGCGGATGTTCTGGTACGCCGGGAACACCTTGGCGTTGGGCACGGCGATGATCTTCGCGTCCTCGCCGTTCTCGTCGGACATGTGCATTACGCCCACCGGCCGACAGGCGATGACCGAGCCTGGAATGAGCGGGATCGGCATCACGATCAACACGTCGATCGGGTCGCCGTCGCCACACAGCGTCTTGGGCATGTAGCCGTAATTGCACGGGTAGCGCATCGGGGTGGACAGCACCCGGTCCACGAAGATCGCGCCGGAGGCTTTGTCGACCTCGTACTTGATGGGGTCGGCGTCCATCGGGATCTCCACGATCACGTGGATGTCGTGGGGCAGGTTCATGCCTGCGGTGACGTTGGAAAGGGCCATGCGTAGAGTCTCTTCTTAAAGGTCCGTGAGTTGCTGGGTTTCGTTGAACGAATCGAGCGTGAAGTGCTGGTCGACGTAGGCGAGTCGTGTAATGCCACAGGGGGAGGGCGACAGCGTCCAGTAGCTGGACAATGGCAACCCGAGGGCGTGGCAGAGCAGGACGCGGATGACGCTGTCGTGGGTCACCAGCACGAGCGTTCCATGCAGGTGCTTGCGCAACACCCCGGCCAGCGCTTCGGCCACGCGGGCGGCCAGTTCCTGCAGCGATTCGCCGCCGGGGATGCGCGTCAGCTGCGGCGAGGTGAGCCACACCATCAGTTCCTCCGGCCACTTCGCACGCACCTGATTGATCGACAGGCCCGACCACGCGCCATAGCTGATGTCGTTGAGTTCGGGATGGGTGATGGCTGCGGTCTGGAAACGTTCACAGAGGATGTCGGCGGTGCGGACGCAGCGGCTCAAGGGACTGCAATAGACCGTGCCCAATGCCGTCCTGCCGGCGAGGTGTTCGGCCGTCGCCTGCGCCTGCAGCACGCCGCGGCGAGTCAGCGGAAGATCCATGCGTCCGCGGAAGATCGGCGGGTCGATCCCTTCGACTTCGCCGTGGCGGATCAGCAGCAGGCGTGTCATTGAACGGCCTCCGGCGGCGCATCTTCACAGATCACCAGCGGCACGGTGCAGGACTGCAACAGGTCCCGTACCAGCGCCGCGGTCCAGGGGCGCGAGTGCTCTCCCACCTTGGGCACGACGATCTGGTCGATGTGCAGGTCGGCGATGAAGCGCTCGACCGAGCCATGCGACACCTCGTCGGGACACTGGGCGTCCACGTCCAGGCCCAGGCGTCGTCCTGCGTGGATGTAGGCGATCAATTCATCGACCATCGCAGCGCGAATGGCCGGGGCATCGGCAGCACGATCGAGGGGCGGGTACAACCCCAGAATGAATACGCTGGCGCGGATGCGTCGGGCCAGTAACAAGGCATGTTCGACGGCGAGGATCGTTTCGGGGGAACCGTCATAGACGGCAAGGATATGGCCGAGCTGCCGCGCGTCGAGCGCCGGGGAAGCAGCGGTGTGCAGGTGGGGCATGACCAAGACTCCAGGTGGGCTGATGCAGCGCGCACCCGGAAACGGACTTGACGGAGGAGAGCCATGCCTACCGTCTGTCCGTCGCCGTGGGGCGCGGTGGGTAGGCATCATTAGCCTTGCGGCGGTTGGTCATGCGGGAGGAATGCCATCTCCCTTGCGAGACATTAGCTGAGCGCATCGGGTCCGGCAAGAATTGAGATGCTTTCGGGCCAATGTCGACAGCGGCAATTCAGCGGGGCGTAGGCCTTAAGTGCCTAAGCGCACGCGCTAGCGGAAAGCGGCGGTCATCACCTCGCTAAACGGGTCGAAGGATTCCGCATGATCCCCTACAAATGGTGACGCAGTGTGCCCGACTGCCTGCGGGCGAATCTCTGCAGAGCTCGCTCTGATTGCTTGACAAGTTTGAATTGCTATTATCGAATTGCGATATCGATTTTCGATATAGTATCTTCAATGACCGATCGCGACCTCTATGCCGGCCTGATCCGGCTGCATGTCCTGCACCACGCGGCCGGGGCGCCTATTTACGGCCAGGAAATGATCGAGGAACTGGCCCATCACGGTTACAAGCTCAGCCCTGGAACGCTCTATCCCTTGCTCCACGGCCTGGAGAAAAAGGGCTATCTGCGCTCGACACAAGCCGTGGCAGACGGTGTGCGGCGGCGCGTGTATCGCATTACGCCCAAGGGCAAGCGCGCCTTCGCGGCCGCCAAGACCAAGGTCAAGGAATTGTTCGGCGAAATTTTCCACGATGACGGGAGTGCGAGCTGATGATCAAGCGCCTGCTGGACACGCGCGCCGACGGCTGGACCTTGCTGACCCGCCTGATGGTGGGACTGGTGGTGTTTGTCCCGGAGGGACTGCAAAAGCTGATCTTCCCGTCGATTCTCGGCGCGGGGCGGTTCGCTAAGATCGGGCTACCCTGGCCGGAGTTTCTCGGGGCGTTCGTCGGCGTGTTCGAACTGACTTGCGGACTGTTGATCGTGCTCGGCCTGCTGACTCGCCTTGCGTGCATCCCACTGATCATCGTGATGGTGGTCGCCATCGTCTCGACCAAACTGCCGATGTGGCTGGGGCACGACCTCGGCATCTTCCATGTGGCCAAGCTCGCCCGCTACGGTTTCTGGAGCATGGCGCACGAAGCCCGGAACGACTTCTGCATGTTGCTGGGCTGTATTTACCTGCTGATCGAAGGTGGCGGGCGCTGTTCGCTGGATGCGCGCCTCGCGGCGCGCCGCGCGATCGGTCGCTGAGCCCCACGACGGAGTGCCATGACGTGATGAATCGACGTGACTTTCTTCGCCTCAGTGGCGCGGCCGGTGCGGCCGGGCTTCTCGGCACGCAGCTACCCAGCGCCCAGGCCGCTGCCACCGCAGCCACCGGAGCGCCGGGCGCCGCCCTGGCCAAGCCGGACTATGCGCTGCGCATCGCCCGGAGCCTGGTAGAGCTAGCGCCAGACCATATCGTGTCTACGACGACGTACAACGGACAGTTCCCGGGGCCGCTGATTCGCCTGAAGGAAGGGCAGCCGGTGGTCATCGACGTGCACAACGACACCGACGTGCCCGAACAGCTGCACTGGCACGGCCAGTTCCTGCCCATCGCGGTCGATGGCGCCGCCGAGGAAGGCACGCCCTTCATCCCCGCCCACGGCATGCGCCGGCTGGCATTCACGCCCGGGCCGGCGGGGCTGCGCTTCTACCACACGCATGTAGTGGCCGGCAGCGACCTGACCCGCGGGCAGTACAGCGGCCAGGTGGGCCCGGTCTATATCGAGCCGCGGCGCGAGCCGGGCCGGCACGACCGCGAAGTGTTCCTGGTGCTCAAGGAGTTCGATCCGTTCTTCAGCAAGGGCGGCGACATGGCGATGGATTTCCTCGCCCCCGGGCAACGTGATCGGTCGCTGGATGAGGCCGGCGAGTCGGCGATGCAGGCTTCGCTGGCCAGCGGTGCCGCGCATGGCTACGAGGTCGGCTACCAGGCCTTCGCCATCAACGGCCGCATGCTCGGGCACGGCGACCCGGTGCGCGTGAAGGCGGGCGAGCGGGTGCTGTTCCACATCATCAACGGCAGCGCGACCGAGATCCGCAGCCTCGCCCTGCCCGGCCACACGTTCAAGGTGGTGGCACTGGACGGTAACCCGGTGCCGAACGCCGCCGAGGTGCCGGTGCTGTGGCTCGGCACGGCCGAGCGCGTCAGCGTCATCGTGGAGATGAACCGGCCGGGCGTGTGGGTGCTCGGCGATCTGGCCGACGACGACCGCGAGCGCGGCATGGGCATCGTGGTCGAGTACGCCGGCCAGCAGGGCAAGCCGAAGTGGGAAGCGCCCAAGCCGTTTGCGTGGGACTACCGGCGCTTCGCGCTTCCCGGCGCGCAGGCGGGCAAGGTCGACGAGATCATCGAGATGACGTTCGCCAAGCAGAACGCCGCCCAGCACGGCTTCAACCGCTGGACGATCAACGGCGAGGCGTTCGACATGCGGGCGATGAAGCCGAAGTTCCGCCTGCAGTACGGCAAGCGCTACCGCCTGCGCATGCACAACGCCAGCGACGACATCCACCCGATGCACCTGCATCGCCACAGTTTCGAGATCACCCGCATCGCGGGCCAGCCGACCGCGGGCATCCTGAAGGACGTCGCCATGCTGGGCGGCTATCAGACGATGGATATCGACTTTACCGCCGACCAGCGCGGGCTCTCGCTGTTCCACTGCCACATGCAGCTGCACATGGATTACGGGTTCATGGCGCTGTTCGACTGCGCATGACCCTGGCCACCCGGGAGCCGGCCGGCACCGCGCCCCGTCGCGGCAGCGTGCGGGAAGTAGCCGCCGCGTTTCTCATGCTGGGGCTGACCTCGTTCGGCGGCCCGATCGCCCATCTGGGGTATTTCCATCGCGAGTTTGTCGAGCGGCGGCGCTGGATGGACGAGCGTCACTACGGACACCTGGTGGCGCTGTGCCAGTTTCTGCCCGGGCCGGCGAGCAGCCAGGTGGGTTTCTCTATGGGCCTGATCCGCGCCGGCTGGCTAGGTGGGTTGGCAGCGTTCGTCTGCTTCACGCTGCCCTCGGCCATGTTGCTGTTTGCGTTCGCGGCGCTGAGCGAGCGACTGCACAGCCCGCTGGGGCTGGCCGCGATCCACGGGCTCAAGCTCGTGGCGGTGGCCGTGGTGGGCCAAGGCGTGTACGCCATGGCCGGCCGGCTCGCGCCGGACCGCAATCGGGCGCTGCTGGCCGCGGCGGCGGCCGGACTGGTCGCGATCAGCAACAGCGCCATGATGCAGCTTGGCGTGGTCGCCGGCAGCGCCATCGCCGGGCTGTGGCTGTGCCGCAAGGTCGAGCATGCGGCGGGCGATCGCTTCCCGCTGGTCTACGGCAAGCGCGCCGGCGGCGGTCTGCTCGTGGCGTTTGCTGGCCTGCTGACGCTGGCCCTGGTGGTACCGGCCGGGTGGCCCGAACTGCTGCAGGTGGGCGCAGCGTTCTATCGCAGCGGTGCGCTGGTGTTCGGCGGCGGCCACGTGGTGCTGCCCTTGCTGCAGCATGACGTGGTCGGCCCTGGCTGGGTCAGCAAGGACGCCTTTCTGGCCGGCTACGGCGCGGCCCAGGCGGTGCCAGGTCCGATGTTCAGTTTTGCCGCCTACCTGGGCGACCAGCTCCACGGCGGCCGCGGCGGCATCGCCGGCGCGGCCATCGGCATCGTCGGGATCTTCCTGCCGGGCTTGCTGCTGGTGGCCGGCGCGTTGCCGTTCTGGCAATCGCTGGCGCAGCGCGAGGCGGCGGCGCGCATGCTCGCCGGCGTCAATGCCGCCGTGGTCGGGTTGCTTGCCGCGGCGCTCTATAACCCGGTGTGGGTGAGCGCGGTGCTGTCGCCGCGCGACTTCGCCATCGCACTGGTGGGCTTCGCCATGCTGGTCGGGGCGCGTTGGTCGCCGCTGATCGTGGTGGCGTGGTG
>Ga0268248_100116_pt1 | contig 59538 bp, 60 predicted proteins | sample AgamicAtAme_FD_200856 | JGI IMG/M metagenome (GOLD analysis project Ga0268248, IMG submission 200856) | Agave microbial communities from Guanajuato, Mexico - At.Am.e (v2) (version 2) | ecosystem: Host-associated > Plants > Phyllosphere > Phylloplane/Leaf | place: Guanajuato, Mexico | collected... | reverse complement strand
GCTAAAACCGCTGCTCAGCGCCGCTTCGTACTGGCCGTCCGGCAACGCGCCCAGCGCCGCCAACGTCGAGTACATTACCGATGCCGAGGTAAACCACGCCAGCGCCAGCGTCACGGTCACCGCGCCGGGCAGATCGGTTCCCGTCAGCCACGGCAGTAAAAACCACAGCCAGAAAATCACGAAGATCAGCGGAATGCCGCGAATAATCTCCGCCCACAAAAACAGCACCCTGCGCGGCCAGCCGCGAAAGCGCCAGGCGCAACAGGCCAGCAGCACGCCGCCGGGAAAGGCCAGCGCCGCCGCGCCAAAAGTCATCAGCAGCGAGAGCAATACCCCGCCCGGTTCGCCCTGGGCCGCTCGTCCCCACAACAGATAATCGAGGTTATCGGTGATAACAGTAATGTTAGCGATCATGCTGACCTCCCGCCGCGCGGCGTAAAATCCGCCAGCTTTGCGACACATTGAACAGCACGCTCATCGCCAGCCCCAACAGCAGATAGAGCACGCTGCCAATGGCAAACGCTTCCAGCGCATGTGCGTTGTAACTTTCGATCTGCCGCGTCTGGTAGGTCAGCTCGCCAAGGCCAATCCCGGTGGCCAGCGAGGAGAGTTTCATCAGGTTGAGATATTGCCCCACCACCGGTTGCCAGGCATTGCGCAAGCCCTGCGGCAACAGTACCCAGCGAAACAGCGCCAGCGGGCTGAACCCCTGCGACTCAGCCGCTTCAATTTGCCCGCGCGGTACTGCATGCAGCCCTGCCTGAATCTCTTCCACCAGAAATGCGGCGGTAAACAGCCCTAACGCCCAGGCGGAGGAGAGAAATTCCGGGGTAAACCACCAGACATTGCCCGGCAGAATGCTGAATGCATGATCGTCATTAACGTACTGGCGAAAACTCAGCGGCAGCAGGTTCCAGGCGGCGAAATACCAGAACAGCAACTGCACCAGCAAAGGCGTGTTGCGAAACAGTGAAACCCATACCGCCACCGCTCCGCGCCCCACTTTGCCGCCGGTCAACCGCAGCGCCAGCAGCAGCACCGTCAGCGCCGTCGCCAGCAGCATACCGGCGAGGGTGACCCAAATGGTGGTGAGAAAACCGGAGACGATCCATTGCGCGGGCTGCCCGGTCAGCACGCCCGCCCAGTCGAGATGCAGCGCCATCACAGCTCCTTGTTGTCTGCGTGCAGTGGGTTGAGCACTTTTTGCAGGAAACGCTGCGCGCGCGGGTGTTGCGGCGCGGAGAAGAACTGCGCCGGTGCCGCCTGTTCCAGGATCTCGCCGCCGTCGATAAAGATCACCCGATCGGCGATTTCACGGGCAAACTGCATCTCGTGGGTGACGACAATCAGCGTGATGCCGCTGTGCGCCAGCGATTTCATCACCTGCAACACTTCGCCAATCATCTCCGGATCCAGCGCCGAGGTAGGCTCATCAAACAGAATGATATGCGGATCAGCCGCCAGCGTGCGGGCAATCGCCACCCGCTGCTGCTGGCCGCCAGAAAGCTGTGAGGGAAAGTGATGCGCTTTATCCTGCAACCCCACTCGCGCCAGTAACGCCAGCGCGATAGCCTGCGCGTCGCCGGCACTTTTACCGTGAATGTGCCGCAGCGCCAGCGTGATATTGTCCAGCGCGTTGAGGTGCGCATAGAGGTTGAATTGCTGAAAGACGAAACCGACATGGCGACGCAGTTCACGCAGCGCGCGCCCGGAGAGTGTGCTGGTCGGTTGACCATCAACCTCAATCTCGCCGCTGCTCAGGGTTTCAAGCTGGTTGATCAGGCGGATCAGGGTGGATTTGCCGGAGCCAGAGGGACCGCACACCGCCAGCACTTCGCCAGCGGCGACCTGTAAATCAATGCCATTCAGCACCACATTATCGCCATAGCGTTTTGTGACGCCGCGAAATGTCACCGTTCCTTTTTGCACGGGAAACGCCCCCGTGGCAGAAGCCACAGAGGCGGAAAACAGACCTGACAGCATATTACTTCGCTTCTATTTTAAAGCTGCGTGGAGCCGGAGTTTTGGTTTGCGGGCCGAACCAGGTATCGTAGATTTTTGCCGCGTCGCCGCGCTTCTCAAGGTTCACCAGTTCATCATTCACCGCTTTCAGCAGCGCGGTTTCACCTTTACCCACCCCGACGCCAATCTCCTCTTTCGACAGCAGATCCGGCAGGATTTTGAATTTGGCTTTGTCCGGCGCTTCCGCCAGTAACCCGGCCAGAATGGTGCTGTCCTGCGTAATCGCCTGTACGTTGCCATTACGCAGCGCGGTCAGCGCCAGTGGGATATCGTCATAGGCCAGCACGCGGGATTGCGGGAAGCGCTGGTGCAGCGTCTGTTCGCCGGTGGTGCCTTTCACTGCGCCGATGCGTGCTTTGCTGTAGGCCTCCAGTTTATCGGCAGCCGTTGCCGGTACGAGGAACTGCTGGCCGGTAACAAAGTACGGCGTGGAGAAGTCAATCACCTGCGCACGTTCCGGGGTGATGGTGATATCCGCAACAATCAGATCCACCTTGCCGGATTGCAACAGCGGAATGCGGTTCGCCGGATTGGTCGCGACCAGCTCCAGTTTTACTCCGAGGCTTTTCGCCAGCGCTTTAGCAAAATCGACGTCATAACCGACAATATCGTGCGATTTCGGGTCAATCGCGCCAAACGGCGGGTTGGCATCGAAGGTCGCCACTTTGACGACACCAGCGGCTTTGATATCCGCCAGTTTGTCGGCATGCGCAGAAAATGAGAGTGCGGAAAGGAGTGCCAGCGCGCTAAGCGCGGTGATTTTTGTGTGTAATGAGGTTGCCATGCTTATCCTTATGCCCTGTTATTGTGGTGATTTCAGCGCTAAAGTCACATAACCCCATTCATCAGACAAATATCAAAAAGTGCATTGATTATCTGAAAATATTATTAAAAACAGATGCGCCATATAAATCTCTTATCCGTCATCACTCCACAGAACAAACCCACTAAGACCTTATAAACGCAAGGGAATAGAGAGCAGAAAATATTACTCTGCGCCGAGTGCGGCCAGATAACGCCCCGGCGTCTGACCCAGCCCCTTTTTGAACATGGTAATAAATGCCGTGGTTGAGTCGTACCCCAGCGTCTGAGCGGCTTGCTGTACGGACTGGCCGCTAATCAGCCGTTGCAGGGCGAGGATCAACTGCATCTGATGTCGCCAGCGGCGAAAACTTAAGCCTGTCTCGCGAACCACCAGCCGCGCCAGGTTACGCTCGCTCATGGCGAACACCTGCGCCCACTGCGCCAGCGTTTGTCGCTCAGCCGGGCTTTCCTCCATATGATCGACCATCTGGCGGATCTTCGGGTGTGCGGAAACAGGAAGCTGCAACTGCATCTGCGGTTGATCCGGCAATTCATCAAACAGCACTTGCACCAGCCGCTGCGTAGCAGGCTGGCGTCGCTGCGTTGGCGTTCGTGCGGCAAGCACCATGATCAACTCGCGCACCAGCGGTGAGATTTTCAACGTACAGCAATGCTCCGGCATCACCACTGACCAGGGTTCGATAAATAAAAAGCAGAGCTGCGCGTTGGGAGTCGCGTGATTACTGTGCGACACCCCACCGGGCAGCCACATGGCATGGTGCGGCGGCACCATCCAGCGGGCATGTTCAACTTCGCAGGTGACAGCGCCTTTCAGCGCCAGAATCAGTTGTCCCTTGCGGTGATAATGTGCAGGAATGCGCTGCTCTTCTGCCGCAACGGTGATACGAAAAGCCACCGCTGCTTCCTGCTGGCTATCGGGATCGTAGCCGCCCAGTCCGAGTCCGTGCATTAAGTTGTCCGAATTTAGCGATAAACTGTCATTTTAGCTTGATTAAAACCGAAGAAAAAACCGCTATCGTAGCGGTCTGTTGTTTATCAAGAGAATACAATGACCACTCGCTTTTCTTCCCGTGGGCAACAAGAGGTGCTGCTGATTGCCGGTATCCTGATGATTGCGACCACGTTACGCGTCACATTTACCGGCGCGGCGCCGTTGCTCGATGCCATCCGTGCAGAATATGGTTTAAGCACCGCACAAACCGGCATGCTTACCACGTTGCCGCTGCTGGCGTTTGCGCTGATCTCTCCGCTGGCAGCCGGTGTCGCCCGCCGTTTCGGCATGGAGCGCAGCCTGTTTGCCGCTATGGTGCTGATTTGTCTTGGCATCGCCATCCGTTCCCTGCCGTCCTCCACGCTACTGTTTGTTGGCACGGCGGTGATTGGTTGTGGTATCGCACTCGGCAACGTGCTGTTGCCGGGTATGCTGAAGCGTGACTTTGCCGGGCATGTGGCGAAACTGACCGGCGCCTACTCCCTGACGATGGGCGCGTCTGCGGCGCTCGGCTCCGCACTGGTGGTTCCGCTAGCGCAGAGCGGCGCGGGCTGGCACGGCGCATTGCTGATGCTGATGGTGTTTCCGCTGCTCGCGCTGCTGCTGTGGCTGCCTCAACTGCGTCGCGGTGCACCGGCGCAGATCAGCGCTTCCGGTGCGCTGCACAGCCGGGGGATCTGGCGCTCGGCGCTGGCCTGGCAGGTCACGCTGTTCCTCGGTATCAACTCGCTGATTTATTACATCATTATTGGCTGGTTGCCGTCGATTTTGCTGACGCAGGGTTTTAGTGAAGCGCAGGCCGGTTCCCTGCACGGTATTTTGCAACTGGCGACCGCCGCGCCGGGCTTACTGGTGCCGGTTTTCCTGCACCGGCTGAAAGATCAGCGCGGCATCGCGGCGCTGGTGGCACTTTTGTGCGCGGTGGGTTCGCTGGGATTATGGTTACTGCCAGCACATGCCGTGCTGTGGACGATTATTTTTGGTTTTGGTTCCGGCGCGACGATGATCCTCGGCCTTACTTTTATCGGCCTGCGCGCCAGTTCCGCACATCAGGCGGCAGCCCTCTCCGGGATGGCGCAGTCGGTCGGTTACCTGCTGGCAGCCTGCGGCCCGCCGTTAATGGGGAAAATTCACGACGCCAGCGGCGACTGGCACCTTCCGTTACTGGCATGTACCGTGCTGGCAGTGGTAATGGCGGTGTGCGGCGCGTTTGCAGGCCGCGATCGGGAAATTATTTCCCGCTAAACAGCGCGCCATCCGGCCGGATACCGGATGGTGCGTAAGAGGTCCATGGCTTATTCGCAGGCGGCGCGCAGCATCGCCTGCACCAGCGGTGAAGGTCGCCCTGCCAGCGCAGCACGTTCATGCTGGAACAGCGTGGCGACAAAGAACGGGTGCGTCACCAGTTCCACCGCGCGGATTTCGCCCTCTTCATCCCAACCGGTCACGCGCAGATCGCCGTTCTCCAGTTCGCGGGCAAACTCTGCCGAAACGCCAAAGCTGCAACGGTACGCCTCTTCCACCACATCACGGCCATACGCGCGGGCAATCAGCGTATTCGGCCGCAATTCGATGGTACCGGTTTGATCCACCAGCGCGCAGGTCAGCGCAGAGATCACCATGCGCCCTTCGTTTTCCGTTTCAGCATGTGCAGCGTCGCTCCAGCCCAGTACATTACGGGCATATTCGATCACCGCATGCTGGAAACCGCCGCAGGTACCGAGGAACGGCACGGCATTTTCTCGCGCATACTGAATGGCAATAAACGCGCCACGGGCATTTTTATAAGGGCTTCCCGGCACCACCCAGATGGCATCGTAGCCGACCAGATCTTCGGCGCTGTTAATTTCGCTGGTCGGTAACCAGTCGTAATCAGCGGTAATTTCCAGTACGGCAGCGGCGTCATCAATCGCCAGCGGAATCGCCTGATGAGCAACAATGTCATGGCTGTAATCGCCGACCAGTGCGATACGCAGTGTTTTTTTCGGAGGGATATGATGCATGAGTGTGTCCTTATGCCGGGGCAAATAACGAATAACATAAGGAACATCACACTAGCTGTCTTTTACTGGAATCACAACACCTTAAATTTGAGATCATGTATCCCGTTAAAGAATGAAATAATCTGTTGCGCAAGAACAAATTATCAGGAGCCACCCGCGCAACAATGACCGGCACTGATTGCCTGGGTTGAAGAGAGGGAGAAGCCATGATCCAATGTAAACGTGTTTATGACGCCGCCAGCGACGACGATGGTTACCGGGTGCTGGTGGACCGGCTCTGGCCGCGCGGCGTAAAAAAAGCCGATCTGCGTTTTGATGAATGGAACAAAACGCTGGCACCATCAACGGAGCTGCGCAAAGCCTTTCACGGCGAGGTGCTCGATTTCGCCAGCTTCAGCGAAGCCTACCGCAAAGAGTTGGATGGGCAAAAAACGGCAGGCGAACAGCTCGCGGCGCGGGGTAAAAAGAGCACCGTTACGCTGTTATACGCGGCGAAAAACCAGGCGCAGAATCATGCCATCGTGCTGGCTGAATGGCTGCGCTCGTTGACTTAGTCGATTACCCGCTCGCGCAGATCCTGCGGTTCGCTATCGGGTTGCAGCGGCATCAGATGCTCAGCCCGGATAAAAGCAAAGCCCTGCTGACCATCGAAAGCGGTGACATTTCCGGTGACCAGCCACAGCGCCCTGCCGACGTTGCGCGGCATCTCAGTGATCACACCGTTAACGGGGTTTAAAAAACGTTCTCCAGGCTGGCACAGGCCGAACAGTTCAACGGCTTTACCAATATTGCAGCGACCATTGGCGGTCTGGGCGCCAATCACTAAGGCCTGGCTGCCCGCTCGTAGCTGAAACATACTTCTCTGGTACTCTCGCAACAGTAAAATGAGATTAATCTGAAAGCGAAGTTTACCCTGGGCTGCCCGCTGCTGTCACGATCCGGATTGCGGATGATCGCGACGCCACAGCGACCATTCATCGATCACCTCACCGTTCGGCAATTTGCACTCGGTGCGCACACCCTGCGGGCTCTGAACCGGCACCCGCTGCCCGCCCTTCTGCTGGCAGAACATCGCCGCAGGATTGGCTTTACCGATCTGCGGCGGTAGCGGCGCATCGGGTTTCGTTGCGGAGCAAGCGGTCACTAAAAACGGCAAAACCCATAAAACATAGCGCATGATTTTTTTCCTTAGGTTCGGGCGAAATCGTTCTTCAGCATAGCCTCAAGCCGGGGGTATCTCCATGATTTCTCCATTCTTACTGCACTTTTGGTCATTATAGTGAGTCTCGTTCTCACCCATGACCAAGAGAACATCATTCCGTAATCAATGAGTTTTTGCCCCGCTTCATCAACGGGGCTTTTTTTTATTTTCCCCTGCCCGCTTTAGTGGCTCCCGCCCCCCGATATATCAAATGTTCTGCTTTCATGATGTAATGTCGCGCGTTTGCGAGAGAGGTAATGTATCGGGTGAAAAAAATAAAAAGAAAAAACCCTTTACCCGTCTCGATTAAGCTTATTTACCCCATGGATAGCTTGAGAAAAATCTGATTTTCTTCTATCTCTTATACAATTCATTTCTGGCGAATATCGCCGGTGAAGGAGTTTTCGTGAGAAAGACAACCATCATTATGCTGATTGTGGCAATTGTCGTCGTGGCCGGAACGCAATTGGGCTGGTGGTAATTCCAGACACATTGCTATTTCAGGGCAGAACTCAACCAAACGAATGATGGCGTCCTCTGAACAGATTTCTACGGTCTCATTTATTTGGGCAGGAGCTCGCTATGTTCACTGGTCTGAAAAAAAGCGAAAGCAAACGGTTGGCCACTCTGGAGCTGCTGAGCAAGGAGGATAACTCCCGCGATGCAGCACTGGCCGAGTTTGCTCTTCTGGCGTGCGAAGTTATGGGCGTTGAAGGCTGCTTTATCACTACATTCGATGATGTTTTTCAATATATCAAATATGTTAAAAACATACCGATTGAGCACGTAAAAATACGTATTGAACAGACCATGTGCCAATATTCTTTGCACAGCGGCCAAACGGTAATTAGTTCAGACACCCGCCTTGATGGTCGATTTAATCATCAGCCGCTGGTAAAAAGCGGCGATATTATTTTTTATGCTTCAGCGCCAATGATAAATAAAGATGGCGTGATCATGGGCACGCTGTGTGCGAGTCATCCGGAAACCTACGTGCCCACATCCAGCCAGGTTGCCAGCTTTTTACGCGTTGCCGCCCTCGCCGCTGCGTATCTTGAATCCTTCTATACCGTCGGGTTGGTGGATGCGCTGACCGGCCTGCCTAACCGTCAGTTTCTGATGAAAGAGATGGAACGGCTAACCCATGCAAAAGTGAGCACCTCTTACGGGCTGGTGATTTTTGATTGCATCGATATGCCGCGCGCTTACGAACTCTCTCGCTATCTCGGCCTGGAAGCGCTGGAGAAACTGCTGCGCAGCTTCGGTTCGCTGCTGCGTTTGCGCCTGAAACTGAAAGAAGAAGTCACGCTGTACGCCTTTACCACCGCACGTTATGCCGTGCTGGTGGATATCGATTACGCGCTGACGCTGGCAAAACGGGCGGAACGTTTACCCTGTACGCAGGCAAAAGTGGCTGGCGATATCGACATCAACCTGACGCTGCATACGGGCTACGTTAAATTTTCCCCGCAGGAAGACAATGTGCAGGAAGTGGTGCGCCAGGCAATTAGCGCCCTGCATGAGTCCATTCGCCAGGATATTCCGGCGTTGCTGTTCGACCCGACCCTCGACCACAAACGCAATAAAGACTTCAAGCTGCTGCACGATCTCAGTGAAGCCATCAAATCCGCGGATCAGCTCTATATGGTCTATCAGCCGAAGATTTCGCTGCGCTCCGGTAAAACCGAAGGCGTCGAAGCGCTACTGCGCTGGAAACACCCACAACTGGGGAATATCTCTCCGGCCGTCATTGTGGAACTGGCGGAAAAAACCACCCTGATGAGCAGCCTTACGCAGTGGGTGATTAAGACGGTGATCGCACAGTTAAAAAGCTGGAAACAGCAGGGTATTTTGCTGCCGGTGTCGATCAACGTTACGGTGAGCGATTTCTCGCGTCCGGGCTTTGCCGACGAGCTGGAACGCAACGTGCTCGCGGCCGGGCTTTATACCTCCGCTCTGCGTATCGAATGTCTGGAGACGGAAAAAGTGCTGGAAAGCGAACCGGCGCTGGCGGAGCTGGACAGACTTAAGCTATTGGGCTTTACCATTCTGCTTGATGACTTTGGCGCCGGTTACAGCAATATCAGTTACTTACGCCGTATTCCGATCGACGTTATCAAGCTCGACCGCTCGCTGGTCAGCCAGGTGACCACCGACACCGGCAGCCGGATTATCGCCCGTAACGTAATTATGATGCTCAAGGAGTTGCAGTACGTGGTGCTGGCCGAGGGGATTGAGGATCTCGAAACCGCACGCACGCTGGAAGAGTATGGCTGCGATGTCGCGCAGGGATATCTCTTTTCACGCCCGCTGTCGCCCGACGAGATCCCGGACTGGCTGGCTGACAGTAAACCCTTTCGTTTGTTGGCGAAAATCAACGCTGGCGAGAATCACCACCAGTACGGTATATAACGCGCACGTTATTTATCCGGCCTGTTGTATTAAGCACCAGCAGGCGAAAAACCTGCTGGCGATGGTGCAAATCTTCAAACTCCGGGCTAACAATAAGATGCTTTAATGAATCAGGGCTGCTACGGCGTCACATTCCGCAGCAGCATGTGCTATCAAACGAAGCGCAGCACCGGTAATCATCAAATTCATTAATCTTTCCACAGAAAAATTTGCGCTGGCTCACAATCGGGTTACAGGTTATAAAGTGCGCACGTGACGGATATACGCTTTAACAATCTCAAAAAAACATTCGCTGGCAGTTTTGGTGTCGAAACTGCCGCATTTTATTGCCCTTCCCCTGCTTCAACCAGCAAATGAAAACAGGTACTCTTTTTCTCTGCAATTAATTCGCCGGAACTAAGATATATCGCATAAGAAACAGTAAATTAATTCAATGCGTACGCAGAAGCATGCTAATGGCATCCTGTTCAGATAATCCATAGCCTTTCACAGAAACCTCCATCGCTTCATTCTGCGTCTGGTTAAACAGCGTCTCGTTACCGTTGGTGTGCAGGTTTCCAGAAACGATATCTCCCATCTCAACATCATAATTTCCCAGCAGCTCTGCGATGGCGAACTCGCCTTTATCGTCGCGAATCACAAGAAAGCCAATGCGGTGTTCGTGGTGAACGACAGTACCTTTCATAAGAACAATCCTTTCGCAGTAAGAGAGTTTCAGCGTAGCTGAATCCAGCCCGCCAGGAAACGATCTGGCGCGTATTTGGCGCACCGTAGCAGCAGGTTTATGATCCCGACCACAACTCTTATTCACGTATTTATGGTTTTAGCTAAAACATTATCCCTGCAGCTTCAACAATAATAAAAACATCTACACTATGTATGGTTATGCTGGAATATAAATATACACTCACCTTACTGCTGCGCGCTTTTTTGCTCCTTAAGTAAAATTTCCTTTCATCTCTGAAAAAAAAGATGATGGCTTAAATGAAATTATTTTATGCACTATTTTGCCAGTACGTACGCAACAGAAAAATATAAAGCACACAGCACTCCATGCCGTAAATAGATATAAGAAATGTAACATGTTTCAGCCTCGTATCCCTTTTCCTGAGAAGGCTCACTATGCGTAACAATGAACCCGTCACACAGCAAGAATATGTTTTTGATAATGATGCCACGTTGATGTCAACAACCGATCCACAAAGCCATATTAATTATGCTAACGACGCGTTTATTCAGGTCAGTGGTTTTTCGCTGGAGGAACTAAAAGGCGAGCCGCATAACCTGGTTCGCCATCCCGATATGCCAAAAGAGGCTTTCGCGGACATGTGGGGCACGCTGAAACAGGGGGAGCCGTGGACGGCGCTGGTAAAAAACCGCCGTCGCAATGGCGATCACTATTGGGTACGCGCTAACGCTATTCCGGTGGTGCGTGAGGGTAAAATCAAAGGTTATATGTCAGTACGTACACGGCCCGCAGCGGAAGAAGTCGCGGCGGCGGAAACGCTGTACCGTGAGTTTCGCAGCGGCCAGAGCAAAGGCCGACGTTTTCATAAAGGGTTGATCATTCGCACCGGTTTGATGGCGTGGCGCTCGCTGTTCGTCACCCTGCCCCTGCGCTGGCGCTTACGCTCAGCGCTAATTATCGCGCTGTTATTCAGCCTCGCTGCCGCCTGGCTGCATGCACTGACGCCGGGGCAAATGGCGAGTTTCTCGGGTTTTATGGCGCTACTGCTGCTGGCAATTGATATCTGGCTTGAACAGCAAATCGTTCGCCCGATTGAACATCTGCGGCGCCAGGCGTTGCAGGTTGCCAGCGGCGAAATACATCAGGTGGAGCAGCTCAATCGCGTAGATGAAGTGGGCGTCACGCTACGCGCCATCAACCAACTTGGTCTGATGTTTCGCTGGCTGGTTAACGACGTCAGCGGCCAGGCTGTGACCGTGCTGAAAGCGTCAGATGCGCTGCGGGCAGGAAATGACTCCTTAAGCCGTCAGACTGAACAGGCAGCGTCAAATGTGCAGCAAACGGCCGCCACCATGAACGAAATGACGGCGACGGTAAGGAGTAACCGCGAGACGGCGGCAGAAGTTACCAGCCTTTCACAAGGTACGCAGAGCGCGGCGCAGCAAGGCGGGCAGGTCATGAATCAGATGATCGAAATGATGTCGGCGATTGCGGATAGCTCGCGGCAAATTGCCAGCATCACCAGCATCATCGACAGTATCGCCTTTCAGACCAATATTCTGGCACTAAACGCCGCAGTAGAGGCAGCACGCGCGGGGGAACAAGGGAAAGGTTTTGCAGTGGTGGCAGGCGAAGTAAGAAGCCTGGCGAGCCGCAGCGCCAGCGCGGCCAGCGAAATCAAAGCGTTGATCGAAACCAGTGTGACGCACGTCGATTCCGGTAGTGCGCTGGCCGATAACGCAGGAAAGACGATGAAAGAGATTGTCAGCCAGGTACAGAACGTCACCGCGCTGATTGCACAAATCAGCGCCGCCACTGCCGAACAGGCGACTGCGCTTGGCGAAGTCAGTGTGGCCGTGGAAGATCTCGACAGGATCACCCACCAGAATGCCGAGCGTGTGCAGGAAGGCGCTGAAGCCTCCGGGCGCATGAATCAGCAGGCGATTCGTTTAGCAGAAGCGATTTCGGTGTTCCAGTAACGATATTTCGTAATAAACCTGGAGATTGCGCTCATTTTCTCGCCACTGGCGGGCATAGTGTAAGGATATCTCCCAGGAGGACAAAACCATGAAAAAGTTACTAATATGTTGTCTTTTCGGCAATACCGCCAACGCGCTGGCGAAACGGATGCAAAAGGCAGCCAACGAACATGGCTATCCAATGCTGATTAGTGCGATCGGTCTGGACAATTTTGCCAGCGTCGCTCCCGCCTTTGACTGTTTTCTGGTCGCGCCGCACGTCCAGTACAAACTGGACGAAATCAAGGCCGCCGTGGGTGATGCGCCTGTCGCGATTATCGAAAGCTATCCTTTCGCGTCAATGGATGGTGAGAAAGTGCTGGAGTTTGTGATGGCGAAAATGCCCGTGCTGGCAGAATAAACGCTAAAAAGCCACGCCGGCTGGCGTGGCTTTTCTTTTTATCTCTTCAGGATTGCAACGTTGCCAGACGGGCGGCGAAGCCAACAAAGATTAAACCAATCAGCGAATTTCCCAGACGGGTTAAGCGTTTTTTTGTCTTCACCCATTGCGTCACATAAGAACCTGTCACGATCAGGAAGCTGAAATAGCAGACGCTGATGATCTCCAGCGTGCTGGCGAGAATAAAAAAAGACACCCCAGGCCGGGCATAATGGATATCAATAAACTGCACAAAGAACGAAACATAAAACAGAATCGCTTTCGGGTTGGTCAGGCTCAACACCAGCGAGCGTTTTAAAATGTCGCCCTTATGCGCATCATCATCGCTTTGCGGCTGCGTCCGCTGCACAAAGGTACTGTAGAGCATTTTCCCGCCAAGCCAGAGCAAGTAAATCGCGCCGAGATAACGCACGATATTGAACAATACCGGTGTTGTTTTAATCAGCGTGGCGACACCGGCGTACGCGAGAAACATCAGCACAGCATCACCAATAAACACGCCTGCCGCAGCGGTATACCCGTTGCGTAATCCCCCGGCGATACTGGTTTTCAGCACAAAAAAGGTGTTCGGACCGGGCACCAGAATGATAAAAATTGCGCCGATAAAATAGGTCCAGTAACTGATAACGCCAAATTCCGCAAACACACTCACTTCCTTAGAGCTAACGCTACAACCACAATAAAATTCGCGACATATGCTACAAGGGGAGCAGCAGAAACAAAAGCGTTGCGGCTATTTCAGCAAAAAGAGGCTCGCGGCGTTTCAGGGCTGCGCCTCTTGCGCGATAAGCCTGGGGAAGGTCGTTAAATACCACTCAGGAACCTCTTCAGGAGGCATCGGTCGGGAAAAATAGTAGCCCTGGACCACCGGGCACCCGATATGCCGCAGGAGCTGTAACTGTTCACGGGTTTCGACGCCCTCCGCCACCACCATCATGCCAAAACTCTGCCCAATGCCGGTTATCGCCTCCAGCAGCGAACGGCTCCGGTTATCCGTCAGACAACCATCGACAAAGCTTTTATCGATTTTAATTTCGGTCACCGGCAGCGTGACCAGCCGGGAAAGCCCGGAAAACCCCGTCCCGAAATCATCTACCGACAGGCCAATGCCCATATCGCGCAGCGCCTGAAAACGCGTTGATAGCTCATCATCCCGCGCCATGACCATACTTTCGGTAATTTCCAGCGTCAGCATTTCACCGGGGATGGCAAACTCGTTGATGGCTTCCAGTACCTGCACGGGAAGCTGGATATTGTGAAAGTGGATGGCCGACAAATTAACAGAAAGCGCAGGAAAATCCGGCCAGTTTTTGCGCCACTGCGCCAGTTGGCGGCACGCCTCGCGCAACACCCAGCCGCCGATATTCTCGATTTCCCCCACCTCTTCCGCCAGCGGAATAAACCGCGTAGGCGGTACATCACCGTGTTCAGGATCCCACCATCTGGCCAGCGCTTCAAAACCATACAATTCACCCGTGGCGATATTGATCTGCGGCTGATACACCAGCCGCAGGCGATTTTCCGCAACGGCGCGCTTCAGGGCCGCACCCAACAGCAGACGCTCCGTCGCCGCGCGATTAAGCTCCTGATTGAAGAACTGCCAGCCGTTACCGCCGCTGCGGCTAATATGATCCATGGCGCTGTGCGCCGTGGAGAGCAGCCAGTCGCGATCTTTACCCGCTTCATGGCTGATGCCGATACTCAGCGTCAATGAAAACGTCGTGTTATTAAAGTTAATGGGTTCACTGACGGCGTTTTCGAGCGCTTCTGCAACCCGTGTCATGCTGCTGACGTCATTTTCACTGTCCACCAGCACAAACTGTTGCCCCTCTAATTTGCTCAGATACTGGCCCGCGTTGAGACTATTGTGCAGGCGGTTAGCCACGATGGAGAGGATCTGCTCAGCGGCGGCATACCCCTGCGCATCAATCACGTCCTGGAAGTGATCAACCGTCATCATCAACACCACCGGCGCTTTCGTCTCCGCTGTCGCCAGCCGTTGATCGAGATGCTCTTGTAGGTGGCTGCGGTTAGGCAGCCCGGTTAGCGGATCGAACTTAATCAGATGTTCAATCTGCTGGCGGCTGTTTTCCTGCTCCAGTACCAGCGCGGCCAGGTGCTGGCTGATATCGGCGACACGCTCGGTAAAGGCCCGGTTTTCCTTGCCTGCCACGGTGTCGATCGTCAGGATACCTGTGGCAACGCCGTCGCGTCGGCGAATCGTCACGGCGCGCGACATGACTCCCGGGCTGTCGAGTTTTTCGGCGCTGGACGCCCAGCGTTGCGGAACATTATTTTGCAGGATTTTCAGCGAAGCGTGCGCCTGCCCCAGCACGGCGACAATATTACGGCAGATGATTTCGCCCATTTCACCGATCGGCAGGTTGCTGCGCATTGCGGAAAGCAAAGTCCGTTCAAGTTCACGGATCTTGCGATCTTCAGTGATGTCAGAAAAGGTCATCACCAGATTCTGCAACTGGCCATTTTTAGCAAGAACCGGGCTGAGGGTGGCGTTGAACCAGACGTTCTCGCCAGTGCTGGCAAGCGCCTGAAACTCATTCTGGTCGCGCTCGTTTTTGCGCAGCAGGTTTTGCAGACGCTGCCGGTTATCCGGCGGAGCATCGGGAATGTTGAGTATGCTGTCCAGGCTTTTCCCCGCCACCTCGCTTACGCTCAGGCCGAACGCCTCCGTAAAAGCCCGGTTCGTCTGAACAATACGCCGTTCGGGATCCAGCACGATCACCGGTTTGCTGATATGGTCAACAGCCAGCAGCAGCAGACGCGTCTGTTCCCGCTGTTCTACCTCCAGAGTGGCGTCACGCGCCAGCGCGAGGTAACAGACTTTTCCTGCGTTCACGACCCGGGAAAGAGAAAAGCGCGTCCAGATCCTCTTGCCGTCCTTTCGTTCCAGTTGCAATTCCCGGCTCATCCCCTCAACGCGGGAATCTCCGCCCTCGCGATGATGGCGAATAAAGCCAGGATGCGCGGCCTTCAGGTCATGCGGAATCAGAACGGAGACACTTTGTCCGAGCACATCGTCACGGCTGTAGCCCCAGAGTTTTTCTGCCGCGCGATTGTAAAACATCACCCTGTCTTGCTCATCAATCAGCACAGCAGCCATCATATTCTGCTCGAGCGCAGCAAAGAGAATATCTTCCCCCCGGGATGGCGGCGCTGTCGGTTTCGTGTACTGGTGCATTCGTTTTTTCAAATGATTAAGCATGCTGCGTCCCACTGTTCAACACCGTTACGCCTGCGATGAGGAGAGATATGTACGCACCGGCATCATCAACCCGCTACGGTTACCGCGCTTCCACGCTATTTCGACATATTTCCAGACGGTACTGGCGTAAACCTGCCTGGTGAACAAGCATAAAGGGGCCTTCGCTTTCACTGCTCAGTTCAGTGTATGTCATTCGATCGTGCCAATAGTGGCCCGGTACGGGCAAAATCAGATATTGCACTCTCTTTTTTTAATCATGTGGTTGGCAAACGCTGCGCTTTCGCGATCGGTGAGAAAGGATGTTGCACGGCGGCCTTATCCGCCAAAAATGCCGGTTATCCTGGACAAATAAAGATGGGCACCCCCCACGGTTTGCTCATAGGTTTGACGCCAGCATTAAACGCAGCAGCTTAAAAACGGTGGGGACTGAATTGACCATGACACTATTCCATTCAAATCGGTTGTTTCAACCGTAGATATAAAATATCAGCTGGCGAATTTTATATTGTTGCCCTCTCTTCCTCTGTATTGAGGGTAATTACCTGCCCAGGAATATTTCACACACGTTCCTTTTTACTGTCAGTTCGCTGATATTGAACAAATTGCTTTATCTTTTTAACCCTTTCACATAAGCAAGAAATGCAGCAGAAAATGAGCTATGTCATTCATCCAGAGAATGATGATCTGGATCATGGTGTAGTTCTGTACCTGGAGAGAATACTTATTTCGCAACAGTAATCTTAATCTCAACGTTTTTAATTCGAAAGAAATGACGGATATGAAATTACTGTGAAAATGGTAATAATTTGAAGTAATTAGATAATTTCGTATGGCTGAAAAAACTGCATCGATTAAATCGTCATAAACAGGCTGATAACATTGATCCTATTTGAGTGACTACACACTCTAAGGCTACGGGTGATAAATGGAAAACTTCAAGCTAAGACTTAAAAATCATATTGAACATGTCAAAAATGTTGGCATTCATTGCACGACAGAGGAAACAACCAAGCAAGCGCTGATTCTGCCTTTTTTAGATATTTTGGGGTTCAATGCTTATGATCCACAAAAAGTACGGGCAGAGTACGGTGCCGATTTTCCGGGTGTCAAAGCCGGGGAACGTGTCGATTACGCACTATTTTGTCAGGGCGTACCGGTGATGTTCATCGAAGCTAAAGCCTATAAAGAAAAAATTGATAATCACTGCCCGCAGCTCTCCCGTTACTTTAATTGCACGCCGGAAGTCACCATTTCGGCCATTACCAATGGCCAGGAGTGGCGCTTTTTTACCGACCTGCAAGAAAAAAACATCATGGATCCGACGCCCTTCCTGAGAATCAGGATGGACGACATAACCGATTCTGATGCCGAACAGCTTTTCAGATTTCGCCACGATAAATTTAAGCCAGAAGCGTTACGCACGCTGGCTGAAGAGAGCGTCTATATCTCTTCATTCTCGAAAGTCGTCAGTTCAAGCCTGAAAGAAGTGGATTCGGAATTTGTAAGATACATCGCTTCCCGCGCCAATATAGGCCGCCAGCTTAATCAGCGATTTATCGATTCCATCACGCCACTGGTCCGGGAAGCGGTTCAGCGCTCCGTAAGCGCAATGGTTGTTTCCGGTTTGTCAGCGCACCAGCCCATTCGGGAAGAGTTAGCGGCTCAGGGCGTGGATGATGCCGTATCAATCGATGAAACGGCCGATCATATTGACCCGGATAATCCCAACATCGTGACAACCCATAATGAACGTTCTTTATTTGAGAAGATCGTCTCCATTCTGGGGGCAGAAAAAGATCTTCAACCGAAGGATACGGAATCGTATTACAGCATCCTCTATCAAGGTAAAACCACCCGCTGGGTGGTTCGCTACTATGATAAAAAAAACCGCTCCTCGATCCAGTTACCCATTGAGCTAACGCCTGTTACCGCTAATGAAGTTTCCAGAGCGGGGCTTGAGCACGATGGCATGCGAATTTATCTCGACCGGCCCGAAGATATTCTCAGAATATCGGGGCTGATTCTCGACGCATTCCAGTTTGTGATTAATGACGAAAACTTTAAAAAGAAAAAAGCCGTACAGCCCACCTGATCGCCACCCAAAATTCCCGCTCAGAATCGGCAATAAAACCGTGAGTCCTGAAAAGGGCTCACGGTAATACGCACAGCAAACGCTGCGTCTGTTTTTCATACATTTCGCGCAGAAATAGCGCGGAATAACCGATCGCTACCCCACAAAATACCTTCTGCCCTTCCCCTTTCACTTTCATTGTTGATTACTGGTGTTTTATACAGTATAAATACTGCGCTATGAATTCACACACAGGAATGGTTAATGTTCGTTGAACTGGTCTATGACAAACGCAATGTTGAAGGGCTTTCCGGCGCCAGGGAAATTATCCTTGCTGAACTTACCCGGCGCGTTCACCGTCTGTTTCCTGATGCCGATGTCCGGGTAAAACCCATGCAGGCCAACGGGCTGAACAGCGATGCCAGTAAAAACGACAGGGAAAAGCTGAACCGGATGCTCGAGGAAATGTTTGAAGAAGCGGATATGTGGCTGGTGGCGGAGTAAGGCTGCGCCATCGTGGGTGACGCTCTCTGAATTTGCGCCGAAATCTGCCGGCTGCCAGAACGTGCAGCCGGGCTGAAATCGGTAATGCCTGAAGTCCACCAGAAGAAGCGGCCAGCGGGTATTCACTTCGCGTCCTGCTCCGCCTTCGTTTTCAGCACTCCCCTCTATGCTTTTTCCGCAAAACGCATCGCCAGCCATTGTGCCTGCTGCTGCATTACCAGCACCTGGTGGCCCTGCTCGCGCCACTGAATATCGCCCTGGCTAAGGCTGCGCCTGAGCTGCTCCAGTGAGGCCACCTGAAAACAGAGCGCCACCATTTTCGCCGGTGCCTGCGCAGCAACAGGCGGCAGCGAGAACTCCAGGCTTGCCTGTTGATGCGTGATAATACGCAGGCGGCAGGTTCCTGAATCAAGCACATAGCCACCGTTGTCCTCCGCGCGGGCCTCCGTACTGAATAACTGGCGATACAGCGCCAGCGTCTGTTCAGGCTGCGGCGAGGCAATAACGAACGCGGACAGCGCCTGCACGCCATTAGGATGTACTTGCCAGGCGGGCTGCCAGACGGCTTGCGGCGTCTGATGTTCGCAGAAAAAACTGAAGCCGTATGCCAGGGCGCTGTCGCGGATCCGCGAGATACAGAACCGGGCTTCAGTCTGGCTGCCGTCCGGCAGTATCACCGGGCGGGAGAAATGGGTCGGCGGTTCGCCATCAAGTTGGCATTGCTGGAGGTGCCGCCATACCGCATGCGCATCGCCGGTTTTCCAGACCAGCCCGGCAAGGCCCGGAGCAACGTTCCATAAACCGCGCGAGTCTGTCTGCCTGGCAGGCTCATAACCTAAAAGTTCCAGATAGTTATCGGCAAATATGGCCAGATGGTTGCTGGAACCCATCGAATGGTGTCCCCGCGTACTGAGCTGAAATCCCATCCGCTGGAACAGGGATTGCGCCTGATCCAGCTCTTCATCGACATTAATCACCGCGTGATCGATAACCGGGGTAATCGGCATGGTGTATTCCTTCTGTTCTTTTTATTAATCCTGTCAGGCAGCACGACCGCCAAAATAGAGCTCGCGCATACGCGGGTCGTCCAGCAGATCCCGCGCACTGCCCTCCATCGCCACTTTCCCCAGCGCCAGTACGTAAGCCCGGTCGGAAATGTGCAGGGCTTCCATGGCGTTCTGCTCGACCATCAAAATGGTCACTTTTTCCTGGCGGCGAATGGTTTGTATGGCGCTAAACACTTCCGTCAGCATTTTCGGTGACAGCCCGGCCGACGGTTCATCAAGCAGCAGTACCGCAGGTTCGGGCATCAGTGCGCGGGCCAACGCGAGGATTTGTCGCTCGCCGCCGGAAAGCGCGGACGCGGGCGATTGCCACTTTTTATGTAATACCGGGTAATGTTCCGCCAGTTGTGCCATCCGCTGTTTACGCTGGCCGGGCGGTAAAAACTGCCCCCCGGTTTGCAGGTTTTCTGCCACGGTCAGATTGTTGAAGACGTTGTCCAGTTGCGGGACAAACCCGAGTGCGCATTCACGGATTTTCCGGTGCACCGGAATTTTTGCCGTTTCCCGGCCATCAATTTCAACCCGCCCTTCGCGCGGCGAGACAAAACCGGCAATCGATTTCAACAAGGTGGATTTGCCGCAGCCATTTGGCCCCAGCAGCGTCACGATTTCCGCCTGTTCAACGTGCAACGAAATACCATGCAGAATATCAATCCCCGGGGTATAACCGGCGACCACGTTTTCGAGGGTAATCATACGGCCTCCTGCAATGTCGCGGTGCTGTGCCCAAGATAGGCCTCCAGCACCTGCTGGTTCTGCGCCAGTTCGTCCGGGCGGCAACTGGCGACAATCTGCCCGCGATCCAGCACAATGCAGCGCTGGCACAAAGTGTTGATAAAGTGCATATCGTGCTCGATGACCAAAAGTGAAATGCCCTGGCGGCTCAGGTTGACCAGCGTTTCCACCAGCTCCTGGCGTAATTTCGGGTGCACACCGGCCATAGGCTCATCCAGCATCAGAAGCGTCGGTTTGCCCATCAACGCGCAGGCAATGCCCAGTAATTTTTTCTGTCCGCCGGAAAGCGCCGCCGCAGGCAGGTCTTTCACTTTGGTTAACAACAAAATATCCAGTAACTCGCGGGCGCGGGCTCTGTCTTCCTGTTCGGCTTTACGCCCGGAAGCCAGCCCCAGCAGACCGTTAAATAACCCGTGCTGACGGGTGCCCGCCGTCATCACGACTTCCATCACGCTCATCTTTTCCGGCATGACCGGTAGCTGGAAGGTGCGCGCAATGCCCGCCTGGATGATCCGGTGGCTGGGCTGGCAAGCAATGGAACGGCCATCAAATGTGATGCTGCCGCCATCCGGCCGGGTAAACCCGGAAATGGTGTTAAGCAGCGTGCTTTTACCGGAACCATTCGGCCCCAGCAGACCAAGAATTTCGCCCTTCTCCAGCGTAAATGATACGGATGTCAGTACCTGGTTGCCGCCAAAGGCTTTGCTGACATCAGCCACTTCAAGCAAACGGCTCATGATAACGTCCTTAATTTTTCCGGTAACAGGCCGCCCGGCCGGGTGAGCAGACAGAGTAATAAAGCCAGACCCACCAATCCCAGGCGCAAAGCGCCGGTCAGATCTGAGCTGATGTGGAAATAGTCTTTTGCAAAGGGGATAAAGTTATACAGCCCTTCCACCAGCAACACGCCCAGCAGCACGCCGCGCACATTGCCAATACCGCCGATCATCACCATGCTCCAGATAAGAAAGGTTTCCGAAGAGAGCAAATAATCCGGGCTGACATAGTCGGTGTACCAGGCCAGTAACATGCCGGCCAGACAGCACATCACCGCGCTGCTCATTAACGCCCGGCATTTCAGCCACGGCAGCGCATAACCCATGCAGATCGCTAATTGCGGTTGCTCGCGCATCAGGCGCAGCGCCCGGCCAAACCGGCTGGCGCCGATCCGCAGGCTGGCGAGCGTGGCGACAATGACGCTGAGCAGGATAATGACCGCGAAGATACGCGTATCGGCGACGGTATCGCCGGTTGACCAGGGCGCGGACAGCCCGCCAATCCCCTGCGCGCCGCCCGTCAGATGGTCTTCATTGACGACCGCAATGCGGATGATTTCAGCCAGCGCCAGCGTGGCAATGCCCCAGTAATCCGCCGTGAGCTGACGGCCCAGCAACGTCATCAGCGCGCTGATCACAATGGCACACAGTAACCCGGCCGGGATCACCAGCCACAGCGGCAAGCCAAAATTGCTTCCCAGACCGATGGCATAAGCGCCGGTGCCGACAAACACGATATGACCGAAATTCAGCAAACCGGCGTAACCTGCCTGTAAATTCAGGGCAAGCGCGACGATGGCATAGATCCCGGCAAGGCAAAGGATATGCAGTAAAAACTCAGACACGGCGGACCTCCCGGTTAAACAGGCCATAAGGGCGCAACAACAGCGCCAGCAGCAGGATCACAAACGATGAGGCATTCACCCAGGTCACCGGGATAAACAATAAGTCGCCGCCGAACAGCCAGCTCCAGTCGATGTTGGTAACGAGGGTTTCGGTTGTCGCGATAAGGAGCGCGCCAAAAATGGCGCCCATGGGGTTTCCCAGCCCGCCGAGAATGGCGGCAGCGAGTACCGGCAACATCAGATCATTGCCCTGGTTAACCCATGCGCTGGCGTTCATCGCCAGCATGCTGCCTCCCACGGCGGCCAGCATTCCAGCCACCAGATTGACGGTGTGAATAATAGCGCTGGCATTTAACCCGGAGGCTGCCGCCAGATCCCGGTTACTCGCCAGCGCACGGATAGCGCGGCCTTGTGGCGTGCGAAACAGCAGCAGGCTGAACATCACCACCAGTGAAATCGTGACGCCAAGACTCCAGAGTTCGTCGGAGGAGATGCGGGTGTCACCCACCTGTAAGAGCGCACCCACGGGCAGGGAATAATTCACCGGGGCCGATCCCTCAACCCCGAGAACCAGCGCAATCAGCACCATCGATACCGCCAGCGAGCCAATCATGGCGTTCGCGGTACCGCTTTTCAGCAGCGGCTGGTACACCCAGTGATGCAACATCATGGACAGCATGCCGCAGACTATTGCCGAAAACACGATTGCCAGAGACAACGGCATGCCAAGATGAAGCCCGGCGGCGGTAATAAATGAACCGACCATGGCATATTGCATATGGGCGATATTGGCGAACCGTACCAGCCCGTAAACCAGGCTTAATCCCAGCGCGACCAGCGACAAATCCGCCGTGCGAATCAATGTATCAATCAAAAACTGCAGCATGGTTTTTCCCCGATGATGTAGCGTGAACTGGCAAGATAAAGCGGCTCGTTACCGGGGAACCGGTACGCCATTAAACGCTTTCACTTTCAGGTATGGCTGGGACTGACGCTGGTTATCGGCATCCAGATTTAATGTGCCGGTAATGCCCGTAAAGCCAGGCGCAACGGTTTTCATTGCCGCGATCATGGCTGCCGGTTCGGCACTGTGCGCTTTATCAATCGCTGCCGCCGCCAGCATTACGCTATCCCAGGCATAGCTGCCGTACACGGAGCGCGGCTTCTCATGGTATTTTTTCTGGTACAGCTCAGCGTAATTTGCGCCGTTGCCGCTCGCCGCCTTCTGGTCAATACCCGCGACTTCCATACCAACCTGTCCATTGGTGTACTGCGCCGGAGAACCTTCAATGGCCATGGTTAAATACATGCCATACCAGGGCGTTTTATTCAGACCCAGCTCCCAGGCCTCACGGTTCAGCACAATCGCATCCTGGCCGTAGCTGGTATAGACATAGGCTTGCGGATGGGCGCGGGAGATTTGCTCCAGCTCGCGGCGGTAAGAAGGCTGACCGCTGGTGTAGAGCACTTTGGCGACCACTTTGCCCCCCGCTTTTTCAAACGCTTTGGTGAACTGCTCCGCCATCCCCTGACCATAAGCCCCATCCGGGGCGATAAAGGCCACATTGCTGTAACCGAGCTGGCGCACATCTTGTGCCGAGAAGCTCGCGGAAAGGGAATCCAGGCCAATCACGCTCCAGGAAGTCGCGCCGATTTTGCGGATATCAGTGCTGGTGCCGGAAATATTGATGTGCAGCAGATTGTTCTTCACCAGATATTGCCCAACCGGAATGGTGACGCTGGAGGAAAAACTGCCCATCACTAAAGGGACATGGTTAACCTGGGTTAACTTACGTACGGCATTCAGGCCTGTTACCGGGCTTTCGGCGGAATCTTCCACGATCACATGTAATGGCTGACCATTAACGCCGCCCTGAGCATTTACCTGTTCAACCGCCAGTTCCATACCACGACGCTGATCTTCACCAATGCTGGCGCTGGTGCCGGTTAAGGGCAAAATCGCGCCAATGTTCACATCGGCCTGCGCCGTGTGCGCCAGACCTAACAACGTCATACCTGCCAGTGTTGACAGCGTCATGCCCTGCCCAAAACGATTTTTCATATTGGTTCTCCGGTTTGCTGTTACCGGCTTCTGAGGCCGGTGTTTTGTCGCCTGTGCAAACGTGCACAAGCCTGTCTGGTAATGCCAAAAAGTGCGCACTGAAGTGAATATATAAGTGCATACACTTGTGCATTAAGCAAAGACGATGCCAGGGAGCAAAATGTTCACGGCATCAAGTGCTTATTTCAGGTGAAACAAATGCAAATTCGTGAATAAATACAAGGGAATCGAAAATATTTAAAACCGCACAATGAAACTTTCATTTTTCTTTTTTATCTTGGTTTATAAAAACATCTGCGTGCAAAAGTGAATACACCTTGAGTCATTTTGGTGCAGTGCTGCCGTAAAATGGTGCGGGAAAAACTCACGACAATAAATAAGATAAAAACAGTTATAAATCAGTATCTTTTAAATAAAAACAAAGTGTATTCACTTTTGTGTTGAGTTGCTTTTTCCGCTGTGCTATCTATAAAAATATTACGTGAAATAACCTGTACAGCATTTTTATTTTCGTGCTGAGTGTGCGGTAAATTAAGGGGATAATGTGGTTACTATTAAAAAGAAATCCCGTAGCGCTGACAGTGTGGAAAAGGTCTACGAGAAAGTGAAAGGCCTGGCGATTGATTACCACTTTCGTCCTGGCGAACGGGTGAATGAAGTTGAGCTTGCGGCACAGCTGGGGGTCTCGCGTACCCCGGTGCGGGAAGCGCTTAACCGTCTGGCAAAAGACGGCTTTATGAACTTTGTCCCCAACCGGGGTTTTTACTCCCGCGACCTGACGCCGGAAGGTGTCCGCGAGCTGTATGAAGTGCGAATGGTGATAGAGCAATCCACCTTTCGTTTCGCCTGCCTGCGGGCAACCGATGAAGAGATCGCGGCGACCACGGCTATCTGGGAGGAAGTGAGCCAGCATCGCCCGGCGCAAACCGAACAGGACTGGGCGAAGATCGCGGAAATCGATGAGCGTTTCCACATGGAAATAGCCCGCATTTCCCATAACAGCCGGCTCTATGAAATGCTCGATAGCCTGAATTCGCTGAGCCGTTTTTTCCGGCGCATCGATCTCGAAACGCCCGTGCGCAGGAACAATGCCTATGACGAGCATGTCGAAATTATCGCGGCATTACGTCAGCGGAATATAGAAAAAGGCGTGGTGCTGATTGAGCAACATATTTCATTGAGCGCCGAGCACGCGGTTGAAGTGACAAAAGAAGGGCTGGCCAGGATCTATTTTGGCAAGCCCTGAGCCGCTCTTTTCGTTAGGGTCAAAACGATAATTGAATCAGCTACCAGAGGGCATTACGCGTTCCGGTAATCCATTCACAGCGTCATGCTGCGGCATTGCGCCGGGAAAATGCAGAGGAAATATGCGCTCCATTCCCGAAGAGATTATTCAACAGGCGATTATCTGGCGACGTGAGATCCACGCGCGCCCGGAGATTGGCTTACAAGAATTTCATACGTCCGCGAAAATCAGCAGCCTGCTGCGCGAATATGATCTTGAAGTGCATACCGGTATTGCAGGCACTGGCGTGGTTGGCGTTCTTCGCAATGGCGAGGGGCCGGCAATCGCCCTGCGCGCCGATATTGATGCCTTACCCATCCAGGAAAACAACGTTGTTGACTGGTGCTCAACCTCGCCAGGCACGATGCACGCCTGTGGACACGACGGGCATACCGCCATTCTGCTGGGTGCGTCGCGCTATCTCAGCCAGAGCAGAGCGTTCAACGGTACGGTGTACTTTATTTTTCAGCCTGCGGAAGAGAATGCCGGCGGCGGGCGTTTGATGGTGGAAGAAGGGATCTTTACGCGCTTCCCCGTTTCTGCGGTTTATGCGCTGCACAACTGGCCGGGGTTGCCGGTGGGGGAAGTGGCCGTTAGCGCAGGTCCGATGATGGCTTCGCAGGACAATTTTTTCATCACGCTGACTGGCGTGGGATGCCATGCGGCGATGCCGGAAAAAGGGGCCGATCCGGTGCTGGCCGGTGCGCACCTGATCACCGCATTGCAAACGATCACCACGCGCCGCCTCTCTCCGCTGGACAGCGCCGTGATCAGCGTGACGCAACTGCAGGCCGGAGAAGCGATAAATGTCGTTCCGCAGACCATGCATTTGTCCGGCACGCTGCGTTGCCTGAGCCAGGCCGCCAGAGCGCGCTGCCAGACCCTGATGGCGGAGTATGTCGAACAGCTCGCCCGGCCGTTTGGCGTCACTGGCAGCATTCGTTGGGAATACGGTTACCCGGTAACCGTCAACCATGCGCAACAGGCAAAAATTCTGGCGGATGCCGCACGCCACGTCCCCGGGATCACACAGGTCCACACGCAGTTATCGCCATCCATGGCGGCAGAAGATTTCGCCTATTTTCTGGAAGCCTGTCCAGGCGCGTATCTGTGGCTGGGGGCCGATGGCCCAACGCCGGGCGCAACATTACATAACCCGCATTACGATTTTAATGACCAACTTATCGCGCCAGGCATCGGTCTTTGGGTATCGCTGGTGGAGAGGTCATTGGGCACTGTTTCTGTTACTTCCGAGGATTCACTATGAGCCATATCCACTTTATTGGTGCCGGTCAAATGACCGAAGCGATTCTGCGCGCCGCCTTAAAACGCGGCGCATTAAACCCGGACGAGGTCAGCTTATCGGATATTGATCCAGCGCGAATCGAAACGCTGAAAGCGCGCTATCAGTTGAGCAATACACAAGATTTGCCCGACGCGCTGGCCGCAGCGGATCACATTGTGATCGGGGTTCGTCCGCAGGATGATATTGCCGGTGTCGCACAACTGATTAAGCAGCACGCAGCGCCACAGGCGTCAGTCATTTCTATTATTGCGGGCGTAACACTGGCCCAGCTGTCTTTGATGCTGGGTGAGTCGCGCCCGATTACGCGGATCATTCCGAATACGCTGACGGATACCGGGCTGGGCTACAGCGGCGTGGCGTTTAATGCTTATGTCAACAGCGCGTCCGTCATGCCGTTCCTCGAAAGTTTCGGCAAGGTGATGGTGCTGGAGGAGCGGCTGATTGACGTCTTCACCGGTTTTGCTGTCGCTGGCGTCAACTATGTCTATTACTTTGTCGAAGCGCTGGCTGACGCCGGTGTTCTTGCCGGATTAACCCGCACGCAGTCCACGCAGGTGGTATGGGAAAACCTGGTCGGCGCGGTTGAAATGCTTAAGTTATCCGGACGCCATCCGCGCCAGTTGATGGATATTAATAACTCTCCGGCGGGTGTCGGCATTAATGGTTTATACGAGCTGAATAAAAGCGATTTCGCCGCTGGCCTGCAAAGCAGCGTTCTGGCTGCGGTACGTCGTACAACGGAGCTTTCCGGTCAAAAATAACGCTACTTTTTAATAAGGTTGGTCTATGTCAGCAATTTCAACGTCCCAGGCGCCTGCCGCTATTGGGCCTTATGTTCAGGGGGTAGATTTAGGCTCTCTGGTGTTCACTTCCGGGCAGATCCCGTTAAACCCGACGACGGGCGAGATAGCGACGGACATTGCGCAGCAAACCCGGCAGTCGCTGGAAAATGTGCAGGCCATTATCGAGGCAAGTGGTCTGCAGGTGGCGGATATTGTTAAAACCACCATTTTTGTCAAAGATCTTAATCATTTTTCGCAGGTGAACGCGGTGTATGAAGCCTTTTTCCGCGAACATCACGCCGCTTTTCCGGCACGTTCCTGCGTGGAAGTGGCACGCCTGCCAAAAGATGCCGGTGTGGAAATTGAGGCCATGGCAGTACGCCGCTAATCACATCAGAGCAAGATTCAGGGCAGCTCGCCTTGTGTGGACATGTCTGTTTTCACTGACGTGGTCTGCCCGAATCGTCATGCTGCCCTGACCTCTTCAGGTACAATGAAAACACCCGCTCCCCACTCTTCTCACTCTCCGCAACAACATACTCACCAGCAAACCTTCATTATTGCGACCGGGATAAAATGACAACCGGTGAATAAACCATCGCAAAAGTTTACTACTCCAGCAACTCAACAAAACGTTGCTCCGGCAAAGCGAACAACTCGCCACAAATATAAAGAGAGTGAAATCACCGCCGCAAGAGCAGTATTAAAAGCGCGACGCTTAAACATGATTTTTATACCTTCAGAGTGAGTGCACTTTATAAGAATATTAAGTCCACACAGGTTCAGCAATCTCATTAATTCTTATTCTTAAGCCGCCCCCACTACGCAGTGGATGGAATATTAATAAAACATTAAGATTGATAATCAGCAATAAGAAAAAACCAAAGCATTATTGCAGACCAATATAGCAAGTATCCGCAAAGCTAATTTTCATCAGTCTGCTAATTATTTGCAGGCAAAAAAAATGGGACCCCTCAGACCCCCGTTTTTATTTAACCCAGAAACTGGACTGCATGTTCGCGATAATCGCGCCACTCATGCCTTTCACGATTGGGTCAGCCACTGCAACACAGCCCATGTGGCGCAGCGTTGCATAGCGAGTTTAAAGGCAGGAAGATGATATTATTGAATAAACAATGTGTTTATATGGGGTGTCAGGGGGCGGAGGTCCAAATCCTCTCGTACAGCCAAAAATTTTCCAATGCAACCAGCGGCTTATGGCTGCCTTTTATGTCTGCAATTTGGAAAAATTTACACCGCACAGCCATCCTCGTAAGCACGCAAAATGCTGTATGTCAGCACACCATGAACATGCGTCTCGTCCAGTACCTCACCTTCGATCGCTTCACCCTCGTCAGTTATCAAAGCCGATCCCAGCAACCTCGCAAATCGGCTGCATACGGCGAATGTAATCAGCAGCGTGCAGCCTTGCTGAGGTCGGGGCCAGTTTCGATTATTGCTTATCCATAAGTTAATCAAGTGTTACCGGTGACTTTCTTTTTTTATGCATAAAGATCAGTTAGAAGCACCAATATGCTTAATGACCAGTAAGAAATCATTTATAGTGTGCCCTATCGTTCTGGTGGTGATTGGCTGCTATGCGGAGCATGCAAAGCTTATTGTGACCATCAAGAAACGTGATTATTTTTTGCGCAATTTGCGCTTTTTTTGAACTCATTGGTTATGAACGAGTAAGGGTGTTTATGAAAGGCAAAATAATGTCTATACATTACCTGCGCGGTATAGCAGGCCTGGCAGTTGTTTTGTTTCACTTTAGGGGATACTTAAATGGAGTTTATTCACAAAAAGATTTAGGGTTAATACTGTTTAACTCAGGTGCATTTGGTGTTGATTTATTTTTCATGATAAGCGGCTTTATAATCGCCCTTTCCACAAAGAACAATACTTCTAAAATAGCATTTGCCATAAGGAGATTTTTCAGAATATATCCTTGTTTTATTATTATCTTTGCCATTGGTGCATTGTTAGTCTATAGATTCGACCCGTCCGAAAACCTTCTCAGAGCTTTATTCTTTCTTCATCGTGATTACACAAATGTAGCGCCAGGATTTGGTTACAACGTTTTAGGTCCGGCATGGACACTTACGTACGAGATTTATTTTTATACAACATTCGTAATAGCAATGTCAGTAAGTCAAAAATATAGAACCTTAATATCTTCATTGTTAATTTTAGTTCCGATGTTTGTAATTCAGTTGCATTATAATGGACACATTTCTTTATCAGGTGTCGCATCTGCAAATGTTCCGGTTGACAACCCTGCATTCGCACTACTGCGATTTATGTCATCACCAATACTCGCTGAATTTGTCGTGGGTATGCTATTCTATGAATTATTCAATAAAGATAAATTTACTATTGACGTAAAAGTTGCAAAATTCATATTCTTCGTGTGCTGTGGCTTTTTTATAACATATTATTTCAGCGGTCACCTTTTTGGCTTTGGATTAAAGCGAGCAGGTTTAATTTCTTTCGCTTTGCTTCTCGGTTTTATTATTTATGATAATAGCGTTGGGTTTAAAGAAAATAACACACTGAATTTTTTAGGTGATATTTCATTTTCAATATACATATCGCATTATATGTTTATTAATTTGCTAAATTTCTATAAGCCTGGTTTTTATGTACATGAAATTGGTCTGGCAAGATTATTCATGATGCTCACAATAACAATTTCAGCAGGAACAATACTACATTTTTATATTGAAAAACCATTCATTTCTTTTGGTAAAAAAATTGAAAACAATCTTCGGAAAAGAAATATAAAAAATGAATATACTGCATGATATCACTGCCATAAAGCGCGAGGCGGCTTAAAATGGTGCATTATCCGAAAGGTAGAATAATATAGAGCTACCGAGCAGGGTGATACACAAAAACCACAGTATTAGCATTTTACTCAGCCAAAAGCCAGATAATGCCCGGCGCATTGGACATATCAACCGTGTTCACTGCGTCGATGGAATCCAGCACCGGCATTCAGTTTTGTCGTTTCCGCTTCTGTCTGCGCTCTGCCAGCCTGCAATTTTCGCTGAATGACGCTGATAGATGCATTGCCGCGTCAATGAGTTGCTGCACGTGCAGTCCAGCGGAGGCAACCTCCTGCTCTTTTCCCTGAAAATAGGGTCAGTCTAAAGCAAAACATGCATTAACGCTGAGAGGGGCTTTCCTGAATTCGCATCATCAATAGCATACTGCACACGATCGGAAATTTTCATTTTTTCCCATTATGACCAAGTCGCTCTGTAAGACACAGGCATACAAGTTTTGATAACCAGTAGCGAAATTACCATAAAAAACGGAAACCAACTGGCTCCCGTTCTTGCTTAACCCACAACGCGGATTACATGTTCGCGATAATCGCGTCGCCAAACTCTGAGCATTTCAGCAGATTCGCGCTTTCTATCAGACGTTCGAAATCGTAGGTCACGGTTTTGGCGTCGATCGCGCCGCTCATGCCTTTCACGAACAGATCAGCCGCTTCAACCCAGCCCATATGGCACAGCAGTACATAGATAATTTAGATACACGGTAGCGTCGATCAAGTGAAACGAGAGACTTTATTGTAAAGTCAAATAGATCAACGGAAGCAAAGTATGACAACGCATGCTTTGCCCGTTAACTATTACTTCACACCAATACCATTAAGTTTATTGTATGCAATAGGTAATGTTTTCTTCATCGCATGCATAACGAATAATGAAATTATGAAAGCAAATATCAGATTAACCAATGAGATATTGATGCCATGCCTATTTAAATACGGAACCATAAAGAAAAGAACAAATGGATGTATAAGATAGATGCCAAGAGAATAATCTCTCCCTGATTTAGAAAGAACCCCTTCATGGCTATTGGTGTTTATACAGATTGAAAGGAGAGCAATTGCGGAGAAGACACTAAAAAATGGGAACTGACGCGGTAGGGTTTGAGCTTCAGAAAATAACTTAAGAACAGGAACCTCTATAACCATGAGAGACACCCCCATAATTAACGCAATCCATGAATATTTTTTACCGATAATTTTTAGCGGATTATTAATCGATAATAAGTATCCGATATATACAAGAGAGATACCGTGAAGCGTCCTTAAAAAGTAAAATGCTTCGTTTTTGTTCTTCAGCAAACCAAACGCCTGACCTATGTCACTCATCCAGTACGCTATTAAGATAGCAACAGAAATTGTTAGTCCTGTTGACATTTTAGTATTTTTAACAAAATAATTAGTTATTAAAACACCAAGCATGAGGGATGGCAAAAACCACAAATGGAAGAATGTTCCGGATCTCAAAGTTGTGAAAGAGGCCAGGAGCGCAATTGATTTATAAAAGCTGTGTCCATTTGAAATAAAAATCACTGGAATGTAGATCAGGGACGAATAAAAAAGAATCCCAAACAACCGGTTTATCTTGTGTGATATATTTAATTCGCTTCCGTGTCCCATTAAATAGCCTGACACTAAAAAAAAGAATGGAACAGCCCATCGTGAAGACGCCTGAAACATATCTGCATGCGCAGGCGTCATTTCTGGAAAGTTTCCTGAATGAACAACAATAATAAAAAAACTAGCAACCAACCTTGCCAAATCTAATGTATTATTTCTCATGAGTAATAAGCCCAACTTTTCGCATCATTAAAGAATACCACGCCATCGTGCTGGTTATCTACCAATACGTTGTTCTGGTTTGGTTAACTACTATTTAATTTCAGTTAAGTCACCAACTCTAAGTAGTCTGACAATTATAGATGCTTAATTTTTCAACGTGGTATTTCCAGCCAACTGATACCTTTTATATCAGTTGCATCGACACGCTCAAGAGCATCAAGATAATCCAGCCACTCAATAAATCGCGCTTTATCAGTTTCGCTAAGTCTCCCAAGCGCTAGCTTTGATGACCATTGCTTGTCGCTTATATCGGTGTTCACGGTATTTATTTTGATACTTTTTTGAATCGCCACGGATAATCCAGACACTTCCGAGCCGTCTACCGGGGTGGGGTCAGTCCATAAATGACGCTGAGGTGTCTGTTAAACCTGTGGCGATTCAAATTCATTGACGACAACTTTTAAAAGGCACGAGATAAGTGCGGGCTGCATGGAATAAAGGGTCAGCCCCAACATTTCATGAGTAGCGTTCTCTTTCCGAAAGGTTATATAGAGATCAAGGTCTGGATACGCAGAAATTGTTGGGACATAAATCCAGAAAAATGACCGATAAATATAACGATGATCGCGGCAAAGACTGGGTAATTGCCAGCTCAAAAACAGGTTAATTTTCATCCGGTTTTGGGGAGGAATTTTTGCGGACAGAAAAAAACGGGAACCTTCAGGCTCCCGTTTTTATTTAACCCAGAATCTGGATTACATATTCGCGATAATCGCATCGCCAAACTCTGAGCATTTCAGCAGCTTAGCGCCTTCCATCAGACGTTCGAAATCGTAAGTCACGGTTTTGGCGTTGATCGCGCCACTCATGCCTTTGACGATCAGGTCAGCCGCTTCAACCCAGCCCATGTGACGCAGCAGTAGTTAATGAAATTACTTATAATTCCTTGATAAATATATAAAAAACATGACTTTTGAGGTGGGAGTTATGAGTTTGCACTGATTTATAAGTTTATGATAATCAAAAATTCTTTTTGAGTTTTGATAACCACTTTTGGCACAACGTAGCCCCACATCTACCCGTTATGTTCGTCTAACAAGGGATTTTAAATCAGGCGCGTTCATCAATGATAAACATTATGTTATTTCACTTTCTCGTTATTATCCATTATTTCAAAGCTCAATAAATTTAGCAAATTAGCACATACATTGGGTCTCTATGGTGATGCATCTAACCATTAAAATTTTTTCCTGTGTAGTGCCCTCCGCCTGTAGCGCTTATTTACCCATTTTATGCGAAAAACCTCACTATATTAATCTAGTGGTTTCGAATATATTATCCTTCAGTTATATTCAATTTCCGCGGCCAAATGAACCAAGAAAGGAACATAAAATGGATGATTTCATGAAATACAGATATGGTTGGGAGAAATTCCACGGCGCTATTCATAGCCTAGCATCCGAAGGAACCTTTAATGAACGTCTTGCCAATGCGTATGTATTCAATATCTCTCATATAGATAAAGAGAATAATCTTCCCGAAGCGACATGGAACAAATATGAGGAGCTTGTATCACTTTTAACATTTGCGGAACCTGTTGGTAATGAAGGTAAAGTTGCCGCTTCAATTGCTCAAATGGATGATTTACAGAAAAATAAAGTCGCTGAATTATTCATTAGTCTGTATGATGATTTATGCAGGTTTATGCCGAATCTTCATAAGCGCTAACATGGATGTCAGAGGGTCCGAGATTCAAATTTTCTCGGCCGAACAAAATAAACAACCAGTGCTGTTGTTTTTTGATGCATGCGATTTAGCTAATGTAAAAAAGTAAAAGTAAAATCTCTGTCTATTCGGTCTGTTTTTTGAGAGGTGCTTTCCAAATCCTCCGACTGATTCTTTGCTTCAATGCCCATGTACTGTTAAATCAAATTGCCTTATAAAACTGTACTTGGGGTGCGCACCATTTTTCCCCCTACCCTATACTTTCAACGCTTCAGTGTTGAAGGTTTTTATGTGTAGACGTTTTGCACAAGCTCAAACCCGTGAAGAATATCTGGCTTCCTTGGCCGAGGAGCCGAACGTGATATTGCACATTATCCAAAACCCGATCCTGTAATTTGGTCATATGCGCCAATATGATGGGATAAACCATCTCTGATTAGTGATCGTGTCGATACGGCGGCATAAGCCGCATGTTTAAGCTACTCAGGCAGAATGAGCAAGGATATTATAATTGCTTTGAAAAGCTTATTCTCATTCTGTCTACAATATATGATTCCAACTCATTTTTTTTGAGTTCAAACACATCCTCAATATCGTACTCGTAATCCATCAACTGCTTCATTTTTATTATTTTACCTGCAACACCATCTATTATTTTGCATATTTCACTCATAGCATCTCTGACATTTAACGAATATAATTCCTCACTTTCAAACTGAGACGAAGTTTCTTTTATGCGAGTCCTGACATCTTTATGAAACCCATCCCTGAACTTAATTATCTCTTGAATATGATTATCAAACTTCAAATTATCACAAATAAACTCACACAAAGATTCAGCATTAAAAAAACCATAATTACTTTTCCCTAAGCGGTAGTCATAACAGAAGTAATTTTCATTTTCAAGCATGGTTTTCACGCTTGAATTTGTGGATTTATCCATCTCAACCGATAGAAATTCTACCAAACACTCAACTGAAAGTTGTCCTTGATAACTTTTGAAAAGCATTACTGCGAGTTCTGATATAGTTACCTTCGATTTAATATATCCAGGAAGTGTTATGTATTTATCATGTAGATTATATGCCAGACAAATAAAAAAATTGACATCCTCTAACAAATCGTTCACTTTTTCTATATGTTCTTTGTCATTACACCAATACCCAGCCTTCTTGGCATAAAATATAAAACACGCATTATACGTCTGTAACGATAGATCCTTCATCTCTTTTTTAAGATGGCGACTGTTATTATCTTTGATAACAAGATGCTCAAAAAAATCATAATCCATGAGCATCTTATAATATTTTTCATACTGAGAACTATCGGGTAACTTTTTTTCACCGAAAATAGATGCATTTATTGCAACAGCATATAAGACATCGTTCGGTATGAATGACCGCACGAGTGAAGTATATTTTTTTTGGATAACAAGAATATTCCCACCATCATAATTTGAAATAATTGGCAGTTCTGTTTTTATATTTTTTAGTGTATGGTACAGTATTCTCATATAGGGACTTAAATTTTCATGCCCCCGAATATAAGAAACCGCAGAATATGTACTCATTTTTATATCTAATGGATTAGCTTTCAACCAATTAGTCACAAGCGCTAAAGAGTTATTATGTTGTTCCAATATTAAATTGAATTTCTGCTGAAAGAAATTTTGAGCATTAGCTTCACTTGTTGATTTAGCGGCACCCCAAGCAACATAACTTTGGTACATAGCTGCAAATAAAGCAGCGGCGGTAGCCATTGCCCCAATTTTATCTATATTTTCCCATAAGAACGAGTGACAGTAAACTAATATAACTGCTGCAAAGGGAAGCGTTAAAATTATAACTTTTCGATTAGAAACCCTCATAACCAAAAGTACTCATCAAAAAAACGATGATGCATTGTACATTAACAAAAAATAAGATAGCAAACAATATAAAAGATTACATGATATTAGAATTTTCTTTTAGCCAAAACCAAATACTTGTGAAGATACCTAGCATATTTATGTTTTTTTCAACTATGCACATTACCTTACGACTAAAAGATCCGTATATCTTGTAGTGTATCGCGGCGACAGCATATCGCGCTTCATCTGCCACTGTTGCTGTATGCCCTGCCCGGCAAAATATAAAGTGCCTCGACCGTCTTTTTTATTTAGCTGATCCAGAACCTCCATCAGCTTTTCACTGTTCGCGCGCGGCGCGTTGTCGTCAAACAAATTGAGTTGCGCGACGCCCTGGCTGAAAAAGTCGCCCAGCATTACACCCGCCTTCTGATACCGATGGCCATCCTTCCAGATCCGGTCCAGACAGCGCGTGGCCGCACCAATAATATCCCTGCTGTCCTGCGTGGGCGTGAGGAGTTTTACAGAGGCACTGTTGCCATAATAAGGCCCGTTTGAAGCAAACGGGCTGGTTTTAACGAAAGCGGATATGAACCGGCAGAACTGATGCTCACCACGCAGCTTTTCCGCCGCCCGGCTGGCGTAGCTGCATATCGCCTGTCGCATATCCTCGTAATCGGTAATTCGACCGCCAAACGAACGGGAGCAGACAATTTCCTGTTTTGCCGGTGCGAACTCCTCAAACCCGAGGCATGGCTCGCCGCGAAGCTCCCTGACTGTTCTCTCCAGAACGACACTGAAGTGCTTACGGATAAACCGGATATCGGTGTCAGCCAAATCCAGTGCCGTTTTGATACCCATGGCGTCGAGCTTTTTTGAGATACGACGACCTATCCCCCAGACTTCTTCAACCGGAAGCATTGCCATCAGCTTTCGCTGGCGCGCCTGGTTCGACAAATCGAGCACGCCGCCGGTCTGTCGCTGCCACTTTTTTGCCGCGTGGTTGGCGAGCTTCGCCAGGGTTTTGGTTTGTGCGATGCCTACGCCGACAGCCAGATGAGTACGCTTCAGCACTGTGGCCCGTATCTCACGCCCGAAGTCAGTTAAATCGCGGTAATTCCGCACGCCGGTAAGATCACAAAAGGCCTCATCAATCGAGTATATTTCCACGCACGGCGACATCTCTTCCAGCGTCGTCATCACCCGGTTTGACATATCCGCGTATAACTCATAATTGCTACTGAACGCGACGATGCCGTGCCGCCGGAACGCCTCTTTCTGCCTGAAGTAAGGCTCAGCCATGACGACAAACGGCTTCGCTTCGGCGCTGCGGGCAATCACGCAGCCGTCGTTATTCGAAAGAACGACGACAGGTCGCCCTTTCAAATCCGGACGAAAAACGGTTTCGCATGACGCATAGAAGCTGTTCACATCGCACAGCGCAAACATAATCAGCTCACTGCTTTGACGATAAAAGTCACGACGCCGAATATGTCGAGCGTGTCTTCACTCGTCACCCGGATCGGGCTGTATGAAGGATTCATTGGGTTAAGCTGGATGGCTGGTCTGAGCTGGAGACGCTTCACCGTGAATTCGCCGTCTACTGCTGCGATCACAATGTCGCCATGCTGGGCGGTACGGGAACTGTCAACGACAAGAAGATCGCCATCGCTGATTCCACCATCAATCATGGAATCCCCCGCCGCCCTGACGAAATACGTCGCGCTGGGATGCTGTACAAGTAGCTCATTAAGGTCAATCCGCTGCTCAACGTAATCTGCTGCCGGACTGGGGAAGCCGCACTGAACAAGGTCACTGAAGAGAGGTAGCACGACAACTGCGCGCGGAAAATCTGCTGGTTTGATGAACTGCATGGTGTAGTCTCAACTTATACTGTTTTTATATACAGTAGTATTATTGGTGCTACTGATCAAGACCGCTTCGGTTGGCGGGAGCCAGTAAGGAACTGGTTTTCTTTTGGCGATAAAAGGTTAGGAAGAAAAAAATTTATTCAGGTATTTCAGGCCAGGCGATATCAGGTGCAGTGGATGTATCAACTTTGCGTAAAGCCTGTATGTACTTCTGCCAGATGATCAGCTCAGCCTTATCCTCGTCCGAGATGATGCCTAAAGTAAGCTCCACTACCCAGTCAGAGACTTTCGCCGCGGCATCTTCTCTTAGTTCAGCCAGTTTTCCGTTCGCAATGGCAACGTAATCGACAGGTGCTTCCGGGTCATCCGTCCATAACCCTGTCTCAGGGTTATATTGTTTCGCACCACCCTGAAAATCGTCAGGCACTTCAACGGATACCGTAGCGCCCCCCCATAATAATGGCTCGAACCCATAAGATCGATAGTCACCCGTATAAACGTAAATATTCATGCTGTCACCTTCCAGACGTGAATTCTGCATGGAGCTGAAGTCCCCGAGGTGGTGACGCCATGACCGCCACCCGCTACATTACTGCCAGCCCATAAATAGCTGACTGCCGTCTGTAGCACAATTCCAGTTCCCTCTACATACGATGCATTAACGCCATATGCGTTAGCGGTAGAACTGTTAAAGGCCCACCCTGTACGGGACCAGACGCCACCGATCTGAATTTCAGCCTCAACGACCACTGGCACGTTCACCCCGAACGGGTTTGTAAACACAGTTCTGGTATTAACCCCAACCGTGCCGGCAGATATCAATGCGTAGCTGATCTTATTACTGACAGCCGCCACTTTATTATCGGTTTCAGTTGTACTGTACACCGACAAATTGGCTCTCGCGGCTGAGGCTGTCGCAACCAGTTCACTAAGATTATTAGCCTTTTGAAGAAGGTTATCAGGGTTAACGCTGGCGGCAGCGGCCTGTGCATCCGTTTTTGCCTGCTGTGCTGCTGTGTTGGCCGCCACCGCATCTGTTTTGGCCTGCTGTGCTGTTGTGCTTGCAGCCGCCGCATTTGTGGCCGCCTGGCTTGCAGTAGCGGCATCGCCTGAAACCTGGCCCGCCTTTGTATCAACATCCTGCCGATCCGTTGCTACCTGCTGGACGTCTGCCGCAACCTGATCTGCAATCTGTTGCAATCCTACAGGATCGATATCAGCCAGGAGATCACTGATTTTCTTCCAGCTCGGGCCGGTGAAGCTGGTGCCATCAGGAAGGATTACGGTGATATCGCCGCTGTCACTGAATACGGCCTGCCAGTTCTGTTTGTCACTGTTTAAGCCGCGCAGCGCCTCTGTGGTTTGCGCCACCAGCGCAGCAGTAATCTGGTTCTGAGCTGAGCGCGGAACGGCTGACCATGCCACACCCGACTGTGTTAGTCCGGGATAGTTGCTGATGAGCGTCAGAGATGTTGCGATCTCTACCGATTTGACAGGTAGCGTGTAAGTGATGCCGCCGACAGTGGCGACAATAAAATCACCGGCGGTCAGGTCTGTAGTAAATGCTGTTCCACTGCCACCCACCGAAGCAGAATTATTGGTCAGGGTTAAAGTTCCTGCGGACATATAGACTCCAGGCAATAAAAAAACCGCCGAAGCGGTTCTTTTAATTTCGATTAAATTTACTTGCAGGTAGAAGAAGTGAAATTATTTTTATTCACCCATCGCCAGTTAAACGGGTCACCCGCCTTATATTCAGTCTGGTTTGCAATGACACGCACGCCATAAATCTGTACCGTTTGAGGAAAACCACCCAGCATCGCAGTTGCCTGACATACGGGCTCTTGTTTTTCCAGAATAGGGGATGAACAGCCTGATAAAATCAATGACAGTAAAAAAACAGAAAACATAGTTTTCATTTGAATATTCCCGGAGGTGTTTATTAATACAACTTACTCCGGAGTTGAAAATACTTAAAATAGATTAAATAGATCAATTATCAGAAAACGATCGATTAAAACAATCAAATTAATCATAGCTATCTGTTTTTATCGCTATGATTGCATTCCCGTTATTTGTGTTACCCACAACAGAACCGGACGCGTTACTGCTGGAAGCAGCGCTTATTCTGGAGGTTGAGCCATTGAATCTGCATCCTGTGTACGCGGTGGCCGCAATGACCTGAGGCTGACCCTGTACCATTACCTGTATCAGCGTTGCACCCAGAATGCCTGGACATACGGCATAACTTCCACTTAGTGTCTGGTCTATGTTTATTCCGCCGTTATTGCCCGGCGTGCCGATTGTAACCAGATCACTTAATACCCGGCTTTCATTGGTTAACACCAACTTTCCGGCAGCATCCCATATTGCAATGCCCCATTCTGGCAGCGTTTGAGGGAAAATAGCGAAGATATAAGCAGTCAGCGTGTGGGATTGTCCGTATGGATTTCCCGAGCTTACCATTACGTTACTTCCGGACCTTATGGCGCTGACATATGTTGGTTGGTCTGTGTTACTTGTTTTACAGAAAGCAATGGCTGGATATGAAGCGTTAACAGGTATTGATGCTGATGCACCGTGATATGTCCCATTGGCAACAGAATTGACAACAACTTTTCTGTATAAACAAAAAGGTGTGGAGTTCGGCGTTACGAAAGGGTTTCCATTAACATTAATTAATGCACCGTAGGCCGCCATCAGGCATTCTCCAGAAAAACTATTAACTCGCACGCAGAAGCTGCATAGTTACCCACACCGGTGCTGCTTGCTGCGCTAATCGTTATGGTGTTACCTGATGCGACTATACGCCTTCCGACGCCAACAGCCCCCTGGTCAAGGGATAATGTAAACCCAACTTTGTAACCTGACGGTATCGTAAACGAGTACGCCCCTGACGTCTGTCCCGCCGACAGGCTTACAATTCCCACCACCGACACTGGCTTTATTCCATAGTTGTTATAGACGCCTGATGCGTCCCACGTTGATATTCCGTATGCCATTATTTACCCCAGACGAATAAGGCGCCATCATGACACCATAGGTCCCTACCACGTTCCAGTTAGCCGCCCTATCTGCACCCTGACAACATTATTACTGTCTCGCACGGTTATAGTCTGGTTATCCTGCTTCATCGAACCCTCTCCGCTTGTTGACCCATAGTTAACAAAAGTGCCACTCTTATCCAGCCGCCACCCCGCCGAACCGGCAACATAGTTATTAGACTGGATATAGCTGCCTATTTTGGCGTTTGTGATTGCCCCGTCCTGGATAAAGGCATCACTGATAAACACCTGTCCGTTGACTACCGCGAAGGGCGAATATTGCGTGGTCCCACTGCCGCTCATCAACACAAACTGGTTAGCATTGAATCCGACCCGCGTTACAACTGGCTGGCCAGCCTGCGCCAGAACGGCGATCGACATCCCGGCGTTATACATCACTCCATTTATACGAACCCCGGTTTTCAGCGTATAGATAGCCGTAGCGCCATCGGCGTCCACTACCGCCGTGAGTTTGTCCTCCAGGGTTGCGGTAACATCATCAATCTGCGCCTGCACCTGGGTGGATAACTCCGCCATCGCATTATCGACTTCGGCGATCGTCGTTTTCACGACCAGAATATCCGCCCGCACTGCGCCGTACTGCGCCCACTGATGCTCAACAGTGCTGTTATTAGCCAGCGCATTTTGCAGTGCCGCTTCCAGATTGGTATCAATGTCGCTGGTCAGTCGGTCACCGTCGGCGGAAGTGAGGAAATCACCGGTAACATCCCCCAGATAGTCAGAAGCCTGGTCGTTTGCCATCCCCCTGATCCAGTCGGTATAGCCGGATTCATTGCCGGTTTTATCGACCAGTTGCGCGCGATACCAGAATTCCTGCCCGACCTTCAGTCCGAGCTGGGTGTATTCTGCTGATGGATAAGGCACATCGGAGAGCAACAGCGGATCTGAAAAATCGCTGTTGGCCGTGTACTGAATTTCCGTTTTCAGCGTGTCAGCGGTATTGGCCGGGAATCCCCAGTTGAGACGGATACCCCAGTTAATACCCGTCGCCATAAAACCAACCGGCTTCGGCGGGTTACCTTCTTTCCCTGTCAGCGTGGTTTCGGTTGAGTATCCCCAGCCACTGGAGATTTCAGCGGCATTAATGGCGCGCACGCGCACCAGATAGCGTCCCGCATAAATGCCCGGCACTTCAAACGAGGTGGTGGAGCTGCGCGGCACGTTCACCCAGTTACCGTCATTGCGGCGCCACTGCGCCTCATAGGCAATAGCATTGACCGTGTCCGGCCATGAAACGCGCATGGTCTGAACACTGATCCCCTGATTCACCACGGAATAACTGTCGATAGCAATATCATCTGGCGCGGCCTGGCTTCCCGGTGGCACGACGCTGACAGGACGACTATCGATAATGGCCCCGGTGTCGATACGGGCATATTTATCCGGATCGTGAGCCGCACCGGTGATGGCAAACGTCCCATCATTATTATCGGTCACACTGACAACACGGTACTGCTGCGCATACAGCTCGTCGGACTCCACAATCCACACGCTTTCCACTTCCGGCGTTTCGCTGTAGGCAGTGGTTACCGTGACCACTTCCCCATTAACGGCCTGAATGGTGCGGCTCTGCGCAGCACCGGAAGGCAGGTTCAGGAACAGCCGATCACCGGCAACAGCATCAGGCGCTCTGTCCAGGGTGATTACCCTGCCGTTAACCGCGCTGATACGGCCGCCGGTAACCTTGCCAGACAGGTTCTCATCAGCCACAGCGATGATGTAGCCAGGTTGTGGGATCATGCCATCCAGCCCCACGGAGAAAGAAACCACCCGGTCTTTATTGTTGGTGAGGATCCCCCAGCGCCCTTTTCGGTTCGCTTCTGACTGGCGTGTGCAGCCGATTGCCGTCATCTCAAGCTGGTTAAAACCTTTGTAGCGGGCTACCAGTTCCTGTTCAAAGACTGGCTCCATTGCATCAGCGTAACCGTTATCCGGATCTGAATATGAAACCAGCGCGCTGGTATACCGGCTTTTCGTCGTGCTGCTGCTGTAGCTGAATCGGCCGTCAATGACGTTTGCTTTTGTGTAGCTGTAATCGACATCGCGCGGCATATCCGCCAGGGTAACAATCTGGTTGCCGCCCCAGTAGGTCATCCCCCGAAAGATGGCGGCGAAGTCACGCAATACCGTATAGGCGTCGTTGCGATCCTGAACATAGACGTTACAGATATAGCGTGGTTCGGTACCGCTGCCGCCTTTACCGTCCGGCACCGGCGCATCGCAATACTGCGCCACCTGATAGAGCGTCCATTTATCGATATTCTCAGCCGTCAGGCGATCGCCCAGGCCGAAACGGTCAGAGACGACCAGATCGTAAAAAATCCATGCCGGGTTATCAGTCCATGCCCATTTAAAGGCACCGGACCATGTGCCAGTATAGGCGCGTGTTTCCGGGTTGTAATTGTCCGGCACGCGGATCACGCGTCCGCGCGGTTCACATGATATCTGCGGAATGGAGCCGTTGAACTGGCTCGAGTCAAACTCGATATAGAGCAGCGCCGTGTTGGGATAGCGCAGTTTGGCGTCGATAACTTCCGTGTAGCTTTGTAGTGTCATCGTGTCGCCGATTTTGGCGCTGTTGGCGTCAGCAGTAATTTTCCTTACCCGTACAGTCCAGGACGTGGCACCGGCTGGCAGATCGATGCGGTGGCTGCGTTCGTAGCCTGATGTGGTTTTCCCGCTGACGGCGGTGTTTATTTTCGTGACAAACGCCCCACCATCAACCTGCAGATCAATCGCATACTGAACCTGGTTACCCACCAGATCGCCGTCATCTTCCTGCTTAAAGAGTGACGACCATTTCAGGCGCAGGCGTACCGCAGAAAGCTGAGAGTTGGTAAACGTGTGCGTCCAGGCCACTGAGCTTTTAATCTCGATGCCGGCGCTGATCTCGTTCTCCGTACCCGGAATGCCCTGGATATAACTTTGCGCCTGTGTGCCCGGGCGAAACTCCCAGGTCACCCCGCTGAAATTTGACGAACCGTTGGCATTCAGCAGCGGCGTCCCGTCGAGAAAAATACTCTGGCCGGTGAGTTGCCCGGAAAATTCCCCCTCGCCCAGCGCGACAAGGATCTTCGCCTTTGCAACAGACTGGAGATCGTCAGGCTGTTCTGTGGGCGTGCGGGAACTGGAGCTTCCGCCTTTGCGCCCCTGAATTTTCTTGTTTGCCATATTGCGCCCATAAAAAAGCCCGCGGCGCGGGCATCAGTAAATTGCTGATCAAATATCAGGATGTGATATATCCGAAAGCCTAGATATGGTGAGGTTTCAGCCTGTCAGCGGCGGGACAGTGGGTACTCAACGACGGATGAAGGCTGATTACCTTTGAATGCATACATTGTAAGGAAAGTCCATGAAGACTGCTGATCGACATAATTTTACCAGGTTCCCCTATCGCTCAGATGTAAGGGAGAATGGAGATATAAACAATGGTGGATTTGACCTCGTTCAATTCCCTGACAAGATAAATGACATCCATGAAATTACTGATTACCCGTGGCTTAAAGACTTCATTACGCAAGTTAATAACAAAGATGGATTATTCATGACATTAGGATGTGCGATTGGTTATGAGGAAGGTGTTTTATATGGTTATATCGATTTTTCCTCTCGCCCGGAAACTCCAGCCACGGTGAAAGATAATCTTGTCAATCTTGACATTCATTTTTATGAATATATTTCTCACTCCATACAGGATGAGGAAATCCGCCAGAAGGCCATTCAATACACTCAGGGCATTCTCCTTTGGCTTGCATCTCCTCTTGAAATCTACGGCGAAGCGTACTCAAAAGTGAATCTGACGTTTCGTGAACGGAATCAGGATGGGTTGGTGTGGGCATTCGATCACCTGTGCTATTTCTTAGTCGAGTACTACCCAAATCGTATAGCAATCAAATCTTCGATAGACGGAATTTGACTACTCCATAATTTTATTGCTGGTCTTCGACGTAAATACCGGCGGAAATAATCGCACCGCCGATACGGCGTTTACCGTATAAAAGCGGCACCGGGTAACCCTGAGCGGCGGTATTTGTCACGCTGCCGAAGGCGTAAGACGCCCTGTTATCGGCATCCTGTTTGCTGGCCAGTCCGGCGGTCTGTGGGGAAAGCATTTGTACGACACCGCCCAGCATCATAACCGCGCCCATTTTAGCCATACCGTAACCTACGGCTGACAGTGTACCACCAGAAAAATAACCAATGACTACGCCAACAACCACCAGCACGGCCCCGAGAATGGTTTGCAATGCGCCAGCTTTTTTACTTCCCATTACCACCGGAACAATGCGTATAATCTCACCAGACACGGGGAAGCCCAGATCATCAACGCCAATATTTTTTTTGCCGCGAAAGACAGCATAAGTCAGCCCGCGCCGCTTACTGGATATCATGAACTGCTCAAAACCTTTTACCGTAGCCGCCAGAGCTCTAGTCGCTTCATGAGTGGTGCTTATTAAGCGATGGTGAACTTTGCCAAAAGTTTTACCGAGAATGCCGCCAAGTTCTATTTGGGTCATAACTTCCTGCATTCTTTTCTCCAGAAAATAAAAAACCCGCCGAAGCGGGTCGATATATTTCATAAATACCAGGATTATTGGCACTTTGCTGTTCGTAATGTTTCCAGCTGGGTTAAGCGAGCCTGCACTTTCTTGCGAGCCTCACTTTTTGCCATACCATTGCCTATGCCAAAATCCCCAAGGACGCCCAGTACAGTACGCCCATCAAAATCACCTGTGTTCTCAATCTCTTGTTGAATGCTATGTGTTTTAGCAATTTCCTGAGTTATTGCTTTACAATCTAAGGCTGAGGCTTCTTCTGCGGTTACTGCGGGCGCTTGAGGATATTGCTTGGTCGCGCACCCCGAAACGAAGGCCAGAGCAATTGCTACCATCACCATTTTTTTCATTTTTACTTTTCCCAGATAAAAATAAGATTAGCCCTGTCAGGCTAAAGGATTATACAAAAACAAAGATGGTTCGACGGCAGATTTTTAACAATCATGACAAAGAGAAAAGGAATTAATCAGGAAAGAAGATAATTTATAAAAACTCTCTGTAACGCAATATTTTAATAGTCCTCTCCCGCCAGTAACCGCCCCACGGCTCACGATTACTCAGCCGTCCGTACAGATGGTGCAACATCATGTTGCCTTCCAGCAGGATCGCGGCATGGTTCCACTTACTGGCCTGCACCTGCATGATCAGCACGTCGCCAGGGGCTGGCGCGCCGGATACTTCCCGGAATCCGCATTCGTACCAGTTGTCCTGGTATAAATTATCGGGATACTGGTCTTCCCACCACGGATAATCGACCCGGTAATCAGGCAGTTCAATACCGTGCTTTTGCCGAAACCAGCTCATCACCAGCCCCCAGCAGTCGTAAACGCCGAGCACAAACGGGCGCTCAAGGAGCGGCAGCTCGCCGCGCGGCAGGATGGTACGGAAATCGCCTTCCGGCCAGCTCACGATATGCCACGGCAGCGCACTCAGATCGCATTGCGCTTTGTCGGCCTCGCTGGGCTGGGTGGTTGCATCGGGGTGGCTGTGTACGATAGCAATTACCATGCCCCGGTCTTCTGCCGTAGCATAGTCCTCCGGGCAGAGGACAAAATTGTCCTCCGGTTTTGCGGCAATATTACGGCACGGGAAATAGCGCGCCACCCGACTTTTCTGTACCACCAGGCCGCAGCACTCGCGCGGATATTCAGCGGCCGCATGCGCCATAATGGCATCAATAATTTTCTGGCGCATATCAGCTCCGGATCAGCGATGTGCCGGGGAATCCGCCAAACGACAGTTCATTGTTTTCCCCGAAACGCAGTTTGCACCCTGTCAGCGTGCCGTTGCATTCATCCAGCGACGGATCGCTTACCGGGTTATTGTGCTTGTCGAAATAGCGCGTCCCGGCATAATCACAGCCATTTCCGGAACGGTACTGCCCGCGAATGCACCAGGTACAAAGCGAATGAAGCTGGCGCGTCGGGATCATCAGTCCCTGCAAATCCATCGGGCTGGAAAGCGTGAACTCCACGACCTCATTTGTCTCGCTGCTTTTCGCATCGATGTACCAGACCTGCAACTTTTCCTGCAACGGGTCGGCCGTCGGGTTTCCCTCCACAAAGTTCTGCGCGTCAAGGTACTGCGCCAGCGTGTCGTGAATGGTGACTTTCGCCTGCAGCATGTCATCGTAGGCAAGGCACAGCGCAGTGATCGACGCATCGAGGTTAGCAACAGACAGCTTCGGTGATGCGCTGCTGCCGCTGGTTGATACTTCAATCCCGTCGAGCTCATACGGCCAGGCTCTGTACTCGTTACCCTGCCACCAGATGGACTTCGCCGGCAGCAATGATTCATCGCCATCCGCAGCGATAATTTCCGCCTCCGTGTGCGGGATGTTGTGACTGTGAAAACGAAGAATATCGCTCACACCGAAAGCGGATCCGTCAACGTCAAGAAGCCGGACCGCGTTGCCCGGTTCCAGTTTTTGATAGTCGCTGTGTAAACTCATGGTGCAAATGCCTGCTCGAAGGTTGCAGTGATAGACATGACATTCTGGCTTTTGACAACCTGCTGGAGGCTGTCAGCCTCAACACGCCAGAGCGCCAGCGCCCCGAAAGGCGGTCTAAAAGAAAAGGATTTGGTCTTATGCCTGCGCAGAAATGCATAAATTTCCAGCGCAGTTTCCGTACGCCCGTTGAAGGAAAAATCAAACGTCAGCGATTCAGGATGGAGGCCATCACCACTCACCTGGGCATAACCATCACCGAACTGGGCTTTTCTGACGTTGTCTTTACTTTTTATTGTGGGCTGCCCGGCTGACTGAATCGGCCAGGTAAAGGCCTCAATGGTCATCATTACCTCCGGTTTACTGCACTCCAGATAATTCCGCCGGGACGGACTTCGCGTTGAATACCCTCGGTGACAGACTGCTCGACAACCTGCTGATAGGCTTTCCCAATCTTCTCACCGGACGACGACTGCTGGCCGCTGTTGTCCCCTGACGATGTCACTGAAACCGGCGCGTAAACATTCACGCCCATCGGGGAAGAGGCCATCGGTGAGGCGCTCCCGACGTATCCGCCGTTCGCATATCCCCGCATCAGGCGGTAAAGGTTACCCACACCGATTCGGCTCGTGGCTTCCTGGGTAAACACGAACTCACCACGATGGACGATACCTGCGGGATCGTATTTACCACCCGGCCCCGTAAACCCGCCGCCCGCAAAGCCCAGGAGCGAACCAAAGGCGGTTCCGCTCAGGGTGGATTTAACAGTGTTCAGCAACAACATCTGGCTGATCATCTGCGCAATCCCTTTAAGAAAGGTGGTGAGAAAATCTTTGAAGTTTGATTTACCTGTCACCAGAAAATCAGCCAGCTGCGAGGACATCCCGGTAAAGGCGCCCTGTGAAATCTGCTGTACCTGCGAGTAGACATTCGTCGCCGTATCGGCAAATTCTGCAAACCCTTTTTTAGCCCCGGCCTGCCAGTCGCCACGTAACTTATCCTCCTCTGCGTAATAATTACGCAGCGCCACCAGCTCTTTCTGGTAATCGGCATCCGTCAGCCTGCCGCCGGAATTCAGCCAGCCACTTTCAAGCTGGGCGAATGAGGATTGTCTTGTGGCATCCCGATCGCTTAGCGTTGCTGAATTTCTCAGCGCTGCCTGTTTCGCGGACATCTGCGTGACATATTTGCTCGCCGTGTCCATACGCTTATTCAGTTGCTCCTGAGCAACAATCTGATCGCCCAGCAACGCTTTCTGCTGTGCCAGTGCCAGAACCTGCTCCTTGCTGGCCAGCAGTGACTGTTCCTGCTTCGTCAACCGGCGCCTGCCTGCGGCGTCTTCCAGTACCGTAAATTGCGCCTCTGTGGCCCACTGGTCTTTGCGTTGCTGGCTGATGACATCGTTAATGCCCTGGTGTTGCTGCAAAACCTTAAGCTGAGCCTGAAGCGCCAGCAGCTCGGCCGTGGATTTATCCTCCGCCCGATCACCGGCGGGAACGGTGGTTTTCGGCGCTTTCGGGTCTTTGTACTTCTCGTTAACGGCGGCGGTAAGTTTGTTAAATTTATCCTGCGTGATGAGTCCCTGATCCAGCTGGCGCTGATACTTCGCCTGCAGGTCATTACGGATTTGTGCGTTGGTGCGGGCGTTTTCGAGAAACTTATCCGCCTCAGTATTCGCGGCAATTTGTTCTTTATTAAATTCCCGCGCCTCTGCCCCGATTTGCTGCACAAACCCCAGGAGCGTGTTCGCACTTTTATTAATATTCAGCCAGTTATTTTGCGTCTGCTGCGACTGGTCATTCATCTGCTGGTTGATGTTGTCAAACACCGCAGAGCCGGTTCCGGACTGAAATGCGGGCAGTTTTGCTGTGGTTGCATTATCTGCGACATGATCGGACCAGAATTTATAATCCTTAATCTTGTTAATCAGTCCCTGCCAGTAATCCGAAAGCGTATCGATATCGCCCTTCGCATTATCAGTAAACTGTGCCTGGCTGCCGCTGAGTGAATCAATAATGAGTTTTGTTGCGCCCGCTTTATCACCCAAATCAACCATATGCTTCACCTGCTCATACAGGGCAAGGTTGGCAAAATTATACTGGCTGTTGATGTCGATAAAGGCTTTCAGCGGATCCTGCGGAATTTTCCCGAGCTGGTTAACCAGATCCTCAACACTCTGGCCGGTGTTTTTCGACATAGTGAGCGCCGTCTGGCTCACCAGACGGATCTGCTCAATGGACAGGCCAATGCCCGTCGCCTGCGCGACCGCTGCGGCAACGGCAGATTTACTGGCGTCAGTACTTCTGCCAATCGCCGATGACAGGCGGGTAAGACTGTCGCTGGTCTGCCCGCTGATATTCCCGGTGCGGGCCAGCGCCTGATTATAGGCGGTGGACTGCTGGCTGCTCCGGTACAGATCCAGTGCCAGCAATCCGACGCCGGTAGCCAGCGCGCCAATACCGAGCGTGACGGGGTTGATCAGGCCGACCAGCGTGCGAAGGTAATCGCCGACGCCCGTCAGCGCCCCGCGCACGGAACCAAACTGGTCTTTGATCTGCCCGCCCTGCTGTAAAAGGATCAGAAAGGGCGACTGCCCGCCAGCGAGCTGCGTTGCAATGTCCGTAAACTGGGCCGGGAGGCTCCTCATGGCGGCATTATACTGCCCCACAGATACCCCGGCTTTCCTGGCTGAAATTTCCTGCCGACTGAATGCCTGCTGAACCTGCAACGCCGCATCATTAGCCGCATCGCCCGTCCCTTTTAGCTGACGGCGGGTGTAATTCACCTGCTCGGTAAATTTCGCATTATCAATATCAAGACTGACAACGAGATCACCCACTGGCTGGGCCATAGCGTTTTCCTCCGGATATCCCCTCCGCAAGATGCATCATTGTTTCGTCATCCTGTTCAGGGACAGATTTTAGGGGGTTAAGAAGACTGAAATCAGCAGGGGTAAGACCGTGGTCTTTGCACATCATGTCGACGACAAGATGGCTCAGGCAGGCGAAGTGGTTATCGAGCAGATCATTACTGAAAAGCTGAACGCGGTAAAAATCCCCCCACTCTGCCAGTTCAGTGGAAGACATTGCAGAAAGCATCGCGCGCCAGTCCGGCCTGCCAAACTCGCGCGCCAGCTTCATCACGAAATTCAGCTCACTGGCGTGGACTTTTCCGGTGTGCCGCTTTCTTCACTGACGGGCTCATCCTCATCAGCGGCATCCTTTGCAGGGGGAAGCATCAGCGACATCTCCAGCACAACAAATTCTGCCTGGCTGATTGCCGGAAGCGGCCATGTGGACATCACCTGCTGCTGTAGCTCATCAACCGACGGGCCAGTGATATTGGCCTGCCAGCGCGACATGGCCACCAGCCTGGAAGCGACTTTTACGCCGACAATGGAAGCCATCTGTGTGCGGAGGACTTCATCACCATCAACCGGGATCTCTTTTGAGACGGTGGCGAGATAGCCAATATACTCAATGCGCTGAAGTGCGGAGAGCTCATAGAGAACGGTCTCTTCGCCGTTGAACTCAAATTTTACAGTTTTCAGAAACATGGATTACTCCGTGGGCGGGGCGTATGCCCCGGTGATCAGGAAACGACAATTTCGAGTTGCGCGATAAGCTGGCCGTCGTTGGTCATCACGATGATGTCCGCCGTACCGGCCGATTCGCCTTTATAAGTGAGTGTTGAGCCATCTGCGGTAACCGACACGATGGCCGGATTGCCGGAGGCGACACGGAAGGATTTATCCGTGGCGCCAGCCGGTGCGACAGTAACCGTCGCGGTGCCGCTATCCCCCACATTAATGGCATCAGTGGTTTTATCCATCGTCACGCCAGTGACGGCGACAACAGGATCACGCTGGTCTTCCGCCAGAGACGGTTTACCGTTATTGGTGATTTTCGCCGTGCGGGTAATGACTTCGTTGGAGGGAATAGCTTTGCCAAGGCTGCTGGCCCACCCTTTGAACACGTCAACAGTCCCGTTGGGATACTTAATTTTGTACGCGCGCTCTTCACCGTTGTTAAACCAGTTAACCAGATCCTGTTGTCCGGATTCTCCCGGCTTCCAGGCCAGCGTAAAACTGGTATCACCGGCTGATTTTGTTCCCTGCGCCGTGGACGACCAGTCGGCATCCTCATCATCGAGGTAACTGTCGTCGTAGGACTCTGCCGTCATATCGCCCGGCGTCAGCTCTTTAATTTTCGCCAGCCGGGTCCAGTCGATATCGGACAGCGGATTGGCGTAGGGGTCGCCTATCCCGTTATAAATCCACAGCGTTGTACCGGCACCCTTAACCGGTTCGGTAGGCGATTTCGCCATAATTCAGTCCTCACATTTGGTAGGTAATTGAATATCTGAGATCAACCGATCCCCAGGTCGTGGCTTCATCATCACGCTGATAGTCATAGCCAACCGGCGATAACGTTTCGGTAAGCGAGTCAAGCGCCGGAATATCAGCCATCACAGGATGAATGCGGCTCTCAACCCAGGTGTCCAGAGCGGTGTCGGGCTCTGTTGCCTTCAGAAATACCTCGATATGCAGCTCCGCACTCCACATCTCGCCATCCAGCTGCGACTCTGAGCACTCGGCACCGGAGATATACACAGCGATCGCAGGTAAATCACTGGCGTCAATAAAGGCGGGCCGCCCGTCAAAAAAGGTCGTGCCGGGTGGTGCTTCCTCCCTGAGAGCGGTAATGACCGAGGAACGGATTTCGGTATGAATCATTTGAGAATGAGCCTCAGCTGGTTTTTGAGCGCGGCGGCCATCTCCTTCGGCAGATCCGATTCATGCAACGCACGGACCTCCCTGCCAAAGGCGTCAGTCAGTGGAGCCGCCAGGGGGATGCTGACCACCTCTATCGGGTAACGGTTTTTCGTTGTACGCCTCAGCACATGCCAGCGACCGTTAGCGAGTTGCTGGATAAAGGCACCCGGAAACGAATATTTCCCGATCCGGAGAATGCTGCTGGCCCCCCGGGCATCCTTTTTGCTGCGGGACAAACGCACGCTGGCGGTACCCAGTTTGATGGCAGGCAAATTCCCACGGTTGACACGGATGGTCGCCACGGGCTTGCGGACGGTAGCTTTTTTGACGCGGGCACGTTGTTTGAGAAGCTTCCAGGGAAGCTTCTCAGCTGCGGCCACGGTTCTGACACTACGGGATACAGCCCGTGAAGCAATACGGTTAACAGCCTGGGCAGATGCACGCGGAACGGCAGTTTTGCTGATGCTCTCCAGATTTTGTATCGCCTGCTCAAGCCCTCTGATGGACATTTGCGCCTCCTACTCAATCCAGATTTGCGGCTTGTTATTGAAGGCCTGGTGACGGGTAACGCGGTATTGCTCTCCTCTCCAGGTAACAACATCGTCGCGCCGGGGCTGATACTGGTCGCTGAACACAACCAGTGAAAGCCCCTCGCCCAGCACCGGCCCCATCTCCGCCATAAACTGGCTTTCAACCGCATCATAATCGTTGCCGTTGATGGTGACAGTCCGGCCCATTTGCCGGGTGGTCGCCGCATCCATGCGCGCCACCATCTGATCAAAGGGATTAGACATTAATGCTGACCAGCACGGTCGTACTGCCAGCCCCGGCGGGCTCCCATGCCTTACCGGCCGGTACTGCACTGGCTTCATCCAGCTGGATCTGGCCGTCTTTCAGATAAACCGCTTTGCCCTGGACGATATCGTCAGCCGCCAGTTTGGGCAACGCCATAACCCCCTTTGCACAGCCATCACCCGTATCGCCAGGTTTGATCGTGGTGATGGCCACGGCAACCATGTCACCAATGGCAACCGGCGCGCCACTGAGAATGGCATCCGCCCCACTGTTGGTTATCGAAATGGTGTGTCCATCCTGAATATGATTTTTCATAAAGGTTCTCCACGGCTCCGGGTGGAGCCGTATTGCAGGCATAAAAAAAGCCCTGACGGGCTGCGGAGTTTTAAACGCGGTTATTTACCCGAAGACTTCACCAGGCCGCGATAATCCAGCGGCGCCACACCAGCATCGATGCGGACCTTGTTGACGATACCGTCAGAGGTGAAGCCTTCCATCTGGTCAAGATACGGCGTGTCCACACCATTGAGATACGCCACTTCGATGGTGTCTGTCCCCTGCGCAGATGCCAGATACCACGCAGCTTTATCCGCATCATCAAGACGGGGTTCGCCAACGATTTCGGCGAAATTCTGCAACGGGTTGTTTACCCCGGAGTTGGCATCGGCACCTTTAACGCTGGACGATCGAATCGTCTGGCTGGCGAGCGTTTCCAGAGCCGTCGGCACAAGCAGGAATGCCGGGCGGATATTCAGGGAATGTTTCGACTCGCTGTCTTTCTGGGTCCGCATCAACTGGCGGGCAGCGTCAAGGCTCGTGATACTGATAGCGCCTGTGCTCAGGTTATTGTGATCGGCGTGGAACAGCGCAACGCCATCCGAAAGTTTCGGATTCGACGTCAGTACTTTATAAACCAGATCACCGATGGTGGATTTCGCCGCGCGCCCCATTTTTTCCGGGATGCCCGTGAGCTGGTTCAGATCGTCATTGATAATGGCCTGACGGGTGATGGAGAAAAGTTTGCCATAGGTCGCCAGTGCAATCGGCTCGCCCCGATCGCTGGTCGTGCCGTATTTATATTCAGCACCTTCGCGAACCTGCGGGAGCGCTGAAATATCATTGAGGCCGACGCGGTGAGACACTTTGAAGTCGGACAAGTCCCCCTTTTTCGTCCACAGCTGGAAGGTTTCTTCTGACGCGGCCCATCCCGCCAGCAGCGACTTATGCGCGACATCCAGCAGGATGTTACCAAAATCAGAGGTGCTGTGAGTAAAGGCCATCCCCACCATCTGCATCGGATTCAGGGATGCAACACCCACACCACGCTCGGTCAGCGACATGCGCGCCAGCTCACGCAGTGTCATACCGTTGAACACATTTTCATTATCACGTTTTTCGTATCCGGCACGCACCATCAGCGCCTGACGCACGCCGTCACCCACAAAATTACCGTTCCCGGCATAGATATGTGCAGGCGCCGTTTTGTTGGACGGGGTGGCGGTTTTTCCCAGCTCGGCCAGCAGCAGGTCTTTGGCCTGTTCGACGGAACATTCAGGATCCGCAACACATCTGGCCTGAAGCTCCTGGTGTTTACCGCCAAACATCGCGAAAAGATCGCCGATGCCGTTAACACGGGCTTTCTGCTCCGCAAGCACCTGCGCGCGAATGGCCGTTTCGTCAGCGCCCGCAGCTGCTGACGGGGTGTTTTGCGGTGCCGGATTTTCGCGCTGAGTGCTGTTGCGCGGCGGCGCGATCATATTACGAATGCTGCTTGGCATCTTTTCAAATTCCTCAATACGTTTGGAATGGATACAGGCCATCGCCTGCAATGACGGGGTAACATGATCGGCGAAACCGAGGGCAAGGCACTCCGTACCATCCATCCAGGTTTCATCTTCCAGTAAGGCAGCGATCTCCTCACTGGATTTGCCAGTTTTCTGTGCATAAGCCGGAATAAGCACGGATTCGACCTTATCAAGCAGGTCAGCGTAATCGCGCATATCGTTGGCATCACCACCCGCAAAACCCCAGGGCTTATGGATCATCATCATGGTGTTTTCCGGCATAATGACCGGATTGCCGACCATCGCAATGACGGAGGCCATCGATGCGGCCAGACCATCAATGTGAACAGTGATGGACGCACCGTGATGCTTCAGCGCATTAAAAATGGCGATGCCGTCAAAGACATCGCCACCCGGTGAATTGATGTGAAGATTAATGAGGCTTATATCGCCGAGCGCCTTTAAATCACTCACAAACTGTTTTGCCGTTACCCCCCAGTAGCCAATTTCGTCGTAAATAAAAATATCAGCCGTGCTGTTTCCACTGGCCTGCATACGGAACCAGGAGTTACTTCTTGCGCTGGCTTTCGGACGGTGGGGCGCCCGGTTCTTTGACTTCGGCACTGGTGCCTCCTTTATCGTTGGAAGGGTCTGTATCAAACACCAGCCCCAGTTCTTTGTTTTCATCAATTTCAGCTTTCCGGCGCGCTTTAACATCGTCCGGATTGCGCCCGCTGGCACGCACCCAGTCAGATTCCGTCGCCGCACCACCCCTGATTTGTGTTTTCCAGGCATTGGCCTCTTTAACCGGGTCAATCCACGGCATCACCGGGCCGGAATAAACAGCGTTATAAAGCGTGTCCATGTCCGTGCCGCGCGGCACCATGATTTCGCCGGAGGCCACAGCCATTTTCAGCCAGGCCCGGTACATGGGGCGGGTTATCGCGCCAATAAACCAGTTCTGCAGGATGAGATAGCCATCGGTGGACTCCACCAGCTCCTGCCGTTGCGCGCTGTAGGTGCCGTTGTAGTTTCGTGCGGTACTCGAAAAGCTGAGACGGGTTCCGGCGGCGACGGCGCGCAGTTGCCCGTTGCGGAATGTTTCCAGGTTTGGATTGGGACGGTCTGATTTAATCATGCCGATCTCTTCACCCGGTTGCAGGTCGTCATACAGCATGCCCGGCTGGATCATCAGCTCGCGGTCATCCTTTCCGGCGCTGTCTTCGTCGTAGCTTTGCCCGTCCCCTTTTTTGATATACATCCCCAGCGCGGCAGCAATCCGGGCGGCGATCAGCTCTGAATCCTCATACTCTTTCAGCGCGCTGAGCCGCATCAGCACGCCGGAGAGCAGCGAATTGCCACGGGTCTGGTGTAGCCGACGGGTATACTTCAGGTGCAGCATGTTTTCTGCATCAACATTCTTGGTATCGAGTTGCTTCCCGGTGACGGGCAGGATTTTATAGACCTGGTACGCTTTCGGGCGTCCCCAGTCATCCAGAAAAACGCCCTGGCTCAGTTTCAGGGATTCGTCACTGGTCATCGGGACAAAATCCGCCTCAAGCGCCTCGAGCCAGAAAGGTATCCGCGCAGAGGGAACAAGGCTGTTGCCGGTACCGCTGACTATCTGGGCAAACACTTCACCGTCCCGCAGCCAGCTGCGAAGCATGAGCCGCTCCAGCATGGGGCGGGTAAACTGGCCGGTGACCTCAGGCTTAACGGACCATTCGGCAAATTTTTTACGGATATCCACCACCAGCTTTTTGGCAATCTTCCCGTTGCTCATTTTCGGGTGAGGTTCAACAACGATCCCGTTGGCCCCCACCACCCGCTCTTCGAGCTTGTCGAAGATGCCGATCACCAGGTCGTTGTTGTTATCCAGCCAGCGGGCCTGCTCACGCAGAGAGGCCGCCCCCATCTGGCTCAGCTGGTTAGCCGAGCGATTTTCCCGGCGGGCCTTGTGTGTCCGTGACGGCCGGGCCGCCTCGTATGCCTGAATAACTGCCCTGGCCCGCAGCCGTGACGCTTTCCATGCCGGAGAAAATATGCCGATTGCATCGTCCAGAATGGTCATCCGAACCTCGCCAGTTTGTAGCCCGGATTGCCCCGGCGTTTGTTACTGATGGCAGCCAGACGACGCTCCCACTCCTGCCGCCCCTTGCGGATCTCGGCGAGATTTTCAAAGCTCATCTGTTGCCCGTTAAAGGTGATGGACTTGCCGCCCAGCACCGCCATTTCTGCGTCGGTGTAACGCTGGATCATGGCCTCAATATCACTCTGGTTCACAGCCAGCCTCCTGACGTAGCCCACGGATTGTTTTCTGTTTCGGATTGCGGCTTCTTGCGCCGGGTTTTGGCTACCGGATCGGGTGGCGCAGGCGCCGTGGATGTCGCTTCGCCAGTTTCCGGCGGCGCGTTCTCCAGCCACGTTTCCCGCCGTGCCCAGTCTGGCGCATCCGGCCATTTAATCTTTTCGTAGCCGTGAAGGATCGCCAGTGCATCGGCGTAGACCAGCAGGTCAAAGGCTTCGTTCGCGCCTCGTCCGGGTTTGCTCCATTTGCCATCAGCAGAACGCTCCTCATAAGTCAGTTCGTCGTAAAACCACGCCCCCAGCCATTCAGGAAAATGGACATAACCCGGCCCCGGCGAATCCCGCCACAGGGCGTTATTCACACGATCCTTAAGGGAGTCGGTCTGGAGCAGATAAAGCGGAACATCGCCGGCGGCTTTAGCCCGGCGCGCGGTCCTTCCGGTGTTATCCGGAAAGGTCCGGGTGATCAATTTGGCGCGGCGCTGGCTGTCCCCTTTGAACAGGAATACCCGTTTGCCAAGGCCTTCCCGGCGGCACTTACGCCAGAATTTGTACGCGTTGTCGGTAACACCGTCCTCCCCACCGGAGTCAACGGCCATTGCCATAAGCCGCATGCGTTTTGTCGGGTCACTGGCGAGCGGCCAGGATTTTTCAAACACATCGCTCAAAAGCAGATCCCAGTCCTCCGGGTAACCCGACGGGTCAACCTGAAAACTTTCCCCGTCACCGTTAATGCGCAGTGACTGGCGGATGTTGTAGCGATCAACAATCCAGCGCTCACCCTGCGCACCGTAGCCCGTGACCTGAACCACGAAACGACGGTTTTTCCCGGCCTGCACATCGACGGTTGCCGCAATAAAACACACGCCATCCGGGATGGACCGTTTCGGTACAACCTCCGCCCGCTGCTCCAGCAGTTCGCTTTTACGCTGCTCCATGCTGGCGCGCGGGAGATAGGGCCGCCCGAAGTCGGTGTTTACCACCGTTTTTAACGTCTCTTCGCTCTGTGTCGCTTCATACTCCTGCTCTGCTGTCAGGAATTTGTAAATCATCTGCGCCCAAGTCTGGTAAGCCGCTGCCGGTCCCTCCATCCAGAAGGAAGCAATACGTGAGCGACGCGGCTCGCCATACCGGTTACCGTCCCGGTCTATTTTTTCCCCGTCGCGAAGCCAGACATGCCGGATGTTCAGCTCACGCTTCATCTCCGGTGTAATTTTTCCCCTGCATGCCGGGCACTGGAGATAAGCGGCTTCACTTGCCAGAACAGGATCAGGCGATTCCCTGTAGCCGGTCATATTGGCAATTTCGGGCTGGAAATATTCGTGGCAATGCGGGCACTGCCAGTACAGGCGACGGCGATCGCCACGGTTGAACAGGGAGAGGATGCCGGTCGTTGGCGGCGCTTCATGTGCGGTAGCAGGCCGCCATTTTGTGTCGCGAATGTCGCGGCCGGGTGAACTTTCCACCAGTGTCATGCCGCCAGACATAAACGTGGTCGTGCGCTTTGAACCGAGGGAAAAAGCATCGCCCTCCCCGTCGATGTCTTCGGGAAAGCGGTCATAGTCGGTTAAGGCCACGCTTTTATAATCCGACGATGACATGATATTGACCGAGGGCCAGCCGAGTTTCAGGTAATTACCTGCCCGGAATGTCCGGTCATGGACGTTATTGTCATTGCGGCGGGGACTCAGCCGCGATTTAACTTCCGGGCTGCAGCGGAAGGTGCGGTCGAGGCGTTTCTTGGAATGTTCCCGCGCCTTCTCCTCTGAAACCTGTATCACCAGCATATCCGCAGGATCGCAGACGATGTTATATACAATCCAGCCATCAATCAGGCCGATGGTTTTGCCGGTTCGTGCAGGCCCGACGAACACCACCGCATCGTATTCCCTGGACGCAAGGCAATTCATCGGCTCGATGATATAGGGAGCAAGATTAGGATCCCACGGAACGGAGTTACCCGCCCCCATCGGCACACGCATGTATGAGCTGACCGCATCAGCCACCTTCATACGACGCGGGGCACGTAAAATGCCGGAGACATCGCGGCGGATCCCCCTGGCAGATGCCCGTTTGGCCATCAGTCCTCCTCTGGCTCTTCCTCCTCTGGTTCGGCGTCCATCACTTTTTGTGCCACCTGGTCGCGCAGATCATCAATCACACTCTGCACACGGGAGACCGCAACCGGCGTCAGCGCGCAGTCGCGTTCAAGGATGTCCGGGAGCGTTTCAAGCACCATTACGACGGCTTTCGCCATTAATGAAAATTCACGGGCAACATCTTCAGCCGGTATGAGCTGCTTTGTATCGACTTCGAATTTCAGCCGCTCGTTTTCAGCTTTCCAGTGTGCAAGCCGGTCGCCTGGAGGCATATCCTCAAGAGCGGCGGATATCGTCGGGATCATCAGTTCGCACAGGATATCGGTGACGAGGTAAAGTTTTAGTTTACTGTTACTGCCGGGGGCCGGGCTGACATTCTTCAGCCGTGCGGCAACCGTCTGCCGGTGCACGCCGGTGATACCCGCGAGCTGGTTGATGTTGAGCTTTAACGCTGCAATTTCCTGGTCCATGATGGTGAACACTTTTTGAACAATTCGACATCATTGAAATTCACGCAGATTAAAAATCAATAACCTGCACACATGATGATGATGACTATAGATCACGAAAACCAGCCGCTTTCCGCGACCTCGCCGCCCCGTGGACAGGACCCCCTCAGGGAGTACCTAAATGATAACCACTCGCATCTGAGATGAAATTTGACATAAACCCCCTTATTTTGGACGTTTAGACGGCCAAACATACCAAGCCGGACGTAATACAGACATCCAGATGGAAAAAACAGCGCTTTTTCTGTTGAATCGCCAAAGCCAGGCAGAGCCGTAGTTATTTCCTTTCAGATGTGAGCCTGTTGCAGGGATAATTTGAATTTTATCGATTTCATCAATTCAAGCTTATTACCCGTATGCCGATAACATTCTTGTTTACTTATGAACCGTGATGGATATTGGCTGCTAATAGAAAAAAT
>Ga0268248_100113_pt1 | contig 61745 bp, 53 predicted proteins | sample AgamicAtAme_FD_200856 | JGI IMG/M metagenome (GOLD analysis project Ga0268248, IMG submission 200856) | Agave microbial communities from Guanajuato, Mexico - At.Am.e (v2) (version 2) | ecosystem: Host-associated > Plants > Phyllosphere > Phylloplane/Leaf | place: Guanajuato, Mexico | collected... | reverse complement strand
CTTTTAGTCGAAATGGCCACCCAAAGTTGGGTGGCCATTTCGCATTTACGGGCACAATCCCCCGGTGATCGACCCCGGTCGACCGCCCGGGGATTGGGTTTCAGCGCCGGTGCCCACACCACCCAGAGAAGGTGGTGTGGGCACCGGCGCTTCGTCTTACCCCGGGGCACTGGTCGATAGGCTCGAGGGTGTGAGCGAGTTCTCGGGCCATCTCCCCGGGAGTCGCGACTACCGTCGCCTGCTGATCGGACTCTTCTTCGGTGGCGTCGCGACCTTCGCGCAGTTGTACGCGACGCAGGCCGTCCTCCCGGCGATCGCCGACGATCTGACGTCGGGTCCGGCAGGGGCGGCGCTGACCGTCTCGGCATCCACTCTGGGCCTGGCGGTGGCGGTCATCCCCTGGTCGCTGGTAGCCGATCGCATCGGTCGCGTGCCCGCCATGGCCATCGGCCTGATCGCGGCCACGCTTCTCGGCGCTGTCACGCCCTTCGCCGACGACCTCGGCGTGCTGTTGGCGCTGCGCCTTCTCGAGGGGGCGGCGCTCGGCGCCGTTCCGGCTGTCGCTCTCGCCTACCTGAGCGAGGAGGTGTCGCCCCGCTTCGTGGCGGCCGCGGCTGGCTCCTACATCGCGGGAACGACCGTGGGTGGTCTGTCGGGACGCGTGGCCTCGGGCTGGATCGCCGAACTGGCCGGGTGGCGGTGGGGGGTGGCATCCGTCGTCCTTCTCTGCGTGGTCGCGGCGGTGGTTTTCTTGTGGCTTGTGCCGGCCGCCAGGGGATTCGTTCCCGGTCGGTCCCGGACGGTGAGGGGACCGTCGGTGAGGCGGCGTCTGGCGCTCAACCTCTGCTCTCCGGTGCAGATGGCGCTGTACGCGCAAGCGTTCCTGCTGATGGGCGCCTTCGTCGCGGTCTACAACTATCTGGGCTTCCACGTGGCGGCCCCGCCGTTCGCTCTGCCGCCGGCGATCGTGACGCTGTTGTTCCTCGCGTACCTGGCCGGGACGGTCTCGTCTCCGCGGGCGGGCGCGCTGGCCGTGCGGTACGGCAGGCTCCCCCTCCTGCTCGGCAGCACCGGACTCATGGCGGCGGGCGTGATCGTGATGTTCCTGCCGTTCATCGCCGCGGTGATCGTGGGGCTGCTCGCTTTCACCGCCGGCTTTTTCGGAGCGCACGCGGTGGCCTCGGGCTGGACACCCGTCGCCGCCGATCCCGAGGCCCGCGCGCAGGCGTCGTCGCTGTATTACCTCGGGTACTACGCGGGCTCAAGCCTGTTCGGATGGCTGCTGGGACTGGTCTTCTCCTCCGTCGGGTGGGGGGTGTTCCTCGCCGCGGTGCTCGGGATGTGCTTGCTCGCGCTGGTGATCGCCTGGTCGGCCCTGCGCGGGGCCCCGTCGCGTCCGCGGTGAGCCCGGAGGAATACGCGCACGACGGATCTGTCGACACCCGGCGGGTCGAGGTCAATGCCCGAGGTCGATGTCGGTGGAAGCGACTAGCGTCGGATATGACGTGAGGGAGGTCGGGAGTGGACGACGCCGATGAGCGCGCTGTGATGGACGACGAGATGGTCGATGCCGGTCGGAACGACGCGGATGACATTGATGCCGAAGAGGCGGTCGAGACGACGACCGAAATCAGCTACGACGAGCAGCGCTATCCGGCGCGACCCCGTCGGCTGCGTCCCCGCGACCAGTTCCGCGGTGGCACTCTCCGTCGATTCCTCACCGATCCCCGCAACGCGAACGGCGGCAATCCCTCCTATGTGGAGTGGCTCGTCCGTCAGTCGATGCTCAAAGACGCCGATGTGCTGAGCCGGCAGCTGTCCGGTCAGCCCTCGATGTGGCGTAATCCGTACGCGCGCCCGGACGCGCGCCGAGCCATCGAATCGACCGACGTCTGGTTCACGGCCTATCCGATCTCGCTCATCACCCGCCCGGGGGAGTCGTTCCTCGAGGCACTCGGCGATGAGGCGCTGTGGGAGGCTTTCGAGTGGGTGGGGATCAACGGCATCCACACCGGTCCCGTCAAGAGAGCCGGAGGCATCACCGGCTGGCAGGAGACCCCCAGCGTCGACGGTCACTTCGATCGCATCAGCACGCAGATCGACCCCGAATTCGGTGACGAGAACGCCTTCCGCCGCGTGGCCGACGTGGCGGAGTCGCACGGCGGCAGCGTCATCGACGACATCGTTCCCGGTCACACCGGTAAGGGCGCGGATTTCCGGCTCGCCGAGATGGCCTATAAGGACTACCCGGGCATCTACCACATGGTCGAGATCCCGCGTGAGGACTGGGACCTGCTTCCCGAGGTGCCCGCCGGACGCGACTCGGTCAACCTCGACGCCGAGACCGAGCGCGAGCTCAGCGCACGCGGCTACATCATCGGCGAGCTGCAGCGCGTCATCTTCTACACCCCGGGGGTGAAAGAGACGAACTGGAGTACGACCGCCCCGGTCGTCGGCACCGACGGTCTCGAGCGACGCTGGGTGTACCTCCACTACTTCAAGGAGGGGCAGCCGTCGATCAACTGGCTCGACCCCACCTTCGCGGGGATGCGGCTCGTGATCGGAGACGCCCTGCACTCCCTCGGCGATCTCGGGACGAGCGCGCTGCGACTCGACGCGAACGGCTTCCTTGGTGTGGAGAAGAGCGCAGAGGGTCTGCCCGCGTGGTCGGAGGGGCACCCGCTGTCGCACGCGGCCAACCACATCATCGCCGGGATGGTCCGAAAGGTCGGCGGGTTCACGTTCCAAGAGCTGAACCTCACGATGGAGGACATCCGCGACACAAGTGCGGTCGGCGCCGACCTGTCGTACGACTTCGTCACGCGGCCCGGGTATCACCACGCCCTCGCCACGGCGAACACGGAGTTCCTGCGGCTCGCGCTCACCACGGCGCTCGAGACCGGCGTCGAGCCCGTGCAGCTCGTGCACGGCATGCAGAATCACGACGAGTTGACTTACGAGCTCGTGCACTGGGCCACGACCCACCGCGACACCGTCTACCCCTTCCGGCACGAGGAGCACACCGGGGGAGAGATCGCCGAGATGGTGCGCGCCGAGCTCACCGAGAAGCTCACCGTCGACGCCGATTACAACCTCGTCTTCACGCAGAACGGGATCGCCTGCACATCGGCATCCCTCATCGCCGCGACGCAGGGCAAGGCGACGCTCGACGAGATCACCGACCAAGACATCCCGGCCATCCGCGATGCGCACCTGCTGCTCGCGAAGTACAACTCCTGGCAGCCGGGGGTCTTCGCCCTCTCGGGCTGGGACCTCACGGGCTCGCTCACGCTTCCGGCGGACGACGTGCGACACCTCATCTCGACCGGCGACACACGCTGGATCGAGCGGGGAGCGCACGACCTGCTCGACGTGGCCCCCGACGCAGCGTCGTCGATGTCGGGCGTGCCGCGCGCGCGCTCGCTCTACGGCTCGCTGGGCCGGCAGCAGGAAGACCCCGAATCCTTCCTGTCGGGGCTGAAAGAGATCCTGCGGATCCGCGGCGATCACGGCATCGCCATCGCCTCTCAGGTCGACATCCCGCAGGTCGGGCATCCGAGCATGCTCGTCATGGTCCATCGTCTCGACGGGGGCGACCGACGGGACGAGTCGGCGCCCTTGCAGATCACGGTGCTGAACTTCTCGGGCGAGACGATCGAGGGAACGGTCCGGTCGGAGTGGCTGGTACCGCAGAGCACCGCGATCGGCGCCGCGACCGGCGAGGCCGTCGGCCGAGTGGACGAACTGCAGAGCTTCTCTCTCGAGCTCGGGCCGTACGCCGGTCTGTTCCTCGTTCTGGAGGCGCCGGCCGCCGACGACTGACGGCGATGTCGGGGGTCGGGCGTAGCGTGAGCGCATGTCCGACCCCGACTGCCTCGTGCCCGATTGCCGGCGAGCGGGCGATTCCTCCGCCCCGGTGGCCATGTGCACCTGGCACCTGAGCGTGAGCGCGGACTGGGCCGCCGGACACGACGGCGTGACCGACGTGCTCCCGGCGCCCTGCCGATTGTGCGGGTCGCGGCTGGGCGTGCGGTGGCCGAGCGGGTGGCTCTGCGCGGTGTGCGAGTGGCGGCACGGCGACCCCGTCGACGGCGAACTGCCGCCGCCGCGCGTCGACGTCGTCTACTACCTCCGGTTCGACGACCGCATCAAGATCGGTACCACGGCGAGCCCCCGCCAGCGGCTGGCCGCGATCTGGCACGACGAACTCCTCGCCTTCGAGCCGGGGGACAGGCTCGTCGAGCGGCGTCGACACGCGCAGTTCGGCGACGAGCGATTCGGCAGGACCGAGTGGTTCCACCGCAGTCCCGCGCTCGACGCGCACGTGGCCGAGCTCGCGGCGGGCGTCGACGACCCCTGGGCGTTGTACGCCCGGTGGACGAGCGCGGCGATCGCGCGCCGGGGCTGACGGCTGTCGCACGCTCCGCCGCCCCGTCTGCCACGAGTGCTCCGCCGTCCACAAGCCTCAGGGCGCTCCGAGGCGAGCGGTCTACGGTTCGAGACACACGATCCGAGAGGCGCACCCATGGGTTTGTTCGACAGACTGTTCGGCTCCGGCGACGACGCCTCGCGACGAGCCCCCGAGACGCCGGTGCCCCCCGGTTCGGCGAGCGGCTCTCGCGACGCCGAGGGTCGGTACGCCCCTCCGCCCGCGCAGCAGCAGGCGCCGGCCGCCGCATCCGGGTCCGACGAGGACCGCCAGGCGATCGAACGCTACCGCTACCTGCTCCGGACGGCGCCTCCCGAGACGGTCGAGCAGGTGCACGCCGAAGCCTTCGGTCGATTGACCCCGGCCCAGCGTCAACAGGTGCTCGCCGAGATGTCGGCCGGGTTGGCACCCGCCGAGCGTCCCGCAAGCGATGATCCGGCATCCCTGGCCCGCGCGGCCACCCGCGCCGAGTACTCGCAGCCGGGTTTCATGGAGCGCACCTTCGGCGGGCGCGGGTTCTCGAACGGGCCGGGTTTCGGGTCGATGCTCGGAGCCTCGATGCTCGGGACCATCGGGGGATACGTCGTCGGTTCCGCTCTCGTCGGGGCGCTGTTCGACCCCGGATACGACGCGGGATACGCCGACGGCGCGGCAGCCGACGCCCAGGCCGACGCGGATGCCGCCGGCGTCGCGGACGCGTCGGAGACGGACGCGGGCGCGGCCGATTTCGGCGGGGACCTCGGGGGAGATTTCGGCGGCGATTTCGGATTCTGACCCCTTCGCGCGAGCCGTCACGACCCCCTGACCGGCGTGCCAGAGCACACCGCCCCTGTCGCGCACTCGGGAAACGCTATGGTCGAGGCCATGGCGCCTCCGACCTCGAGCGAGCGCTTCGGTCTGCGCCGCAGCATCGTGGCGAGCCAGACGCTTCTCGCCGCAGCGACCCTCCTGAGTGTCGTGGTGTCGATCTCGGTGGGGCAGGTGGGCCACGCCTCGCTGTTCTTCGGAGGGACCTCGCTCGTCTTCGCGGGTGCGATCGCCGCCGTGCTCCTGCCCTGGCAGCGCATGCCCCGGTGGGTGGTCGGGCTGTTGCCGATCGTCGACGTCGTGGCGATCGCCGTCATGCGCGAGAGCTCGCCGCTGGCCGGAGTCGGTCTGTTGTGGACGTTCCCCGCGATCTGGATCGGGACGGTCTTCGGTCTGCGCGGCGTCGTCGCCGTGTCGTTGACGGTGACCGCCGTGATGGTCCACCAGCTCTCGACCGATGACCTGCAGAGATTCACCGCGTCGACCCTCGTGCTGCCCTTCACCGTGACGGCGCTGTCGTCGATGGCCGCGTTCACCGCTCGACGATCCCGCGCCCAGCGGGTCCTGCTCGAGAAGCAGTCCGCCGAGCTGCGTCGAGCCCTCGATCGTGCCCGGCGTCAGGAGGACCTCGTCACCGAGGTGCTGGATGCCGTCGACTTCGGCGTCACGCGCATCACCCCGACCGGGGAGTTCTCCGTCACCAACACCGCCCACGGGCTCCTGTTGAACAGCACGGACGCCTTCGGCCGGGAGGTCGCGGTGTTCGCCGCCGACGGGTCCACCGCGATCGCCCCCGAATCCGCTCCGCTCGCTCGCGCGCGTTCGGGAGAGGTGTTCGAGGGCGAGATCGTCTGGTACGGCCTCCCGGGGGAGGACCGCCGCGCCCTCAACGTCACCGCGCGCCGTCTGCCCCGCAGTGACGCCGGCGACGCCGGGGCGGTGGTCGTCTCGCGCGACGTGACGGTGGAGGAGCAAGCCCGTCGAGCCCGCGAAGACCTGGTCGCCAGCGTCTCGCACGAGCTGCGCACCCCGCTCACTTCGATCATCGGCTACCTCGACCTCGCGCTCGACGACGACGAGCTCGATCCCGCGACCCGGGAGAGGCTCGAGGTGGCCGAGCGCAACGCCTCGCGGCTGCTCGAGCTGGTCGCCGACATCCTCGCGGTGTCGTCCACGTCGAGGGAAGGCTTCGGCGTCGACCTGGATCTGCGCCCGACCGACGTCTCGGCCATCGTCCGCTCCGCGATCGAGTCGATCGCGTTGAAGGCGCATGATCACGGCATCCTGATCGAGGCCGGCGACCTGCCGACGGCGCACGCGCTGGTCGACGGACGCCGGGTGCGCCAGGTCATCGACAATCTGCTCTCGAACGCCGTGAAGTACAACCCGCGCGGGGGGTCGGTGGCCGTCTCGGTCGGAAACGAACCGCGCTCGATCACGGTCGTCATCTCGGACGACGGGCCGGGCATCAGCGCGAGCGAACAGGCGCGCCTGTTCGAAAGGTTCTTCCGGGGCGACGCCGTGCGCAAATCCTCGACCCACGGCAGCGGGCTGGGCCTCGCCATCAGCCGAGACCTCGTCCGCGCCCATGGCGGCGAGATCACCGTGCACACGGCAGCGGGCGAAGGGGCGACCTTCACCGTGCGGCTGCCACGCGATCCGAGGGAGACCCCGTGAACCTCGACGTCCTCACCCTGCAGGCCGCGGCGACCCTCGTGATCGTCATGTCGACGGTGATGTACCTGCTCGACACCCTCATGCTCAAAGACGGTCTCCCCGGGCGACTGTGGGCCAGCGCCTACCTGTCGGGGACGTTCTCGGCCACGTGCTACCTGGCCTGGCTGCTGCTTCCCGACGTGTACGTCGCGGTCGCGGTGGGCAACGGCGCGTTCGTCGCCGCGACCGGCTTCATCTGGCTGGGGTGCGTCGCCTTCAACGGCGGATCGGTTCGCCGCGCCGCGCTCATCCTCACGGCGACCGTCCTCGTGGTCGTCGTCGCCGCTCTGGCCGCGGGGCCCGAGGGAGGATCGTGGGCGGGGGCCGTGCCGTTCTTCCTCGGCAACGCGGTGTTCGCCGCGACGGGGGCGATCGAGACACGACGAGGGGCGATCGCCCGTCGCTGGAGCTCGTCGGGACTGACCGTCGTCCTGGCGGTCGAGACGGTGTGGTTCGTCGCCCGCGCGATCGTGTTCCTCTCGCTCGGCCCCGACAGCGCGCTGTTCCGCGACGCGTTCGACACGCGGGTGTCGGCGATCCTCACGATCTCGCTCGTCATCGCGGCGGTGGTGGTGACCTCCGTCCTCCGGGCGAACGAGTCGGCGCTGCGCGGGACGTCCGAGACCCGACGGCTGTCGGTGGACGCGAACGGCGTGCTCTTCCGCGAATCGTTCGAGGCCACTCTCGCCATCATCTGCTCGCGGGCCGAGGAGGCGGGCGAGGGCGTGTGCGTGATCGGCATCCGGATCGACGATCTCAAGCGCGTCGCGGTCGCTTTCGGCCCCGATGACGCCGAGCGGCTGGCCCTCGAGGTGCGCGCGTCCGTGCGTCGGCACTCGCCCACGATGGCTCTCGTGGGGGAGACGGATGCCGCCGGCCTCGCCGTGGCGTTCACCACGACGCCGACGACGGACGTGCGTCGCGCCGCTCGCGTCCTTCATCAGCGCGTGGTCGCCGACCTCGCGCGCCTGGGCGCCGCGGTCGTGCCCACCGTGGGCGTCGGAATGGCTTTGACCGCCGATCACGGCTATCACTCCGTCGCCCTCACGACGCGAGCGGACGAGGCCGCGGCGCACGCGGCTGCGACCGGCGAACAGGCCTTCGGGCTGGCCTGAGTCGGGGGTCAGTCCCGGACGGACTGGGCGAGGTCGGTGACCCGCTGGCGGAGCTCGCGCGGACGGAACGGCTTGGTGAGGTAGTCGTCGGCGCCGGCCTCGCGGCCCGCCCGCTGTTCGTTCTCATCAGCCCGCGCACTCACCATGAGGATGCGGGTGTCGCTGAACGCGCGGATGCGGCGCGCCGTCTCGAACCCGTCGATCCCCGGCATGCTCACGTCCAACGTCGTCACAACGGGGGCGTGCCGACGGACGAGTTCGATGCCGTCGAGGCCGGTCGCGGCCGCGTGGACGACGTATCCGGCGCTCTCGAGGACCGCCGTCACGAGGAGGCGGATGTCGAGGTCGTCCTCGATCACCACAGTGGTGTGTGGGGAGGTCATGGCGGAGCTTTCGTCGGGCCGGAACGGGCGTGCGGCCTGGGCAAATGGTAGACGACAGGTGGACGATCCGCCTCCCCGGTGAGAGGACGTGCGGTTATGGCATCCTCGATGGGTGCCTCTTCTCGCGTTGACGGGTGGGATCGCCTCGGGCAAATCCACCATCGCCGGCCTTCTCGCCGACCGCGGAGCCGTCGTGGTCGACGCGGATGCGATCGTGCGGGAGGTGCAGGCCCCGGGGTCCGTGGTGCTCGGCGCGATCGCCGACGAGTTCGGCGCGGGCGTCGTGCGACCCGACGGGTCTCTCGATCGGGCCGCGCTCGGAACCCTTGTGTTCGGTCATCCCGATCGACTCGCGCGCCTCAACGCGCTCGTGCACCCGGCCGTGCGCGAGGAGTCGCAGCGGCGTTTCGAGGAGGCCTTCGCCGCGGACACGGGTGCGGTGGTCGTGTACGACGTCCCCCTGCTCGCGGAGGCCCGCGGCGGCGACTCGTGGGACCTGGTGGTCGTGGCACACTGCCCCGCGGAGCTCCGCGTGCGGCGCCTCGTCGAGCACCGGGGGCTGAGCGAGGCCGACGCCCGCGCGCGCGTGGGTTCGCAGGCGAGCGAGGAGGAGCGACTCGCTCTGGCGGACGTCGTGATCGACACCGCGGCCGACATGGATGCCACGCGTCGACAGGTCGACGAGCTCTGGGCTCGGGTGGTCCGTCCCGCCTGATCGGGCCGATGCGGACCCGGGCGCTCGCCCACGGCGAACGCAACCCGACCCCGATGTCGGAGGCCCCGCCTACGCTGGAAGTATGCAGGCCACGCGCTCCGTCCGCCCCTTCGAGGTCATCAGCGAATACACGCCCTCCGGTGATCAGCCACAGGCGATCGCCGATCTCGCGGGGCGCATCAACGCCGGTGAAACCGACGTCGTGCTGCTGGGTGCCACGGGTACCGGCAAGTCGGCGACCACGGCGTGGCTGGTGGAGCAGGTGCAGCGCCCGACGCTGGTGCTCGCGCACAACAAGACGCTGGCCGCCCAGCTGGCCAACGAGTTCCGCGAGCTGATGCCCAACAACGCCGTCGAGTACTTCGTCTCGTATTACGACTACTACCAGCCCGAGGCCTACGTTCCGCAGACGGACACCTTCATCGAGAAGGACAGCTCGATCAACGCAGAGGTGGAGCGCCTTCGGCACTCGACGACGAACTCGCTGCTCTCGCGCCGCGACGTCGTGGTGGTGTCGACGGTCTCGTGCATTTACGGCCTCGGCGCGCCGGAAGAGTACCTCCGCGCGATGGTGGCCCTGCAGGTGGGGGAGCGGTACGACCGCGACGCCCTCATCCGCAAGTTCATCTCGATGCAGTACAACCGCAACGATGTCGACTTCTCGCGCGGAAACTTCCGCGTGCGCGGTGACACGATCGAGATCATCCCGGTGTACGAGGAGTACGCCATCCGCATCGAGATGTTCGGCGACGAGATCGAGGCCCTGTATCTCCTCCACCCCCTGACGGGCGATGTGATCGAGAAGATGGACTCCGTGCCGATCTTCCCCGCATCGCACTACGTCGCCGGGACCGAGACGGTCCAGCGTGCGATCGGAACGATCGAGCACGAACTCGAGGAGCGTCTGAAGGAATTCGAGTCGCAGGGCAAGCTCCTCGAGGCGCAGCGTCTGCGCATGCGCACCACCTTCGACCTCGAGATGCTGCAGCAGCTCGGGTTCTGCTCGGGCATCGAGAACTACTCGCGGCACATGGACGGCCGGATGCCCGGCGACCCGCCGCACACCCTGCTCGACTTCTTCCCCGACGACTTCCTTCTCGTCATCGACGAGTCCCACGTGACCGTCCCGCAGATCGGGGCGATGTACGAGGGCGACGCCTCGCGCAAGCGCACGCTGGTCGAGCATGGATTCCGCCTCCCGAGCGCGATGGACAACCGCCCGCTGCGCTGGGACGAGTTCAAGGAGCGCGTCGGCCAGACGGTCTACCTGTCGGCGACGCCGGGCCGCTACGAGATGGGGATCGCCGACGGCGTGGTCGAGCAGATCATCCGTCCGACCGGTCTCGTGGATCCGGAGATCATCGTCAAGCCCTCGAAGGGACAGATCGACGACCTGCTCGAAGAGATCCGCGTCCGCGTCGAGCGCGACGAGCGCGTGCTCGTCACCACCCTCACGAAGAAGATGGCGGAGGAGCTCACGGATTTCCTCGGCGAGCACGGGGTCCGCGTGCGGTATCTGCACTCCGACGTCGACACGCTGCGCCGTGTCGAGCTGCTCACCGAACTGCGCGCCGGCGTCTACGACGTGCTGGTGGGCATCAACCTCCTGCGGGAGGGTCTCGACCTTCCGGAGGTCTCGTTGGTGTCGATCCTCGATGCCGACAAGGAGGGGTTCCTGCGCAGCGGCACCTCGCTCATCCAGACCATCGGCCGTGCGGCGCGAAACGTCTCGGGCGAGGTGCACATGTACGCCGACAAGATGACCGACTCGATGAGCAAGGCCATTGAAGAGACCGAGCGTCGTCGCGAGAAGCAGATCGCCTACAACCTCGAGCACGGGATCGACCCGCAGCCGTTGCGCAAGAAGATCGCCGACATCACCGAGGTGCTCAACCGCGAGGCGTCCGACACGAAGAACCTCCTGGCACGCAACGACAAGTCCGGCAAGGGCAAATCGCCCACGCCGTCCCTGCGCCGCACCGGTATCGCGGCCGAGGGCGCCGATCAGCTCGAGTCCACGATCGCGGATCTCACGCAGCAGATGCTCGCGGCCGCGGCCGAGCTCAAGTTCGAGCTCGCCGGACGCCTGCGCGACGAGGTGCAGGACATGAAGAAAGAGCTGCGCGCCATGGAGCGCGCCGGTCACGCCTGACCCTGATCGGGTCCGGCGCACGGAGGTCGTCATGGAACAACGCGTCACGCTCGTCACCCTCGGCGTCAGCGATCTGGAACGGGCGATGGCCTTCTACACGGCGCTCGGGTGGCGAGCGCATCCGTCGTCGGTCGCCGGAGAGGTGGCGTTCTTCGACGTCGGAGGTATGGTCGTCGCGTTGTGGGACAGGGCGAAGCTCGCCGAGGACTCCGGGGTCTCGGATGCCGGGGGCTGGGGCGGGGTGACCCTCGCCCACAACGTGGATCACCCGGCTGACGTCGATGCGATCCTCGCGGAGGCGGAGGCGGCGGGAGCCCGGCTCGCGCGCGCGGGCGTGGACACCCCGTGGGGCGGGTACTCCGGCGTCTTCGTCGACCCCGACGGCCACCCCTGGGAGGTCGCGGTCAACCCGGGCTGGCCACTCGATGACCGGGGGAGGCCCGTGCTCGACGAGTGAGTCGGGTCCGCGTCGGAGATCAGGGGCAGTGCAGGAGGGGCTTCGGCCCCGACCGATCGACGGCGTGCTCGGACATCGCGTGACCGCACAGCGGACAGGGGCGCTCCGTGCGGACGGGCTCGGGGGTGTTCTCGTACGGGCCGACCGACGCGGGTCCGGCGACCCGGATGAGGCGCGTGTTGAGGTACTGGTACCAGCCGCCGGCGTCGCGGACGCGCTCGCGCAGAGGCGGGCGGTCGGCATCCCTTCGTGTCATGATAGTTAGTGTACTAACGAATGGAGAGGAGCGCACGTGGACGACCTCCTGAAGCTCGAGAACCAGGTGTGCTTCGCGTTGGTCACGGCCGCCCGGAACGTGGTCTCGATCTACCGCCCCGTGCTCGAGCCGCTCGGACTGACGCACCCGCAGTACCTGGTGATGCTCGCGCTCTGGGAGGAGGAGCCGCGCTCCCTCGGCGCTCTGGCCGTCGAACTCGCGATGGAGCCCGCCACGCTGTCGCCGCTCGTCAAGCGCCTCGAGGCTCAGGGGAGGGTGGCGCGGTCACGACGCGCCGACGATGAGCGCGTGCTCGACATCGGGCTGACGGACGAGGGCCGCGCTCTGCGCGCGGCCGCGCTCGAAGTTCCGGGCAAGATCATGGAGCGGGTCGGGGTCGACCACGATGCGCTCGTGGCGCTGCGCGATGGTCTGGCTCCCTTCGCGGGACCGACGCGCGACTGACGCCCGGCCCGGGCGACCGTCCGAGGCGTCCGGGCGCGACGCCGCGGGGCCCGCACTCTCGCACATCCGTGCGCCCCGGGCGAACCCGGGGCCGATGTCGGAGGTCCGACCTAGACTTAACAGGTGCCCATCGTTCCTGTCGCCCAGCCCTCGTCATCCGCGAATTCCGGTACCAGCGGAAAGCTGAGTGTCCGGGGCGCGCGTGTCCACAACCTCAAGAACGTCGACCTCGACATCCCCCGCGATTCGCTCGTCGTCTTCACCGGTCTGTCGGGTTCTGGCAAGTCGAGCCTCGCCTTCGACACGATCTTCGCCGAGGGGCAGCGTCGGTACGTCGAGTCGCTGAGCGCGTACGCGCGTCAGTTCCTCGGACAGGTCGACCGGCCCGACGTCGACTTCATCGAGGGCCTCAGCCCGGCCGTCTCGATCGATCAGAAGTCGACCAACCGCAACCCCCGCTCGACGGTCGGCACGATCACCGAGATCCACGACTACATGCGCCTGCTCTGGGCGCGCGTCGGCGTTCCCCACTGCCCCGATTGCGGCGCCCGCATCCAGCGTCAGACGATCCAGCAGATCGCCGACCAGCTCATGGAGTTGCCCGAGCGCACGCGCTACCAGATCGTCGCCCCCGTCGTCACTCAGAAGAAGGGCGAGTTCGTCGACCTCTTCAAAGAGCTCAGCGCTAAGGGCTACGCCCGCGCGGTCGTCGACGGCGAGCTCGTCCAGCTGGCCGAGCCCCCGACACTCAAGAAGAGCTACAAGCACGACATCGCGGTCGTCGTCGACCGCCTCGTAGCCTCCGGTGACAACCTGAGCCGCGTCACCGACTCGGTCGAGACCGCGATGGGCCTCGCCGGCGGCATCATGCAGGTCAACTACGTCGACGAAGAGGGCGACGACGCCTGGCAGTCGTTCTCCGAGAAGCTCGCGTGCCCCAACGGCCATCCCCTGCAGCTGACCGAGATCGAGCCGCGCACGTTCTCGTTCAACGCGCCGTTCGGTGCGTGCCCCGTGTGTTCGGGCCTCGGCACGCGCATGTCGGTCGACGTCGACCTCATGCTGGGCGATGAAGAACTCTCCATCCGCGACGGAGCGATCCTGCCGTGGACCACGCAGGGCAAGGGCCTGTTCCAGTACTACGAGCGCCTGCTCGAAGGACTCGCGCGCGACCTGGAGTTCTCGCTCGACACCCCGTGGAAGGACCTCTCCCACGACGTCCAGCAGGCTGTCCTCCGCGGCGAGAACTACAAGGTGACCGTCAAATGGAAGAACCGCTACGGCCGTGAGATGCGGTACTCCTCGGGCTTCGAGGGCGTTGTTCCGTACATCGAGCGTCAGTATCTCCAGGCCGAGTCCGACACGCAGCGCCAGCGCTGGTCGGAGTACCTGCGGGAGGTTCCCTGCGCGGTCTGCGACGGCGACCGTCTCAAGCCCGAGGTGCTCTCGGTCCTCGTCGACGGCACCTCGATCGCCGCGGCATCGCGCATGAGCCTCGCCGACGCGCGGGACTTCTTCTCGCAGCTCACGCTGACCGACCGCGAGGCCACGATCGCCGCCGCAGTGCTGCGCGAGATCCGGGCTCGTCTCGACTTCCTGCTGCAGGTCGGCCTGAACTACCTCAGCCTCGGTCGCGCCGCCGGTACGCTCTCGGGCGGCGAGGCCCAGCGCATCCGCCTGGCCACCCAGATCGGTTCCGGCCTCACGGGTGTGCTCTACGTCCTCGATGAGCCGTCGATCGGCCTGCACCAGCGCGACAACCGCCGTCTCATCCAGACCCTCGAGACCCTTCGCGACCTGGGCAACACGCTGATCGTCGTCGAGCACGACGAAGAGACGATCCACGCGGCCGACTGGGTGGTCGACATCGGACCCCGCGCGGGCGTCGACGGCGGAAACGTCGTCCACTCCGGCCCTCTCGCCGAACTCCTCGAAGACGAGCGCTCCCTCACCGGTGCCTACCTTTCGGGCCGCCGTTCGATCGAGGCACCCAAGAAGCGCCGCAAGATCGACAAGAAGCGCCAGGTCACGGTCGTCGGGGCACGCGAGAACAATCTCCAGAATGTGACGGCCGACTTCCCGCTCGGTGTGCTGACCTCCGTCACCGGGGTCAGTGGCTCGGGCAAGTCCACGCTCGTCAACGGCATCCTGTACGAGGTCCTCGCCTCCAAGCTGAACGGCGCGCGGCGCGTACCCGGCAAGCACACCCGCGTCACCGGACTCGACAACCTCGACAAGGTCGTGCACGTCGATCAGGCGCCCATCGGCCGGACGCCGCGCTCGAACCCGGCCACCTACACCGGCGTCTTCGACCGCATCCGCAGCCTGTTCGCCGAGACGCCCGAGGCCAAGGTGCGCGGCTACCAGGCCGGGCGCTTCAGCTTCAACGTCAAGGGCGGGCGCTGCGAGGCGTGCTCCGGCGACGGCACGCTGAAGATCGAGATGAACTTCCTGCCCGACGTCTACGTCGACTGCGAGGTCTGCCACGGAAAGCGCTACAACCGCGACACCCTGTCGGTGCACTACAAGGGCAAGAACATCGCCGAGGTGCTCGAGATGCCCATCTCCGAGGCCGCGGACTTCTTCGAGCCGATCCAGGCGATCCACCGCTACCTGCGGACCCTCGTCGATGTCGGCCTGGGCTACGTGCGCCTCGGACAGTCGGCGACTACCCTGTCGGGCGGTGAGGCGCAACGCGTCAAGCTCGCGACCGAGCTGCAGCGCCGGAGCAACGGCCGCTCGATCTACGTGCTCGACGAGCCGACGACCGGTCTGCACTTCGAAGACGTGTCCCTGCTGCTGAAGGTGCTCAACGGTCTCGTCGACAAGGGCAACACCGTCATCGTCATCGAGCACAACCTCGACGTCATCAAGAGCTCGGACTGGGTCATCGACCTCGGCCCCGAGGGCGGCGCCGGCGGGGGAACGATCGTGGCCACCGGCACGCCCGAGCAGGTCGCGAAGGTCGAGGGCAGCCACACCGGTGCCTTCCTCGCGGAGCTCCTCGAGACCGGTCGCACCGGCGCGCAGCGCAACGCGGCGACGGTCGAGACCGGCGACACCGAGCGAGAGCTCGTGAGCGCGGCGCGCTGAGCATGGCGTCCCGCGAACGGGTCTCGCACCTTCCGTATCGTCCCAAGGCCGGCGAGATCCCCACCAATCCGGGGGTCTACCGGTTCCGGGACGCCGAGGGGCGCGTGCTGTACGTCGGCAAGGCGAAGAACCTGCGCGCTCGCCTGTCGAACTACTTCGCTCCGCTGCACTCGCTGCACGAGCGCACGCGCCGCATGGTCACGACGGCGGCGAGCGTGGAGTGGACGGTCGTGCCCAGCGACGTCGACTCTCTGCAGCTCGAGTACATGTGGATCAAGGAGTTCGATCCGCCGTTCAACGTCCGCTACAAGGACGACAAGTCGTACCCCTTCATGGCGATCACCCTCGCCGACGAGGCGCCGCGGGTGATCGTCACGCGCAACCCGAAGATCCGCGGGGCAAAGTACTTCGGCCCGTACCCCAAGGTCTGGGCGGTGCACGACACGATCGACCTGATGATCAAGGTCTTCCCGATCCGCACGTGCAGCGACTCGTCATACAAGAAGGCGATGGCCTCCGGTCGACCGTGCTTCCCGGGTCAGATCGGGCGCTGCGGTGGACCCTGTTCGATGAAGGTGACGATCGAGGAGCACCGCGCGATCGTCAACGACTTCGTCGCCTTCATGTCGGGCGGCGACCAGCGCTTCGCGCGCGAGCTGACGTCGCGAATGAAAGAGGCCTCGGCCGCGATGGACTACGAGTCGGCCGCGCACTACCGCGACCGCCTGCAGGCCATCGACGCCGTGCTCGGCAAGAGCGCGCTCGTGCTGGCCTCCGACACGGATGCCGATCTCTTCGGCATCGCCGAGGACGAGCTCGCCGCGACCGTCCAGCACTTCGTGGTGCGCGGCGGACGCGTGCGCGGAGTCCGCGCCACCACGATCGAGAAAGAGATCGACATCTCCGGTGCCGATCTCGTCGACCAGGTCCTCCAGCGCACCTACGGAGACGCGGACTCGAGCGACATCCCCCGTCAGGTGCTCGTTCCCGAACTCCCCGACGACGCGGAGCAGCTCGAGGACTGGCTGCGCGAACGCCGGGGCCGCCCGGTGACCCTGCAGGTCGCCCAGCGGGGCCGCAAGGCCGACCTGCTGAAGACCGCGACGCTCAACGCGCAACAGGCCCTCATGCTTCACAAGACGCGCCGGACGAGCGACTACGTCGCCCGGTCGCAGGCCCTCACCGACCTGCAAGAGGCTCTCGGCATGACCGAGGCGCCGTTGCGCATCGAGTGCTTCGACATCTCGCACCTGTCGGGCACCAACGTGGTGGCATCCATGGTCGTGTTCGAGGACGGCCTTCCGCGCAAGGACCAGTACCGCTCCTTCGGCGTCGCCGAGACGACCGACGACACCGATTCGATGTACCAGGTGCTCAGTCGCCGGCTGGCGTACCTCGACCGGCCCGACGAGATCGAGCCCGAGACCATCGACGGGGCGATCGTGGCCGATCCCGACTCCGAGGAGGCGACGGCCGACGGCGAGGTCGTCACGGCCCGCAAGAGGCCGCGCTTCGCCTACCGCCCGCAGCTGCTCGTGGTCGACGGCGGTCAGCCCCAGGTCGCCGCCGCGGCCCGTGCCCTCGCCGACGCGGGGCACGAGGAGATCGCGCTGTGCGGCATCGCCAAACGTCTCGAAGAAGTGTGGCTGCCGGGGGAGGAGTACCCGGTGATCCTTCCGCGTACCTCGGAGGCGCTGTACTTGCTGCAGCGTCTGCGCGACGAGGCCCACCGCTTCGCGATCGTCCACCAGCGCAAGCGCCGCAAGCGCGACATCACGAGCGTGCTCACCGAGGTGCCCGGACTCGGCGATACGCGCATCAAGGCGCTGCTGCGGCATTTCGGGTCGGTCTCGGCGTTGAAGAACGCCACGCCCGAAGAGATCATGGAGCTCCCCGGCATCGGGCCGACGCTCGCCGAGAACATCCACAGCCATCTGGCTCGGTAGGCTGGACCGACACGACGGGAGGCGATCGCCCATGGAACCGGCACGCGACGACGAGCCAGGCGAGGTGCTGATCGTCACGGGCATGTCGGGCGCCGGGCGATCCACGGTCGCCAACGCCCTCGAAGACCTCGACTGGTACGTGGTCGACAACCTGCCCCCGCGCATGCTGAGGCCGCTTCTCGAGCTCACGGAGCTCGCCGGTGGGGCGGTTCCGCGCGTCGCGGTCGTGGTCGACGTCCGCGGCCGATCGCTGTTCGGCGACCTTCCCGAGGCCATGCGCACCCTGCAGGCGAACCGGCAGGTGAGGGTGGTGTTCCTGGATGCCAGTGACGCGGTGCTCGTGCGCAGGTTCGAGGCGGTGCGCCGGCCGCACCCCCTGCAGCACGACGGCACGATCCTCGACGGCATCCGTCGCGAGCGCGAGCGATTGGCTCCGGTCCGCGAGGCCGCCGACGTCGTGATCGACACCTCCGCCCTGAACGTCCATCAGTTGTCGTTGCGGGCGGTCGAGCTGTTCGGCGAAGAGGGCGCTGCGCGTCACACCGTCACGCTGATGAGTTTCGGGTTCAAGTACGGCTTGCCGCCCGACGTCGATCTCGTCGCCGACATGCGCTTCCTGCCGAATCCGTTCTGGAACGACGATCTGCGCGCGCTCACCGGAGAGGATCCCCGCGTGCGGGAATACGTGCTGGGTCAGCAGGGCGCGGCGGAGTTCCTCGATGCGTACGCGGCGGCGCTGCGCCCCGTGATGGAGGGGTATCAGCGCGAGAACAAGCGGCATTCCGTCGTGGCTGTGGGCTGCACGGGGGGCAAGCATCGTTCGGTGGTGATGGCCCGGGAGTTGGCTGCACGTCTGTCCGATGTGCCCGGGGTGGCCGTCCGTGTGGCTCACCGCGACCTCGGTCGCGAGTAGGCTGTACCGTCGTCCCCGCCGCCCCCACCCGAGGAGAACCGTGCCGCTGACCGCCGACGTGAAGGCCGAACTCATCACCGTTCGCGACCCGCGCCCGACCGCGCGCGTCGCCGAGCTGACGGCCCTCCTGCGCTTCTCCGGTGGTCTGCACTCCATCGCCAACCGCGTCGCGGTCGAGGCCGAACTCGACTCCGACATCCTCGCGCGCCGCGTGGCCCGCGACCTCATGGAGCTCTACGGCGTCCGTCCCGAACTGCACCACGTGCAGGGTTCCGGCGGGCGTGCGGGCGGGCTCTACGCGGTGCGCGTGATCGAGGCGGGCGAGACCCTCGCGCGGCAGACCGGACTCCTCGACCAGCGCCGTCGCCCCGTGCGCGGCCTGCCGAACAAGCTGACCACCGGTTCGCGTCCCGACCTGAGCGCCATCTGGCGTGGAGCATTCCTCGCCGCCGGCACCCTGAGCGACCCCGGTCGTTCCGCGGCCCTCGAGATCTCGTGCCCCTCGTCGGAGGCGGCGATGGCGCTCGTGGGTGCGGGCCACCGCATCGGCATCCCCGCCAAGGCCCGCGAGGTGCGCGGAGTGCCGCGCGTCGTCGTCCGCGACGGCGAGGCGATCCGCGGAGCCCTGTACGAGATGGGTGCCCGCCGCACCGCGGGGGAGTGGGACCAGATGCGCCAGCGCCGCGAGGTGCGGGCCGGGGTCAACCGTCTCGTGAACTTCGACGACGCGAACCTCCGCCGCTCCGCGCAGGCCGCCGTCGCGGCGTGCGCGCGTGTCGAGCGCGCTCTCGAGATCCTCGGCGACGACGTTCCCGCGCACCTTCAGCAGGCGGGTGAGCTGCGCTTGGAGCACCGCGACGCGAGCCTCGACGAGCTCGGCCACCACGCCGACCCGCCCCTCACCAAGGACGCCGTCGCCGGCCGTATCCGCCGCCTCCTCGCCATGGCCGACAAGAAGGCCGACGTCGAGGGCATCCCGGGAACCGAGGCTGCTGTTCCGGTGGGTGCCGAGGACTGAGCCTGGGTGGGGCGCCGCCGTTGCGGGCATCCCGGGATCGAGGCCGCTGTTCCGGAGAGATCCGGGGGCGGAGGGGGGATGCCGTCCTCGGGGCGCCCCGGTGACGCTCGGGCTGTTGCGATCACCGACGCCCGCTGAGTGCGACCTCGCTCGTCCGGGCTCCGCGGGTCACGGCATCCATCGCCCCCTTCCGACGCGCCCGGGCGTTTATCTTCCGTCATCCGGGGAAGCAACCCCGGTGCGCCGTGGTTACCCCTCAGTAGGATGAACTCGTCACCCTCGCTGCTCGATCCCTCGGCACGTCGTCTCGGCGAAGAGGTTTCGGCAGCGCCCGATTCGGAAGTTGAGATCATGGCGAACTACACGCTGCCCGAACTGCCCTACGACTACTCGGCGCTGGAGCCGCACATCAGTGCGACCATCATGGAGCTGCACCACAGCAAGCACCACCAGACCTACGTCAACGGTGCCAACACCACTCTCGACCTCCTCGCCGAAGCGCGCGAGAAGGGCGATTTCGCCAACATCAACCGCCTGCAGAAGGACCTCGCGTTCAACCTCGGCGGTCACACGAACCACTCGATCTTCTGGACGAACCTCTCGCCCAACGGTGGAGACAAGCCCACCGGCGACCTCGAGTCGGCCATCGACGACCAGTTCGGCTCGTTCGACGCCTTCCGTGCGCAGTTCGCCGCCGCCGCCCTCGGCGTGCAGGGCTCCGGCTGGGCGGGTCTGTTCTGGGACTCGATCGGCGAGAACCTCGTCATTCAGCAGTTCTTCGACCAGCAGGGTCAGATCGTCGCGGGCACCGTGCCGATCCTGCTCCTCGACGTCTGGGAGCACGCGTACTACCTCGACTACAAGAACGTCCGCGCCGACTACGTGAAGGCGTTCTGGAACATCGCGAACTGGGATGACGCCCAGCAGCGCTTCGCCGCCGCCCGAGAGAAGACCGCGGGTCTGCTGGTACTGTCGTAAACGGTGCGGCGTCCCGGTGGGACACCTCACCGGGACGCCGTTGTCCGCCAGCGAACACCGCAATCACGCGCTTCTCGCGCACAACTGATTCAGGAGATATTCCGTGACCGTCAAGATCGGAATCAACGGCTTCGGCCGTATCGGACGCAACTACCTCCGCGCGGCTCTCGCGCAGGGTGCCGACCTCGAAATCGTGGCGGTGAACGACCTCACCGACAACAAGTCGCTGGCGCACCTCCTCAAGTACGACTCCGTCGGCGGCGTGCTGACCGAGGACGTCTCGTACACCGCAGACTCCATCACCGTCGGCGACAAGACCATCAAGGTCTTCGAAGAGCGCGACCCCGCGAACCTCCCCTGGGGCGAGCTGGGCGTCGACATCGTCATCGAGTCGACCGGTCGCTTCACCAAGGCCGAAGACGCCAAGAAGCACATCACCGGTGGGGCCAAGAAGGTCCTCATCTCGGCTCCCGCCACGGGCGACGACGCCACGATCGTCATGGGCGTCAACGAAGAGACGTACAACCCCGAGACCGACGTCATCATCTCGAACGCGTCCTGCACCACGAACTGCCTGGCGCCCCTCGCCCAGGTGTTCAACGAGGCCTTCGGCATCGAGCGCGGCTTCATGATGACCGCTCACGCCTACACCGCCGACCAGAACCTCCAGGACGGCCCGCACAGCGACCTGCGTCGTGCGCGCGGCGCGGCGATCAACATCGTTCCCGCCTCGACCGGTGCCGCCAAGGCCATCGGCCTGGTGCTGCCCGAGCTCAACGGCAAGCTCAGCGGCTCGTCGTACCGCGTTCCGGTTCCCACCGGCTCGATCGTCGATCTCACGATCGTCACGCCCACCGATGGTCTGACCGTCGACCAGGTCAACGAGGTCTACAAGAAGGCCGCTGCCGAGGGTCGCCTCAACGGCATCCTCCAGTACACCGAAGACCCGATCGTCTCGAGCGACATCCAGGGCAACCCGCACTCGTCGATCTTCGACGCCGAGCTGACCAACGTCAGCGGCAACCTCGTCAAGGTCTCGTCGTGGTACGACAACGAGTGGGGCTACTCGAACCGTCTCGTCGACCTGACCGAGTACGTCGCCGAGCGTCTCTGACCCTCCATGGCTCTGCGCACCCTCGATTCGCTGGGGTCGCTGGCCGGCACGCGCGTCATCGTCCGTTGTGACCTCAACGTTCCTCTCAAGGACGGGATCATCACGGACGATGGCCGCGTGCGCGCGTCGCTGCCGACCCTCAACGCACTGATCAACGCCGGCGCGCGTGTGATCGTGTGCTCGCACCTGGGCCGCCCCGACGGGGCCCCCGACCCGAAGTACTCCCTCGAGCCGGTCGCGCAGCGCCTGTCCGAGCTCCTCGGCCAGCCGGTCGCGTTCGCGCGCGACACGGTGGGCGAGTCGGCTCAGGATGCCGTGGCCTCGCTCGAGAACGGTGAGGTCGCCGTCATCGAGAACCTCCGCTTCAACGCGGGCGAGACCTCGAAGGACGAGTCCGAGCGCCAGGCCTTCGCCCGAGAGCTCGCCGCTCTCGGCGATGCCCTCGTGTCGGACGGCTTCGGCGTCGTGCATCGCAAGCAGGCGAGCGTCTACGACCTCGCTCAGCTGGTGCCCTCGGCCGCCGGCCTTCTCATCCAGAAGGAGCTCGAGGTCCTCGACCGTCTCACCGAGAACCCCGAGCGGCCCTACACGGTCGTTCTCGGCGGTTCGAAGGTCAGCGACAAGCTGGGCGTCATCGAGCACCTGCTGCCGCGCGTGGACAAGCTTCTCGTCGGTGGCGGCATGATGTTCACCTTCCTCGTCGCCGAGGGGCACAAGGTCGGCTCGAGCCTGCTCGAGCAGGACCAGATCGACACCGTGAAGGGTTACCTCGCTTCGGCGAAGGAGCGCGGCGTCGAGATCGTGCTGCCGGTGGATGCGGTCGTCGCCGCCTCGTTCTCGGCGGACGCCGATCACGTGGTCGCCGACGCGGACGCCCTCGAAGACACCGCCTTCGGTGCGTCCGGTCTCGGCCTCGACATCGGCCCCCGCACGGCGGAGATGTTCGCCGACGCCGTCCGCGGCTCGCGCACCGTCTTCTGGAACGGCCCGATGGGCGTGTTCGAGATGAAGGCGTTCGAGTCCGGCACCAAGACCGTCGCCCAGGCACTCACCGAGGTCGACGGCCTCAGCGTCGTCGGCGGTGGCGACTCCGCCGCAGCCGTGCGTCAGCTCGGCTTCGCCGACGAGGCGTTCGGCCACATCTCCACGGGTGGCGGCGCCAGCCTGGAGTTCCTCGAAGGCAAGAAGCTCCCCGGACTGGAGGTCCTCGGATGGCAGTGACCAGAACCCCTCTCATCGCCGGCAACTGGAAGATGAACCTCGACCACCTGCAGGCGGTCGCGTTCGTTCAGAAGCTGCACTGGACGTTGAAGGAAGCCAAGCACGAGGCCGGAAGCGTCGAGGTCGCGGTCTTCCCGCCGTTCACCGATCTGCGCACCGTGCAGACGCTGCTCGACGCCGACAAGATCGACTTCGCCCTCGGCGGTCAGGACCTGTCGGCCCACGACTCCGGTGCGTACACCGGCGAGATCTCGGGTCAGTTCTTGGCCAAGCTCGACGCGAAGTACGTGATCATCGGGCACTCGGAGCGTCGTCAGTTCCACCACGAGACCGACGAGGTCGTCGCGGCGAAGACCCAGGCGGCCCTTCGCCACGGTCTCGCGCCGGTCATCTGCGTCGGCGAGACCTCGGAGGACCTCGAGAAGTTCGGCGCCAGCGCCGTTCCGGTCGGTCAGCTCGAGGTCGCGCTCGAGGGCGTGGCGGCGGACGCCGACATCGTCGTGGCCTACGAGCCGGTATGGGCCATCGGTTCGGGTCAGGCGGCGACGCCCGACCAGGCCCAGGAGGTCTGCGCCAAGCTCCGTGCGGTCGTCGCCGACAAGCTGGGCGCCGATGCGGCTGCTCGCACGCGCGTCCTCTACGGCGGTTCGGTGAAGTCGGGGAACATCGCCGGCTTCATGCGCGAGCCCGATGTGGACGGCGCCCTGGTGGGTGGCGCGAGCCTCGTCGTCGACGAGTTCGCCGCGATCGTCCGCTTCCAGAAGCACGTCGGCGTCTGACGCCGACATGGGTGCCCGCGGCGCTTCGCCGCGGGCATCCGTGCGTCTGGGGCGCCTCCCCGTATACTTGACGCTTGTGCGGTCGACCTGATCGCTACGAAAGGCTTTCGACTGTGCAGATTCTCGAGTTCGTCCTGCAGGTGCTCCTGGGTATCACCAGCCTCCTGCTGACCCTGCTCATCCTGCTCCACAAGGGTCGCGGTGGCGGTCTGTCCGACATGTTCGGCGGCGGCATGAGTTCCGCCCTCGGTTCGTCGGGCCTGGCCGAGCGCAACCTCAACCGTTTCACGATCGTGCTCGCGCTGGTGTGGTTCGTCACCATCGTGGGTCTCGGTCTCCTCACCAAGTTCGCGGAGATCTGACATGGCCACTGGCGGCAATGCCATCCGTGGCTCGCGCGTCGGCGCGGGCCCCATGGGCGAGCAGGATCACGGCTTCCACGCCGACCGCGTCGCCGTCTCGTACTGGGACGCCCTCGGCAACGAGACCGTCCGGTATTTCGCCGCGGGAATCCCCGACGACGAGATTCCCGAGACGATCGACTCCCCGCACTCCGGGCTCCCCGCCGGGCGCGACAAGGCCAACCCGCCGGCTCTCGCCAAGGCGGAGCCGTACAAGACGCACCTCGCCTACGTGAAGGAGCGCCGCAGCGACGAAGAAGCCGCTTCGCTCCTCGATGACGCTCTGCAGCAGCTGCGCGAGCGTCGCGGACAGTAAGTCCTCACCGCGCGAACGAGAGAAGGGCCGGATGCCATGGCATCCGGCCCTTTTCCTTTCCACACCTACGTGAGAGGGTGCGGGCGCTAGCGCGCGCGTCGGCGGTCCGAGTCTGTTCAGCGGACCGGGGAGTCGGTGACGATCCTCGTCCACGGGCCCGCGGGGACGTCGGCGTCGTCGACGAAAGCCCAGTCGACGCGGTCGTCCTCCCCGTTGAGATCAGAGAAGCCCAGGCAGCCGTTCAGGGCGGGCGACACGTCGAGGCCCGCGCCGTTGTACCGCGTGTTCGCGGGACGACGATCGTCTGAGCCGAACACGTAGGCGGCGTCGCGATACTCGCCCGGCCCCGCGTCCTCGATCTGGCCGTAGCAGACGTGTCCGTCCTTGCGCAGGACCACCCACCGGTTCTTCATGAGGCTTTGCGAGGGGTCGTCGACGGCCGAGGAGTACGCGGGCTCCTTCGCCCACGGGATGACCGAGCCGCGCGTGGCGAAGCCCTGGTCGTCGTTGACGTCGTCGAACGGCAGGTCGAGGTAGAACGGGTTCTCGCGCGGAGTCATGGCGGTGGGGAAGTAGCCGGCGTCGGCGGTACGGGCCTCGGTGCGGCAATCGGTGCCGTCGACGATCCCATCGCATCCGCCGTAGGACCCCAGCCAGTCCGAGTCGTACGCCGAGATGCGCTGGCTGCCGTCGGAGGCGTTCGGGTCGAACACCTCGCCCACCCAGAAGGTCGTCGCCACGATGTCGGTATGCCACGGGTAGCCGGTGTCGGGGCGCGGCACGGCGGGTGGGGCGCACGCCGACAGGCCGACGGCGGCGACCACCACGAGGGTGATCGCCGCCGCCGGCCGCAGCGTCCGCGTCATCCGGTGACGTCGCTCTCGGTGGGGTGGACCTTCTCCACCGGGCCCTGGGGAGGCGTCGCGGTCATCGGAGCGAACGACGGAGCGGTCACGGTGGCGGGGGCCAGGGACGGGGCACCGGCGCTGTCGTAGAGCTGCAGATCATCAGTGCGGAGGGTGCCGTTGCCGAAGATCGTCAGTGCGAAACTGATGCCGTTGTAGCCGGCGGGGATCGCTGCCGTCGTCCAGTCGGCCTGCGTCCAGTCGGCGGCCGAGGAGAACCACGGGCTCGAGGTCCAGTACGACCACGAACCGCTCGTCGACCGGAGGTAGACCGCGAACTGCGTCACCCCGCTCGACTGGTACCACTCGCGCAGCGTATAGGTCTTGCCTGGTGTGACAGTGGGGGAGCACTGGCCGAGGTCGAACTGCGGGAGGAGTTTGGCATCGCCGTCGACGTACGCGGACATGACGATTCCGCTGGAGATGTTCCCCGTGTGCGCGGGGGAGCCCGTGCTGAACGCGGGGGAGTTGTTGCCGTAACCGCCCCTCATCCAGCAGTCGGGGGCACCGGTCTCCATGCTCGGATTGACGATGCCGTTGGTCGACCCCGTCACGGCGGGCACCGAGGGGCCGTCGACGACGGGCTTGGCCGTGCCGCCGATGACGTCGCCGATCGTCTTGACCACCGTCCCCGCCGCCTGTCGCGTCTTCAGCCACGAGGTGAACTGACTGAACAGCGACGTGGTCACCGCCAGGTCGCTGCACGCGTCGTCGCAGACATCGTGGAAGGTGTACTGCACCCACCCGCCGCCGTTCTTCTCGGCGTTCGTGACCCCCGCCTTGAGGTCGTCGAGGGTCCAGGCGGCGTCGACCTGGTCGAGGGCCTTGAGCGCGTACTTGTCGGCCGGGCGGGTGGACTCCGCGTAGGCGCAGTCGGGGCAGCCGAAGCGGCTCCGGATGTCGCCGAGGAGGCGCCCGCTGCTGTACCCGCAATTCGCCACGGCCTTCTCAACGGCGGGGGTCGACGAGGCGAACGGGTAGGCGAAGCTGCGCACCGTGAAGCCCCACGAGGTGAGGTTCTTGCGGTCGGTGCAGATCTGGCGCGTCGCCTCGTCGACACTGACCTGCGCGAGGTCGGGGTGGTTGACGGTGTGCCCGCCAATCTCGTGCCCCGCGTTCTTGAGATTCGTCAGGTCGGTGCGGGTCATGTGCCCCGCCGCGCCGATGAACCCGGAGTTGATGTAGAACGTCCCCTTCATGCCGTTGGCCTGAAGGGCGGGGAGAGCGTTGAGCTGGTCGGAGTTGGCGTCGTCGAACGTGAGGCTGACGATCGTGCGGGTCGCGGCCTGGGCCGGTGCCGCGGCGGGCGGTGCCGCGGCGATCAGCCCGCCCGCTCCGACGGCGACGGCGGCGAGGACCGCGAGGGCCCGGAGTCGCCGACGCCCGGGGGCGACGTGGCGGTGGATCATGGGGGCGTCCTTTCGGGTGGGGCGGGTCCGTCGGCGGATCCGTGAGTCGTCCGGGCCGGGGACCTCGGAGTCGCGGCCGGTCACGAGACCGTCACCGACTTGGCGAGATTGCGGGGCTTGTCCACGTCGCGGCGCAGGCGCAGGGCGAGCTCGCGAGCGAACATCTGCAGGGGCACCACCGTCTCGAGCGGTCCCCACGAGGGGCCCGTCCGCGGCAGGTGCAGGGGGATGCCGCCCACGTTCAGCACGCGTTCTCCCACGCGGAGCACGCGGCCGCCGCGGGCGAGCACCTCGGCGACGTCGACGTCGAGCCGCGGATCGCCGTTGTCGACGACGAAGACCGGGGTGCCGGCATCCACCAGGGCGAGGGGGCCGTGCTTCAGCTCGCCCGCCGGCTGGTGCTCGGTCCACCGGTACGACAGCTCTTTCAGCTTGAGCGCCCCCTCGGCGGCGTAGACGAGACCCGAGCCGCGTCCGATGAAGAGGAAGCCGGGGGCGTTGACGAATTCGGCGGCCATCTTCGCCGCGGGGCCACGCCAGGTGTCGAGTGCGGCCGACAGGGCCTCCGGGGTCGCGGCGAGCGCGCGCAGGTCACCGTCGAGGGCCATCGCGTCGGCCCGCGACGAGACCGACAATCCCGAGAGGGCGAGGCAGGCGCCCGTGAGGACCTGGGCGATGAACGTCTTCGTCGCGGCGACCCCGATCTCGGGACCGGCGAGGCAATCGAGCGTCGCATCCGCGCGACGGGCCAGCGTCGACGACGGATTGTTCGTCAGGGCCAACACGGTGCGCCCGCGGGCCGGGAGACCGTCGAGCGCCCGCAGGACGTCGGCCGTCTCACCCGACTGGCTCAGCGCGATCACCAGCGTGCGCGGCTCCCAGACCTCGTGCGCCGCCTCGCTCGCGACGAGCGTGCGAGTGGGAAGGCCGCCGAGGCGGGAGAACACTCCGGCCACCGCACGGCCGGCGTGCAGCGACGTCCCGCACCCGATGACCGTCACCCGATCGACCTCGTCGAGCGGGGGAAGGCCCGCCCCTCGCCACAGGACGCCGTCGGCGATCCCGGGGGTGAGGACCTCGAGCACGCGGCGCGCCACGGCGGGCTGCTCGTCGATCTCGTTGCCCATGTGGTCGCGGTGGCGTCCCTTGCTCGACAGGTACGCCGTCTGCGGGACGGGCCACAGTCCCCGCGGGCGACAACTACCGCCCGCGCGGTGCCAACGCATGCCTCCCGCGTCCACCTCGACCACGTCGTCGTCCTCCAGCACGCGGAACGTCTCGACCACCGGAGTGATCGCACCCACGTCGCTCGCGAAGTAGACCCCTTCCTCGCCCTCGGCGAAGATGAGGGGCGAACCGTGCGCCGTTCCCGCGAGCGATCCCGACCGGCTGTCGAGGGCGACGATCGCCCATGACCCCTCGAGGCGCGTGACGATGTCGGCGAGCGCGTCGCCGAGGCCCACCCCGGGGCGCAGCGCCTGCTCGAGCAGGTGGACGATCACCTCGCTGTCGACGTCGGTGGCGAACCGGTGCCCGTCGGCGACGAGCCGCGCCCGCAGCAGATCGGCGTTCTCGATGATCCCGTTGTGCACCAGGAACAACCGACCGCTGCAGTCCTCGATCGGGTGGGCGTTGCGCTCGCTGACGCCGCCGTGGGTGGCCCAGCGGGTGTGACCGATCGCCGAGGTCGTGGCATCCGTCCCCGATTCGCCCGAACGCACTGCGTCGGTGAGGGATGCCACGCCGTTCAGAGTGCGCACGTGCAGGGCCGTGCCGTCGACGTACCGCGCGGCGATGCCCGCGGAGTCATAGCCCCGGTACTCCAGACGCTCGAGGGCGCTGCGGGCGCGCGAGGCGGCGGACGTCGGACCGCGGTACGCGGTGATGCCGCACATCAGAGGACCCCGCGGAAGGCGCCTGCGCCGGCCAGCGGCATGGCGTCAGAGCCGAGGCGTTCGCGCGAGAGCAGGTCGGCGGCGACCCGCATGATCGTGGAGGTCAGCGAGGTGTGCGGCTCGTAGCCCACGAGGTCGTGCGCCTTGGTGTTGTCGGGGACGCGGCGCCGCATGTCCTCGAAGCCGGGGGCGTACGCCTGCTCGTAGGGGACGAGCTCGATCGTGCTCCGACTGTCGAGGGTGCGGATGATCTCTGTCGCGAGCTCGAAGATCGAGATCTCGCGCGCGCCGCCCAGGTTGTAGGCCTGACCCCGGGCGCGCGGGTCCCTCTCGATGAGCACCATCGCGGGCACGACGTCCTCGACCGCGGAGAAGCAGCGCGTCTGCTGGCCGTCGCCGAACACGGTGAGGGGAGCGCCGCGTAGGGCCTGCCCCACGAGGTTGGGCAGCACCATGCCGTAGCGACCGGTCTGGCGGGGCCCGACGGTGTTGAACAGGCGGACGATCGAGACGTCGAGGCCCTCCTGATCGCAGTAGGCCTTGGCGAAGGCCTCGTCGATGCCCTTGGCTCCCGCATAGGTCCAACGCGAGAGCAGCGGGTCACCGAGGACGCGGTCGGAGTCCTCGCGCAGGCGATCGGCGGTGTTCTTGCCGTACACCTCGCTCGTGGACACCATGAGCACCGAGGCCTGGTGCTCGATGGCCGCCGTCAGCACGTTCTCGGTGCCGTGGATGTTGATGCGCAGACCCCGCAGGGGCTGCTCCACGATGAGCTTCACCCCCACGGCCGCGGCCAGGTGGAACACGCGGTCGCATCCCTGGATCGCCGCGCCCACCGTCTTGGTGTTGAGGATCGAGCCGTGGATCATCTCGAGGCGGGGGTTGTCGGCGACGCCCGCGAGGTTGCGGGCCGAGCCGGTCGAGAGGTCGTCGAGGACGACGACCTCGTCACCCAGGGTCAGCAGGTGCTCGACGAGGTGGCTGCCGACGAACCCGGCGCCCCCGGTCACCAGCGTGCGCGTCCGGGGCGAGGCGGAACCCGGGTAGACCGTCACGCCGCTCACAGGAGCACCCGCCCCGCGATGTCGGCGCTGCGGTAGGTGCCGTCGACGACGACCGCGTCGCCGTCGAGCCAACCCAGGTCGGCGTCGTGGTGGCGGGTGTGCACGAGCACGATGTCGGGATGGAAGGCCGCCGGGTCGGGCAGCGAATCGCGTTCCCGCCCGGAATCGAGGCGGATGTGCGGGGCGTGGGTGTCGACGTACTGCACCTCGGCGCCCACGTCGATCAGGTGGTCGATGATCTCGAGGGCGGGGGATTCGCGCAGGTCGGCGACGTCGGGCTTGTAGGTGACGCCGACAACGAGCACGCGGGCGCCGAGCGTGCCCTTGCCGGCGCGTCCGAGGACATCACGGATGCGATCGACGACACGGCGCGGGCGGGCGGCGATGCGCGTCATGGCCTCGGTGATGACGCCCGCGTCGACGTGCAGCGCCTTGAGCTGCCAGAGCAGGTAGTGCGGGTCGCAGGGGATGCAGTGTCCACCGACGCCGGGGCCGGGGTAGAACGCCATGAAGCCGTAGGGCTTGGTGCTCGCGGCTTCGATCACCTCGGTGACCGGGACGTCGAGGGCACCGCAGATGTCGGCGAACTCGTTGGCGAGGGCGATGTTGACGGCGCGGAAGGTGTTCTCGAGCAGCTTCGTCATCTCGGCGGTGGCGAGGCTCGACACCCGGTGCACGCGCGCCGCGTAGCGGGCGAGCAGGCGCGCGCCCTCTTCTTCGCACTGCGCGGTGGCGCCTCCCACCACGCGGGGAACGATCTCCTGGGCGAAGCCCACGTTGCCGGGGTCGATGCGCTCGGCGCTGAAGGTGACGAAGACGTCGCGTCCGATCTGCATCCCGCGCTCGCGGAGCGGCTTCTCGACGAGGTCGTGGGTGCAGCCGACGTACGTGGTCGAGGTGAGCATGATGAGCTGCCCGGGCCGGACGGCGGCGACGACGGTGGCGCACGCCGCCCGGAGTGCGGTGAGGTCCGGGACCTGCTGGTGGTCGACGGGCGTGGGGACGCACACGACGATGGCGGCCGCGCGGCCGAGCTCGGAGGTGTCGCTCGTGAGGCGGAAGCTGGCCGGAGCGTGCAGGGCGGTCTCCAGGCGCTGCCGGTCGGAGTCGATGAGATCGGCGCTGCGCGCGGCGATATCGCGCAGGCGTCGCGGCGAGACGTCGAGGGCGAGAACGCGCGACCCGCTGGCGTGATAGGCCAAGGCGGTCGGCAGGCCCACGTACCCGAGTCCGACGATGGCGACGTCGAAGTCGAACGTCCGCGTCGGGGCGGGAGCCGGGGGCCGCGGCGTGGTCATCACGTCGGGCCGGACATCGAGAGTGGACATCTTCATCCTCCAAGGCAGGGTCCGAGGGGGCGGCGGGGGAAATGCAGCGCCCCCTCGGACGATTTCGGGTGGTGGGACGGCGTCCGATCGGGTATCGACGCTGATCCGGGATCACAGTGCGTCGTCGGCGCGGGTCGGGTCAAGCAATCTCGGACGATCCTGCGGGGTCCCGCTCCCCGCATCGCGATCTGCGGGAAACCGCAACCGCAACTGCGGGTCGAGGCGGCCTCGACGGGCGCCCGGTCACGTACGGTCGCCTTCGACGCGTCATCCGGTCGCCCGATCCGGAGGCGCGACCCGAACCCTCGACCCGAAGAGGTGGGATGCCATGACCCCTGCACTCGTCGTGCTCGTCGCGGTGTGCACGATCGGCGTCTCGACGCTCGTGTGGGGCACGGCAGCGGTGTGCCGTCTCGTCGCCGAGCGTCGACCGTCCGCCGCACTGCTGAACCCGTCGATGTTCTTCCGCAGCGCCGAGGTGGCGATCCTCATCGCCGCGCACGACGAGGAGCTCGTGATCGCCGACGCCGTGCGTGCGGCGCGCCGGCTCGTGCCCGCGGGCAACGTGTTCGTCGTGTCGGACGGCTCCCGCGACGGCACCGTCGAGCGGGCGCGGGCCGCCGGTGCCGAGGCCTGGGATCTCACGCCGAATCGGGGGAAGGCGGGCGCCATCCGGGCGGGTCTCGACCACTTCCGGATCCCGGAGCGGTTCCCCCTGCTCCTCCTGCTCGACGCGGACTCCCGGCCCCGCCCCGACTACCTGCGTACCGCGCTTCCGCAGTTCACGGACGACGGTGTCGTCGCGGTGGCCGGTCGGGCGACCACGTCGGCGGATTCTCCGCCCACGGGCGTGGGGCGCCTCCTCACCTCGTATCGCGAGCGCACCTACGTGTGCACGCAGTACCTGCACAAGTTCGGGCAGGCGGCGCGGGGAGCGGATGCCGTGGCGATCGTGCCCGGGTTCGCCAGCCTGTACCGCACCGATGTGCTGGATCGCATCGACATCGACGCCCCCGGGCTGTCGATCGAGGACTTCAACATGACCTTCGAGGTCCACGCCAAGAGGCTCGGACGGATCGCCTTCCACCCGGAGTGCGCCGTCGCCGAGACGCAGGATCCCGCGGTGCTGCGCGACTACTCGGCGCAGGTCCGGCGCTGGAGCCTGGGGTTCTGGCAGACGGTGCGCCGCCACGGTCCCCATCCGGGCCTCTTCTGGTCATCGGTCGGCGTCTTCGCGGTCGAGACCGTCTTGTCCAGTCTGGTCCTGGTGGCGATGCTCCCGCTCCTGGTCGTGGGAGCTCTGGCGGCGCTGATCGCCGCGACGGCCGACGGCACCGTGGCCGCGACGGCGGCCGGGGTGGCCGCGGCGCTTCCGGTGCTTCCCCTGGCCGCGGGGTTCCTGATCGTCGACTTTGTGATGAGTGCGTTCACCTGTGCGGTGTCCCGCACGCGCCCGCACCCCCGGATGCTCGTGTTCCCCCTCCTGCGGGTGTGGGATGCGACCGTGTGCCTGCGTGCCCTCGTCGCCGCGCTCGGGCGTCCGTCCGACGGGCGCTGGCGCAGCCCCGATCGCCGGATGTCGCAGCCGTCGGTCGAACCGGCGGCCGCTCCGCTCAGCTCGCCGCTCCGCGAAGGTGGGCCACGAGCTGTACCCGCGAGGTGATGCCGAGCTTGCGGTAGATGCCGGTCAGGCGCAGCTCGACCGTCCGGAGTGAGATGAACAGGGCAGCCGCGATCTCGCGGTTGCGCAGCCCGCGCTCGACGAGGGCGACGATCTCGCGTTCGTGGCCGGTGAGCTCTCGCGCGTTGAGACTCGGTCGGGGGTTCGGGACGGCGTCGCCACCGATCGCGCGGACGGCCGACACGCGGACGTCCGGCAGGCACCGTTCCTCCGCCCGGCGGAGGCGTTCCCGCTCGAGAGGAGAGTCGTCGCCGCGAAAGAGCGTTTCCGCGTCACGGAAAGCCGCCGCGCCCTCGCGGGCGGACCGGCAGACGGCCCGCGAACGCGCGAGGGCGAGGTGGGTCCACCTTCTCGTCGAATCGGCGGCCGCGCGCTCGAGGCGTTGCAGTTCTTCGAGGGCCTCGTCGTGCCGACCGTCGAGCCAGAGGGCTTCGATGAGGTCGGCGTCGAGGCGCATCACGGCGGGGTCGTCGTCGGCGTGGAGGGAGCGGGCTTCGCGCAGGTGCAGGATGGCCTCGGTGTGCCGCCCCTCGCCGAGGGCGAGGGATCCCTCGATCGCCGCGAACCACGGCGTCAGGGTGCTCGCGCCTTCGCGACGGGCTCGTTCCCGCCCCCGCTCGACGAGGTCGGCGGCACCGGTGGGCGGTTCATGCATTGCCGCCTCGGCGGCGAGGATGAGCGTGCTGGCGGCGTCGGTGCTGCGTCCCGGAATCCACTCGCGCTGCCAGGCGATGACGGCGTCGCGCGCGGCGATCGGGTCTCCGGCGCGGACCTCGACGGTGACGAGCTGGCGCAGAAGATGCTCTCGCCACATCGGCGCGTGTCGCGGGGAACGATCGAGCTCGGCGCGGATGATCCGTCTCGCCGTGCTGTAGTCCTCGCGCAGCAGGGTGAGCCCCGCGTACAGCAGGGCGTGGTCGATCTGGACGTCGTCGCCGTCGTCTTCGAGACGGATGGCCGCCGCGGCGTGGGAGCGCCCGCCCATTTCTTCGGCGATGCCGGCGAGCAGCGCCGTCTGGGTGGACGCGACGCCGAGCTTCACGGCGAGGGCGATCCGTTCGACGGCGAGGTCGACCTCTCCCCGGTGCAGGTGCAGGCAGGCGCTCTCGCAGAGAAGCCTCTCGGATGCCGCGGCCTCGGCGCCGACGAGCGGATCGACGTGATCGAGGACGGTGTCGTCGACCGTGTGATCCACCGCCGCGACGGCGCGGAGGCGGGCGATCGCGGCGCGCGTGCGGGTCGCGGGATCGGCGCTCACCCCGGCCCGCCGGAGGTAGTGCTGACCGAGGAGGTCGTGTCCTCCGAGCACGAGCGCCTCGCCGAGGTCGACGAGGAGCTCGCAGCGACGTGCTTCGTCCATCTCCCCGGCCAACGCCCGCTCGGCGAACTCCACGGCGGCGGCGGTCTCAGCGTCTCGAGCGAGCAGGATGGCACCTCCGAGAAGGGCGCTGCGGTCCGCGGTCGGGTCGAGGAAGCTCTCGTGCCAGCGACGCGTCGCCGGGTACGCGCCGGCGTGGTCGGCCGCTCCCCGCGCGTGGAGGGCGCGACGCTCCTCCGGACTCAATCCGGCGTGCAGGCGCAGTCGGCGAGCCGGGTCGGCGATGCGGGCGAGACCGCCGTGGACGGAGACGATGCCGTGATCGAGTAGATCGTCGATGTCGACATCGTGCTCGCCGGCGGTGGCGCGCAGCCGGTCGAGGCCGTACACGGGACCCACGGCGAGCAGATCGAGCACGTGCGCCCAGCGCGGGTCGATGACGCGGCACTTGCGCTGCTGTCGCCGGTGGGGTCGCTGCTCGCGCACGCGCAGCGGGACGCTGAGCGGCTCCTCGCCGTTCGCCTCGGCGGGGGTGAGGCGCAACCCCACCAGCACGCCGGGGTCGCCGGCGGCGAGGTCCGCCACGATCCGCAGCACGGCGCGGTCGGCACCCGCCCCGAGGACGGTGCGCGCGAGATCCACGGACTCGTCGAACGATAACCGCTGTATGCGGGTCTGCAGCATGCCGGCGAAGTCGTGGCGTCCCTCGAACGAACCGCTCGTGGCGATGACGCTGACGCCGGTGCCGCGGAGGCGTCCGAAGACGTACGACAGCACGGTGATGCTCGCGCTGTCCATCTCGTCGAGGTCGTCGACGACGACGACGCACGGATCGGCTCGCAGCAGGTGGAGGGTGCGGCTGATCTCCTCGGCGAGGAGGTGCTCCGGCCAGTCACCGCTGCGGGACAGGACGCTGTCGACCGCATCTCGTCGCCCGTCGTCGAGCGCCGCCACCACCGCGGTCACGCCCGAGAGCGGCCACATGCGCTCGCTCGGACTGGCCGTGACCACCACGGCGTCGTGGCGCGCGGCGACCTCGCGTGCCAGGGCGGACTTGCCCGACCCGCTTTCACCGACGAACAAACCCGCGGAGCCGCTGCCCGAACCGATCAGGTTCGCGGCGACGTGCAACTCTCGATCTCGACCGACAAATGGCATCCGAACGCTCCCTACTGCGTCGGCCGTTCGTCGCGGATCGACCCTCACGGATCGAGCCCCGCCGAGCGGACCAGGATGCCCCCCACGAAGAGAGTAAATCGGCGCCACGCGGAAGACAATGGGTGGAAGTCCCCTACAGACGTGCGCGGACAACGCAGAGGACCGGATGCCGTGTGGCATCCGGTCCTCCGGCTCGAGCGTGTGAACTCGCGGCGCGTGCGGGGGAGAGTCCCCGTCGGGCGAGCTCCCGCTCCTCAGTACTCGCGGTCGATGAGCTGCGGCGGAACCTGATCAGCCGCGACCTCGTCGACGAAGAACGCCGTGCGACGGCGGCCCTTCGCCCCGGCCGCGGGAACGCTCTGATAGCTCGCACCGGCGAGGGCGAGACCCAGGGCGGCGGCCTTGTCGGCGCCCGCGACGACCATCCACACGCGCTTCGACGAGTTGATGACCGGCCGCGTCAGCGAGACGCGATCGCTCGGCGGCTTGGGGGAGTTGCGCACCGGGACGGTGGCCCGATCGGTCACCGAGATCTCGGGACGATCGGGGAACAGCGAGGCGATGTGCGCGTCGGGTCCGACCCCGAGGAAGCAGATGTCGAAAGCGGGCCAGGGTCCCGTCTCGCTGCGGTCCGAGGGAGCGAACTGCGCCAACTCGTCGGCGTACGCGATCGCCGCGGCATCGAGGTCGAGACCGTCCTCGCTCGAGGCGACGGTGTGGATGTTCTCGGCCGGGATGTCGAGGTGGTCGAGGAACGCCTCGCGGGCCTGCTTCTCGTTGCGGTCGTCCGAGTCGCGCGGAACGAACCGCTCGTCGCCGAACCAGAAGTGCACGAGCGACCAGTCGATCTCGCCGACCCGCGCGTCCTTCGCTGCGGTGCGCAGCACCGCTCCGCCCATCGTGCCGCCGGTGAGGCACACGTGCATGCGCTTGCCCTCGGCGACCCGCTTGACGATGCGGTTCACGAAGCGCGTGGCGACGTACGAGGCGAGGGTCTCGGCGTCCGGCTTGATGATGACCTGCTTGACCGAGCCGTTGTCGGTCATGCGTCGTCCCGCTCGCTCGCGGCGAGCAGCAGGTCGTGCCCCTCGGTGATCACGCGACCGTAGAGGAGGTCGGGGTCGAGGCGGCGCAGCTCCTCGGCGAGGCACTCGCGCAACGTGCGGCGCGGGAACGCCAGGTCGTGGGTGGGCTGACCGGGCTGCGTGAGCACCGCGACCCCCGCCTCGGGCCGCTCGAGCAGCGTGTCGCCGCTCGGACGGGTGAGACGCACCGACTTGATGCCGCTCGCCCACTCCTCGGCCGGCAGGTAGGCGTAGTCGACGGGAGCCTCGAGCTTCATCCCCAACCAGGCCGCCAGCAGGGCGGTGGAGGGGGAGTCGGCGGCGCCGCGGACCTCGATCGCGGTGACCGGCTCGTACGGGGGCTGATCGAGCACGGCCGCGAGCTGCTCGCGCCAGCGCGTCACACGGGTCCAGGCGAAGTCGGTGTCACCGGGGGAGTAGTGCTCGCCGAGCCGGGCGACCCAGGCGGCCGGGTCGGCCTGCGACGACGCGTCGGTGATGCGACGCTGCGCGATCCGACCGATCGCGGAGTGCGAGGGGTCCTCGGGCGCGTCGGCCGGCCACCAGGCCACGACCGGGGCATCGGGGAGCAGCAGGCCGGTGACGAGGCTCTCGGCGTTCGAGCCCGCGGCGCCGTGGGCGCGCAGCACCACGACCTCGCTCGCGCCGGCGTCGCCGCCCACGCGGATCTGGGCGTCGAGGCGGGGCTCGTCGTCGTCGTCGCCGAACAGCACGGCGATCACGCGCATCGGGTGTTCGCGCGAGGCGTCGTTGGCCGCTTCGATGACCTCTTCTTCGGCGCCGTGGTGCGTGACGATGATGAGCGTCAGCACGCGGCCGAGGGCGACGGCGCCGCCCTCTTCGCGCACGCTGACAAGCTTCTTCGAGATGGCGCTGACGGTGGTGTCGGGCAGATCGATGATCACGGGCGTCTCCAGGTGCGACCGTCGCGGGCGAGGAGTTCGTCGGCGGATGCCGGACCCCACGAACCGGGCGAATACTGTTCGAGCGGACCGCCCTGGGCGGACCAGAACTCCTCGATCGGGTCGAGGATCTTCCAGCTGAGCTCCACCTCTTCGTGCCGGGGGAACAGCGGCGGATCGCCCAGCAGCACGTCGAGGATGAGGCGCTCGTAGGCCTCGGGGCTCGCCTCGGTGAAGGCGTGCCCGTAGCCGAAGTCCATCGTGACGTCGCGCACCTGGGTGCCGTCGCCGGGGACCTTCGACCCGAAGCGGATCGTCACGCCCTCGTCGGGCTGGACGCGGATGACGAGGGCGTTCTGCCCCAGCTCCTGCGTCTGACTCTGCGAGAACAGCTGCTGCGGCGCGCGCTTGAACACCACGGCGACCTCGGTCACGCGGCGACCCAGACGCTTTCCGCTGCGGACGTAGAAGGGGACCCCTGACCAGCGGCGGGTGTTGATCTCGAGCTTGATCGCCGCGTACGTCTCGGTGACCGACTCGGGGTTCATGCCGTCTTCCTCGAGGAAGCCGAGCACCTGCTCGCCGCCCTGCCAGCCGCCGGCGTACTGACCGCGAGCGGTCGCCTCGGCGAGGTTCTCGGGCACGCGGACCGCGGCCAGGACCTTCTCTTTCTCGGCGCGCAGGTCGGCGGCGTTGAAGCTGATGGGCTCTTCCATCGCCGTGAGCGCGAGCAGCTGCAGCAGGTGGTTCTGAATGACGTCGCGCGCCGCGCCGATGCCGTCGTAGTACCCGGCGCGACCACCGACGCCGATGTCCTCGGCCATGGTGATCTGCACGTGGTCGACGTAGTTGCGGTTCCAGATCGGCTCGTACAGCTCGTTCGCGAAGCGCAGCGCGAGGATGTTCTGCACCGTCTCTTTACCGAGGTAGTGGTCGATGCGGAAGATCGCGTCGGCGGGGAAAGCGCTCTCGACGACCTCGTTCAGCTCGCGCGCCGAGGCGAGGTCGTGACCGAACGGCTTCTCGATGACGACGCGGCGCCAGCCCGAGGTCTTCGTCTCGTCGTCACCCACGAGCCCCGACGCCTTCAGCTGGGTGGTGACCAGCGGGAAGGCCTTCGGCGGGATCGACAGGTAGTACGCGTGGTTGCCCATCGTGCCGCGCTCGGTGTCGAGCTTGTCGACGGTCTCGCGCAGACGACCGAACGCCTCGGGGTCGTCGAACTCGCCCTGGACGAAGCGGATGCCCTCGAGGAGCTCCTTCCACGTCTCCTCGCGGAACTCCGTACGGGCGTACTTCTTGACCGACTCGTACACGACCTCGGCGAAGTCCTGGTCCTCCCAGTCGCGACGCGCGAAGCCCACGAGCGCGAAGCCCGGGGGCAGCAGGCCGCGGTTGGCGAGGTCGTAGACCGCCGGCATGAGTTTCTTACGCGAGAGGTCGCCGGTGACGCCGAAGATCACGAGGGCGCTGGGCCCCGCGATCCGGCTCAGACGGCGATCCTCGGGATCGCGCAACGGATTGTGACCCGGAGTGATCTCTACGACCATGCTTTACTGCGCCGCCTCGAAGAGTGAGAGCACGTCGACCTGCGGGTCGGTCAGCGTCAGCGTGACGACGGGACGGCCGTGGCCCTCCGCCAGCACGCTCGCGTCGCCCGCGGCCTGTGCCTGGATGAGTTGTCCGAACGTGAACGGTCGACCGGGGATCTCGAGGTCGACGTCGGTGCGTTCGATGATCTGGAGGAACACGCCGCTGGCGGGTCCTCCCTTGTGGAACTGTCCGGTGGAGTGCAGGAACCGCGGTCCCCAGCCGAACGTGGTGGGGCGACCCGAGTCGGCCGCCACGAGTTCGCGGAGTCCCGCGAGCTGCGCCAGTTCGAGACGGTTCACGTACGCCTGGACGCTGACGTAGCCATCGGCCGGGACTGTCCGCCACAGCGCTTCCAGGACGCCCGCGACCGTGCCGCTCGCCGCGAGGGCGCGGTCGGACACGCGCACCTCGACGCCGCGGTCGACGAAGACCGGGGCGGTGGGAGCGGGCTGCGCGTCGAGCAGGCCGCGCGTCGCCTCTTTCGCCGACTCGACGTCGGGCTGATCGAAGGGATCGATCCCGAGCAGTCGGCCGGCGATCGCGGTGGCGTACTCCCACACGACGAACTGCGCACCGAGCGAACCGCTCATGAGCACTTCGCCGGTGTGCCGCTCGAACAGGTGGAATGCCTCGGCGTCGTCGACGAACCGCACGACCTGAAGGTCGTCGGGCTTCGACTCGAGCTCGGGCGACACGGGGAGCAGGACGACGGGCAGGATGCCGGTGCCCTCCTTCCCGGTCGATTCAGCGACGAGCTGCTCGATCCAGTCGGGCAGGCCGATGATGTGGCTTCCGTCGGTGACCAGACCGAGCTTGTCGCGGCGGTGTACCCCGCCGCCCGCGATCGCCGCGGCGAGCACGAGGGCCGGGTTCTCGGGGGAGTCGATCGCGACCTCGAGCAGAGTGGCATCCGCCTCGTCGAGGAGGTCCTCGATGTCGACGCCGGCGAGGCCGGTGGGGACGAGCCCGAACGCTGTGAGCGCCGAGTAGCGTCCGCCCACGGTCGGATCGGCGGTGAACACCCGGTAGCCGTCGGCGCGAGCCGACTGCTCGAGTGGGGAGCCGGGGTCGGTGACCACCACGATGCGACCGGCGGGGTCGATGCCGAGGTCGCGGAAGGCGGCCTCGAAGGCCCGCTTGGCGGAGTCGGTCTCGATGGTCGCGCCCGACTTGCTCGAGACCACCAGCACGGTCTGCTCGAGACCGCCGGACTCGGCGTCGCCGTCGATCGCGGCGAGCACCTGGCCCGGAGCGGTCGAGTCGAGGATGACGAGCGGCACGCCCGCCGACTGCGCGATGACCTCGGGAGCGAGCGAGGACCCGCCCATTCCGGCGAGGACGACGCGGGTCACGCCCTGCGCGACGAGTTCGTCGCGCAGGGCCGTGATCTCGGCCACGAGCGGGCGCGAGACGGTGACCGCCCGCACCCACCCGAGTCGACGCGACGCCTCGTCCTCGGCCGCCGCGCCCCACAGGGTGGGGTCGGCCGCCGTGATCCCCGACGCGATGAGCGAGCCGGTCAGGCCCGGCAGCTCCGCGTCGACGACCGACTTGACGTGGCCGGTGACCTTGACGGCGAGAGTCACTGCGCGGCCTGGGCGCTTCCGGCCTGCAGCGCGGTCTTCACGGTGTCCTGCAGCTCGTGCCACGAGGCGATGAACTTCTCGACACCCTCGTCCTCGAGCACCTGCGTGGCGTCGGCCACGTCGACGCCGGCCGCTGCCAGGCGGTCGAAGACCTCGTGCGCCTCGGCGTAGGCACCGGTGACCGTGTCACCCGCGATGACGCCGTGGTCGAAGGTCGCCTCGAGCGTCTTCTCGGGCATCGTGTTGACGGTGCCGGGGGCGACGAGCTCGGTGACGTACAGCGTGTCGGGCAGCGCGGGGTCCTTGACGCCGGTCGACGCCCAGAGCGGACGCTGCACCGTGGCACCGGCATCCAGCAGCTTCGTGGCGCGGTCCTCCGAGAACTTCTTCTCGTAGAGCTCGTACGCCAGGCGCGCGTTCGCGATGCCGGCCTTGCCCTTGAGGGCTGCGGCCTCGTCGGTGCCGATCGCGGAGAGGCGCTTGTCGATCTCGGTGTCGACGCGCGAGACGAAGAACGACGCCACCGACTGCAGGGTCGAGATGTCGTGACCGGCGGCCTGCGCCTTCTCGACACCGGCGAGGTACGCGTCGATGACCTCTTCGTAGCGCTCGAGGCTGAAGATCAGCGTGACGTTGACCGAGATGCCCGCACCGATGACCTCGGTGATGGCGGGGAGGCCGGCCTTGGTCGCGGGGATCTTGATGAGGACGTTCTTGCGGTCGACGCGGGCCGACAAGTCCTTCGCCTGGGCGATGGTCCCCTCGGTGTCGTGGGCGAGGTCGGGCGAGACCTCGATCGACACGCGGCCGTCGACGCCGTTGGTGGCCTCGAAGACCGGAAGGAAGATGTCGCACGCGTCGCGCACGTCGTCGGTGGTGATCGAGAAGATCGCCTCGTCGACGCTGGCGTCGGCGGCCGCGAGCTCCTTGACCTGGCCCTCGTACGCCTCGCCCTTCGACAGGGCGCCGGCGAAGATGGTCGGGTTCGTGGTGACACCCGAGACGTTGCGCGACTCGATGAGCTCGGCGAGGTTGCCGGACTGGATGCGCTGACGCGACAGGTCGTCCAGCCAGATGCTGACGCCGGCGGCCGAGAGGTCTGCGGTGGGAGTGCTCATGGTTCTGGTTCTCCTCTGATTACTTCTTCGCGGCGGCCAGCGACTCGTGCGCGGCCTCGACGACGTGCTCGGTGGTGATGCCGAACTTCTGGAAAAGGGTCTTGTAGTCGGCCGACGCGCCGAAGTGGTCGATCGCGACGGAGCGGCCGGCGTCGCCGACGATGCCCGCCCAGCTGAGCGCGGAACCGGCTTCGACCGACACGCGGGCCTTGACCGACGACGGCAGCACCGACTCGCGGTACGCCTCGTCCTGCTCGGCGAACCACTCGAGCGAGGGGGCCGACACGACGCGGGCGTGCACGCCCTCGGCGGCGAGCTTCTCGCGCGCCTCGACGGCCAGCTGCACCTCGGAGCCGGTGGCGATCAGGATCACGTCGGGCTCGCCGTTCTTGGCCTCGGCCAGTACGTACGCTCCCTTGACCGCGCCTTCGGCGGAGGCGAACTCATCTCCGGATGCCGCACCCTCGCCGCGGGCGAAGACGGGGATGTTCTGGCGGGTCAGGGCGATGCCGGCGGGACCGGCGGTGCGGCGCAGCATCTCGAGCCAGACGACGCTGGTCTCGTTGGCATCCGCGGGACGCACGAGGGCGAAGTTGGGGATGGCGCGGAGCGTGGCGATCTGCTCGATCGGCTGGTGCGTGGGGCCGTCCTCGCCGAGGGCGACGGAGTCGTGCGTCCAGACGAAGATCGTGGGGATGTTCATCAGGGCGGCCAGACGCACCGGCGGGCGCATGTAGTCGCTGAAGATGAGGAACGTGCCGCCGAAGGGGCGCGTGGGGCCGTGGAGCACGATGCCGTTGAGGATCGCACCCATGGCGTGCTCGCGGATGCCGAAGTGGAGCACGCGGCCGTAGGGGTCGCCCGACCACTCGTGCGTCGACCAGCTGGCGGGGATGAAGGACTTGGCATCCTTGATCGTCGTCAGGTTCGACTCGGCGAGGTCGGCCGAACCGCCCCAGAGCTCGGGGAGCTCGGCGGCGAGGGCGTTGATGACCGTGCCGCTGGCGGCGCGTGTCGAGACGTCCTTGCCCGCCTCGAAGGCGGGGAGCGCGTCGGCGATGCCCTCGGGGAGCTCGCGCGCCTGCAGGCGGTCCCACAGCTGCTTGCGCTCGGGGTGGGCCTCGGCCCACGCGTCGAACTTCTGCTGCCAGGCGGCCTTCTCGGCCTCGCCGCGCTCGACGAGCTTGCGCGTGTGGGCGATGACGTCGTCGGCGACGGCGAAGTGCTGCTCGGGGTCGAAGCCGAGCACCTCCTTCGTGGCCTTCAGCTCGTCGGCGCCGAGGGCCGAGCCGTGGATCTTGCCGGAGTTCTGCTTGCCGGGGGAGGGCCAGCCGATGATCGTCTTGAGGACGATGAGCGAGGGCTTGCTCGTCTCGCCCTTCGCGCGCTCGATCGCGGCGTGGAGTTCGGCGACGTCTTCGACGTACTCGCCGGTCTTCTTCCAGTCGACCGTCTGCACGTGCCAGCCGTAGGCCTCGTAACGCTTCTGGACGTCCTCGGTGAAGGCGACGTTGGTGTCGTCCTCGATCGAGATCTGGTTGGAGTCGTAGATGGCGATGAGGTTGCCGAGCTCCTGGTGGCCGGCGAGCGAGGAGGCCTCGCTGGTCACGCCCTCCTGCAGGTCGCCGTCGCCGGCGATCACGTAGACGTAGTGGTCGAAGGGGCTCTCGCCGGCCGGCGACTCCGGGTCGAACAGGCCGCGCTCGTAGCGGGCGGCGTAGGCGAAGCCGACGGACGAGGCGAGGCCCTGGCCGAGGGGGCCCGTGGTGATCTCGACACCGTCGGTGTGGCCATACTCGGGGTGACCGGGGGTCAGCGAGCCCCAGGTGCGCAGCGCCTCGAGGTCCTTCTTCTCGAGGCCGAAGCCGCCGAGGTAGAGCTGGACGTACTGGGTCAGCGAGGAGTGACCGACCGACAGGATGAAGCGGTCGCGGCCCGGCCAGTGCGTGTCGGCGGGATCGTGGCGCATGACGCGCTGGTAGAGCAGGTAGGCCGCGGGTGCGAGCGACATCGCGGTTCCGGGGTGGCCGTTGCCCACCTTCTCCACGGCATCCGCCGCGAGGATGCGCGCGGTGTCCACCGCGCGCCGATCGATGTCATCCCATTCGAAGTCCGACAACTGGGTCGCCTTTCTCGATACTGAGCGCCCGGGTTCACTTCCGACGCCGCACTCACCACCGTAGGAGTGGGAGAGGGGTGGGGTGTCGGCGCGGGGCGCGCGTTCATCGCCAGCATAGCGAGAACGCCGGTGCAGGTTGCGGTGCGTGACGGGGCTCGACAGACGGCCGGTCGTGTGGTGGAGATGGCATAGAATCGTGAAGGTTCTATACGCGCTTACCCCGGGGGACGATGGACATCTCGACGACGTCGCACGTCATTGCGACGACCGATCGCCGCTCCGTCGGACGCACCCTCCGGGCCTACGTCGCTCTGACGAAGCCCCGCGTCCTCGAGCTGCTGCTCGTGACCACCGTGCCGGTGATGATCCTGGCGCAGGGTGGTCTGCCGAATCTGTGGCTGATCCTGGCCACCGTGATCGGCGGCTCGCTGAGCGCGGGCTCGGCCGCGGCGTTCAACATGTATCTCGATCGCGACATCGACGCGCACATGCAGCGCACGGTCAACCGGCCGCTCGTGACGGGCGAGGTCTCGCCCCGCGGCGCGCTGGTCTTTGCGTGGACGTTGGCCGTCGTGTCGACGGTGTGGCTGTGGGCTTTCACCAACGTCCTCGCGGCGGGTCTGTCGGCCACGGCGATCTTCTTCTACGTGGTGATCTACACGATCATCCTCAAGCGCCGCACCGAGCAGAACATCGTCTGGGGCGGGATCGCCGGGTGCTTCCCGGTCCTCATCGGCTGGTCGGCCGTGACGGGCTCGCTGTCGTGGGCGCCGTTCATCCTCTTCGCGCTGGTGTTCCTGTGGACACCGCCGCACTACTGGCCGCTGTCGATGAAGTACGCGGCGCAGTACGACGAGGTCGACGTGCCCATGCTGGGCGCCACCCGCAGCGGTTCGCAGGTCGGACTGCAGGTCATCCTGTACGCGTGGGCGACCGTCGCGTGCTCGCTCCTGCTGATCCCGGTCGCGCCGATGGGTCTCGTCTACACCGTGTCGGCCCTCGTCTTCGGTGGCTGGTTCATCTACGAATCGCACCGCCTCTACTCGCGCGCCGTGCGCGGGGGCGAGCCCCGCCCGATGCGCGTGTTCCACGCCTCGATCACGTACCTGACGCTGCTGTTCGTCGCGATCGCCGTCGACCCGCTACTTCCGTTCTGATCGGATTCGACAGCGCCCGTCCCGTCTGCGGGGCGGGCGCTTCGTCGTTTCGGGATGCCGGCTGCCCGCGCGTCCGTCGGGTTGGTCGACCGGTTCAACCGGCGGTCGACGGGCCCCGGGGCAGCGCGGCGACGGCGCGGTCCTCCGCTGATCTCGCGCCGCGACACGGTGCGCGCGCGGTTCCGCCACCAGCGAAGTGCGCGCGATCGGCGTGGCGAGGCGGACCCGACTCGTGCGGTCAGACCCCGCGGTGGTGCGAGGCGATGGTGCTGCGGGGAGGGAGGATGTCCTCGAGCGACCCGCGGTGCCCACGATGCTGTTCGGTCGTGATCCCGCGCCCGCGGGTGGAGGACTCCCGTACGCGAAAGCGCCCGCCCCCCGAAGGGAGCGGGCGCTTTCTCGTCGCGAGTCAGCGGCCGGTCGAACCGTCACCCGTGTCGAGCTTGGGCGCGTCGTGAGTCGCGGCGGCGGCCTGCGGCGGAGCGGGGGTCGTCGAGGGCACCTCGACGTCAGCGTCCTCGACCGCGAGGGGGGTTGCGGTGGTCGCCGGAGCGAACGGAGCGGCGGGGACGGCGCTCTCGGCGGCCGTCTCGTCGTCGCTGTTCCAGTCGATCGTCTCGATCGCGACGTCGGGGCGGCGGGTCAGCGTGGCCGCGGCGGCGAGCGCCAGGACCGCGACGATGCCGATGGCACCGGCGCCGAGGACGGCGGCGCCGACGACGACCCACGACTGGCCGACGTAGACCTGCACGACGGTGGCGTTCGGGTCGTTGAGCACCTGCTCCATCGCGTCGATCCCGTTCAGGACGATCGCGAGTCCGCCGGCGATGGCGGCCAGGGATGCGACGACGAGCACCCAGAACGGGATGCTGGTCACCAGGCGGGGACGAGTCTTCATGGGGAGTACTCCTTGTCGTTCCGACAGGGGGTTGTCGGGCGGCGGGTCCCGAAGCGGGGGACGACGGGACGGTGGGCACGGAAGTGCCACAATCAACGATGACCTACGAGCCAGTGCTCCGTGTAGGGGTCGCCGATGAATCGCCTATGAGCGTATAAGGGGGTCTCGTGGGCCTTACGCGGGGGAACGCGGTCCGTTCGGCGCAACTCGGTCGCGCGTCGTCGGCGCCTCAGCCGTGAGCAGCCGCCGTCTCGCGCTCGGCACCCTGACGCCCCGCGACCGCGGACACCTTGAGGCGCAGAACGACGACCGTCATGGTCGCGGCGGCCAGAGCGGCCAGGACCATGTGGGTGCCCACGGCCCACTCGGGCAGGCCGTTGCGGGCCTGGTAGAGCCCCACGGCGATCTGCACCAGCTCGACGGCCAGCAGGGCGACGGCCCAGCGGCGCACCGGCAGGCGCAGGCGCCAGGACGCGATGACCACGACGAGCGTCAGGGCGAACAGGGCGTATCCCGGCCAGGAGTGCACGTGCTCGAGCACCTCGGCATCGAAACCGTTGCGTCCGGCCGAGGCGTCGCCCGAGTGCGGGCCGGCGCCGGTGGTGAGAACGCCGAAGACGATGGTGAGGGCGAGGACGCCGGTCGTCGCGTGGACGAGCCCGGCGAACCAGCGCGGGGCGGCGAGCAGGCGCGGCCCGACCGGCTGATTCATGCGCACGAGGAACGCCGCGCACACCGCCACGATCGACACCGACGCGATGTAGTGGAACCCGACGATGAAGGGGTTCAGGCCGGTGAGCACCGTGATGCCGCCCACGACCGCCTGCGCGACGATGCCGACGAGCACGACGAGCGAGAGTACGAACAGCACGCGGCGCTCGTGACGCATGCGCCACACCAGCACGACCACGGCGAGGGCCAGGATGCCGACGAGCCCGGTCAGTGTGCGGTTGCCGAACTCGATGATGCCGTGGATGCCCATCTCGGGGGTGTTCACGAGGGAGTCGGGGGTGCAGCGCGGCCAGGTGGGGCAGCCCAGGCCCGAACCCGTCAGTCGGACGGCCCCGCCGGTGCCGATGATCAGCACTTCGGCGATGAACGACAGCCACGCGAAGACGCGCACACGGCGGTCGACGTCGGTCGGGAGCCACTCGACGATCCGTCGCAGGGGTGCGGGGACGCGCGTCGAGGCGGTGGGGGACGAGGCGGAGGGCATGCGTACGGCTTCCTGGCGTCGAGGTGCTCCGGGCTGTCGGGAGAGCGGGCCTGCCATGCCGGGAGCGGGTGTTACCTGTAGAATCGAAGGGTCCGGGTGCAGCGCTCGCGCGAACCGCACCCACGACAGTCTAGGCGCGCAGCCAGCGCCTTCGAGCGGGCCCACCAGCGACCTTCCTGGGACTTCGACCGGAGTCCGGAATGTCGGGGCGGATGACACCGTTGTGGCCCGAGAAGGAGAGTGATCACCATGTCCGATGTCCTCATCGACCGACCAGAGCTCGAAAGCCTGGGGCAATACGAGTTCGGCTGGCACGACACCGACGCGGCGGGCGCGATCGCGCAGCGCGGCATCAACGAAGACGTCGTCCGCGGCATCTCGGCGCTGAAGTCCGAGCCCGAGTGGATGCTCAAGACGCGCCTGAAGGGCTACCAGCTCTTCGGCAAGAAGCCGATGCCCACGTGGGGCGCCGACCTGTCGGAGATCGACTTCGACAACATCAAGTACTTCGTGCGCTCGACCGAGAAGCAGGCCCAGACCTGGGAAGACCTTCCGGAAGAGATCCGCAACACCTACGAGAAGCTGGGCATCCCCGAGGCCGAGCGTCAGCGCCTGGTCGCCGGCGTCGCCGCCCAGTACGAGTCCGAGGTGGTCTACCACCAGATCCGCGAGGACCTCGAGCAGCAGGGTGTCATCTTCATGGACACCGACACCGCCCTGCGCGAGCACCCCGAGTTCTTCGAGGAGTACTTCGGCACCGTCATCCCCGCCGGTGACAACAAGTTCGCGGCGTTGAACACGGCCGTCTGGTCGGGCGGCTCGTTCGTCTACGTCCCCAAGGGTGTTCACGTCGAGATCCCGCTGCAGGCGTACTTCCGCATCAACACCGAGAACATGGGTCAGTTCGAGCGGACGCTGATCATCGCCGACGAGGACAGCTACGTCCACTACATCGAGGGCTGCACCGCTCCGATCTACAAGAGCGACTCGCTGCACTCGGCCGTGGTCGAGATCATCGTGAAGAAGAACGCCCGCGTGCGCTACACGACGATCCAGAACTGGTCGAACAACGTCTACAACCTCGTCACCAAGCGCGCCGTCGCCCACGAGGGAGCGACCATGGAATGGGTCGACGGCAACATCGGCTCCAAGGTGACGATGAAGTACCCCTCCATCTACCTGATGGGCGAGCACGCCAAGGGCGAGACCCTGTCGGTCGCCTTCGCCGGTCCCGGTCAGCACCAGGACGCCGGCGCCAAGATGATCCACATGGCGCCGTACACGCAGTCGTCGATCGTCTCGAAGTCGATCGCCCGCGGCGGCGGTCGCGCCGGATACCGCGGCGAGGTGCGGGTGGACGCCAACGCGCACCACTCCGCCAACACCGTGCGCTGCGACGCCCTGCTCGTCGACACCATCTCGCGCAGCGACACCTACCCCGCGATCGACATCCGCGTCGACGACGTGCAGCTCGGCCACGAGGCCACGGTCTCGAAGGTCAGCGAAGAGCAGCTGTTCTACCTGCAGTCGCGCGGCATGCCCGAAGACGAGGCCATGGCCATGATCGTCCGCGGGTTCATCGAGCCCATCGCGCGGGAGCTCCCCATGGAGTACGCGCTCGAACTCAACAAGCTCATCGAAATGGGCATGGAAGGATCCGTAGGCTAAATGACGACTGCGACCGAATCACCCACGGCACAGTCGACTGGCGCCGGTACGGGTCACATCGACCCGGCAGCCCTCGTGGCATCCGTCGTTCCGGTTCAGACGCGCTCGGAGCGTCTGACCTCGTTCGACCCGGCCGACTTCGGCACCCCCACGGGGCGCGAGGTCAACTGGAAGCTCAGCCCGATCACGCGCCTGGCTCCGCTGTTCGTCGACGAGGCCGGTCCGTCCGGTGTCATCTCCGTCGACGTGCAGGCGCCGGACGCCGTGGAGCAGCTGCGTCTCGCGGCCGGCGACGCGCCGCGCGGTGAGCACTTCCGGCCCGAAGACCTGCCCGCGGCCCTCGCCTGGACGCACGAGACCGAGGCTCCGCTCTTGCGGATCCCCGCGAACGTCGAGCTCGACGAGCCCGTCGTGGTGCGCTTGACCGGCACGGGCGGCCTCGCGCACGCCCACGTCGTGATCGAGGCTCAGCCCAACTCGCGCGGCACCGTGGTGCTGCGTCACGAGGGCACCGCGAATCACGCGCAGAACGTCGAGATCATCGTGCGCGACGGCGCCGACCTCACGGTCGTGTCGGTGCAGCGCTGGCATGACGACGCCGTGCACGCGGCATCCCACCAGGCCCGTGTCGACCGCGACGCCAAGCTCACGCACGTCGTGGTGAGCTTCGGCGGCGGTGTCGTGCGCGTGAACCCCTCGGTGGAGCTCTCGGGCCCCGGCGCCGAGGGACGCCTGTACGGCCTGTCGTTCTCGGACGCCGGTCAGCACCTCGAGTCGCAGGTCTACCTGCACCACAAGGGTCCGCACACCGTCGGCGACGTGCTCTACAAGGGCGCGCTGCAGGGCGAGAGCGCGCGCAGCGTCTGGATCGGCGACGTGCTGATCGGACCGGATGCCACGGGCACCGACTCGTACGAGGCGAACCGCAACCTCGTGCTCACCGACGGCGCCCGCGCCGACTCGATCCCGAACCTCGAGATCGAGACCGGCGACATCCAGGGCGCCGGCCACGCCAGCGCCACGGGTCGTTTCGACGACGAGCAGCTGTTCTACCTGCAGGCTCGCGGCATCGCCGAAGACGAGGCGCGTCGCCTGGTCGTGCTCGGCTTCCTCAGCGAGATCGTGCAGCGCATCGGCATCCCCGAGCTCGAGACCGAGCTCATCGAGGCCATCGAGCACGAGCTGGCCGAAGGAGCTGCCGCGTGAGCGCTTCGCGCGTCTGCGCCCTGAGTGAGCTCGTGCAGGACGAGGCCCGTCGCGTCGAGATCGACGGCGTCGCCATGGCGGTCGTGCTCGACGGCAACGGCGAGGTCCACGCGATCGGCGACGTCTGCACGCACGGCGACATCTCGCTGTCGGACGGCTTCGTCGAGGGCGAGACGCTGGAGTGCTGGGCCCACGGCTCGGCGTTCTCGCTGAAGACCGGCCGCCCCCTGAACCTCCCGGCCTACGAGCCGGTCCCCGTGTACGAGGTCGTGATCGACGGAGACGACGTGCTCATCGATCCCGCCGTCACCAAGGCGACGGCCTGAGCGCCCCCACGACAACGCCCACGACCTGAAGACTTACGAGTAAGGAACACCATGTCTGTCCTCGAGATCCGCGACCTCCACGTGACGGTCGAGACGGAGAACGGTACGACCCCGATCCTCAACGGCGTGACGCTGACCATGCGCACCGGTGAGACCCACGCCATCATGGGCCCCAACGGCTCCGGCAAGTCGACCCTGGCGTACACGATCGCCGGTCACCCCAAGTACACCGTCACGAGCGGCTCGATCACCCTCGACGGTGAAGACGTGCTCGAGATGAGCGTCGACGAGCGCGCTCGCGCGGGCCTCTTCCTCGCGATGCAGTACCCGGTCGAGATCCCCGGCGTCACGGTGACGAACTTCCTCCGCACGGCCAAGACGGCCATCGACGGCGAGGCTCCGGCCATCCGCTCGTGGACGAAGGACGTCAAGGGCGCCATGGAGAACCTCCGTATGGACCCGAAGTTCGCCTCGCGCAACGTCAACGAGGGCTTCTCGGGCGGCGAGAAGAAGCGTCACGAGATCCTCCAGCTCGAGCTGCTCAAGCCGAAGATCGCCGTGCTCGACGAGACCGACTCCGGCCTCGACGTCGACGCGCTGAAGATCGTGTCCGAGGGCGTGAACCGCGCCAAGGAGCAGACCGACCTCGGTGTGCTGCTCATCACGCACTACACGCGCATCCTGCGCTACATCCGCCCCGACTTCGTGCACGTGGTCGTCAAGGGGCGGATCGTCGAGGAGGGCGGGCCCGAGCTCGCCGACCGACTCGAAGAAGAGGGTTACGACCGCTTCCTCGAGGCCGGTACGCCGATCGACGCGTAGGATCGTTACATGACCGCAACCCTCGCTCCCGAGAAGTACGACGAGGTCACCGAGGCTCTCAAAGACGTCATGGACCCCGAACTGGGGATCAACGTCGTCGACCTCGGCCTCATCTACGATCTCGCGTGGGACGACGAGAACGACGCGCTCGTCATCCACATGACCCTCACCTCGGCCGGCTGCCCGCTGACGGACGTGCTCGAAGAGCAGACCGCCCAGGCCCTCGACAACGTCGTGGAACGCTTCCGCATCAACTGGGTGTGGATGCCGCCGTGGGGTCCCGAGCGGATCACCGACGACGGCCGCGACATGATGCGCGCGCTCGGCTTCGCGATCTGACCGCAGAATCCGTCCTGAACGCCCATCCCTCCGGGGGTGGGCGTTCGGTGTTCCAGTGAGGGGAACGGTGCCCTTCTCGCGCCCGTGTGTCCTCCTCTGACGCGCAGGGTGCCGGCATCCGGGGTCCTCGTTAGGCTTTTTGCATGAGCGTTCCTCCGTTGCAGGCCCTGCCGCTCGAGCTCCTGCGTCAGCGCAGCAGCACGAAGTGGCGCTCCTACGACGACGACGTCATCCCGATGTTCGTGGCCGAGACCGACTTCCCGCTGGCGCCGGCGATCACCTTGGCGCTGCATCGGGCGGTCGAGATCGGCGACACGGGCTACACGCCTCCGCGTCCCGGCATCGACCTCGATTTCGCCGACTTCGCCGAGCGGCAGTGGGGGTGGCGACCGGACCCGGCGCGCATCCGCTGGACGGGCGACGTGATGATGGGCGTCGTCGAGGTGTTGCGGGGGGTGACCTCGCCCGGCGATCGGGTGATCGTGACGCCCCCCGTGTACCCGCCGTTCTACGACACGGTCGAAGAGGCGGGGGCGGTCGTGGAGCGCGTCCCGCTGATCGACGACGGGGAGCGCTGGCATCTCGACCTTGAGGGCATCGAGGCGGCCCTGGCGGGCGGAGCGCGCGCCGTGTTGCTGTGCAACCCGCACAACCCCACCGGGACCGTCCACTCCCGGGACTCCCTCGCTTCTCTCGCGCATCTCGCGAAGCGGTACGGCGCCAGCGTGGTCAGCGACGAGATCCACGCGCCGCTCACGCACGCCCCCGCGGTCTTCACTCCCTTCCTGGATGCCGGTGACGAGGCGGCCGCGGTCGGGTACATCGTGACGAGCGCGAGCAAGACCTACAACCTCGCCGGATTGAAGTGCGCCGTCATCGTGACCGGCTCGGAGGAAACCGCGGCGGTGGTGCGCGCCCTGCCGTGGGAGGTCGAGTGGCGGGCCGGGTTGTTCGGCGTCATCGCGAACCGGGCTGCGTTCTCGGCCGAGAGCGACGAATGGCTGGCCTCTCTGCTCGTGGCCCTGGACGACAACCGTCGTCTGCTCGCCGACCTGCTCGCCGAGCATCTGCCGCTCGCGCGGTATCGGATCCCCGAGGCGGGGTTCCTCGCGTGGGTCGACGTCTCGTCGTACGGCTGGGGCGACAATCCCGCCCCGTTCATCCGTCGCGAGGCGCAGGTCGCCCTGCACCACGGCCCGCTGTTCGGGGTCGAGGGGATCGGCCACGTGCGCATCAACGTGGGCTGCGCTCCCGAGGTGCTGAGCGAGGCGATCGAGAGGATCGGGAAGCTCGTCGATCGCGCGTAGCCGTCTCGGGTAGCTCGCCGTCGAGGCAGCGGCGTGGCATCCGGAAGCAAGGTAAGGATATCCTTATCTCGTGATCACTGCCACGCGTCCCGCCTACCGCCCGTACGTCGCCGTGGTGAAGACCGCGCGACGTCTCTCGCCGCACTTCGTGCGCGTGACGTTCACCTCACCCGACTTCGACGTCTTCGGCACCGACCGCCGTGACCAGCGCGTCAAGCTGGTGCTGCCCGGCGGCGACGGCACCGTCTGCGACATCGGACAGGACGACCCCGAGGCCATCGCCAACGGCGACTGGTACACGCGCTGGCGCGACCTGCCCGACGAGGAGCGCATGCCCTTCCGCACCTATACCGTGCGCCGCATCGACCCCGAGGCCCTCGAACTCGACATCGACTTCGTCGTGCACCACGACGCCGGTCCGGCCGGGTCCTGGGCCGAAGCGGCGACGGCGGGGGACCACCTGGTGGTCGTCGGCCCCGACGCGCGCAGCGCCGACTCGGCGCAGGGGATCGACTTCCACCCCGGCACGGCGCGGCGCATTCTGCTCGCCGGTGACGAGACCGCCGCTCCTGCGATCTGCGCCGTGCTCGAGGGGCTCGAGCCCGGTCTCGACGTCGACGCGTTCATCGAAGTGCCCGACGTCGACGACGCTCTCCCCGTGCGCAGCGGAGACGCGCGCGTCCACTGGCTCCCGCGGGGCGAACGCCCGCACGGCGAGGCGCTGATCGAAGCGATGGAGGCCTGGGCCGCGGCATCCGGTGACGTTCTGGAGCGCGCGGCCGCGCCCCGTCCGCAGGTTCTCGAAGAGATCGACCTCGATGTCGACCTGCTGTGGGACAGCCCCGCCGACGCCGAAGGCGAGTTTTACGCGTGGATCGCGGGGGAGTCGTCGACCGTGAAGCTCCTGCGGCGCATGCTCGTCTCGGGGTGCGGCGTCGACCGCGGTCGCGTCGCCTTCATGGGCTACTGGCGCGCCGGGCAGGTCGAGCGTACGGCGTAATCACCCGGCATGACGACGACGAAGAGCCCCGGCCGCGGCCGGGGCTCTTCGTGGTTCTCGCGACGTCTCAGGCCGTCTGCGCCCGCGACTGCTCGGGCTCGGCCACGGTGTGGTGACGGCCGATCGGGACCACCATCGGTCGCCCGGTCAGGGGATCGGGCACGACGCGACTGTCGAGGCCGAAGACGCGGCGCACGGTCTCTTCGGTGAGGACGTCGGAGGGGTCGCCGGCCGCGATCACCTCCCCCTGGGCCATGGCCACGAGGTGGTCGGCGTAGCGGGCGGCGAGGTTGAGGTCGTGGAGGACCATGGCCACGGTGGTGCCGCGGTCGCGATTGAGGTCGGTGAGCAGGTCGAGGACGTCGATCTGGTGGCTGATGTCGAGGAAGGTCGTCGGCTCGTCGAGCAGGAGCACGTCGGTCTCTTGCGCGAGGGCCATCGCGATCCAGACGCGCTGGCGTTGACCGCCGCTGAGCTCGTCGACGGGACGGTCGGCGAGGTGCGTGACGTCGGTGGCCTCGAGCGCGCGGGCGACCGCTGCGTCATCGGTGCTCGTCCAGCGCGAGAGGGCGCCCTGGTGCGGGTGACGACCCCGGCTGACGAGGTCGCTGACGGCGATGCCGTCGGGGGCGATCGGCGACTGCGGAAGCAGCCCGAGAACGCGGGCGACCTGTTTCGTCGGCAGGCGATGGATCGACTTGCCGTCGAGCAGGACCTGCCCCGCCGAGGGCGTCAGCAGACGGGCCATCGCCTTCAGCAGCGTCGACTTGCCGCAGGCGTTCGCGCCGACGATGGCGGTCACACGCCCCGGCGGCAGGGCGAGGTCCAGGGAGTCGACGATCGTCCGATCGCCGTAGCCGAGCGTGACGCTCTCGGCGGTCAGGGTGCGCTCGATGGTCATCGGGTGACTCCTCGGTGCTGGGGGACGGGGTGGACCGGGGTGCGGTCGGCGCTCATGGCGATGTCCCTTCGGATCGGCTGCTGCGGACGAGCAGGAAGATGAGGTACGGCGCGCCCAGCACGCCGGTGATGACGCCGACCGGCAGGCGGGTGCCGAAGGCGTACTGCGCGGCGAAGTCGGCGACCAGCACGAGCAGGGCTCCGACGAGGCCCGCGGGCAGGATCGGCGAGCCGACCGAGCCGAGCAGGCGCACAGCGATGGGGCCGGCGAGGAACGAGACGAACGCGATAGGACCGGCGGCGGCCGTGCCGAAGGCGAGGAGGCCGACGGCCGCCACGATCAGCAGCAGGCGGCTGCGTTCGACGGGGAGGCCGATGGCGGCGGCGGTGTCGTCTCCCATGCGGAGGATCTCGAGGCGCCCGGCCAGGACCAGCAGCACCGGACCCAGCACGACGACCGCGAAGAGGACCGGCATCGCTCGATCCCACGTGGCGTCGTTCAGGTTGCCGGTGATCCAGCGCATCGCGGCGGGGAGGTCGTACTGCGCGGCGCGCGCGACGACGTACGAGACGACCGCCTGACACATCGCGGCGACACCGATGCCGACGAGGATGAGTCGCGCGCCCGAGCTGCCGTTGCGATACGAGAGCAGGTAGATCGCGAGCGCCGCGGCCAGAGCCGCCGCCATCGCGAGGAACGACACCGCGGTCTCGCCCCAGCCGAGCACGACGATGCCGATGACGGCCGCCGCACTCGCGCCGGTGTTGATGCCGATCACGTCGGGGCTGGCGAGGGCGTTGCGCAGCATGGTCTGGAAGACGACACCGCCCATGCCGAAGCAGAGCCCCGTCAGCAGGGCCGTCATCGCGCGGGGCAGGCGCAGCTCGCCGACGGTGAACGAGGCTCCGGCGACGCGCTGCCCGGTGAGGACGCCCCACACTTCGGCGGGCGAGTAGAACGTCTGGCCCAGCATGAGCGAGAGGGTGAACGCGGCGACGACGGCCGCTGCCAGGGTCGCGGTGACGAGGGTCCACCGGCGGCGGCGACGGCGGCGTCCGGCGATGACGGATGCCAGGGCGTCCGGTGCCGTGATGGGCGCGGCGGCCCGGGGGGAGACGTGCGTGGTCACAGGGCCCTCATCTTCTGACGGCGGACGAGGGCGATGAAGAACGGGGCTCCGATGAGGGCGGTCACGATGCCGACCTCGATCTCTTCGGGACGGGCCACGACACGACCGACGACGTCGGCGAGGGTCAGTAGGGTCGCGCCGCCCAGGGCCGAGACGGGAAGAAGCCATCGGTGGTCGACGCCCACGACGAGGCGGAGCATGTGGGGCACGATGAGGCCCACGAAGCCGATGGGGCCGGCGACGGCGGTCGCGGCTCCGCAGAGCACAACCGCTCCGAGGGTCGCGACCAGACGCGCGGTGCGCACGCGGGCGCCCAGGCCCGCGGCGAGTTCGTCGCCGAGCGCGAGGGTATTCAGCGCCGGGGCGCTTGCGAGGCAGATGATCAGGCCGGCGAGCAGGAAGGGGAGCACCTGGCCGATGGTCTCGACCGTGGCTCCGCCGACGCCGCCGATCTGCCAGAAACGGAAGACGTTCATCACGTCGGTCCGGGGGAGCAGGATCGCGCTCGTCAGCGAGCTGAACGCGACAGCGGTCACCGCGCCGGCGAGGGCCAGGCGCAGGGGTGTCGCCCCGCCGCGGCCGAGTGAACCGATCGTGTACACGAGGACGGCCGCGGCTGCCGCGCCCAGCATGCCCGTCCAGATGTACATCGACGGCGAGCTCAGGCCGAAGAAGGCGATCCCCGTGACGATCGCGAGTCCCGCTCCGCCGTTGATTCCGAGAATCTGCGGATCGGCGAGCGGGTTCCGCGTCGCCCCCTGCAACACGGCGCCCGACACGGCCAGGGCCGCGCCCACCAGGACCGCGAGGATGGTGCGGGGGACGCGCTTGGCGACGGCGGCAGCCGACGTCGTGTCGGTGGAGCCGGTGAGCCCCGCCCACACGTCCGCGGCGGTGACGTCGCGGGCGCCGAAGGTCACGGACAGCACCACGGCGACGACGAGCACGGCGACGAGGGCCGTGACGCCGACGACGCGTCGCCGCCCCCAGCGACGCGGGCGGGCGTCGCCGGGGGCGGTCGGAGCCGGTGCGAGAGCGGTCATCGCGCCGACGGGCGAGGAGCGTGCATCGTGACGAGCGGCGTCCGGACGGACCGCGCCGAGGCCTTCGGCGTCGGGACGGCCCGCACCGGAAGCGCGCTCATCAGGACGCGGCCTTCTCGGCGGCCTTGCCCACGAGGGCGATGTAGTCGTCGCCGTAGGACGTGCCGATCGACAGCGGGCTGGGGTTGCCGGCCGCGGCCATAGTGGTGTTGTCGGGCAGGAACGCCACCGCACCGTTCGCGATCGCGGGGATGCGCGACCACAGCGGGTCGGCCTGCAGCTGCGCGAGGGTCGCGTCCGTGCCGTAGCCGGTGAGGACCTGGACGTCCGAGAAGTTCTCGATCTTCTCGGTGCTCTCGGTGAACCAGAAGGTGTCACCGGTGGCGCTGGAGGCTTCGACGGCCGACGAGGGCACCAGGCCGAGCTCGTCGAGGTACGTCGCGCGCGGGTCCTTGGTCGAGTAGTAGCCGACGGTGCTGAGGTCCGTCGGGTCGATGTAAGTGAACAGCGCCTTCTTCCCCGCCAGAGCCGGGTAGGTGGCGGACTCGTCGGTCACGTGCTTCTCGAGGTCGGAGACCAGCTGCTGCGCCTGGTCTTCGCGGCCGAGGGCCTTGGCATCCGTCAGGGTCATCTGCTGCCATGTGGTGCCCCAGGCGATCTCGGGGAAGGCGACGACGGGGGCGATCTTGCTGAGCGTGTCGTACTGCTCCTGCGTCATGCCCGAGTACGCGCCCAGGATGACGTCGGGCTTCGCGTCGGCGATCGCCTCGTAGTCGAAGCCGTTGGTCTCGTCCATGAGCGTGGGCGTCTGGGCGCCGAGCTCGTCGAGCTTGTCCTTGACCCAGGGGAGCATGCCGTCACCGTCTTCGTCACCCCAGGTGACCTTCGGCATGGCGACGGGCACGACGCCGAGCGCGAGCGCGGCCTCTTGGTTGCCCCAGCTGACCGTGACGACGCGCTTCGGCTCCGCCTCGATCGTGGTCTCGCCGAAGGCGTGGTCGATCGTGACGGGGAAGGACCCCGTTGCGGACGTCGACGACCCTTCCTGCGCGCCGGGGGCGGCTGAGGTACCGGCGCAGCCGGTCAGGACGAGGGCGGTACCGACGGCGAGTGCCGCCAGTGCGCGGAATCGGGACACGAAGAGCCTCCTGCGTGTTAGGTAAGGATAGGCTTAGTTTAGTTCAGGCCTCGGGGGAGAACGCAAACCGGGATGCCGCGAACCCGGGCGAACGTCTCGGCGTCGAGGTAACGGCATCCGGCATCGGCTTCTCGGCACATCCGGCCGCGGTGGGTCCTCGGGCCCGCGGGAAATCCACGCTGTCGGCGGGCATGCAGGGGCGCGTCTTATACTGGGTGGCTGGCCATGTCGGCCTGCTTCCTCATCCCCGAAGAACGGACGTTCGCTGTGCTCGCCGTGCACGACCTCGAGATCCGCGTGGGTGCCCGCGTGCTCATGTCAGACGTGGCGTTCCGCGTCTCCGACGGCGACAAGATCGGCCTCGTCGGGCGCAACGGAGCCGGGAAGACCACCTTGACCAAGGTGCTCGCCGGCGATCTGCTCCCCTCGAACGGCGGCGTCGACCGCGTCGGCGAGCTCGGCTACCTGCCGCAGGACCCCCGCTCGGGCGACCCCGAGATGCTCGCGCGCACGCGCATCCTCGACGCGCGCGGGCTCGGCTCGCTCGCCCTCGGCATGCACGAGGCGTCGATGGCGATGGGCGACGACGACCCCGCCGTCGCGGCGAAGGCGATGAAGAAGTACGGCCGCCTCACCGAGGAGTTCGAGTCGGCCGGCGGATACGCGGCCGAGGCCGAAGCGGCATCCATCGCCCACAACCTCTCTCTTCCCGACCGCATCCTCGACCAGCCGTTGAAGACCCTCTCGGGTGGTCAGCGCCGCCGCATCGAGCTCGCGCGCATCCTCTTCTCGGACGCCCAGACGATGATCCTCGACGAGCCGACCAACCACCTCGACGCCGACAGCGTCGTGTGGCTGCGCGAGTTCCTGAAGGGCTACAAGGGCGGGCTCATCGTGATCTCGCACGACGTCGAGCTCGTCGGCGAGACCGTCAACCGGGTCTTCTACCTGGATGCCAATCGCCAGGTCATCGACGTCTACAACATGAACTGGAAGAACTACCTGCGCCAGCGCGTGGCCGACGAGGAGCGCCGCAAGAAGGAGCGCGTCAACGTCGAGAAGAAGGCCACGGCGCTGCAGCTGCAGGCCGCGCGCTTCGGCGCGAAGGCCTCGAAGGCCGCGGCCGCGCACCAGATGGTCGCCCGCGCCGAGAAGATGCTGTCGGGCCTCGACGACGTTCGTCAGGACGAGCGCGTCGCCAAGCTGCGCTTCCCGAAGCCCGCACCGTGCGGCAAGACCCCGCTCATGGCATCCGGTCTGTCGAAGTCGTACGGGTCGCTCGAGATCTTCACCGACGTCGACCTCGCGATCGACCGCGGCTCGCGCGTGGTCATCCTGGGCCTGAACGGTGCGGGAAAGACGACGCTGCTGCGCATCCTCGCCGGCGTCGACCAGCCCGACACCGGACAGCTCGAGCCGGGCCACGGCCTGAAGATCGGGTACTACGCGCAGGAGCACGAGAACCTCGACGTGAATCGCTCGGTGCTTGAGAACATGATGTCGTCGGCGCCGCACATCACCGCGACCGAGGCCCGCAAGGTGCTCGGCTCGTTCCTCTTCGTCGGCGACGACGTGCTGAAGCCCGCGGGTGTCCTGTCGGGCGGAGAGAAGACGCGCCTGTCGCTCGCGACGCTCGTGGTGTCGTCGGCGAACATGCTGCTGCTCGACGAGCCCACGAACAACCTCGACCCCGCCTCGCGCGAGGAGATCCTCGGCGCCCTGTCGCACTACGAGGGCGCCGTCGTGCTCGTCTCGCACGATGAGGGCGCCGTCGAGGCGCTCAACCCCGAGCGCGTGCTGATCCTGCCCGACGGTGTCGAGGACATCTGGGGTCGCGATTACGCGGACCTCATCACGCTGGCGTAATCGGGATCGTCCTCGGGGTCGGTGCTGTCGAGGACATCTGGGACCGCGATCACGCGGGTGTGATCACGCTGGCGTCGGGGCCTTCGGCCCTCCGCTCGAGACCGATCGCTGTGCGGGTCCGCCGATTCCTCGGGATCCCCTCCCGCGCTCACCGCGCGTCGAGCAGGGCATCCTCGTCGTCGGCGTCGCGATCTTTCGGCCGCTTCCGCGCCCGGTGAAGGGCGACCGGATCGACGCGGCGCTTCTCGCCCGCGGGTCTCTCGGGCGCGGGGATCGGTTCGGGCAGAACGTCGTCGTCCTCGTCATCCGCTTCCTCGCGGCGGAGCTTGCGCTCGCTCACGATGACGTAGGTGATGAAGCCGAACCCCATCACGGCGAACAGGATCCACTGCACGGCGTAGGACAGGTACGGCCCGGGGTCGTTGCTCGGCGGGTCGACCGTGTTGGGCGTGGTCGCCGGCGCCGGCGTCTCGGACATGAGCAGACCGTAGGCACCCTGCTCGAGGGGTCCGGTCTGTTCCGCGACGAGACCGAGGTTGATCGTCGGGACCTGACCGGCCTCAGCGGTCCGCCCCGAGGTCGGCGCGGCCTCTTCGGGGCGGAGGCGCACCTCGACGCTCACCTGGCCCTGGGGCGGCGCGGGGATCTCGTCGGGTTCCGCTTGCCGGTTGCCCGGCGGCAGCCACCCGCGATCGACCAGGAACGTCCGGCCGTCGTCGAGGCGGAAGGGGACGAGCTGCTCGTAGGCCGCCGAACCGCCGTGCGCGCGGTTGCGGACCAGGAGCTGCTCGTCGGCGAGGTATTGCCCCTCCATGCGCACGGGGCGCCACTCGTCGCCGGGGTTCATCTCGGCCCCCGGGGCGAGGAGCTCGCCGAGCGGGACGGGGGCGGCGTCGTAATTGTCGGCCACGAGTTGCAACTGCTCGCTGCGTTCGGCGTTGCGCGAGAACTGCCAGTTCGACAAGAACCCGCACGCGATCGCGAACAGGATCGCGATTCCGACGTAGATGGCCCAGCGCCCGGCGGCCGGCATCTCTCGCGCGCTCACGAGGCGTCTCCGTTCGCCGCCGCGGAGCTCACGGGCGTGAGGCGACCGCGCGCATGCACTTCGACAGAGCTGACCACGTCTTCCAGGGTACGTCGGTCGGCGCGGCGCTCACGCGCGATCTCTCGAAAGGGCTGACACCTCGACGGGGAAGTCGCGGGCGCTGAGGAACTCCCTGAGGTAGGACACGTGTTCGTCGCACGCGACCCAGGTCTTGCGGCGGTCAGCGGAGTGGATGCGCGGGTTGCGCCAGCGGATCGCCCAGGCGGCGGTGTCTCGGCATCCGGCCCGCGAGCACTCCGCGGGCTCGTCGGTCACGACGGGTCGCGCGGTGACTCGAGGCGCGGGGTCTCTGCGATGCGGATGACGATGGGGCCATCGGCCGCCGCCGCGGGGGCGGGAGTCGCCGCGGGAGCTTCGATCGCCCGTTCGGGGTTGATCGCCTCGGCGGACCCCTGATCGGCGCCGACATTGGCGACGATGACCGCGAGGTAGGGAAGGAAAATCGCCCCGGCGGCGAACACGAAGGTGTACCAGCCGTAGGGCGTGATCACGGCCATCGCGATGAAGCACGCAATACGGATGCCCATCATCACCATGTATTTGGCGAAGCGGGAGTCGGCGTCCTCCCTCGGTGCCTTGGGGAGCGACGTCGCGGACTGGGCGGTGTGCGATGTCTTCACAGTGGTATCAGGGTACGCCCGCGGCGGTGGGGCAGGGCGCGGCCTTGCGCGGACCGTTCGACGTCGTAACAAGCCGTCGAGGGCGGGTCGCCGGGGCGCGAGGCACCCGGCGGACCCGCCGCCGAAGGTCAGGCGCCGTAGCGCGCGCCGCTGGTCCCTGCGCTCGCGATGAGGATCGAGATCCCGATCACGAACAGGATGACGAACAGCAGCGTGACGTACCCGATGATGACGCCGGCGAGCGCCATGCCGCGGCCGCGCTCGCCCCGATCCTTGATCTGCTTGAGCGAGATGTGGCCCATGATCACACCGGCGATCGATCCGACCACCGGGAGGATGAGGACGAAACCGACGAGGGATGCCACGAGCGAGATGATCGCGAGGACGTTGGTGCGCGCGGGGGCGATGTAGCCGCCGCCGTAGCCGTACCCCGCGTTCGGGGTGCCGTACGCGGGCTGCCCGTAGGTCGAGGTCGTGGGCTGACCGTACGCCGGGGCTCCGTAGGCGGGTGCCTCGGGTGCGGGCGTGCCGGAGGCCGGGGGCGCGGGGGTGCCGTATGCCGGGGC
>Ga0268248_100106_pt1 | contig 67363 bp, 45 predicted proteins | sample AgamicAtAme_FD_200856 | JGI IMG/M metagenome (GOLD analysis project Ga0268248, IMG submission 200856) | Agave microbial communities from Guanajuato, Mexico - At.Am.e (v2) (version 2) | ecosystem: Host-associated > Plants > Phyllosphere > Phylloplane/Leaf | place: Guanajuato, Mexico | collected... | reverse complement strand
GCGCTGGACCGCGCCCGCCAGCTCTACGAAAAAAAGCTCAAGACGGCCGACAAGGTCGAAGCCATCGTGCGTCGCCTGCGCGCGGACGTCGAAGGCAAGGGCGTCGCCACCGCCGATCTGGCCATCGAGGCGATCTTCGAGAACGCCGAGGCGAAGAAGTCGCTGTACGCCACCATCGAGCCACAGTTCCAATCCAATGAACTGCTCGCCACCAACACCTCGAGCATTCCACTGGATGAACTTCGCGTGGGCCTGAAGGCGCCCGAGCGCTTCCTCGGCCTGCACTTCTTCAATCCGGTCGCCCAGATGCCGCTGGTGGAAGTGGTTCGCCACGACCAGCTGGATGCCAATGCCGAGAAACGCGCCCTCGCGTTCTGCAAGGCCATCGGCAAGCTGCCGGTCGCCGTGAAGGGGACACCGGGTTTCCTGGTCAACCGCATCCTGATGCCTTACCTGCTCGAAGCCATGCGCCTCTACAGCGAAGGCGTGCCGGGTCCGGTGCTCGACAAGGAAGCGAAGAAGTTCGGCATGCCGATGGGGCCGATCGAGCTGGCCGATACCGTGGGCCTGGACGTGTGCGCCTCGGTCGGCAAGGAACTGGCGCCTTTTCTTGGCCTGGAACTGCCGCCGGGACTGGAGGACAAGCTCGCGGCCGGCAAGCGCGGCAAGAAGGACGGCCAGGGCATCTACGTGTGGCAGGACGGCAAGCCGCAGAAGCCGGAAGTCGACCCCGACTACGCCGTGCCCGCCGATCTGCAGGACCGCATGATCCTGCCCATGGTGAATGAGGCAGTCGCGTGTCTTGCCGACCAAGTGGTGGACGATGCAGAGCTGCTCGACGCCGGCGTGATCTTCGGTACCGGTTTTGCACCTTTCCGCGGCGGCCCGATCCAGTACGTGCGCAGCGAAGGCGCCACCGTCGTGAAGGGCAAACTGGAACGCCTCGCGCAACGCTATGGCGAACGCTTCGCACCCAAGAACGGCTGGGATCTGCCGACGCTGGCCAAGACCGGCTTCGACCTTCCGACCAACGAGACGCAGAGCGCCGATAGCGAGAGCTGATCACACGGCATCATCGCCACGCAAAAAGCCCGGCCTAGGCCGGGCTTTTTTTACGACTCAGGCCAGCGTGCTGGCTTCACCACATCAGGTCGTCAGGAACACCGTCCTCACCCACGCCGCTCTCGCTGCCCGGCTCCACCAGCAAGGCGACCTGATGGACATCGATGGCCTTGACCTGCTCGGCCAGCTCGCGCGTCACCACGAGATAACGCCCCTGCTGCTGGATCACCCCGAGCTCGCCGGCGTTGATCGCCTTGAGCTGGTCCGCATCGACGTGCACGCGACGAATCTTTCCGCCGTACTCGAAATGGCGGACGTGCTCGACGTCGGCCTTGTTCAAGGTCTTGCCTTCCAGCAGCTGCTGAATCTTCAGCTTGCGCTCGCGACGCAGGCGCGCTTCTTCTGCCGCCGCCTGCTCCGCACGCTTGCGCTCGTTGGCTTCGGCCTGCGCACGAATCGCGTAAGCCTTGGCCAGATCGATTTCTTCCTGGCTCTTGCCGCCCGCAGGCTTGCCGTGCGGCTTGTTGTGCTGTCCCGGCTTGCCTGCCTTGGACGGCGCGCCGCCATGGCGCGGCGGGAAGGGCTTGCTCCCTTGCGGCGGCGACGGACGCTTCTCTTCACGGACCTGTTTGACGATGCCGCTCTTGAGCAGCTGATCGCGCAGGGATTCGGCCATGGTTGAAACTCGCTTGCGTGGTACGGGAACGAAAAGTGCGTATCAATAATGCGGCGGCGGCGGCTCGCTGTGCGGATCATGCCCTTGCGAGGTGCGCAGCGCCGACAGCTCACTGCGCAACCCACGGATCAGATCCTCCAGCGCAGCCAGCCGCATCGACAACTCGGCATCGGCGGAAGCCAGGGCGTTCACCGTGTCGTCGACGAAAGTGAGCCTGACTTCCAGCTCGGTCAGGCGCTGCTGCAGGGAATCGTCCGCCATGTTCACTGCCTCAGGCTGCGGCCGCGACCGATACCGTAATACGCCAGCCCCGCCTCTTCCACTGCCGCGGGATCATACAGATTGCGGCCGTCGAACACCGCCGGCTCGGCGAGCATGTCGCGGATGCGCGCGAAATCCGGGCTGCGAAACGCCTTCCATTCGGTGACGATGGCGAGCACGTCCGCACCTTCGAGTGCCTGGTAGGCACTGTCGCAAAGGACGAGGTCAGCGCGATCGCCGTAGATGCGGTGCGTCTCATGGCGCGCCTCCGGATCAAAGGCCCGCACCTTGGCGCCCGCCTTCCACAGCGCTTCCATCAGGTTGCGGCTGGAGGCCTCGCGCATGTCATCGGTGTTCGGCTTGAAGGCCAAGCCCCACAGGGCGATGGTCTTGCCGGCGAGCTCGCCGTTGAAATGGCGCGAGATCAAATCGAACAACTTGGTCTTCTGGTCGTGGTTCACCGCTTCCACCGCACCGAGCAGGCGGGCCTGGTAGCCCACGCTGCGCGCGGTGCGCTCCAGCGCCTGCACGTCCTTGGGGAAGCACGAACCGCCATAGCCGGCACCGGGATAGATGAAGTGGTAGCCTATGCGTGGATCCGAACCGATGCCCTGCCGCACCAGCTCCACGTCCGCGCCCACGTGCTCGGCGATGTTGGCGATTTCGTTCATGAAGCTGATCTTGGTGGCCAGCATCGCGTTGGCCGCGTACTTGGTCAGCTCGGCGGAACGCTCGTCCATCACCACGGTGCGGTCGTGGTTGCGGTTGAACGGCGCATACAGCTTGCGCAGCACGCCGATGGCGCGCTCGCTGGAGCTGCCGATGATGATGCGGTCAGGGCGCAGGCAATCCTCCACCGCGTCGCCTTCCTTCAGGAATTCCGGATTGGACACCACGTCGAACTCGACGCTCACGCCACGGCGGGCAAGCTCGCCGGCGATGGCTTCGCGCACGCGATCGGCAGTGCCCACCGGCACGGTCGACTTGTTCACCACCACCGTGTAGCGGTCCATGTGCTGGCCGATGGTGCGGGCCACGCCAAGCACGTACTTGAGATCGGCGCTGCCGTCCTCGTCCGGCGGAGTGCCCACGGCAATGAAGACCACCTGCCCGTGGGCAATGGCCGGCGCAGGGTCGGTCGTGAAGTCCAGCTGCCCACTGGCGTGGTTGCGCTTGACGATGGGCTCCAGGCCCGGCTCGTAGATCGGGATATCGCCCTGCTTCAGGCGCTCTACCTTGGCCGCATCGATGTCGACGCAGACCACGTGGTTGCCCATCTCGGCCAGACAGGCGCCGGTGACCAGACCCACATAGCCGGTACCGAAGATAGTGACCTTCATTGTCGTGCAAGCTCCCAGAGGCAAGACAGCGATTCTAACAGGGCGGGCATAAGCCCAAGCTAAGAGAACTCCGCTCTTGGCGCCGCAGGCAACGCCCCAAAAAGCACAGGGCGCGAATCGCTTCGCGCCCTGCCTTTAGCCTTGGAGAGCTGTGCTACGCGATTACTTCGCGCCGCCAGCCTGCTCGCCAGCCGGGGTCGGACCGGTCTTGACCAGGGTGACGTCGAAGATGATCGTCGCGTTCGGCGGGAAGCCGTTCTGCGGCTGCGCACCGTAGGCGATGTTCGACGGGATGAAGAACTTGTAGTGGCCGCCGACCTGCATCAGCTGCATGCCTTCGCGGAAGCCCGGGATCACGCCGGCGAGCGGGATGGAAGCCGCGCCGCCGCCCTCGTGCTTGGACGAATCGTCAAAGGTTTCGCCGTTGACGAAGGTGCCGACGTAGTTCACCTGCACCGTGTCGTTCGGACCCGGGCGGGCGCCGGTACCCTGGCTGATCACCTGGTACTGCAGGCCCGAAGCGGTGGTCTTCACGCCCGGTGCGGTCTTGTTCTTGGCGAGGAAGGCGTCGCCTTCGGCCTTGTTCTTGGCGGCGACCTGGGTGTACTCGGCCTTGGCCTTGGCCTGCAGATTGGCGACGAACGCGTCACGGACCTGCTTGGCTTCGGCTTCGCTCATGGTCGGCTTCTGGCCCGACAGCGCGGACTGCAGCGCGCGAGCTACGGTGGCCGGGTCCACTTCCTCGCGGACCAGCGGCGGCAGCGAGCTGGCCAGATCCCAGCCGACCACGTAGCTGGCCTTGGTCTTGTCGACCGCAGCCGGAGCGGCCGTAGCGGGGGCGGCGGACTTCGCAGCCTGTGCGTGCACGCCAGCGGTCATGCCCAGAGCAACAGCGAGCGCGGCCGCCGTCAGCGTGGGACGCAGAAAATGCTTCATGTGGAACTCCCTCGTATTTGGATGTGCCGGCGCTACCGGACTCAAAGCCCCCCCGATGGAGGCAGGCCCCGCATTGTGCGGTGCTTACAGAGTCTTGGCAACGATGCGGGGCCTGTGACCGTCAGTCGTGATTAAAAGTTCACGATTTGGCCTGGAAGCGCGGCTTTTTACGAATTCTGCACACCTGGTCGGGTACCACACCGAGATGACAATTCAGGCATGCCCGTCATCAGAACGTCCTGGTTTCTCAAGCGTATCGCGCAATGCCGCCTGCAGACGGGCGTGAACCTGCACCAGACCGCGCCACAGCAGCCACGCCAGCAGGAGCAGTACGAGCACCAGCACCACGGCGACTTCGCGCGGCGGCAGGATGGTCGAGGCCAGCGCCGCCACCAGCAGCCCCAGCACCCACATCGCCGCCAGCGGGATGAAACGCGCCAGCACGCCGCGGATGCGCATGTTGTAGGCGCCGCCGATGCGCTCGGGGATGCTCAGTTCCGCCAGCAGCATGCCCAGCGCCGACGCCTTGCGGTACGCCGCCACGATCATCGGCAATGAGATCAGGGCGGCGATGGACCACGCCAGGCTGCGTTTCACCTGCGGGCTGTCCGCCAGGAAATCCCAGTGGAAGAAGCCGCGGCGATACAGGTAGGACATGATCAGGAACGCGGCGACCACCAGCATCATGTTGATGATCACGTGCCAGACGAGACGGCGGATCATCTTCGCCACCATGGCGCCCTGCCCGCTCAGACTCAGGTTGCCCATCCAGTCAGTGTAGGCGCGCAGGACACCAGTCAGGCCAGCGGGCAGGCGCCGCGCGAGCACGTTCGCCAGCGGATCGGAAGCACGGATGAGGTATGGCGTCAGGAACGTCGTGATGGCCGACACCGCCACCGCCACGGGATAGAGAAAGCTGCTGGTGACCTTCAGCGTGAGGCCCAGCGAGGCGATGACGAACGAAAACTCACCGATCTGTGCCAGCCCCATGCCCACGCGCAATGACGTGCGTCCGTCGTTACCGGCAATGAAGGTGCCGAAGCTGCACGTGATCACCTTGCCCAGCACCACCACGATGGTGACCACCAGGATCGGCAGCCAATACAGCTTGAGCATGGCCGGGTCGATCAGCATGCCGATGGCGACAAAGAAGATGGCGCTGAACATGTCGCGCACCGGGCCGATGATGCGCTCGATCCGCATCACGCTCTGCGACTCCCCCACGATGGCGCCGATCATGAAGGCGCCCAGCGCCACGCTGTAGCCCATCTCGGTCACCAGCAGGCAAAAACCGAAGCACAGGCCCAGCACGGCGACCAGCAGCACATCGTCCCGGCTCACGCGCGCGATGTAGTCGACCACGCGTGGCACCAGCAGCAGGCCGACCACCAGCGACACCGCCATGAAGAGCGTCAGCCGCCCCACCGCCGCGGCCGCCTCGCCAGCCTCCAGGCCACCGGTGCTGGCGATACCCGTCAGCAGCGCCATCAGCACGATGGCGATCACGTCCTCGATGATGAGGATGCCGAACATCAGCTGCGCGAAGCGCTCGCGCTTGAGGTTCAAGCCGTCCAGCGCCTTCATGATGATGGTCGTCGACGACATGGAAAGCATGGCGCCGAGGAACAGCGCATCCATCGGCGTCCAGCCGAAGAAGCGCCCTATCTCGTAGCCGAGCCACACCATCAAGACGATTTCGCAGACCGCCGCGACCAGCGCCGCGCCGCCGACCTCGCGCAGCTTTTTCAGGCTGAATTCCAGCCCCAGCGCGAACAGCAGCAGGATCATGCCCAGCTCGGACAGCGTGCGGATGGTCTGCTCGTCGTGGATGAAAACCACAGGAAACGTGTAAGGCCCGACCAGCACGCCGGCGATGATGTATCCGAGTACGACCGGCTGACGCAGCCGCTGGAAGATCACCGTCGTCAGGCCCGCGATCAACATGACGGTCGCGAGATCCTGGATGAAGTGCAGATCGTGCATCAGCGAAATCCGTAGGAGCGTCTCGCAAGACTAACAATCAGGCGTGCGATGCACAGCCCTGCGCGACGCCGCTGATCATTTACTCGCCACATGCGCGCATCCGCGCGCCAAGGCCGCCGCGCCCGACCTCACGTAACTATCTGTTGTGATTCATTCGTGAAAAAAAGTTGAAAGAAATTCACAACGAGCGCTTGACGAAATCGCAAACCCTATCTATTCTTTCGGGCTTCCAGAGGCACTTCGGGGCCATAGCTCAGCTGGGAGAGCGCCTGCATGGCATGCAGGAGGTCGGCGGTTCGATCCCGCCTGGCTCCACCAAATTTAGATACGTCCCCATCGTCTAGAGGCCTAGGACATCACCCTTTCACGGTGGCGACCGGGGTTCGAATCCCCGTGGGGACGCCACTCTAACGCCAAACCGGGTTCCGGCGAAGCGGCCTTGAGTGGACATGGATGTAGTCTGGTTTGGTAGAAGTACTGGAAGTTGTAAACGTGTGGAGCGGTAGTTCAGTCGGTTAGAATGCTGGCCTGTCACGCCGGAGGTCGCGGGTTCGAGTCCCGTCCGCTCCGCCACTTACGAAGGACCCGCCTATGGCGGGTTTTTTGTTGCCTGAAGAAAAGCAACCAGCCAACCCACCCGGGCAACATCCTGGTCTAGAGCGGCTCGCCCATCGGCCCTCGCAGCGCCTCGTCCGGCGACTGGTGATCTTCCAGCCGCTCCAGCGTTCCCTTGGAATGCCCCTGCTCCGCCAGGTATTCCAGCCAGCGCGAAAGAAACCCGTTCATGCGCAACCGGTGCTGCAGCACGGTGTGGGCCGGCGGAAACGGGCCCAGCACCTGCCACAGATGGCGCCCCGGATGGCAATGCAGGGCCTCGGCCACGTGCGCGTCGGTGTACATGCGCAACTGTGCCGATGGCGAGGGCTGCCCCGTATGCGCGTCGACGAAGTTGTAGGTGAGTTCCAGCTCCAGCGTGTACGGGTGCCGCTCCTGCACCTGCAGCCGCACGTCCAATCCGTCGTCGACGCTGGACACGTAGAACCCCGGCCCCAGCTCCTGCGGAACGAACAGCCGGGTCAAGCGATGGTAGTTCTCCGCATAAAGCCCCATCAGGAAGCCGAAGCGTCCCGGCAACAAGGCTTGGCGGCTGTCCAGTACGGCACTCATGGGCGGCACTCGCTCCTTCAGAACATGGTCCGCTCGATTCCGAAGCGGTCGAAGATCTTGCTCGCAATCTCCTCGATGGAGACGTGCGTGGTGTTGAGGCTGGGAATGCTTTCGCGGCGCATCAGCTTCTCGGCCTGCGCCAGCTCCCAGCGGCATTGCTCCAGCGTGGCATAACGGCTGCCCGCGCGCCGCTGTTCGCGGATCTGCGCCAGCCGTTGCGGGTCGATGGTGAGACCGAACAGCCGATCCTTGTAGGGGCGCAGTCGCGCCGGCAGTTCGAGTTTGTCCAGGTCGTCGTCGGTCAGGGGGTAATTGGCGGCGCTCACCCCGTAATGCAAGGCCATGTAGAGACAGGTCGGCGTCTTGCCGGAGCGGGACACACCCACCAGGATCAGGTCCGCCTGCGCATAGTCCACGTCGATGCCGTCGTCGTGGGACAAGGCATAGTTGGTGGCGTTGATGCGCGCCTCGTACTTGTCGAAATCCACCAGGCCGTGCGAGCGGTTCACCGCGCCGGAGCGCTTGGCGCCGAGTTCCTCTTCCAGCGGCCCGATAAAGGGCGCGAACACGTCCAGCATCAGCGCCCCGCTCTCCGCCACGATCTCGCACAGGGCGCGCGAGGCCATGGTGTTGACCACGATGGGGCGCTCGCCAGTCTGCGCGTAGCGGGTCTTGATGCGCAGGGCCGCGGCCTCGGCTTTCTGGGCGTCATCGATGAAAGGCAGGCGGTGCTTGTCGAACTGCACGCCCTCAAACTGCGCCAGAATGCTGTTCCCGATTGTCTCGGCGGTAATACCAGTGGAATCGGAGATATAGAAAACGGTTCGCTGCATGGGTACTCCAAAGTCCCTGTGGGTTCTTGCCTGACACCTTAGCTCAAGGTGAAAAGCCTGTCTTTGCTTGACTCACGGCTGACTGGTATGCAGTTGGCGCGGGTTTTCGCCCGAATGGTCTTCTTGTGCTACGCACCATCGGCAGCGGACAATACCAGTTCTTTGTAGCCCGTTTTCTTGAAGAAACCGGGACACACCTGTTTCCGAAACCTAAGAGCTCTCGAGGAGACTCCCTTGAACGACCTGGTGCTTTGGCTCGACACGCTGCGCATGACCGACCTGGGCAAGGTCGGCGGCAAGAATGCGTCGCTCGGCGAGATGATCGGCAATCTCGCCAAACTCGGCGTGTCGGTGCCCGGTGGCTTCGCGACCACCGCTGACGCGTTCCAGCAGTACCTCGACAAGAGCGGTGTGGCCAAGCGCATCCAGCAGCGCCTCGCCTCGCTGGATGTGGACGACGTAAGCGCCCTCACCACCGCCGGCAAGGAAATCCGCGAGTGGGTCACCGAGACCCCGCTACCGGCCGACCTGGACCAAGCCATCCGCGACGCCTACGCCAAGCTCTGCAAGGACGCCGGCGCCGAGAACATCGCCGTGGCCGTGCGCTCCTCCGCCACCGCGGAAGACCTGCCGGATGCCTCCTTCGCGGGCCAGCAGGAAACCTTCCTCAACGTGGTCGGCATCGAGGACGTGCTGCACAAGGTGAAGGAAGTCTTCGCCTCGCTGTACAACGACCGCGCCATCGCCTACCGCGTGCACCAGGGCTTCAAGCACGAGGACGTGTTCCTCTCCGCCGGCGTGCAGCTGATGGTGCGCTCCGACGTGGGCGCATCCGGCGTGCTGTTCACGCTGGACACCGAGTCGGGCTTCCGCGACGTGGTGTTCGTCACCGGCTCCTACGGCCTGGGCGAAATGGTCGTGCAGGGCGCGGTGAATCCCGACGAGTTCTACGTGTTCAAGCCCACGCTGAAGGCCGGCAAGCCGGCCGTGCTGCGCCGCAGCCTCGGCGCCAAGCAGCAGCGCATGGTGTATTCCAGCGCGCCCGGCGAGCGCGTGAAGATCGAGGAGACGCCCGCCGAACTGCGCAACCGCTTCTGCATCACCGACGAAGACGTGCAGGAACTGGCCAAGCAGGCGCTGATCATCGAGCAGCATTACGGCCGCCCGATGGACATCGAATGGGCGAAGGACGGCAACACCGGCAAGCTCTACATCGTGCAGGCCCGTCCGGAGACGGTGAAGTCGCGCGCGCACGCCACGCAGCTGGAGCGCTTCCATCTCAACGAAAAGGGCAAGGTGCTGGCCGAGGGTCGCGCCATCGGCCAGAAGATCGGCGCCGGCAAGGCCCGCGTGATCCGTTCGCTGGCCGACATGAACAAGGTGCAGGCCGGCGACGTGCTGATCGCCGACATGACCGACCCCGACTGGGAGCCGGTGATGAAGCGCGCCGCCGCCATTGTCACCAACCGCGGCGGCCGCACCTGCCACGCCGCCATCATCGCCCGTGAGCTGGGCGTGCCGGCCGTGGTCGGCACGGGCAACGCGCTGGACACCATTCCGGACGGCGCGGAAGTCACCGTGTCCTGCGCCGAGGGCGACACCGGCATGATCTACGAAGGCCAGCTCAAGTTCGACCGCGTGACCGCCGACCTCGGCGACATGCCGGAAGCGCCGCTCAAGATCATGATGAACGTGGCCAACCCCGAGCGCGCCTTCGACTTCGGCATGCTGCCGAACGCCGGCATCGGCCTGGCCCGCCTGGAAATGATCATCGCCAGCCACATCGGCGTGCACCCGAAGGCACTGCTGGAATACGGCAAGCAGGATGCCGAGACCAAGCGCAAGATCGACGAGCGCATGGCCGGCTATGCCGACCCGGTGTCGTTCTACGTCGACCGCCTGGCGGAAGGCATCGCCACCATCGCCGCCTCGGTCTACCCCAAGCCGGTGATCGTGCGCCTGTCCGACTTCAAGTCCAACGAGTACGCCGGCCTCATCGGCGGCTCGCGCTACGAGCCGCATGAAGAAAACCCGATGATCGGCTACCGCGGCGCCAGCCGCTACGTCGATCCGGGCTTCGCCGAGTCGTTCGGCCTGGAGTGCAAGGCCGTCAAGCGCGTGCGCGAAGTGATGGGCCTGGACAACGTGTGGGTGATGATCCCGTTCGTGCGCACGCTCGGCGAAGGCCGCAAGGTCATCGACGTGCTGGGCAAGAACGGCCTCAAGCAGGGCGAGCACGGCCTGAAGGTCATCATGATGTGCGAAGTGCCGAGCAATGCCCTGCTCGCCGACGAGTTCCTGGAGATCTTCGACGGTTTCTCCATCGGCTCCAACGACCTGACCCAGCTCACCCTGGGCCTGGACCGCGACTCCAGCATCGTGGCCAACCTGTTCGACGAACGCGACCCGGCGGTGAAGAAGCTGCTCGCGCTCGCCATCAAGACGGCCCGCGAGAAGGGCAAGTACGTCGGCATCTGCGGCCAGGGCCCGTCCGATCATCCGGACCTGGCGGAATGGCTGATGGATCAGGGTATCGAGTCCGTGTCGCTCAACCCGGATACGGTGGTGGATACCTGGCTGCGCCTGGCCAAGCGCAAGGCGGCCTGAGTCGCTCCAGCAGCAGCGTGTGATCCCAAAAGGGCGGTGGCGACACCGCCCTTTTTCTTGCCCGGCGATCGCGATAGCGACATAGCCCTTTTGTCGCCCAGGCGATCAAGGCACGCAGGGACGCCCGCTGGTATCGAACGTGCTGTCGTCGGAAACAATCCGTCCCTGCTCCACGGTGAGAAACGTGGATATGGGCAAACGCAGCGGCTTTCCTGTTGCCTGGCTTCTTGCCACAAAACGCACGGCCACCTGATTTCCCTGAACGACCACCTGCTCGATGTCGTCGCGTATATCGGGAAAGGCAGCGAACAATTCGCGATAGGTCCGCATCACCTCCGCCCGCCCTGCTCTTGGGCTACAGAAGTCCGACGACGACAACCGCGCATCGCTGGCGTAGAGGCCTGCCATGGCCCCGGCGTCGTGACGGTTGAAGGCATCGAACATCGCCCGCACGACGGACTCGGGCGAGGTCGGCACATCGGCCATCGCGCCCATGGCGAGGCCCAACAGCATGGCAGTTGACGGATTCATGAAGCCTCCGCGGCACATTGGGGAGTACCCGCAGTCTCCCTGTGCCTCACCGCCGGCGCGTTTCACGACTTGCTCTTTTCGCCTCAGCGAAACTTTGCGATACGCGCAGGGTCCACTTTCATCATCGACCTACGGGAGCACGCCATGCGACGACTCACCAGGCTGTTGGCGAACAACAGGGGCTTCCTCACCTTCATGCTCTGCATGTTCATGTTCCGCAGCGCGGTGGCTGACTGGAATGTCGTCCCAACCGGCTCCATGCAGCCGACCATCGAGATCGGCGACCGCATCCTGGTCGACAAGGCGGCCTACGACGTCCGCCTGCCCTTCACCCACGTCTCGCTACTGCACCGCGCCGACCCGCAGCACGGCGACATCGTGGTGCTGGATTCGAAGGCCGCTGGCGAGCGCCTGGTCAAACGCGTCATCGGCGTGCCGGGCGATCAGATCGCCCTGGTGCAGAACCACCTGTACGTGAACGGCAAGGCCGCCGGCTATCGCCCCATCCAGGTCAGCGGCATTCGTGCCGACCGAGAAGACCCGGCCCTCTACGCCATCGAAGACACCGGCGCCGTGCAGCATGCGGTCCGCTGGTCCCTCGCCACCCGCGACCACACCAACGACTTCGGCCCCGTGACCGTGCCCGCCGGCCACTACCTGCTGCTTGGCGACGACCGCGACCACAGTGCCGATTCACGCTATTTCGGCTTCTTCCCCCGCAACGAGATCACCGGCCGCGCCACGCGGGTCGCCCTATCCCTCGACCCCGGCAACCACTACCTGCCCCGCGCGGACCGCTGGGGCGCCGCCTTGCATTAGCTCCACCGGCATCCGCGACAAAAATCACCCGCCCCCATTGCCAGCACCCCTCGCACCACATAGAATTACCGGCTCGCGTGGACCACACGCACCATCTTGGAGAGGTGGCAGAGTGGTCGAATGTACCTGACTCGAAATCAGGCGTACGTGTAAGCGTACCGTGGGTTCGAATCCCACCCTCTCCGCCAGAAAAGCAAAACGCCCCCACGTGGGGCGTTTTGCTTTTCTGGCGGAGAGGGTGGGTGAGAGCCCACGCGGGTTCGACAAATTTGCAGGAGCAAATTTGGACAGCCGAAGGCTGGCCCCGCAGCGCGCAAGCGCGGAGGGGTCGGGTCCAAGGATGGACCCGACAATCCCACCCGTCACGGCGCCAGCACCCCGCCTTTCCCGTGTTTTATTTCAAACCAAACCCTATTCTTCTTTACGCATTCATCCCCTATCCGTCATGCTCGCATCGCGTCGCCACACCAGGCATCCCATGATCGAGTTTGGACACGGAACCCACGTCGGTTTGCGCCGTACGCGCAATGAAGACACCTACTACGCCGATGCCTCGCTCGGCCTGTTCCTCGTTGCCGATGGCATGGGCGGGCACCAGCACGGCGAAGTGGCTGCCGCGCTCGTTCGCGATGCCGTGGCCGACCTCGTCACCCGCGGACACAGCCTCGTCGAGGCTGTGCGCGCGGCGGACGAGCGGCTGATCCAGCACAGCCGCGGCTTTCGCGATGCGCGCCCGATGGGCACGACCATCGCAGCGCTGCGCCTGCACGCGGACAGTTACGAAGTGGTATGGGTTGGCGACAGCCGCGTGTATCTCTGGCAAAAAACACTGCGCCAGGTGAGCCACGACCATTCGCTCGTGCAGGAACTGGTGGAAGCAGGCACGCTCGACCCGGCGCAGGCTGCACGCCATCCGCACCGCAATGTCATTACCCAGGCCCTGGGCATCACCGCCGCGGAGCAGTTGCACATCGGCATGGCGCGCGGAAAGCTCGAGCACGGTATGCGCTTCCTGCTCTGCAGCGATGGGCTCACCGAAGAAGTCGGCGATGCGTCCATTGCGAGCATCGTGTCGCGGCAGGATCTTTCCGCGCAGGAAAGCGCCGAGCATCTGCTGCTCGCCGCACTTGATGGCGGCGGCAGCGACAACGTCACGGTGATCCTGGCCCGGATCAACTGAGCCGGGCCATCGCTTCAGTGCACGGCGGGCGCCTCTTCGCGGCGCCACACGCAAATACCACCCGCACTCTTGTCCAAGGCGTCGAGTCGTTTTTCGTGCGCCGCCGTTTCGTCGGCATCGGCGCGCAGCACGCGCGGACGACGATCAAGCACCACCGGCGCAAGCGTCACGGCAACGCCCTTCTCCTGCGCGCCCTCAAAACCAAGATCGAGCACGACCTGGCCGGACGTCATCGCGATATAGACGTCCGCCAGCAGCTGCGCGTCAATCAGGCCGCCGTGCAGGTCGCGCGCGGAGTTGTCGACGCCCAGGCGCTTGCACAGCGCGTCCAGGCTGTTGCGCTGGCCGGGATAGCGCTCGCGCGCCATCGCCAGCGTGTCCAGCACGCTGCAGCGATCTTCCAGTCGACCGAACGACTCACCCAAGCGGGCCAGCTCGGCGTTGATGAAGCCCACGTCGAACGTGGCGTTGTGGATGATCAGTTCCGCGCCATCGATAAAGGCGAGGAACTCCTCCACCACGTCCGCAAAGCGCGGCTTGTCCAGCAGAAACTCGTCCTCGATGCCCGTGACCTGGCGCGCGCCTTCGTCGATGGCCCGGTCCGGGTTGAGGTAGGTCTGATAGTGACGCCCGGTGGGACGACGCTCGATCATCTCCACGCATGCGATTTCGATCAGGCGATGGCCCTGACGGACTTCGAGACCCGTGGTCTCGGTATCCAGCACGATCTGCCTCATGCCTTGCTCCTGAATTGCTCGGCCTGCTCGCGCGCCGCCACGTCCACACGCTCGTTTTCCACGTGGCCGTTGTGGCCACGCACCCAATGCCAGCGCACCTGATGCGTTTGCGTGGCGCTGGACAGGCGCTCCCACAGGTCCTGGTTCTTTACCGGCTTCTTGTCCGCCGTTTTCCAGCCATTGGCGCGCCACTTGGGCACCCACTGCTCGATGCCCTGCATGACGTACTTCGAATCGGTGGTCAACGCCACCTTGCAGGGGCGCGTCAGCGCTTCCAGCGCGGCGATGGCGGCCATCAGTTCCATCCGATTATTGGTAGTGGCCGGCTCACCGCCTGAGAGCATGCGCTCGCCGCCCTTCGCACGCAGCAAAGCTGCCCAACCACCCGGCCCAGGATTGCCCAGGCAGGCGCCATCGGTAAAAGCTTCCACTTCAGTCATCGTCACCATCAACAATTCAAAAAATCAGGATGCCGCATTGCGTCGGGCACCCGGCGCCAGGCTCACGTTGACCGTGGCTGGCAGGGCCTTGGGCTTGAGACGGATGGGCGTGGCCATCCGGCGCCGCTTGCGCGCGATCAGCAGATAACCGCCGCCGAAGGCATGCGTGGCATCGATGCCGGCATGGCTGCTGGGCCACAGTCGACCGACGCGTTCGATGCGCTCGATATCCAGCTCGCGCCTGCGTACCCAGCGCTCCAGCAGGAGCGGCGAATGCATGGTCGGCGAATGGCCGCGCGTGCGCCACATCATCCATGGCAGCCACGCGCTGAGCGGATGCAGGCCGGTCAGCGCCAGGACGCCGCCCGGCGCCAGTACGCGCGAGGCTTCTTCCAACATGTCCTGCGGCGTGGCCGATACTTCCAGGGCGTGGCGCAGGAGCACCAGGTCAAACGCGTCGTCGATAAAAGGAAGCGGCTCGTCCACCCGGGCCTTCACGTCGCCGTCGTACTGCCTGGCGGCCACGCTGAGACGCGTCCAATTGCCCAGCAAGGGCAGTACCGGAGGCGTATCGTTGGCCGCCGCACTGATCAGGAGAGCATGAGGCCCGCTGCAGCGCTGCAGCCCCGGGGCAAGGGCCACGGTCTCCTCGGCCAGCAGGTTGCGCAACGGGGCGCTGCTGTAGATGTCTTGGTCACGCTGAGACATGGAGGGCCGACCGGTCGTCATGATGCCGACAGTGTAACGGGAGGTCGCCTACAACGTATCCTGGTCCGCAGCTCGGTGTTGGCCGACACCTCAAGTCTGAATATCCCTACAGCCGATTAACGTCTCAATAACGAGTGAGGTCCGCCAGCGGCTTATAGTCAGCCACTTCGCGCAAGCCAGGGAGAGGGCCTGCGTCAGTCGATACGAAACCCTGGAGGACGACTCCTTGCACGTCGTACCGTTACCGGCGCTTGCCGACAACTACATCTGGTTGCTGCACGACGAGGAAGGCCATGCCATCGTCGTCGATCCCGGCGAGGCGCAGCCCGTCGAGGAAGCGCTTGCACAGCGCCAGCTTCAGCTGCGCGCGATCCTGCTGACGCACCATCACCACGACCATATCGGCGGCGTGGACGCACTGCTGTCCCGCCACGGCGTGCCGGTCTATGCACCGCACGACGAACGGATCAGCAAGGCCACCTATCGCGTGGGCGACGGTGACGTGGTGAAGCTGGCGACACCGGCCGCCACCTTCGACGTCATGGCCGTGCCCGGGCACACGACCACGCACATCGCTTATGCCGGCGAAGGCGTCCTGCTCTGCGGCGACACGCTTTTCAGCATGGGCTGCGGGCGACTGTTCGAAGGCACGCCTGCGCAGATGCTGGCATCGCTCGACCGCCTGGCATCGTTGCCGAGCCATACGCTGGTGTGCTGCGCGCACGAATACACCGCTGCCAACGGCCGCTTCGCGCAGACCATCGAACCTGCCAACGCATCGCTCGCCGCGCGCCTGCAGGAAGTGGCCGCGCTACGCGCTAACAACAAGCCCAGCCTGCCCGTGGCGCTTTTCGTGGAGCAGGCCACCAATCCGTTTCTGCGTACCGACAGCGACGAGGTCATTGCGTGGAGTCGGCAGCAAGGAGCAGACGGCGATCGCGTGTCGCGCTTCGCCGCCCTGCGGGCCAGCAAGGACGTGTTCACCGGATGAAAACCACTCGCCGCTTACGCCCGCTCCCCCTCGCCACGTCGATATTCCTGGCGGCATGCGCATCGGGTCCTGCCCAGAAGCCGGCACCGGCGCCTGCGCCCTCCCCGGCCCCGCAGCCGGTCGCATCCAATCAGCCGGTGCGCCCGCAGCCCGCGCCGGCGACGAGCTATACCGCCGACGACAGCAACGTCTGGCAGAACCTGCGCAGCAGCTTCGCCATGGCCGACTGCGATGCCGATCCGGGCATCACGATGTGGGCTCGCCGCTACACCAGCAATCCCGAGCGTTTCGAGGACCAGCTCGCCGCGGCGGCACCGCGGCTCGCCTACGTGCAGCAGGTGGCGGCGCGCCACAACGTGGCCGGCGAATTTGCATTGATCCCTTGGGTGGAAAGCCAGTACCGCCCCATCGCCGGTAGCAAGGGCATGCCGGCTGGCATGTGGCAGATCATGCCGCAGACCGCCAATGCCATGGGTATTCGCGTCGACAAGAATTTCGATGGCCGCATGGACGTGCCGGCCGCGACCGACGCCATCATGGCGCTACTCAGCCGTTACCACGACGACCTTGGTGACTGGCGACTCGTGGATTACGCGTTCAATGCCGGCGAGTTCGGCATCAAGCGCGTGGTGAGCCAGCACGGTTCACCGCCGGCCGAACCGGTGATTCCGAAAATGCCCGTCAAGCCGGTGACGCGCGAGCATCTGGTCAAGCTGCTGGCCATCGCCTGCGTCATTCGCGACCCGGGTCGATTCAACGTCAGCCTGCCCACCCTGTCCTCGGAGCAACGCCTGGTCACGGTGAGCGTCGACAACTCCATGCCCATCGCGCGCGCCGCCAGCCATGCCGGCATGTCGACGGATGAACTGAAGGACATCAATGCCGCATTCCGCAATGGCATGGTGGACACCAACGCATCGCCGTATCTGCTGCTGCCCAGCAACAAGGTCCAGCAGTTCCGAAATTCGCTGCTTGCCGAAAACAACAACGGCACGCAGAACGTACCCGGCACGGCAACGCTACCGCCCCTGGGCGCGGCACTGAGCGCAGCCGATGGCGACGACGCCAGCTCCGCACCGACGAAGTCGAATGGCGGCGGCAAGCGCACCCATACCGTGAAGTCTGGCGAGAGCCTGTGGTCCATTGCCCGCCGATATTCGGTGGACATCAAGCAACTCGAGCTCTGGAATCACTTGCAGGGTGCCGTCGTCAAACCGGGGCAGATCCTCAAGGTGAGCGCGCCAGGCTGACCCGGTTCCGGCGCATCGGGCCGGCACGCACGACCCAACGAAGAAGGGCGGCCCAAGGCCGCCCTTCTTTTTCATCATTGCCGATGGCGTTGCCGATCACATGCGATCGGCAGCGATCTTGATCTCGGTCTTGGCCTTCAGCGCATCGATGAAGCCCTGCGTGGCGAGAATGCCGTAAGCCTGGGCCATCTGGTCACGCAGCGTGCTGCGCTGCTCGGCCGTGATCTTGCTGAGGTCGCCGTCCTGGACCTTGTCCACGGCCACCAGCGCATAGTTGCCGTCATGGGTGGCGACGCGGGCAAACTCGGCCTTGCCGCCAGCGGGATGCGGCAGCAGGAAGGCCTGCTGGAGCACTTCGGGCGCCACGCCCTGCTGCATGCGCACGGCGTCCGCCGTGGTCTGCACGGTCGCACCGGCGGAGCTCGCCACGGCCTGCATGTCCTCGCCCTTCTGCAGGCGCGCCAGCAAGGCATCGGCGTGCTTCTGCTCCTCGGCAGCCGTGCGCTCATCGAGAATCTTCTGGCGCACCTGATCCTTCACTTCGGCCAGCGGACGCGCGGCGGCCGGCACGTGCTTGTCCACGCGCACCACCACGGCATGATCCTGCCCGAGGTCAATCAGGCCCGAGTTGTTGCCCTGCGTGAGCACGTCGTCGGAGAACGCCGCCTGGATCAGCTTCGGATTCGCGAGAATGCCCTCCCCACCCTTGCGGGAGAACAGCTCGGTCGTCTTGACCGGCAGCTTCAGCTCCTGCGCGGCAGGATCCAGCGTCGAGGGATTCTGATAGGTCTGGTCGGTGAGCTTGCCGGCCAGTTCGTTGTACTGGCGGTCGCGCTCGGTCGAGGTGTAATCCTTCGCGATCTGGTCGCGCACTTCCGCGAAGGGCTTCGCATCGCCGCTGCGCACGTCGCGCAGCCACAGCACGTGATAACCCTCGTCGGACAGCACCGGCTTGGAAATCTGGCCCTTCTGCAGGGCAAACAATGCGGAGTCGAATGCGGCGTTCGTCACGCCCTTTTCCAGCCAACCCAGGTCACCGCCAGAGCGCTTGGAGCCCAGGTCGTCCGAATCCTCGGTGGCGAGCTTGGCGAAATTCTCGGGCGTGGCCTCGCTGGCAATCTTCTCGGCCTTGGCGAGCGCAGCCTTCTGCTGGTCCGGCGTCGCGTTCTTCGGCACATTCACCAGGATGTGCGACACCAGGCGCTGCTCCGGCTGCACGAAGCGCTGCTTTTCCTGCTCGTAGCGCTTCTTCAGGTCGTCCTCGCTCGGCTGCGCGTCGATCTTCAGATCGGCGCCATTGACCTCGATGTACTTCAGCGACACCTGCTCCGGATTCATGAAATCGGCCTGATGCTCCTTGTAGTAGGCATCGAGCTGGGCATCGGTGACGGTGGTGTCCGTGAGCGTGGGGCGCGGCACCGCAAACCAGCGCAGGTCGCGGCGCTGGTACAGCAGGCCAAGGTAGCGGTCCATGTCCGCGTCGGTGATGACGGTGCTGGCGATGATCGCGCGCGGCAGCAGGAATGGCTCAAGCGAGGCGCGCTGGCTGTTCTCGAACATCGCAGGCGTCATGTTCTGCGTCGCCAGCACGGCGCGGTACGTGGCCGGATCGAACTGGCCGTTGACCTGGAAGGCCTGCTGGCTGGAGATGCGATCGCGCAGGTCGGCACTGGAAACCTTCATGCCCAAGTCGTCGTTCGCCTGGCGTAGCAGCTGCTCGTTGATCAGCTGATCCAGGATCTGGCGCTTGGTTTCCGGCTTCTCGAATTCCGTGGCATCGAACTGGTCGCCCATGCGAGCCATGGCGTCGCGGCGGGCCTCGTTCATGCGGTCCTGGAAGTCGCGCTGGCTGATCTCGTGCTTGCCAACCATCGCCACGTAGGTATCGGTATGCGAGGCGAAGTACGACTCGATGCCGAAGAACGAGATAGCGAAAACGCAAATGCCCAGAATGACAATGGAAGGCCATCCGTGAAGCTTGTTACGCAATGCCTGCAGCATGGAAATGTTCCCGGGCTCTCGTTGTTCGGTGCACCAAAGTGCGGGGTACTCAAATGGCAAGGGCGCCACACGGGCGCCCTTGCGAACTGTGGCGGAGCGGACGGGACTCGAACCCGCGACCTCCGGCGTGACAGGCCAGCATTCTAACCGACTGAACTACCGCTCCGCATATTTCTGGTGGGTGCTGTAGGGATCGAACCTACGACCCTCGCCTTGTAAGGGCGACGCTCTACCGCTGAGCTAAGCACCCGAAACTAAGCAAGTAGCCGCTTAGTTTAGGGCATCCTTGAGGGTCTTGCCAGCCTTGAACGCCGGAACCTTCGAGGCCTTGATCTTGATCGTCTCGTTGGTGCGCGGGTTACGGCCGGTACGAGCCGCACGCTTGCGCACGGTGAAGGTGCCAAAGCCGACCACCGACACGTCGTCACCCTTCTTCAGCGCCTTCTGCACGGTCTCGAAGAACGCTTCGAGAGCACGGCCGGCGTCAGCCTTGGTGAGTTCGGCCTTCTCGGCAATGGCATTGATCAGATCGGTTTTATTCATTGAGACACTCCCTTAAACGGTTATGCAGCCCGCGTGGTCATTCTGGGACCAGGCGACGTCGCCTCGAGACTAGGCACCGGGACATCACCAAGCAACCCCGCATCACTGCGCATCTCGCTTGGCGTCAGGCTGCGGTGCCGCCTTTATACCAGTGCCCCCCAGGGTCCGCAATGACAAGCAATACCAAGGCTTCGCGCGGTTCAGCATGATTTGGAGCGCTTGCAAAGTACGTGCTGAAACGCTATGCGACGACGACCTTCACGGCTGTGATCCGGATACGAAAACGGGCGGTTGCCCGCCCGTTTTCATGGACTGCATCACAGGTCAGTGAGGCCGCGTGTACGGCTCCTGGTCCTGCGACTCTTCCCGCGGCGCGTCGACCTTCGGCTTGTCGCCGTCGCCGGCCTGACGCGGCTGCAGCGCGCGCTCCAGCGCGATGTCCAGCACCTCGTCGATCCAGCGCACCGGATGGATGTCCAGCGAAGCGGTGATGTTCTCCGGAATGTCCGCCAGATCCTTCTTGTTTTCATCCGGAATGATCACCGTGGTGATGCCACCGCGATGCGCCGCCAGCAGTTTCTCCTTCAGGCCACCGATGGGCAGCACGCGACCGCGCAGAGTGATCTCGCCGGTCATCGCGACCTCGGAGCGCACCGGCACCTTGGTCAGCGCCGACACCAGCGCCGTGCACATGGCGATACCCGCACTCGGGCCATCCTTGGGCGTGGCACCTTCCGGCACATGGATATGGATGTCGTATTTCTCGTGGAAATCCGCCTCGATACCCAGCCGTTCGGCCCGCGCACGCACCACCGACAAGGCCGCCTGGATCGACTCCTTCATGACGTCGCCGAGCTGGCCGGTGTGCACCAGACGCCCCTTGCCAGGGACCACCGAGGCTTCGATGCTGAGCAGATCGCCGCCCACCTGGGTCCAGGCCAGGCCCGTGACCAAACCAACCTCGTTCTGCAATTCCTTGCGGCCGAAGTCGAAGCGGCGCACGCCCAGGTAGTGCTCCAGATTCTCCGAATCGACCACCACGCGACCGGGCGCCTTCGACTTGGATTTGGCCGTCTTTACGGCCGCAACCGCCTTCTTGATCTCGCCCTTGGCGAGGTTCTTGGCCACGGCGCCCTTCTTGACCTGACCCAGCGCCAGCTCCTTCACCACCTTGCGGCAGATCTTGGACACTTCGCGCTCGAGGTTGCGTACGCCCGATTCGCGCGTGTAGTAACGCACGATGTCGCGCACGGCGCTCTCGTCGACGCTGAGCTCCTCCGGCTTCAGGCCATTGGCCTTCAGCTGCTTGGGCAGCAGGTACTTCTGGGCGATGTTGAGCTTCTCATCCTCGGTATAGCCCGGGATGCGGATGACTTCCATGCGGTCCAGCAGCGGGCCCGGGATGTTCAGCGAGTTGGCCGTGGCAATCCACATCACCTCGGACAGGTCGAGGTCGACCTCCAGGTAGTGATCGTTGAACGCGTGGTTCTGCTCAGGGTCGAGCACTTCGAGTAACGCCGACGACGGATCGCCGCGGAAGTCCATCGACATCTTGTCGATCTCGTCCAGCACGAACAGCGGGTTCTTCGAGCCGACCTTGTTGAGGTTCTGCACGATGCGGCCCGGCATGGAGCCGATATAGGTGCGGCGATGGCCACGGATCTCGGCCTCGTCGCGCACGCCGCCCAGGCTCATGCGAACGAATTTGCGGTTGGTCGCCTTGGCGATCGATTGACCCAGCGAGGTCTTGCCCACGCCCGGCGGACCCACCAGGCACAGGATGGGGCCGCGCATGGTGTTCACGCGCTGCTGCACCGCCAGGTACTCGAGGATGCGCTCCTTGACCTTCTCCAGGCCAAAGTGGTCGGCGTCCAGCACTTCCTGGGCAAGCTGGAGATCCTTGCGGACCTTGCTCTTCTTTTTCCAGGGAACGCCCACCAGCCAGTCCAGGTAGTTGCGCACCACCGTGGCTTCGGCCGACATGGGCGACATCTGGCGCAGCTTGCCGAATTCCTGCCGCGCCTTGGCCAGCACCGGCTTGGGCATGCCGGCGGCCTCGATCTTCTTCTGCAGATCCTCGATCTCGTTCGGGGCATCCTCGCCCTCGCCCAGTTCCTTCTGGATGGCCTTCATCTGCTCGTTGAGGTAGTACTCGCGCTGGCTCTTTTCCATCTGCGACTTCACGCGGCCGCGGATGCGCTTTTCCACCTGCTGCAGGTCCATCTCGCCATCGACGAGGCCGATCAGCAGCTCAAGGCGCTGGCCGACGTCGGCCGTCTCCAGCACCTTCTGCTTGTCGGCCATGCGCACGGACAGATGCGCAGCAATGGAGTCGGCCACGCGCGAGGGATCATCAATGCCCGACAGCGTCGCCAGCACTTCCGGCGGCAGCTTGCGGCTCTGCTTGACCAACTGCTCGAACAGGGACACGAGCGTGCGCGACACCACGTCGAGTTCGCGCTCCTTCGTGCTGTAGACCGGCTCGATGATGCGCGAGGTGGCGGTCAGCATGCCGCCCTCTTCGTCGTATTTCTCGATCTGCACGCGCGCCTGGCCTTCGACCAGCACCTTCACGGTGCCGTCGGGCAGCTTCAGCAGCTGGAGCACGCCAGCGACCGTGCCGATTTCATGCAGGTCGCCGATCTTGGGGTCGTCGATATCCGGGCTCTTTTGCGCCACCAGCAGGATCTGGCGCTCGCCCTCCATCGCGCGCTCGAGCGCACGCATGGACTTGTCGCGCCCAACGAACAGCGGAATGACCATGTGGGGATACACCACCACGTCACGCAGTGGCAACACCGGCAGGGCGTCCAGCGTGGCTCCAGCGGTCTGGGGATTGGGGGCGGTCTTTGCCATCGAAGAGAATCTCTTGTGATGAATTCGTCTTTGCGCCCGACACTGCGCCGGGTGCGTCTGTACGTCAAGTGGTGGTTCCTGGGTGCGCACTCAAGTGCATGAACCGCCACGCAAACAAAATGGCCCCGGCATTTCTGCCGGGGCCATTCAAGTCACTTGGGGCGCATGAACCGCTCAGGCGGCGTCGCCACCCTCGCCTGCCGCACGCGGCTGCTTGAGGTTGCCGCGATAGATGAGGTACGGCTCGGCCTGGCCCTCGATCACGGCGTCGTCCACCACGACCTTGCTGACGTGTTCCAGCGACGGCAACTCGTACATGGTGTCCAGCAGCACCTGCTCCAGGATGGTGCGCAGGCCACGGGCGCCGGTCTTGCGCTTGAGCGCCTTGCGGGCGATCGCCTGCAGCGCCTCCGGGCGGAACTCCAGCTCCACGCCTTCCATCTCGAACAGCTTCTTGAACTGCTTGGTGACGGCGTTCTTGGGCTCGGTGAGGATCTTCACCAGCGCCGGCTCGTCGAGCTCATCGAGCGTGGCCACCACCGGCAGACGGCCGACGAACTCGGGGATCAGGCCGTAACGCACCAGATCCGACGGCTCGACGTCGGCGAGCAGCTTGCCCAGGTTTTCCTTGCGCTCCTTGCTGCGGACCTCGGCGGAGAAGCCGATGCCGACGGTCTCGGAACGCTGCTGGATCACCTTTTCCAGGCCCGCGAATGCGCCGCCGCAGATGAACAGGATGTTCTTGGTGTCCACCTGCAGGAATTCCTGCTGCGGATGCTTGCGACCGCCCTGCGGCGGCACCGAGGCGAGCGTGCCCTCGATGAGCTTGAGCAAGGCCTGCTGCACGCCTTCGCCGGACACGTCGCGGGTGATCGACGGGTTCTCGCTCTTGCGCGAGATCTTGTCGATTTCGTCGATGTACACGATACCCGACTGCGCCTTGTCGACGTCGTAGTCGCACTTCTGCAGCAGCTTCTGGATGATGTTTTCCACGTCCTCGCCCACATAGCCGGCTTCGGTCAGCGTAGTGGCGTCGGCGATGGTGAACGGCACGTTGAGCAGGCGCGCCAGCGTTTCGGCCAGCAGCGTCTTGCCCGAGCCGGTCGGGCCGATCAGGAGGATGTTGGACTTGCCGAGCTCGACGTCATCGCTCTTCTGGCGCGATTCCATGCGCTTGTAGTGGTTGTACACGGCCACCGCGAGCGCCTTCTTGGCGCGCGTCTGGCCGACCACGTACTGGTCGAGCGTTTCCATGATCTCGCGGGGCTTGGGCAGCTGGCTGCGCCCGGAGGCGGCCTTCTCCTCCAGCTCCTCGCGGATGATGTCGTTGCACAGCTCTACGCATTCGTCGCAGATGAACACGGACGGACCCGCGATCAGCTTGCGCACTTCATGCTGGCTCTTGCCGCAGAAGGAGCAGTAGAGAATCTTGCCGCTGTCGTTGGAACGGCCCTGACGGTCGTCGCTCATGCCTGGATCCTGCTAGTAAATCGATTGCAGTTTGAGAATAGCACAGCGTTCCGCGTCTGCAGCCAGACGCGGAACGACTTGCAAACCCGGGACCAAATGCCTGAAATCAGGCCGATTTCACCGTCTCGACGGCGCGGCGGTCCAGAACCTGGTCAATCAGGCCGTATTCCTTGGCGGCCTCGGCGCTCATGAAGCGGTCGCGCTCCATGTCCCGCTCGATCTTGTCCAGGGGCTGGCCGGTATGCTGAACGTAGATATCGTTCAGGCGGCGGCGCAGGTACAGGATTTCCTGGGCCTGGATCTCGATGTCGGTGGCCTGGCCACGGGCGCCGCCCGAGGGCTGGTGGATCATCACGCGCGAATTGGGCAGCGAGTAACGCTTGCCCTTGGCGCCGGCCATCAGCAGCAGCGAGGCGGCGCTGCAGGCCTGGCCAATGCACATGGTGCTGACGTCGGGCTTGATGAACTGCATGGTGTCGTAGATCGCCAGCCCGGCGGTGACGGCACCGCCCGGGCTGTTGATGTACAGATGGATGTCCTTGTCCGGGTTTTCCGATTCAAGGAACAGCATCTGCGCGACCAGCAGGTTGGCGACCTGATCGTTCACCTCGCCCACGAGGAAGATCACGCGCTCCTTCAGGAGGCGCGAATAGATGTCGTACGAACGTTCGCCGCGGGCGGTCTGCTCGACGACGATCGGTACCAGGTTGAGGTTCTGGATCGGGTCCATGGCCATGCTTTGTCGCTCTCCGGTTGATTGGCCTGAAGGATGCCTCAGGCGCTGACCGGGCGCATCACCTCGTCGAAGCCCAGGTTCTGCACCGTGGTGTTGGCGTGATCGGCCACCCACTCTGCCACCTGGTCTTCCATGACGCGATTCTGCAGCCCGGACATCAATTGGGGGTCGCGGTTGTAAAGTTCAACAACCTTCTCCGGCTCCTCGTAGGTCGAGGCGATGGCGGCCAGCTGCTCGGCGATGCGGCTGCGGTCGATGGCCAGCGACTGCTTGCGGGCGATCTCACCCATCAGCAGACCGGCGATGACGCGCTTGCGAGCGACCGGGGTGGCGGCGTCGATCAGCTGCGGCGGCACCTGCTGGCCACGCGGGATGCTGCCCTGCGCCAGCGCGTGGGCCTCGGACTGCACCATCACGTTCGGCACGTCCAGGTCCGGGTGGGCGTTGGCGAGCTTCTCGGCCACTTCGGACTTCAGGCGGGCCATCAGGGTGGCCTTCAGTTCGCGCTCGAGGTTGGCGCGCACTTCCTTGCGGAACTTCTCCAGGTCACCGTCGGCGATGCCGAACAGCTGGGCGAACTCGGCGTCCACTTCCGGCAGCTTCGGCTCCTGCACCTTGATGATCTTGAAATGGCACTGGGCGGTCTTGCCGGCCAGGCTCTCGTTGCGGAAGTCAGCCGGGAACTCGACGTCGGCGTCGAACTCGTCATCGGCCTTGCGGCCGGTCAGCACGTCGTCCAGCGCCTTGAACAGGTTGCCCGAGCCGAGCACGCTGCCGGCGCGCTCCAGGCCTTCGGCCGGGAAGCGGTAGTCGCCCGCCTGGGCGGAGTATTCGAACATCACGAAGTCGCCCTCGGCCGAGGCGCGCTCGACCGGGTCGAAGCTGCGGCGCTGCAGGCGCAGGGTTTCGATCATCTTCTCGATGTCGGCATCGGTGACTTCGGCCACCGGGCGGCTGATCTCGAGCTTGGCGACGTCGATTTCCGGGAACTCCGGCATCACTTCGAACGTGGCGGTGTAGGCGATTTCACCGTTTTCCGGGCGGCCGGTGGTGTCGATGGCCGGGTTGGCGATCGGACGCAGGTTTTCCTGGTTGACGGCTTCGCGCAGCGTGCTGCCGATCAGGTCGGAGAGCACTTCGCCACGCACCTGGTCACCGAAGCGCTGCTGAATCACCGCGGTCGGCACCTTGCCCGGGCGGAAGCCCTTGAGGCGCACCGTGCGACCCATTTCGGCGATGCGGGCGCTCACCTGCGACTCGAAACGCTCCGCCGGGAACTTCACCGTGAGCTTGCGCTCGAGCTTGCCGACGTTTTCAACCGAAACCTGCATGACGTCTCCTGGTGTACCGGTAAGGGCGCCCGTCAAAGGCGCCTGGCGGCTCCGGGCCGCCTTCAGATAAAGAAAAATCAAAGGGATGGTGCGAAAGGAGGGACTCGAACCCTCACGGGGTTACCCGCTGGAACCTAAATCCAGTGCGTCTACCAATTCCGCCACTTTCGCATCAGAACGCTTGAGAAGAAGTGATCGTAAGCCACGGTTTTACAAGGAAATAAGCAGACCAAAAAGATCCGCATGCCCCGCCCCGCCAGCTTCCGGGCACCCCGCCCCTAAGTCGATGATTCCCTTACACGAAAGCGGGTCATTTTACGGTTCCGGTGGGCGGCAGCACAAGCGGGGAACGATGGCCAGCCAGCGATCCCGGCGTCACCGCACTGCCTCCCTGGAAACGACCTTCCGCCCGCCGTCAAAGCTCCCGCAGCACGCGGAAACCCACGCGCCCGCTGCGCACGCTCGCGTCGGCGCCCTGGCGGTAGGCCGAGCGCACCTGGTCCGGCGAACTGCCCCAGGAGCCGCCGCGGACCACGCGAACGCCACAGCCCGGGTTGACCCAGGCGCTGCCATCGCGCGGGGCGCGCAGGTAGCTGTCGTGCCAGCAGTCCTGCACCCATTCGGAGACATTGCCGTCGATGTCGTACAGCCCGAACCCGTTGGCGGCAAAACTCATGACCGGCGCCGGTCCCCAATAACCATCGCGATAGCCTTGGAAGGCGTTGCTCCAGCGGCGGCCGCTGGGCGAGCGGTCTCCGGACCCTGTGAGATTTTCCACCTTGCCGGTCGGTGCACCGTCACCCCACCAATAGCGGGAAGTGGTCCCCGCGCGCAGGGCGTACTCGAATTCCGCCTCGCTGGGCAGGCGGTAGGTCTTGCCGGTGCGCTGGCTCAACCAGTCGACGTAGGCCTTGGCGTCGCCCCAGGACACGTTCACCACCGGCAGCCGGCTGTCGGCGCTCTTGCCGGCGTAATCGTCCTGCCAGGTGGCGCTGGTGTCGTCGCGCATGGCGCCGGTGCTTTCGTCGTAGACACTGGCGCCGCCCAGCTTCACCGAGTCCGGCTGATAGCCGCTGGCGCGGACGAACTCGCGGAACTGCCCCACGGTGATGGCCGTGCGGGACAGCGCAAAGCCCTTGGCGATGGTGACCTCGTGCTGCGGCGTCTCGGCGTCCTCGCGTCCGGTTTCGTTATCGGGCGCGCCCATCTGGAAGCTGCCGGTGGGCACGACCACCATGGATGGCGTCTGCCCGGGAATATCGACGAAGCGATCGGTGAAGATCTGCCCCGGCTTGTAGCTCGCGTACAGGCGCGCATTGGTCAGCCGCTCGGCGAATTCGTTGAGGCCGGCCAAGTCCGGACTGATCGCCTTGGCCTGGTCCGCCAGCTGCTGCGCCAGCGCGAGGTTGCCGGCGTCCAGCGCCGAACGCGCCTGGGCAAGCAAGCCGGTGGCGCGCGCCTGACGCATGCTGTCGACGCGGCCATGCACGTCGCGCAAGGCCTGCGAATCGGGCGCCACCTGCGCCGCCTCGGTCAGTGCCTGGTCGGCCGCCTTGAAGTCGTTCTGGGCCACCGCCGCCAGCGCGCGATCGAGAATGGCGCGCTGCACCTGCAGCGTGCCCTGGGCGGCAACGGCGTTGTCCGGGTCCAACTGCTGCACCTGCCGGTAGAGTTCCAGGGCATTGTTGCCGGCCGGCTGATCGGCATGGCCCTGCTGCAGCAAGGTCGCCGCCTTGGCAAGCAGCGGGCGCACCTGGGCGAGTACCTTCAGCTTGCCCTGTAGCTGGTTCACGTCATCCGTGGATTCCGGAATCTGCTTGAGCGTATCGAGCAGATCGCTGGCCGAATCGGCGTCGCCCACGGCCACATCCTGATTGATCTCCGCGACCAGGCGCGCGCGCACTTCGAACAAGCCCTGCGCCGCGCGTCGGCTATCGGGCTTGTCCTTGAGCGCCTGCGCGAACAACGCCGCCGCGCTGTTCGGATCGCCCGCCAGTTGCCCGGCCTTGAGTGCCTTTTCGGCGCGGGCGATCAGCGCCTCGACCTCGGGCGTATCCGCGCTCAGCTGCTCGGGAAGGTTGGTGTTCTTCTTGCTCAGGCGCGCCACCACCACGTCCGTGGGCGCCAGTGTCAGCGGCGGCCCGGCGTCGACTTCCGACGGCTCGGGCGGGCGCGAGGACAACGCGGGCGCCGACGTACTCGCCGGCCCCAGGTTCATGGCGCGATGCGTGGCCGTGGTCGATGGCTCGACATGGAACACGCGCGGAAAGAAGTGATAGACGAGTGCGAGCCCCAGCACGACGACGCCCACGGCACCGCCGAAGGATCGCTGTCGTCGTACGGTTTCCTTGCTCGGCATGTTTGGGCGTCCCTGGGTGGCCTGCTATGGTGGCGGTCTAAACCATAGGCACAAACCGATGTCAGGACAATGCACACGCACATGTCCTGCATCGCCAGGAAGACGCATGCAACAAGAAACCTCCCTTGCGCCCGACGCCGCGTGGATTCAGCAGCGCGACGACCTGCAGGACTGGCTGGCGCAACTGCCGGACGATGCGGCGCTGGGCTTCGACACCGAATTCATGCGTCGGAACACGTTCTATCCGCAGCTGGCGCTGATCCAGCTGGGATGGAACGGGCGCTACGCGCTGGTCGACCCGCTGGCTTTCGATATCGGCAATGCGCTGCAGCCGCTGATCGGCGATGGCCACGCAGTGACCGTGATGCACAGCGCGAGCGAGGACCTGGAAGCGTTGTCCCCTTTCCTGCCCCACGGCCCGCGCCAGCTGTTCGATACGCAGATCGCCGCCGCCTTCGTCGGCATGGGCCTGGGCATCAGCTATCGCGCCCTGGTGGCCGAGCTGGCCGGCGCGGAACTGGACAAGGGCGAAACCCGCTCCGACTGGCTGCAACGTCCGCTGACCGACTCGCAGCGCGCCTACGCCACGCTGGATGTGGTCTATCTCAAGACGGTGCACGAACAACTGGCCGAGCGGCTGGCGCAGCATGACCGCGCGGCCTGGCACGCGGAGGATTGCGAACGCCTGAAGCGCCGCGCCTGCTATCGCGAGGGCGATCCGCAGCCGCAGCGTGGTTTCCGCAGCGCCGCCGACTGGCGCCCCGAGCAACGCGCCCTGCTTCGCCGCGTGCTGCTGTGGCGGGACCAGTCCGCGCGCACGCTGGACCGTCCGCGTCCCTGGCTGCTCGAAGACGCCGCCGCCATGAGCCTGGTGCAGCAGCCGCCACGCTCGGCCAATGAACTGGACGAGCGCACGCGCGGGCAACGCGCCCTGCGCGCTCCGCAACGCGCCGAATTGCTCGATGTGCTGCAGCGGGCCGTCGATGCGGACGAGGTGGCCGCCACGGAAGCCATTCCGGAGTCGCCGCAAGGCGACGCCAAGCGCGCGCTTTCCGCCATGAAGGACCGCGTCGACCAATGTGCCGCCGAGCTGGACCTGCCCGCCGGCCTGCTGTGTCCGCGCAAGGTATTGGAGGAATACGTGGTCACCGCCGAGTGGCCCGAATTCCTCGAAGGCTGGCGCCGCCCCATCCTGTTCGAGCCACTGAGCCGCCTGCTACCCTGAGTCAGATGTTGGGGGCTTGGCGAACGCCGGAGGTCGCTGCTAATATCATCGGCTCATGTGGGGCCATAGCTCAGCTGGGAGAGCGCGTCGTTCGCAATGACGAGGTCGGGAGTTCGATCCTCCCTGGCTCCACCACTTCTTAAGCACGCAAACAGCGCTTGATGCCACCGGCATGAAGCGCTGTTTTGTTTTGGGCGGCCGCATCGCTGCCGATCGCGCGCGACATCGAACAGGCAGCGCGCCAGTAGCCCGCTCTCAGTTCACCAGCGGCGGCTCGTTCACCACCGGGCGGCGCACGCTCAGCGCCGTTCCCGCGGCGGCCACGATGATGGCGGCGATCGCCAGCCACTGCAGCACACTCAGCCGCTCGCTCAGCAGCACCACGCCAGCCATGGCGGCCACGGCCGGCTCCAGGCTCAGCAAGGTACTGAACGTGCGCGCGGGCAATCGGGTCAATGCCACCATTTCCAGCGAATACGGCAGCGCCGAACTGAGCAGCGCGACGCCGAGCGCATAAGGCAGCAGCGCGGGCGACAACAGCGTGGCGCCCGCGTGCGCGACACCAAAGGGAATCACCAGTAAGGCGCCGATCGACGTGCCCCAGGTCACCGCGTCCCCGCCGTGCGCCTCGCCGGCCTTCTTGCCGAATACGATGTACAGGGCCCAGCCAAGGCCAGCCGCCAGCGCATACGCCACGCCCACGGGGTCCAGCGCATGCACCTCGCCATGCAGCGGCAGCAGCAAGGCCAAGCCTGCGACCACCAGGGCGATCCACACGAAATCGATCAGGCGGCGTGAGCTGAAGATGGCCAGCGCCAGCGGTCCGGTGAATTCCAGGGCCACGGCGATGCCCAGCGGAATCGTTCGCAGCGACATGTAGAACACCAGGTTCATGGCGCCCATGGAAAGCCCGTAGGCCCACAGCGCGGCCCAGTTCGGCCGCTGCCCCAGCCGGCGCCATGGCCGCCGCCACAGCAGCAGGATCAGCGCACTGAGACCCAGGCGATACGCGGTGGCGCCCTGCGCGCCCACGGCGGGAAACAGATGCTTCGCCAGCGAGGCGCCGCACTGGTAGGACACCATGCTGACCAGCAACGCGCCGATCGCCAAGGCGACCGGGCCGACCGGGGAACGAGAGGACATGTGGGGAATCGCGATGGAACGATGCGCACATCATGCCTGCAGATATTTGCGAAGCCCACTGCCCACACAGCTCCAACACCGCGATTGCTGACAGATTCCGTCAGCAAGGCAGGCGCCGGCCGCCATGCGACACCGAAAGACCTTGCGCATTCGCTGACTGCAAGGAAAACGACAGCGGCATGCCCCTTGATGTCACGCGTGCAGGTCACACTTCCGGCACTGCATGCCGGAAAACGCGGCCGCCACAGTGATCGTCATTCGCCGTCCCTTGGAGATTCGCCAGTCATGACCCCGCAGGAACAACAGCTACTCGAAGATTTCCTCCAGCGCCTTGTCGCTGCCGGCAGCGTGGGCAAGGACGCGCAGGCCGATGCGCTGATCCGCCAGCGCCTGGCCTCGCAGCCGGACGCGCTCTACCTGCTCGTGCAGCGCAGCCTGCTCCAGCAGCAGGCGCTCGACAGCGCGAAGGCGCAGATCGCGCAGCTTCAGGCGCAGCTCGCCTCGCAACAGGGTGGCGGCAGCTTCCTCGGCGGCAAGCCGCCATCCCCGGCCTGGGGCGCCGTGCCTCCGCCGATGCCGCAGCAACCCATGCCGCAACAGCCGGCACCCAGCTGGCGTGATCGCCTGTTCGGCGCCGCGCCGGCACAGCCCGCGCCGGCGGCTCCCAGCTTCCTGTCGCAGGCCGCAACCACCGCCGCAGGCGTGGCGGGCGGCATGTTCCTGTTCGACGGCATCGAGAATCTGCTGGGTGGCCACCATGGCGGTGGCTTCCTTGGTGGCGGGCAGCCCACCGTGGTCGAGAACATCACCGAGAACAACACGTACTACGACGGGGACAAGGATCGCCTCGACAACGACCGCAACCGCGACGACTTCGCCTCGAACGACGATTTCAGTTCGTCGAGCGATTTTGACGACAGCGGCTTCGACGACAACAACTGGGCCTGATTCAAGCAACGTATTGACGCCGGGACGCCTCGCCTTCAAGGGAGGCGTCCCAGACGAAGCCGCGATCGATTTTTACACCGCCTCGGCGCGCGCCAGCGCCCGCAACTGCGAATGCCGCGACTGGCCCAGCTCTTCGCGCAGCGCTTCCACGAAATAGCTGGGCGCCGTCGCCAGGACGCGACGCAATAAGGCGCAGGCTTCCTCGATGCGGCCCTGCTCGGTGAGCACGGAGGCCCAGCTGCACAGGCCGCGATAGTCGCCCTTCTCTGCGGAACCGCGATAAAGCTCGCGGGCGCGCTCCGGGTCCGCGTCGGTTTCCCAGCCGAACTCGTAGTACTGGCCGAGGAAGTGCATGGCACGCCCATGCCCTAGCTCCGCCGCGCGACTGAACCAGTGGAACGCGGCGGCGCGATCGGCCTTTACGCCACGGCCCTGTGCAAGCACGTGCGCGTAGTTGTACATGCCCCAGTCGCAGCCGTGCTCCGCCGACTCGCGATACCACACCGCCGCCAGTTCGTTGTCGACCGCACCGCCCCAACCGTTTTCCAGGCAGCGCCCCAGCATGTTCATGGCCATGGCGTCGCCGTGATGCGCGGCATGCTGGAACCAGTAACGCGCCTCCTCGCCGTTGCGCGCGCAGCCGATCCCTTCCAGGTACATCTGTCCCAGCGCGAGCTGCGAGGCGGCATCGCCGGCCAGTGCCTGCACGCGCAGCATGTGCAGCGCGCGCGGAGGGTCCGACCTCAACAACTTCGGAAAGTCGTCGCAAGCACCCTGTGCGGTCGTCATGTCTCGGACCAGGTGCGCAATAGGTTGTGGTACACGCCGGTCAGGCGCAGCACGTCCGCCTGCGGCGCATTCGCCTGCCCCAGGCTCTGGATGGATACATCCAGTTCCAGAAGCAGACGGCGATGGGCTTCGTCGCGCACCAGGCTCTGGATCCAGAAGGACGCAGCCAACCGCTCGCCGCGCGTCACCGGCTCCACGCGGTGCAGGCTGCTGGCGGGGTAAAGGATCAGATCGCCCGCGGCGAGCTTGACGCTGTGTTCGCCGTAGGTGTCTTCGATCACCAGCTCGCCACCGTCGTACTCGCCGGGCTCGCTGAGGAACAGCGTGGCCGACAGATCCGTGCGCAAAGCCACGTTCTCACCGTTGCGACGGTCACGGCGAACCGCGTTGTCGACGTGCAACCCGAGCGACGGGCCCACCCCGTAGCGATGGAACAGCGGCGGAAAGATATGGCGCGGCAAGGCGCCCGCAAAAAAGGTGGTGTTGCGGGCCAGTGCAGCCTGGATCAGGACGCCCAGCTCGCTGGCCTCCGAGCAGTCTTCCGGCAGCTGCAGGTGATGCCTGGCCCGAGCGGACGTAACGCGGCCACCGTCCCAGGGCGCCTGCGCGAGCCGTCGCCGGCACAGGGCGACTTCATCGGCGTTCAAAACCTCGGGGACGTGCAGCAGCATCCGATTTCCCTATCGTTACCTGTCGACCGCACCCCAGCGGGGTACGGTCGAGGCTCACGAACCTATCAGAAACTGATTTGGGCCGTGAGGATACCCGCCCTTCCCGGGGCGACCGACGCATAGTGCGAGGCGTAAGCCTTATCGAAGTAGTAGCGATTCGCAAGGTTCTGCACGTTGAGCTGCAGCGACAGGTGCGGATTGACCACGTACGACACCATGGCATCGAAGCGCGTGTACGACGGCACCCATTTCGTGTTGGCCGTGTTGCCGAACACCTTGTCCTGGTAGTACGCGCCACCGCCGATCGTCCACTGCGAGCCGATGGCGTAGGTGGTCCACAGCGTGAAGCTGTTCTTTGGCGTATTGGGGAACACGTTGCCCCGGCTGGCGGCATCGCCGGGTCCGGTCTTCACCAGTTCGCTGTCGAGGTAGGTATAGCCGCCATAGACATTCCAGCGTTCCGTGACCTGGCCACTGAAGCCCAGCTCGATACCGTCCACGCGTTGCTCGCCCGCATTGATCTGCGGACTGCCACGCCCGCCGGTGGCGACGCGGGCGTTGGTCTTTTCGCTGCGGAACACCGCCGCCGTCAGCGACAGGCGCTGGTCCAACACGTCCCACTTGGTGCCCAGCTCGATGTTGCGGCTGCTTTCGGGCTTGAGGTCCTGGTTGGTCACCGCGATGCCGTCCGCGCCGTCGCCGGCATCCACGCCCGGTGGATTGGACGAGGTGCCCCACGACACATAGACGCTGCCGTTGGCCGCCGGCTTGTAGACCACGCCCAGCTGGTAATTCCAGAAGTTGGAGTCGTTGCTGACGCGGGTCACCACGCCGGTGGTGGTGGTCGTTGCGGTGGAGCGCGTGCTGAAGCTGTCGAAGCGCACGCCGCCGTTGACGGACCACTGCGGGTTGAATGTCACCGTATCGAAGGCCCAGGCCGAACGCGTGTCAGTGACGATGCGCGTGGGGTTCTGTCCACCGATGATCGCGCCGTTGAACGGATCGTGCGGCGTCGGATGCTGCGCGCTGGTGCACCAGTAGTTGGACGGCGCGCCGATGCCGTACTTGCTGCTGCACGCGCCGTTGACGAGGGAGCCGGTGTTGTGGGTATCGCTGGCGTTCTTCGCGGGATCGACCAGATAGCTGGTGCGATGCGTCTTCTCGCTGCTCAGCTCGATGCCCGCCGCCACGCTGTGCCTGAGCGCGCCGGTGTCGAACTCGCCGGTGAGGTCGGTCTGGTTGGTGATGTTGGTGGTGCTGCTGTCGCGATTGTTGCTGCGGCGCCAGACGCCGCCATTGACCAGGAAGTTGCCCTGACTGTCGTCGGGCTGGGTCCAGATGTAGTCGTTGGTGGAGCGCGCGTAGACGGTGGTGTTGCGCAGCAGCCAGCCGTCGCCGAAGTCGTGCCGAATCAGGATGCTGCCGATGTCGTTCGACTGCTTCTGGTAGTCGCGATCCAGCCAGCCGTAGTACGTGCCGCGCGGCACCGAGTACGGGCGCCCGTCGCCGTTGAGGCGGGCGTAAGGGCTCGTGGCGGCAAACGGGTTGTTGTACGGGATGCCGCTGTCCGGCGTGTCGTCGCTCTGCAGATGGTAGTAGCTCAGCGTGACATTGGTGGGCGCGTGCAGCCCGAAAGTCACCGACGGCGCGATGCCCCAGCGCGACATGTCCGGCCCGTTGCGGCCCGGCACGTCGTTGCCGTGCCCCATCACGTTGAGGCGCACGGCCGAGTCGGCGCCCACGCGCTGGTTCCAGTCGAGCGTGCCGCGGTAGTAATTGTCTGTGCCGACACCCGCGGTGGCGCGCACGAAGTCCTCCGCCTTGGGCAACTTGGTGACCAGGTTGATGCTGCCGCCGACGCCGCCGCGTCCGCTGTAGGCGGAACTGGGGCCCTTCATCACCTCGACCTGCTCGATGTCGAAGATTTCGCGCGACTGCGAACCGGAACTGCGCACGCCGTCGATGAACACCGAGCTTTCGGAGTCGAAGCCGCGGATGATCGGACGGTCGCCATTGGGGTTGCCGCCCTCGCCCGCGCCGAAGGTAATGCCGGGCACCTGGCGCAGCACGTCCAGCAGCGAGGTCGCCGCCGTCTGCTGGATGATCTGCTGCGGCACCACGGTGACCGAGCGCGGCGTGTCGAGCAGCGGCGCCGTGAACTTGGGCGAGGTGGCGTTCACCACCGTGGAGCGCACCTTCACGCCATCGAGGTTCTGCGCATCCTGTGAATCGGCGGCCGGTTCGGCCGGCGCGTCGCCGGCGGCCATGGCCGAGGTCGACACCAGCGCCAGGCCGAGGGCGCTGGCCATCAGGCGGATGGGCGGGTTGGCCGATGAGGAGACAAAGGTCTTGGAGGTCATGCTCGATCCTTCGCGCAGGCGAACGCCGGCCGCCCAGGCTCAAGGCTGCCGTTCACCGTCGGGTTGAGGGGGAGAGGGGAAGCGCGCGGTCCTTGCCCCGCGCGCATCGCATGAAATTACGTTAACAATATTGAGAATGATTCGCAATATCTTGTTGCAACCCGCCCGCCCGGCATCGATCGAACCCCGCGCGAACGCCCTGCTTCCGAACGCCAGGGAGCCCCGGGCACTCGAATGCCATGCCCGCACGGCGCACGGGTTCACGTCCGCGCATACGCCATCCGGCAAGCATCCTCTGGCCTAGCGGAAAAGCATGACGACCCTGTTAGCCTTGCGCCGCCTGCAAGCGATGTCGGCCCGTTTATGTCCGCTTGCATTCATCAGGGGGCATGTACGTTCGCACTTCGTTGGGCCATCCGTCGGATACCCTGCGGCTCGAATTCACGCCTCCCCCTCGACAGCGGAAGAACGGCATGCAGAACCTGGAAGACACCAAGCTCGCCATCATCGGACTCGGCTACGTCGGCCTCCCCTTGGCCGTGGAGTTCGGCAAGCACTACGACACCGTCGGTTTCGACATCAACCAGAAGCGCATCGACGAACTGAGCAGCGGCGTCGACCACACGCTGGAAGTCAGCAACGAGGAACTGGCCGAGGCCAGGCGCCTGCGCTTCAGCTCGCAGCTGTCGGATCTCGCCGACTGCAACGTCTACATCGTCACCGTGCCCACGCCGATCGACTCGGCCAAGCGCCCCGACCTCACGCCATTGATCCGCGCCAGCGAAACCCTGGCCAAGGTGCTCAAGCGCGGCGACATCGTGGTCTACGAGTCCACCGTGTATCCCGGCTGCACCGAGGAAGTGTGCGTGCCGCTGCTGGAAAAAGGCTCGGGCCTGGTGTTCAACCGCGACTTCTACGCCGGCTACAGTCCCGAGCGCATCAACCCCGGCGACAAGCAGCATCGCGTCACCAGCATCCTCAAGGTGACCTCCGGTTCCACGCCGGAAACCGCCGATTTCGTCGACCGCCTGTACGGCTCCATCATCACCGCCGGCACGCACAAGGCCAGCTCGCTCAAGGTGGCCGAGGCGGCCAAGGTGATCGAGAACACGCAGCGCGACCTCAACATCGCCCTGGTCAACGATCTCTCCATCCTGTTCAACAAGCTGGGCATCGACACGCTGGAAGTGCTGCAGGCCGCCGGCACCAAGTGGAACTTCCTGCCGTTCCGTCCGGGCCTGGTGGGCGGCCACTGCATCAGCGTGGACCCCTACTACCTCACGCACAAGGCGCAGGAAGTCGGCCACCACCCCGACGTGATCCTGGCCGGCCGCCGCACCAACGACGGCATGGGCCCGTACGTGGCCAGCGAAGTGATACGCCTGATGGTGCGCAAGGGCATCAACCCGGTGCGCGCGCGCGTGCTGATCCTTGGCCTCGCCTTCAAGGAAAACTGCCCCGATCTGCGCAACACGCGCGTGGTCGACATCGTGGAGGCGCTGCGCGGCTACAACGCCGAGGTCGACGTGCACGACCCGTGGGTCAATGCCGCCGAAGCCGAGCACGAATACGCGCTGACGCCCATCGAGGCGCCGCGGCACGGCGACTACGATGCGGTGATCGTCGCCGTGGGCCATCGCCAGTTCACCGCATGGGGCGCCGAGGGCATCCGCGCGTTCGGCAAGGGTTCGTCCGTGGTGTATGACGTGAAGTACGTGCTGCCGCGCGAAGCGGTCGACGGTCGACTCTGAGGGGCTGCGTCATGAAAGTGTTGGTCACCGGTACGGCTGGCTTCATCGGTTCGCATGTCGCCCAGCGCCTGCTCGAGCGCGGCGACGAAGTGGTGGGCGTGGACAACCTCAACGACTACTACGACGTCACCCTGAAAAAAGCGCGCCTGGCGCGCTTCGCGGACAACCCCGGCTACACGCACATCCAGGCCGACCTGGCCGATCGCGCCGCCATCGAGCAGGCGTTCGCCGAACACCGTCCGCAGCGCGTGGTGAACCTGGCGGCCCAGGCCGGCGTGCGTTACGCCGCGCAGAATCCGCACGTCTACACCAGCAGCAACGTCACGGGCTTCCTGCACATCCTGGAAGGCTGCCGCCATCACGGTGTGGAACACCTGGTGTTCGCCTCCACCAGCTCGGTGTACGGCGCGAACACGGACATGCCCTTCTCCGAGCACAAATCCGCCGAGCATCCGCTGACGCTCTACGCGGCCACCAAGAAGGCGAACGAACAGATGGCGCACAGCTACGCGCATCTGTACGGCATCCCATGCACGGGGCTGCGCTTCTTCACCGTCTACGGCCCGTGGGGCCGTCCGGACATGGCCTTGTTCCTGTTCACCCGCGCCATCCTCGCGGGCGAGCCGATCCGCGTGTTCAACCACGGCAAGCACAAGCGCAGCTTCACCTATGTGGACGACATCGTCGAAGGCGTGATCCGCACGCTGGACAAGGTGCCGCCCATCGACGAGCGCTGGGACAGCAACCAGCCCGATCCGGCCAGCAGCGGCGTGGCGCCGTATCGCCTGTTCAACATCGGCAACGAACGTCCGGTGGAACTGCTCAAGTACATCGAAGTGCTGGAAGCCTGCCTGGGCCGCAAGGCCATCATGGAGATGCTGCCGCTGCAGCCGGGCGACGTGCCGGACACCGAAGCGGATGTAACGGACCTGATACAGGCCGTTGGCTATAGGCCGCAGGTGTCGGTAGAAACGGGCGTGGCCAACTTTGTACGCTGGTACAGGGAGTACTACCGCGTGTGATCGACTAAGGCGACCACCTTACCTGCGCCACCGGGCGCGACGCCAAGGACCAGATCCACGACCGACACCGCAGCAAGCGACGTGGATCTCTAGGGGGTGGCGTGATCATCGACTACTTGGGTGGAGCGCATCCGCAGGATGTGGAAGCCGACCTGTGCATCATCGGCGCAGGCGCCGCGGGCATTGCCATCGCGCACAGCTTCATCGGCAGCGCGGTGCAGGTCTGCCTGCTGGAAAGCGGCGGACTGGGCGGCGAGCAGCGCAGCCAGGCACTTTGCGAAGGCAGCTCCTCCGGCCCCATCGAATTCGATCCGGGCACCTCGCGCATGCGCGTGTTCGGCGGCAGCTGCAACCTGTGGGGTGGCGGCTGCATCCCGCTGGGCGACGACGACCTGAAACCGCGCGACTGGGTGCCCGACAGCGGCTGGCCGATCCGCTACGCGGAACTGGAACCCTACTATGCACGCGCGCGTTCGTTCTGCCAGCTGGGCGACATCGCCTTCACCGAAGGCAGCTTCACCGCGCCGACCGCCCGCCCGGTGCTGTCCTTCGACGAGGACAAGCTCATCAACCCGCTGTTCGCGCGCTGCGCCATCCTGTTCGGCGACGCCTACCGCGATGCCCTGGATCGCGCGCCGAACATCAAGGTGCTGCTGCATGCCAATCTGCTCGAACTGCTGCCCTCGGCGGACGGCGCGCACGTGCAGGAGGCCGTGATCGCCTCGCTGGGCGGCGGCCGCGGACGGGTGCGCGCGCGGCATTACGTGCTGGCCTCCGGCGGCATCGAGAATGCGCGCCTGCTCCTGCTGTCCAATTCGGTCGTGCGCGAAGGCCTGGGCAACCGGCACGACGTGGTCGGCCGGTATTTCATGGATCACCCCAGCGGCACGCTGGGCACGCTGACGGCCGATGAGCCACACCGCATCACCCGACCCTATGAACGCCTGCGCGGCAAGAATGCGCCATCGTCGTTCCCGGAGATCGCGCTGTCGCCCGTCTACCAGCGCACCGAGCGCGTGCTCAACGGACGCGTGCATCCCTTCGGCGTGGAAGGGCCGCTGCCGCGTGGCATCCGCGCGCTGCGTGAACTGCGCACTGCGCTGCGCAAAACCGTGCTCGACGAGAACGCGCTGCTGGAGGCTCGCCTTTCCGAAGCGCTGCGCAACGCGCCGGCCGGCGAGGTCATCACGGCGCCCTCCAGCCTCGGACTCACCGCGCTGAAGCTCGGCCTGGGTATGGGCGACATCGCCAGGGCCTTCGTGCACAAGCTCACCGACCGGCCGGCGGTGAGCAACAGCCACGTCGAACTGGTCGGCTATTTCGAACAGGCGCCCAACCCCGAAAGCCGCATCACGCTTGGCGAGGAAACCGACGCGCTCGGGCAACGCAAGGTATGCGTGGACTGGCGCCTCACGCCGCTCGACCACCGCACCTATCGCCGCTCGGCCACGCTGTTCGGCAACGAACTGGCACGCGCCTGCAACGGGCATTTCGCGCTCGCGCCGTGGCTCGCCGATCCCGACCATGTGAAGCCCGAGATCCACGGCACGGCCCACCACATCGGCACGACCCGCATGTCGGACGATCCCACCAAGGGCGTGGTCGACCGCGACTGCAAGGTGCACGGCATGGACAACCTGCACGTCGCCGGCAGCTCGGTGTTCCCGACCGGCGGCTGGGCGTTCCCCACCTTCACCATCGTCGCCCTCAGCCTGCGCCTGGCCGATGAGCTGCGCGGCCTGCTGATGAGCGGCTTCCTGTAATGCGGGGCGATGGAATGCAGGCGGCCATGCTCCCGCAGACGAGCTTCTCCCGTTTCGCGCATCGCGTGTCCGCGGCGCTGCGCGCTTGCCAATTCACGGCTCCGTCGGCGGGCGAAGCACGCGTCATCGTGTTCGACAGCGCGCCCTGGTGGCCGCTGCGCGACGACGCCGCCGGCCTGCTCTGCGCCTACGAGGCGAATCGCGCGGCGCGGTTCCGCCACGCGCTGGACCACGACACCTACACCGTCGCGCACGCGTTCTGGCGCGTGGCCCTTGGCGTGGTGATGAACGCAGACCCGGCCGAGGTGGAGCTGACGCGCTCCCCAAACGGCCAGCCGCTGTTGCCCGGCAGCGGCCTTGCCACCAGCCTCAGCCACAGCGGCACCATGGTGGCGGTGGCCATCGGCCGGGGCACCGCTATCGGCGTGGATATCGAGGGCTTTCCCTCGCGCACATCGCTGCACGATATCGCCAGCGTGCTGTGCTCGCGCCGCGAAGCGGAAGCGATGTCGATGCTGGACGTCGGCGCGCGCAGCCGCGCACTGCTGGAGCTATGGACGCGCAAGGAAGCCGTGCTCAAGGCATTCGGCGTAGGGCTGCGGGTGCCGCCATCGACCATCGAGGTGGATGCCGGCAGCACCATCGAACCGCCTGTCGAAGCGGCGGGCGCCAGCGCCTGTCGCGTGTTTCCGCTGGCCATGCCGGTGAGCTGGCTGGGTTCGCTGGCGCTGAGCTGCGACATCGGCGGCTACTCGCTGCATCACGTCTGAGTTTTTCGATGCCCGCGCATGTAACACCCCTGAGACAGCCGAACAGACTGTGCCGCCGGTAAACCGTTAGTTGCATCGACACGCGCGAAGCCGCCGCGATAGCCTCGTTGCTGCCACTGGACGTTGGCACTTTAGGGGACGCAAGGGGGGATCGGATGCTTCGTTTTCTACGTCGGCAATCCATGCGATGGCTGGTCTTTCTCGGCTTCTGCGAGCTGCTGCTCCTGGCCATGTCGCTGGCGCTTGCCACCTATATCCGCTACGCCTACAACCCCGATGAACTCGCCGAGTTCACCGTGCACCTGCCGCAGCGCTCGCTGGTGTTCGCCATCATCATCATGGTCGGCATGATGGCTCTGGGTCAGTACCAGGCGCACATCCGCATGACGCGCTTCGGCCTTGTCGCCCGCCAGTTCGTGGCCTTCGTGCTGGGCGGCGTGCTGCTGGTGATCGGCTACTACATCGTGCCGCAGGCCTATGTCGGCCGCGGCGTGCTGGCCATTGCGTTGGCTCTCGGTTTCATCCTGGTGCTCGGCCTGCGCATGGCGTTCCTGCAACTGGTGGAAGTGGAAGCCTTGAAGCGCCGCGTGCTGATCCTCGGCGCCGGCAACCGCGCCGCGCAGATCCACAACCAGATGCGTCGCCGCACGGATCGCCGTGGCTTCTGCGTGGTCGGCTACGTGCCCCGCGCCAACGAAACCGTCGCGGTGCCCGAACATCACCTCATCCACACCGACATACCGCTGCATCTCTTCGTGCAGCGCGAACAGATCGACGAAGTGGTGGTCGGCGTGGACGACCGCCGCGGCCACCTGCCCATGGACGACCTGCTCGAGTGCCGGCAGATGGGCATCACCATCACCGACCTCACCTCGTTCTTCGAACGCGAATCCGGTCGCCTGCAGCTCACCATTCTCGATCCGTCGTGGCTGGTATTTTCCGGCGGCTTCAACGCCACGCCGCTGCGCCAGCTGAGCAAGCGCTGCTTCGACCTGGGCGCGGCCACGCTGCTTCTGCTGCTGTGCTGGCCGCTGATGCTGCTGGAAATGCTGGCCATCCGCATCGAATCGGGCGCGGGGCAACCGATTCTCTATCGGCAGGAGCGCGTGGGCGCGCATGGACGCACCTTCCTCCTGCTCAAGTTCCGCAGCATGCGCACCGACGCGGAGCGCGACGGCGTGGCGCGCTGGGCGGCGAAGAACGACGACCGCGTCACCCGCGTCGGCCGCATCAGCCGCAAGCTGCGCATCGACGAGCTGCCGCAATTGTGGAACGTGCTCAAGGGCGACATGAGCATCGTCGGGCCGCGCCCGGAGCGCCCGCAGTTCGTAGCCGACCTCGCTTCGCAGATCCGCTACTACAGCCTGCGCCATTGCCTGAAGCCCGGGCTCGCCGGCTGGGCGCAGCTCAGCTATCCCTACGGCGCCACCGTCGAGGAAGCCGCCGAAAAACTGAAGTACGACCTGTTCTACGTGAAGAATCACAACCTCATGCTCGACCTGCTCATCCTGATCCAGACGGTCGAGGTGGTGTTGTTCGGACGAGGCGCGCGTTGACGCACGTCGACCGCACCGGCCGCCGGGTGGTGGAAGCCAAGCGATGTGATCTGACCTACCGCAGATCCACTGCAAGCAGCCGCCTGGCGACCGGTGCGGTCGGGGCCTGGAGCCTATTCAAAATCTCCGTGAAATTCAGTCCCCTCACCGTCATTCCGGCGCAGGCCGGAATCCAGTGGCCTTATCAAATGGTTTTTGCGGAAGAGCCAAACGCTTTAGCTTCACGCAGCGACCGACTTCTTTCGCCACTGGATTCCGGCCTGCGCCGGAATGACGACGCGAACATTCAGCGCTTTTCGAGATTTTGGAGATGCCCTCAAGGCAGCCGCGCCGACGGCCCACTAGCCGTATGCAGCGGCCGCAAGGGCGAACTGTGCCATTCGACGAGTTCGTCGTGATCGAAACGTACCCATGACGGCCCGTATTCCCACAGGTCGCCGTGCACGGCGAGCGGCTCGCCTTCCAGCGAACGTACGTCGGCGGTGGACATGCCTGCATGCAACACTGTGTCCGCATCGGCGGCCTCGTGCGGAATGACCGGTGACACCGCTTGTGCAGGAACATCTTCCTCGACGGCATCGGCGGATGTCTTCAACGAAGCTTCGTGCGCCATCCAACCCAACGTCGCGAGCACCACAATGACCAGCAGCACGACAAGCTTTCCGCGCGAGCGGTTTCCTGCCGGTGATGGCCTGTCCTGCGGCAGCGATTCGTGCGGAACGCGCTGGCGAGGGGCGGCGAACGGATCCGCCGATTCGCGCGGCGCACCCGGCAAGCGGCCATGGCGCTTGTGAAACTCCATGGCCGCACCGTACTGCGCGGTAAGCCGCTGCAGCCGTGCCGCGGAGCGGGCGTCGGCGGGCTGACCTTGCCGGCGATCGGGATGAAGCAAGGCAACGTGACGCCGGTACGCCTGTTTCAGCTCGGCCAGTTCGCAGCCCGGGCTCACGCCCAGCCGGCGATACAGATCGAGAAAGTCGGTTTCGTGCGTCACCAGCGTCCCCCAACCATGGCGTCGAAGCGTCGTTACGCAAGGTGTTCCGGCCGATCCATTCGCCAGGATTTCTACATCGTTTGGCCGTCCATTCGGCGCCCTTGGCGAGCTTGACACGGCATAGGTCGAATCACAATATCGTTGCCATACGACAGGAGAATGCGCACATGCAAGCCCGTTTCTCCTTCCCATCCTGCTCGTCGCGCCGCCGCGCCGGCATGCTCGCGCTGCTACTCGCCGCCGCCCTTCCCGTCGCCGCCACAGGCACCGATGACGCCATGCCCGCCATGCAGGCCATACCCACGCTCGGCGCGCACACCTTGCTCACCCAATCCGAAGGCGACGGCAGCTCGCCCGCCGTTACCTCCGCGATACACACGCAGGACGACGGCAGCTCGCTGCTCGTGCTGGTGGCGGGCCACGCCGACAACGATGCCGACCCTACCGACAGCTATGCCAACACCTGGAAGCGCATCGGCGAACCGGTGACGTACAACGGCTACGACGGCCGTTTCAACGCCCGCGCCTACCTGGCCATCGGCGCGCACGGCGGCAAACATCACACTGTCCAAGTGGTGAAGGCCGGCTCGCCCAACGGCGAAATCAGCCTGCCGTTCATCGAGATCGTGCACGCCGGCAAGCTGCAGGACGTGGCGCAGAACTACCCCACGCCCAGCGTCACCGCCCGTGCCGCGAACAAGCTGACGCGCGCGTGGCAAGGCATGGTCGGCAACCCGGATACCACCAGCAGCCTGCTGACCAGCGGCACGGTGACCACCACCGGCCCGGCCACCCTGGTGGCGGTATGGCTGGGCGATGCCTACATCTATTCCATGAGCGCGATTCCCGGCGACGGCTTCAAGGTCATCGACAGCTACCTGCACCTGCCGCCGAACAGCGGCGTGCAATGCGCGGTTGCCGTGCGCCAGGTGAATGCGGCGGGCACGTACTCCGTCACCTGGAGCGGTTCGCCGGCGCAGGGCGCCATCCTCTGGCTGTTCGCTTTCCAGGCGCCCTGACGCCGCTCCACGCCGCACCTGTTACATCCCTGTATCACTTTTCGGCGCCATGCCGGCCGTGCCTGCTGCCGCCGTGACAACGAGTGTCGCGGCAACGCGCCAGAGCTACCCCTAACAGCCTATTTCGTCGGGTTTGCCGCGCGTCGTTCGTTGCGGCCCTCTGCTGCTTAGGGCGTATTCACACCCATGCGCGCGGGACGGAGACTACCCCCGTTCCGATGCATCGCCGTTTGTCGGAACACGGCTCCGGGGGATGGCGCCAGCGACGCGTGACCGGGCCGGCAACGGCCCGCACGGCGGGAACAGCGATTGTCGGCCACCGGATGGACAGCACGTCGCTGCGACGCGAACCGCACTTGCACAGGGGGAAGCCATGAGCGCCGATGCCGGCCGGCTGATTGAGGTAGACAGGGAAACCTTCGATCCCTGGCGGATCCAGCCAGTGCGACATCGCCTGGCCGATCATCCGCTGCTGCAACTCTCCTCGCTGGTGGAACTGGGTAAGCGCCTGGAGTCACGCGGCCGCGTGCGCACGCATACCAGCGACGTCACGCCGGGCACGCCTTTCAACAACGCGCCGAAACTCCATCCGCACCGCATGTCGGCCGCCAACACGCTGCAGCAGATCGAACAGGCCAGGTGCTGGATGTCGCTGCTCAACGTGCAGACGGACGACACCTATCGCACGCTGGTCGACCACGTGCTCGACGACGTCAAGCCGGTCGTCGATCCGGTCGATCCCGGCATGTGCTATCGCGGCGGCTGGATCTTCATCACCTCGCCAAACACGGTGACGCCGTTCCATTTCGACAAGGAACACAATTTCATCCTGCAGGTGAGCGGCCGCAAGACGCTCTACGTGTGGGACCACCGCGACACCGTCGCCGCCAGCGAGGAATCGCGCGACCGTTTCCACGCATGCCATGAACGCGACCGCCTGAAGTGGGACGAAAGCCTGCGCGAGCGCGCCACGGTCTTCCACCTAGAACCGGGCCAGGGCGCGTACATGCCATCGACCAGCCCGCACATGGTGGAGAACGGCGACAACGCCTCCATCACCGTCAGCTTCACCTACTACACCCGGGCGACCCGGCACGACTCCCTGCTGCACGCCGCGCACGAACGCCTGCGCCACTGGGGCATGGCGCCGCCCGCGGTCGGACAGAACACGCTGCTCGACTTCCTTCTGCACAGCGGCTTTCGTTCCGCCATCCATGCGCGCGAACTGCTGCGCCGTTCACTGGGCAAGCGCCCGAACACGGATGGCGCGCCCTACGCCATCGCCAGTTGACCGACCGCGCCGCGTCGCGCAGGTGCATGCCCATGAAACCGTCCCGCATCCCGCAAACGTCACCCGCCAGCATGGAGCTGTCGTTGCTCGATGTGCTGGTGCGGCAGGCCTCTTCCGCTGCGGCGAGCCTGCCACAGCGGCTGACCATGGCGATCGATCCGGCCATCGTCCATCGCGTGGAAACGCGCGCCGCGCGCCTGCAACTGGCGCCCCTGCAGCTGCGCCGTGCCGCGCTCGCGCTGCTGGATGCCCGCCTCACCGGCCGGGCGGAGATCGTGCTCGCCACGGCCGCCGGCCCCGTCCGCTACACGATTCCAGCGGATGGCACCGTGGACGCGTGGCTGGTGGCACACGCCGCCACCGACGACGCCACGCCAAGCAGCGTCGGCGCGTGGATGGATGACGTACCGGCGGGCCCGCCCCTGCCGCTGCGCTGGTCGCTGTCCGCCGACGGCGCTCACCTGCAGCTCGATTACGACGCTGCCGTATTCGACGAGGCCATGCTGCTCACGCTTGCGCGCGCCCTGTCGAACATCTTGCACACACTCGCACACGAGGACGCCATCGACGCCGTCTCGGCGCTCGACGACGAAACGCGCGAACGCCTGCTCGCCACCTGGAACGATACGGCCGTGCCACGCCACCGCGCGGACACCGTGCACGGCCTGTTCAAGGCCGCCGTCGCCACGCGTGGCGATGCCATTGCCCTCGATGGCGCGCTTGGCGCGTTCACCTATGCGGAACTCGACCAGCTCAGCGACCGCCTTGCCGCCGGCCTGATCCGGGCCGATGTACGGCCGGGCGCCGTGATCGGCCTGCTGATGGATCGTTCGCCGGAGGCCATCCTCGCCATCCTCGCCATCCTCAAGGCGGGCGCCGCCTATCTGCCGCTGGATCGCACGAATCCCGCCGAGCGCCTCGCCTTCGTGCTGAAGGATGCACAGGCTGCCCTCGTGATCGCACCCGTAGGCACGGAGCCGCCCGATGGCATCACGGTGCCCGTGCGGGGCATCGATGCGCTGATGGAGATAACGGACGCCGTGGCGCTGCCCACCGTCGACGGCGACGCGCTGGCCTACGTGATGTACACCTCCGGTTCCACCGGCACGCCCAAGGGCGTGGAGATACGCCATCGCTCGATCATCCGCCTCGTGCGCGGCATCGACTACGTGGACTTCGGCGAGGCGCCGCGCCTGCTTCACGCGGCGCCGCTGGGTTTCGATGCCTCCACGCTGGAAATCTGGGGCTCCTTGCTCAACGGCGGCTGCTGCATCGTGCACGACGAACGCGTGCCCAGCGGCGCCGGCCTCGCCGCCACCATTCGCAAGCACGACGCGCGCATCGTCTGGCTCACCGCCGCGCTGTTCAATGCCATCGTCGATGAAGACGGCACGAACCTGCGCGGCGTGCAGCAATTGCTCACCGGCGGCGAGGCCCTCTCCGTCGCGCATGTGCGCAAGGCGCAGGCGCTGCTGCCGGGCACCACGCTGATCAACGGCTACGGCCCCACCGAATGCACCACGTTCGCCACCACCTATCGCATTCCCGCCGCGCTGGATGCGGCCGCGCGATCCATCCCCATTGGCCGTCCCATCGCCGACACCACGCTTTACGTGGTGAACGCGCGCGGCGAACTGGTGCCGCCCGGCGTCATCGGTGAGCTGTACATCGGCGGCGAAGGCGTGGCACGCGGCTACATGGCGCGCGAGGAACTCACCGCGGCGCGCTTCGTTCCCGATCCCTTCGCCGGTGACGGGCACATGCTGTATCGCACGGGCGACCTAGTGCGTTGGCTGCCCGAGGGTGTCATCGATTTCGTCGGCCGCATCGACGGCCAGGTGAAGATCCGCGGCTATCGCATCGAGATCGGCGAGATCGAAGCCGCCTTGCAGCAACTGCCGGGCGTGCGCGCCAGCGCGGTGCTGGCGCGCGAGGACCATCCCGGCCAGAAGCGGCTGGTCGCCTACTTCGTCGCCGAGGATGCCGCCGTCACGGCACGCGCCCTGCGTGCGCAGCTGGCGCAGACGCTGCCGGAGTACATGCTGCCGGTCGCCTACGTGCGCATGGACAGCATGCCGGTGACCACCAACGGCAAGCTGGATCGCCGTGCCCTGCCCGCGCCCGGCCGTGGCCGTCCGGAACTGGCGGATCGCTACGTGCCGCCGTCCAACGAACTGGAACAGCGGCTGTGCGCGCTGTTCTCAGACGTGCTGGAGGTGGACCAGGTCGGCCGCACCGACCATTTCTTCGACCTCGGCGGCAATTCGCTACTCGCCGTGCGCCTGATGGAGCGCGTGCATGCCGAACTGTCGGCCACGCCCACCATCCCCGCCTTCTTCGCCGAGCCGACACCGGCCGCGCTGGCAACGCTCATCGAAGGCCGCGCCACACGCTCCGCCCTCGCCGCGCGCCTGTCGCGTGGACGCCAGTGCGACGCGAACGAGCCCATCGCCATCATCGCGGCGAGCGGCCGTTTCCCCGGCGCATCGGATGTGGAAACGTTCTGGGACAACCTGTGCGCGGGGCGCGAATCCATCACGCACTTCCGCAGCGAAGAACTCGACCCGTCCATTCCCGCTGCGCTGCGCAACGATCCGGCCTACGTGGCCGCCCGCGGCATCATCGACGGCGTGGAGGACTTCGACGCCGCCTTCTTCGGCATATCGCCGCGCGAAGCCGAACTGATGGATCCGCAGCAGCGCATCTTCCTCGAACTGTGCTGGGAGTGCCTGGAGCGCGGCGGCTATACGCCGGACCGCCATGACGTGCCGGTCGGCGTGTTCGGCGGCATGTACCACGCGACCTACTTCCAACATCACCTCACGCAGCGCCCGGACCTGATCGACAAGCTCGGTGCGTTCCAGGTGTCGCTGGGCAACGAGAAGGATTTCTTCGCCACGCGCGTGGCGCACAAGCTCAACCTCACCGGCCCGGCGGTCAACGTCAGTTCGGCCTGCTCCACCTCGCTGGTCGCCATCTGCCAGGCCGTCGCCGCGCTGCGCGCGGGGCAATGCGAGCTGGCCATCGCGGGCGGCGCGTCGGTCACCTGCCCACCGCGCAGCGGCTACATCGCGCAGGAAGGCTCCATGCTGTCGCCCGACGGCCACACGCGCACCTTCGATGCGCAGGCGCAAGGCACCGTGTTCAGCGATGGCGCCGCCGTGGTGCTGCTCAAGCGCTGGTCGGATGCGCAACGCGACGGCGACGACGTGCTCGCCCTGATCCGCGGCATCGCCTTGAACAACGACGGCGGCGGCAAGGCCAGCTTCACCGCGCCCAGCAGCGAAGGCCAGGCGGCGGTGATCGCCATGGCGCTGGCCGATGCCGGCGTGGATGCGCGCAGCATTTCCTATGTGGAGGCCCACGGCACCGCCACGCCGTTGGGCGACCCCATCGAGATCGAAGGCCTGACCACCGCGTTCCGCCAGCACACCGACGATTGCGGCTACTGCGCCATCGGCTCGGTGAAGAGCAACATCGGCCACACGGTGATCGCGGCGGGCGCCACGGGAGTGATCAAGACGGCGCTGTCGCTGCACGAGCAGGTGTTGCCGCCGTCGCTGCACATGCAGGCGACCAATCCCAAGATCGACTTCGCGCATTCGCCGTTCGTGGTCAACGACACGCTGCGCGCGTGGCCGCATAGCCCGCAGCCGCGCCGCGCGGGCGTGAGCTCGTTCGGCGTCGGCGGCACCAACGCGCACGTGATCATGGAAGAGGCGCCGCAGCCCGCGCCATCCGACGCCGCGCAGGGGCCGCAACTGCTGTTCCTCTCCGGCCGCACGCCCGCCGCCGCGGTGGCCTATGCCGCGCGCCTGGCGGATCACCTGGCCGCGCATCCGGAAACGAATCTGGCCGACGCCAGCAGCACCCTGCTGCATGGCCGCAAGGCCTTCGCCCATCGCGGCAGCGTGGTGGCCGCGACGGTGGACGACGCCGTGACGCGCCTGCGCGAGTTCACCGCCGCCAACGTTCGTGAAGCGACCAAGCCTGCGCCGGAAGTAGTGTTCCTGTTCCCCGGCCAAGGCTCGCAGTACGCCGGCATGGGCAAGGCGCTGTATGCGAGCGAGCCGAGCTTCCGCGCCGCCATCGACGACTGCGCCGAAGCGCTGCGCGGCGAGCTGGGCTTCGACCTGCGTGACCGCCTGTTCGACGGCGATGCCGCCGCGCTGCGCGAAACCTCGCTGACTCAGCCCGCCACGTTCGCCATCGAGTACGCTCTGGCCAAGCTGTGGCTTTCCATGGACATCACGCCGGCGGCGATGATCGGCCATAGCGTGGGCGAGTTCGTCGCCGCCGTGATTGCCGGCGTCATGAGCCTGCCCGACGGCGCCCGACTCATCGCCCGGCGCGGCCGCCTGATGCAGGCGATGCCGGCGGGCGCCATGCTGTCGGTGCGCATGGCCGCGGACGCGCTGCGCGCGCGCCTGCCCGAAACGCTGCAACTGGCGGCGGAAAACAGCCCCAATGCCAGCGTGGTCAGCGGCGAAACGGCCGAGGTCGACGCGTTCCGCCAGCAGCTGGAAGCCGAGGGGGTGGCCTGCCGACTGCTGCAGACCTCGCATGCATTCCACTCCGCCATGATGGATCCGGTGCTGGAACCGTTCCGCGCCGAAGTGGCGCGTATCGCGCTCGCGGCTCCGGCCATACCGATCATTTCCACCCTCACCGGCGAGCCGCTCGGCGACGCCGACGCCACGTCGCCGGATTACTGGACGCGCCATCTGCGCGGCACCGTGCGTTTCTCGCCCGCCCTGCTCACGCAGCTGGACGGTCAGCCGCGCGTGTTCCTGGAAGTCGGCCCGCGCAACGCGCTGACCACGCTGACCCGGCAGCATGCGCAAAGCCGCAAGCATCAGGTCGTGGCCAGCCTCGCCGATGCCGAAGCAGCGGAACGCGCCGCCTGGGTCGGCGCGATGGGTGAGCTGTGGTGCGCCGGGCTGCCGGTGGCCGTGTGCTCGCTGGATCGCCGCGCCAACCGCCGGCGCGTGCGCCTGCCCACCTACCCGTTCGAGCGCAAGCGCTACTGGGTGGAAGCCGCCGCACCGGCCATCGCCACGCCACCCCACACGCCGGACAACGTCGTGCCGTTGTTCGCCCCTTCGCCTGCCCCCGTCGTGGAGCCACCCATGGATGTCAACGTTTCCGCCGCCAATACCGGCTCGCCCCGCCACGCCCGCCTGCTTGCCCAGCTCACCGAACTGTTCGAGGACGTGTCGGGCGCCGAGCTGCAGGGTGTCGATCCCGCGGCCGGTTTCGTGGAGCTGGGGCTGGATTCGCTGTCGCTCACCCAGGTCGCGCTGCAGCTGCAGAAGACTTTCGCGTTGAAGATCACCTTCCGCGAGCTGATGGAGTCGTTTTCCTCATTCGAGCGCCTCGCCATGCATATCGACCAGATGCTGCCGCCGGATGCCGCCACGCCCGCGCCGGCCAACCCTGTTCATCCCGCCGCATCCGGCGCGCCGGTGGCTCCCGCCGCCATCGTCGCGCCGGCCATGCCGATGGCCGCCAGCGGCAACGTTGTGCAGGACCTGATCCAGCAGCAGATGCTGATCATGCAGCAGCAGCTGGCCTTGCTCGCCGGCGCAGGCATGAACGTCACCGTTGCCACGCCCGCGCCGGTGCAGGCGGCCATGCCTGCAACGCCTGTACCCGCACCAGCGACGCCGGTTGCCGCGGTGGCTGCCGCGCCCGCCGCGTCACCTGCGCAGGACGAAGAAGCCGCACTGGCCCACACCACCTACGACGTGAAAAAAGCTTTCGGCGCCATCGCGCGCATCCACTCCACCCAGACGGAGCTGAGCGATCGCCAGCATGCGCGGCTGGATGCCTTCATGCGTCGCTACATCGACCGCACGCGCGCGTCCAAGGAATACACGCAGCGCCATCGCGATCATCTCGCCGACCCGCGCGTGGTCAACGGCTTCCGTCCGCTGCTCAAGGAAATGATCTACCAGATCGTGGTGAACCGCTCCAAGGGTTCCAAGGTGTGGGACCTGGACGGCAACGAATACGTCGATGCGCTCAACGGCTTCGGCATGAACCTGTTCGGCTGGCAACCGGATTTCGTGCTCGACGCCGTGCGCCGCCAGCTGGATGCCGGCTACGAGATCGGACCGCAGCATCCGCTGGCCGGCGAAGTGGCCGAGCAGGTGTGCGAGCTCACCGGCTTCGATCGCGCGGCGCTGTGCAACACCGGTTCGGAAGCGGTGATGGGCGCCATCCGCATCGCGCGCACCGTCACCGGGCGCGACACGCTGGTGATCTTCACCGGTTCGTACCACGGCATCTTCGACGAAGTGATCGTGCGCGGCACCAAGAAGCTGCGCTCGGTGCCGGCCGCGCCGGGCATCCTGCGCAACACCTCGGAAAACGTGCTGGTACTGGATTACGGCACGCCCGAAACGCTGCAGATCATCCGCGAGCGCGCAGCCAGCATCGCCGCCGTGCTGGTCGAGCCTGTGCAGAGCCGTCGCCCGGATTTCCAGCCGCGCGACTTCCTCAAGGAACTGCGCGCCATCACCGCCGACGCCGGCGCGCTGCTGATCTTCGACGAAGTGGTCACCGGCTTCCGCTCGCACCCGCGCGGCGCGCAGCACGTGCTGGGCATCGATGCGGACCTTGCCTCCTACGGCAAGGTGGTGGGCGGCGGCTTCCCCATCGGCGTGATCGCCGGCAAGCGCCGCTACATGGACGCGCTGGATGGCGGCGGCTGGCAGTACGGCGATGCGTCCATCCCCACCGTGGGCGTCACCTATTTCGCCGGCACCTTCGTGCGCCATCCGCTGGCGCTGGCCGCCGCGCATGCCGTGCTCAACCACCTCAAGCAGAACGGCCCCGCGCTGCAGGAACGCCTGAACGCGCGCACCAGCCTGCTGATGGACGAGCTCAACGCCTTCTGCGCCAGCGTCGGCGCACCGATCCAGCTGGTGCACTTCGCCTCGGTGTGGAAGACCAACTTCACCGAAGACCACCCGCTGCAGGACCTGCTGTTCGCCATGATCCGCAGCCGCGGCATCCATCTGCTGGACAACTTCCCCTGCTTCTTCACCACCGCGCACAGCGAGCAGGACTTCCAGGCCATCGCCAAGGCGTTCAAGGAATCCGTGCTCGAAATGCAGGAGGCCGAATTCCTGCCGCGCAACAAGAAGGTGGAAACGCTCGCCATCGACGCCAGCCGTCCGCCGGTGATCGGCGCGCGGCTGGGCAAGGACCAGGACGGCAACCCCGCCTGGTTCGTGCCCAACCCCGACGTGCCCGGCAAGTACATGAGGGTGAACGCATGAACCCGCAGGAGCCTGCACGCGCGGCGGAAACCGCGGTTGCCGTCGACTACGATCCGTTTGCCGGCGCCACGCTGGCGCGGGTGGTGCCCGCCACCGCGCCGCAGCGCGAGGTGTGGCTTGCGTCCACGCTGGAACCCGAAGCCTCGCTGGCCTACAACGAGTCCGTGTCGCTGCGGCTGCACGGCGATCTCGACGTCGCCGCCTTGCAGACGGCGCTGCGCCAGCTGCCGGAACGCCACGAGGCGCTGCGCGGCAGCTTCGCCAACGAAGGCACCGAGCTGTGCATCGCCGCCGAACTGGACCTGCCCTGCCCGCTGCGCGAACTCGCCTGGCTGGGACCGGACGAGCAGCAGGCCGAGATCGACGCCACGCTGCATCGCGCGGTGACTGAACCGTTCAACCTGGACACGGGCCCGCTGGTGCGCGCGGAACTGCTGCGCCTGTCGGCGCAGGAACACCTGCTGGTGTTCACCGCGCACCACATCGTGTGCGATGGCTGGTCGTTCGGCGTGATCGTGCGCGACCTGGCGGCGCTGTATGCGCAGCAGATCGGCCAGGGCCAGGATCTTCCGCCGGCCGACGTATTCGCCGACTACGCGCTGGCCGAGGCAGAGCGCGCGCAGAGCGCCGACGGCAAGGGCGACGAAGCCTACTGGCTCGCGCGCTTCGCCAACGCCACGCCCTCGCTGGACCTGCCCACCGACCGTCCGCGTCCGCGCCAGCGCAGCTTCCATTCGCGGCGCGAGGACCTGGTGCTGGACGCGGCGCTCATCTCCGACATCAAGCGCATGGGCGCGCAGCGCGGCGCCAGCCTGTATGCCACCCTGCTCGCCGCGTTCGGCCTGCTGCTGCAGCGGCTCAGCGGGCAGGACGACGTGGTTATCGGCATTCCCTCGGCCGGGCAGGCCGCGGGCGGCCATCAGGATCTGGTCGGCCACTGCGTGAACGTGCTGCCGCTGCGCGTGATGCTGGATACGGCGGCGCCGTTCGAGGACAGCCTCAAGCAGGTACGTGGCGACCTGCTCGATGCGTTCGACCACCAGCAATACACGCTGGGCAGCCTGCTCGCCCGCCTCGCCTTGCCGCGCGATCCGGGCCGCCTGCCGCTGGCGGGCGTGCTGTTCAATCTCGATCAGGCGCTGGACGAGCGCACCATCCGCTTCCCCGGCCTCTCCTTTGAGTTTGCCGGCAACCCGCGCGCGTTCGAGAACTTCGAGCTGTTCGTCAACGCCGTGCAGCTGCCCGCAGGCATCCGGCTGGAATGCCAGTACAACAGCGACCTGTTCGACGCGGCCACCATCCAGGCCTGGCTGGAGGCGTATGCCAGCTTGCTGCGGCATGCCGTGGCCACGCCGCAGGCGGCCGGCAGCATGCTCGGGTTGGTGTCTCCTTCGGCCCAGGCCGCATTGGCGGCGCTGCAACCGCCGCGCACGCCCTACGCGGCGGAACGGCTCGCACATCAGTATTTTGAACAGCAGGCCGATTGCGCGCCCGCGCGCATCGCCATCGCCGGCGATGCTCCGCTGAGCTATGCGGCGCTGGACGCACGCGCCAATCGCATCGCGCGCGTACTGCGCGACCGTGGCGTGGGCCAGGGCCAGCTGGTCGGCCTGTCGCTGCAACGCAGCCCGGACATGATCGCGGCCTTGTTAAGCGTACTGAAATCCGGCGCGGGCTACGTGCCGCTCGATCCCGGCTTTCCGGCGGAACGACTCGCCTTCATGGCGCAGGATGCCGCGCTTGCCGCGCTCATCGTCGACGACGAGGCATCGGCCGTCTTCGACTTCCCGGCGGCGAACGTGCTGTCGCTGCAACGCGATGCCGCGCTCATCGAATCGGCAAGCGCCGAACGCCTGCCGCACGACGTGCGCTCGGCCTCGCCCGAGTCCGTCGCCTACGTGATCTACACCTCCGGCTCCACCGGCAAGCCCAAGGGCGTGCGCGTGCCGCATCGCGCCGCGAGCAACTTCATCAGCAGCATGCAGCGCGAACCCGGCATCGGCGAGGATGACCGCCTGGTCGCCGTGACCACGCTGTCCTTCGACATCGCCTTCCTCGAACTGATGCTGCCGCTCAGCGTCGGCGCCGCCATCGTGCTGGCGGACCACGACCACGTGCGCGACGGCACCGCGCTGCGCCAGCTGCTGGAACGCAGCGAAGCCACCATGATGCAGGCCACGCCCGCTGGTTGGCGCGTGCTGCTGGAATCGGGCTGGCAAGGCCGCCCCGGTTTCAAGGCCATCGCCGGCGGCGAACCGTTGCCGCTGGATCTTGCCGAGGCGCTGCTCGCCCGCTGCGGTGAACTGTGGAATGCCTACGGGCCGACCGAAACCACCGTGTGGTCCACGCTGTGGCGCGCGCATGATCCGCGCGCCGGCATCACCATCGGCCGCCCCATCGCCAACACCACCGTGTACGTGCTCGACGAACACGGTGCGCCCTGCCCGCTCGGCATGCCGGGTGAGCTCTATATCGGCGGCGACGGCGTGACCTTGGGCTACCTGGATCGCCCCGAACTCAACGCGGAGCGCTTCCTGCCCGATCCGTTCTCCGGCGATGCGCAGGCACGCATGTACCGCACCGGCGACCGTGGCCGCTGGCTGGCCAAGGGCGAGCTGGAACATCTCGGCCGCCTGGACTTCCAGGTGAAGATCCGCGGCTACCGCATCGAACTGGGCGAGATCGAAACCGCGCTGGCCGACCTGCCGGAAGTGGCGCGCGCCGTGGTGATGGCGCGCGAGGACCGCCCCGGCGACGTGCGCCTGGTCGCCTACGTGGTGGCCGCCGAGGGCGTGGACCTGGAAACGGTGGACCTGTGCCCGCGCCTGCGCCAGCGCCTGCCCGACTACATGGTGCCGCAACACTTCGTGGCGATGGCGGCCATTCCCCTGCTGCCCAACGGCAAGATCGACCGCAAGTCGCTGCCCGCGCCGAGCGCTCCGGCGGTCGAGGCACGACGTGACCGGCGCGCGCCCAGCACGGATACCGAACGCCGCGTGGCGGCCGCCATGGAAGCCGTGCTCGCCCTGCCGGAGCTGGACGTGCGCGACAACTTCTTCGCGCTGGGCGGCCACTCGCTGCTCGCCGCGCAGCTCACGGCACGGCTGAACCGCGAGTTCGGCATCGCGCTGTCCTTCCGCACGCTGTTCGATGCGCCGACCATCGAAGGCCTGGCGCAAACCATCGACGGCTATCGCGCACCGGAAACGACGACGCCCGCGGCCGAGATTCCACGCCTCACTGACCGCAGCGTCGCGCCGCTGTCCTCGATGCAGCAGCGCCTGTGGTATCTGGAGCAGTTGCATCCCGGCCGCGTGGTCTACAACACGCCCTCCGCGCATCGCCTGCGCGGCCCCATGAACGTGGATGCATTCCGCCAGGCCCTGCGCGACGTGGTGCAACGCCAGCCGGCGCTGCGCACGTCCATCGAGGCGGGCGAAAGCGGCGGCGTGCAGCGCATCCATGCGGGGCTGCTGCCCGACCTTCCGCTGGAAGACCTGTCGTCGCTGCCCGCCGACACGCGCATGGACGTGCTGAAGCAGACGCTGGAAGCGGATATCGCTCAGCCCTTCGACCTGGCGCAAGCGCCGCTGTATCGCGCGCGCCTGTTCCGGCTCGGCGACGACGACCACGTGCTGTACTTCATGGCGCACCACATCGTGTGGGATGGCTGGTCGTTCGACCTGCTGTACGAAGACCTGTCGCGCGCCTATGTCGCGCGCTGCGCGGGAAACACCGAAGGCCTGCCGCCGCTGGCCGTGGAATACGCCGATTTCGCCGCGTGGCATCGCGACTGGATGCGCAGCGACACCGTGCAGCAGCAACTCGCGCATTGGCTCAAGGTGCTGGAAGGTCCGCTGGAGCCGCTGGAACTTCCTGCCGACCGCCAGCGTCCCGCGCGCATGTCCGGCGCCGGCGCCACCGAATGGATCCGCATACCGGCCGAACGCGCCGCCGCCGTGCATGCGCTGGCGCAGCGCGAGGAAGCCACGCCCTTCATGGTGCTGCTGGCCACGTATTACGTGCTGCTGCATCGCCTGAGCGGCCAGCGCGACCTGATCGTCGGCACGCCGGTGCGCGGCCGCGACCGCGTGGACACCGAAAGCATCATGGGCCTGTTCGTGAACGCGCTGCCGCTGCGCGTGGCGGTCGATCCCGAGGCGCCGTTCCGCGACGTGCTGCATCAGGTGCGGCAGGTGGTGCTGGATGCGTTCGCGCATCCCGACGTGCCGTTCGAGCAACTGGTGTTCTCGCTGGGCCTGGCGCGCGACGAAAGCCGGCCGCCGATCTCGCAGGCGATGTTCTCATTCCAGGATGCGCGCCGCCGCATCGTCTCTTGGGGCGAGCTTGCGCACGAACATCTGCCGGTATTCCAGCGCGGCGCAGCGGACGACATCGGCCTGTGGTTCCTCGAACAGGAGCAGGGCCTGCTCGGCGGCATCACGTATAACGCCGACATCTTCGATCCGGCCACCGCCGCGCGTTTCCGTGACGGCTACGAAACCCTGCTCGCCTCGGCCCTGGCCGACCCCGGCCGCGCCGTCGCACGCCTCGACCTGCTGCCGCCGCGCGAGAGCGCCCTGCTTGCCGAATGGAACCAGACCGCGCTGGACGTTCCCGACGTTCGCCTGCACCAGCTGTTCGAACAGCAGTGCGATCGGGCGCCGGAACGCGCCGCCATCCGCTGCAATGACATCACGCTGAGCTACCGCGAGCTGGATGCGCGCGCCAACCGCATCGCGCATGCCTTGCGCGAACGCGGCGCCGCGCACGGCACGCTGGTCGGCGTATCGCTCACGCGCGGCATCGACATGCTGGCCGCGGTGCTGGCGGTGCTCAAGACCGGCGCAGGCTATGTGCCGCTCGATCCGGAGTTCCCTGCCGACCGGCTTTCCTATATGGCGCAGGACGCGCATCTGGCCGTGCTGGTCACCGAATCGGCTATCGCCTCCCGCATCGACGACAGCGGCGCGGCGCGCCTGCTGCTGGACGAAGCCGCCGCCGAGCTCGCCTCGCAACCGGATACGCGCCTGCCCACCGATGCCGCGCTCAACGGCGAATCCGTGGCGTACGTGATCTACACCTCCGGTTCCACCGGTCGCCCCAAGGGTGTCGCCATTTCTCATCGGGCGGTGGTGAATTTCCTGGCCGGCATGGCGCAGCGCCCCGGCCTGCGCGCGGACGAGCGCCTGCTCGCCGTGACCACGCTGTCGTTCGACATTGCCGTGCTGGAACTTTTCGGCCCGCTCAGCGTGGGTGGTGAAGTGCTGCTCGCCACGCGCGAGGAATCGATGGATGGCGACGCGCTGCATCGGCTACTCGACACGCAGGCTGCCACATCGATGCAGGCCACGCCGGTCACCTGGCGCCTGCTGTTGCAGACGTCGTGGCAGCCCTCGCCGGGCTTCCGCGCGCTGTGCGGCGGCGAGCCGCTGTCGGCCGACCTGGCGCAGCAACTGCTGGCACGCGGCACCGAGCTGTGGAACATGTACGGCCCCACCGAAACCACGGTGTGGTCGACCTGCTGGCGTGTGGAGCATCCCGAGCGCGGCATCGCCATCGGCACGCCCATCGCCAACACCACCATCCACGTGCTCGATGAACACGGCCAGCACTGCCCCATCGGCGTGCCCGGCGAGCTGTGCATCGGCGGCGCCGGCGTGGCGCTGGGCTATCTGAATCGCGCGGAGCTGACGGCCGAGCGCTTCCCGGCCGACCCGTTCGCGCCCGGCGCACGCTTCTATCGCACCGGCGACCGCGCGCGCTGGCTGGCGAATGGCACGCTGGAACACCTGGGCCGTCTCGACTTCCAGGTGAAGCTGCGCGGCTACCGCATCGAACCCGGCGAGATCGAAACCGTGGCGCGCATGGAGCCGGGTGTGCTCGACTGCGTGGTGGTGGTGCGCGAAGTCGCGCCGAACGACGAGCGCCTCGTGCTGTATGCCGTGTCCGGCGAGGACGAGGAACAATTGTGGCCCAAGCTGCGCGCCCTGCTGTCCGCGCGGCTGCCCGCGTACATGCAGCCGCAGCACATGGTTCGACTGTCCGCGCTGCCGCGCACGCCGAACGGCAAGACCGACCGCAAGGCCCTGCCCGCGCCTGCGCTCGGCACGAACACACAGATCGAAGACGCGGAACCGGGCGTGAGCGCCAGCGACGATCCGCGCGAGCGCTACCTGGGCCAAGTGTGGTGCCGCCTGGTCGGCGTGGATGACGTGCGCGCCAGCGACAACTTCTTCGACATCGGCGGCCACTCGCTGCTGGCGATCGAGATGGTCACGCAGGTGCGCAAGGAAACCGGAGTGAAACTCAACCTGCTGGACGTGGCGACCAGTCCGCTCGCGTCGCTGGCCGCGGCCCTGCCGGATGGCGACCTGACCGAACCCCACCGCGCGGCCTCGCTGGGCGGACGCCTGCGGCAACTGTTCGGGCGCCGGTGAACAGGCATGGCGACAGGGGGCTCGACATGACGACGATGGCGACACTGATGTGCAGGGCCAGCTTCTGGCTGCTGTTCTACATCTTCTTCGGCTACCCGCTGATCGCCGCGCTGTGCGGCCGGCTGATGCATCGCCCGGTGCGCAAACAGCCGGTGCTGCCCACCGTGTCCATCATCATCGTGGTGCGCGATGGCGTGCGGCATATCCGCGCCAAGCTCAAGAACCTCCGCGCGCTGGACTATCCGGCCGACTACATCGAGATCATCGTGGCCTGCGACGGCTGCAAGGACCGCACCGCCGCGCTGGTGCGCCACTCGCATGATTCGCGCGTGCGCGTGCTGGAATTCCCGGTGTCGCGCGGCAAGGCGCTGTGCCTCAACGACGCCATCGCCACCGCGCGCGGCGAGATCCTGCTGATGACGGACGTGCAGCACAAGCTGTCGCCGCTGGCGCTGCGCGAACTGGTGGGCAACCTGGGCGATCCGCAGGTGGGCGCGGTCAGCGGCAACCTGGAGCTGGAGAACGTCACCAGCACCTTCGCGCACGGCGTGAATGCGTACTGGCACTACGAGAAATTCATCCGCCGTCAGGAAAGCCGCTGCGGTTCGGCCGTCGGCGTGTGCGCCGCGCTCTACGCCGTGCGCGCCGAACTCTACAAGCCGCTGCCGCCGGACACCCTGCTGGACGACGTGCTGGTACCGATGACGGTAGCCGCCGCCGGCCGCCGCGTGGTGTTCGAGCCGCGCGCCGTGGCCTGGGGCGAAACCGCCCAGGCGCCGCTGGACGAACAGGCGCGGCGCATGCGCGCCATGGTGGGCTGCTTCCAGCTGATGGACGTGGCGCCGTGGCTGCTTTCGCCCGCTCGCAACCCGCTGTGGTTCCAATTCATGAGCCACAAGATGCTCCGCCTGCTCGCGCCGTGGCTGCTGCTGGCGCTGCTGCTGTCCTGCGCCTATCTCGCGCGCCACCACCTGGCCTATGGCGCCGTGCTCGCCGCGCTGCTGGCCTGCATCGGCCTGGTCGCCGTCGAGCGCGCGCGGCCGGACGCGGGACGCTGGCTGCCGGTGCGCCTGATGGTGGCGTTCTTCTATCTCAATCTTTACGCGGCGCAGGCCTCCATCGCCTATGCGCGCAGCCGAGGGGAACAACTATGGTGAGCCCGACCCAGCACACCGGCATCCGCGAGAAGCTGGGCGCGCTGTGCTACAACGCCGGCCTGCTGCATCCGCTGCAGAAGGTGCGCGCCTGGTGGCAGAAGGACCTGCGCATCCTCGCCTACCACCGCGTGATGCCGGTGCCCGATCCGGACCAGTACGCATTCGACATGGAGCTGATCAGCACCACGCCGGAGGAATTCCGCGAGCAGATGCTGCTGGTGCGCGAGCGCTACCGCCCGATGCGCCTCAGCGACGTAGCCGCCGCCATCAACGCGGGCCAGCCGCTGCCGCCGGACGCGTTGGTGGTCACCTTCGACGACGGCTACGACGACAACTACCGCATCGCCTATCCGATCCTCAAGGAGCTGGGCGTGCCCGCCACCTTCTTCATCTCCACCGGCCATATCGACAGCGGTCGTCCCTACGCCTACGACTGGCTGGTGCACATGATCCTGATGAGCACGGCGCCGCGCCTGGACCTGCCCGAACTCGACATAAACGTGCCCATGCCCGCGACACGCGCCGAGCGCCGCGCCATGGCGGGATGCGTGCTCGACGGCATGAAGGAGATCAGCGCGCTCGCGCAGGCGGCCATGATCCATCGCCTGGAAGACGAGTGGCAGATGCCCTCCGAGCATGCGCGCCCCGCGGACTGCCGCCCCATGAGCTGGGACCAGCTGCGCGAGATGCGCGCCGCCGGGCTGGAGATCGGTTCGCACGGCGTGAACCACTGGATGCTCTCCAAGCTGCCGCGCGAGGAACTGGAGCGCGAGGTGTTCGATTCTCGCAACGCCCTGCTGCGCGAACTCGGCCCGATGCCGCTCTTGATGTCCTACCCGGTGGGCAGCAATCGCGCGTTCGACCGGCAGGTGATCGAGGTGACGCGCGACGCCGGCTTCGACCTGGCCTGCAGCTACATCAGCGGCACCAACCCGCATCCGGCCGACAACCGCTACGCGCTCTACCGCATTGCCGTGGAGCGCTACTACGGCAAGGCCTGGTTCGCCGCGCTGCTCGCCATGCCGGGGCTGGTGGGCTATCCGACGCCGGCGCACCTTGCGTCAACGGATGATGCGCCATGTTCCCATTAATTCTTTGCTACGTCGTACTGACCATCGTCCGCCCGCAGGAGTACATACCGGCGCTGATCGGCGTGCCCGTGCTGCCCATCGTGCTGGCGTTGTCGTTCGCCGCGTGGATCGCCTCGGGCACGGGCCGGCCGCGCGCGCCGCAGTTTCCTATCCTGCTGGCCTTCTTCGCCGTGCTGATGGTGTCGGAAGTCGCCAACGGCTGGGTGGGCGGCGTGAAGGACCAGTTGGGCAAGTTCGGCCCCGTCGTGCTCGCGTTCTTCATGATCGCCGCCGCATGCAACACGCAGCGGCGCATCCTCACCCTCATGTCGGTGATGGTGCTGTGCGCGACCATCCTGTCCCTGCACGGCATCGGCCAGGCGCGCAGCGGCATCGGCTGGACCGACATTCCGCTGGGCGAGGATGGGCGCATCCAGTACGTGGGCATCTTCAACGACCCGAACGATCTGGGCATGCTGTTCGTCTCCGTGTTCCCCATGGCCTGCCTGCTGCTCAAGCGCGGCAGCCCGTTCGGCAAGGCGCTCTGGCTGGGCTGCATCCTCGTCCTGCTCTACGGCGTGCGCCTTACCAACTCGCGCGGCGCGATGCTGGGCGTGCTGGTGGTCATCGGCGGCTACATCTGGTATCGCCGCGGCGCCATCGTGGCGGGCGTGCTGGGCGCGGCGGGCCTGGCGGTGATGAAGATGCTCTCCTCGCGCATGCAGGAACTCGATGCCGGCGAGGAATCGGCCAGCGGCCGCGTGGACGCCTGGTACGAGGGGCTGCAGATGTTCAAGTCGCACCCGCTGCTCGGCGTGGGGCCCGGCAACTTCACCGACTACAACCCGCTCACCGCGCACAACTCCTTCGTGCTGGTGCTGGCGGAAACCGGCTTCGTCGGCTACGTGCTGTGGCTGATGCTGATCGGCTACACCTTCTGGATGGTGGCGACCGTGCTGCGCCTGAAGCCCGACCCCATCACCGATCCCGAGCGCCATGCCGCATGGAGCGTGGAGCGTCCGATGGCGCTGACCCTGCTGCTGTCGCTGTGCGGCATGTTCACCTGCGCGTTCTTCCTCAGCCGCAGCTACATGATCGTGCTTTACGTGGTGCTGGCCATCGTCACCGGTTTCTACCTGGGCGCGCGCGAACGCATCGGCGGGCTGCCCTCCTTCAGCATGAACGAGAGCGGCATGCGCTGGGTGCCCGCCGCCATCGGCAGCATCGCCGGATTGTTCGTGCTGGTCAGCGTGCTGCTGAGGACGGAAGGATGAAACGCCCGATGCCCTCCGTCGCGTCATGCATCCAAAAAGGTTTCCGCCATGAGTGACTGGTACGAACAGGTTTTCCGCCGCGCGCTGTATCCCGCGTATGAAACCCACTTGCGCCGGCGCAGCACGCTGTCCTGGCTGGATGCCTACGAACGCGACCAGTGGTACTCGCCCGAAGCCATCGCCGCGCTGCAGTTCCAGCGCCTCAAGGCGCTGATCGAGCACTGCTACCGCGAGGTGCCCTACTACCGCCGGCGCTGGCGCGAGCTGGGCATCCTGCCGGAAGACATCCGCAGCATGAACGACTACGCGCGGCTGCCCGTGCTCACCAAGGCCGACATCCGCGAGAACTTCGATGACCTGCAGGCCACCTCCTGGCGCGGACGCCTGCTGTTCAAGCGCACCGGCGGCTCCACCGGCGATCCGCTGAAGCTGGGCTACACGCACGAGAGCTATGAGCGCCGCATGGCCGTGATGTGGCGCGGCTACGGCTGGGCGGGTTCGCGGCCGGGCCGCCGCACGCTGTACCTGTGGGCAGGCGCGGTAGGCACGCCGGGACGCGTGCAGCAGTTCAAGGATGGCATCTACAACACGCTGTTCGCGCGCCGCATGCTCAACAGCTTCGAGATGACCGAATCGAACCTGGTCAGCTACGCCGACGCCATCGACCGCTACCGGCCCGCCATCATCGTCGGCTACGTGAATCCGCTGGCGCGGCTGGCCAAATGGATCGTGGACACCGGCCGCAAGGTGCATCGCCCGGACGCCGTGATCGGCGCAGCCGAGGCGTTGCATCCGCACCAGCGCGACACCATCGCCCGTGCCTTCGGCAGCCCGGTGTACAACACCTACGGTTGCCGCGAATTCATGCTGATCGCATCGGAATGCGCGCATCACCACGGCCTGCACGTCAATGCCGACCACCTGGTGCTGGAACTGCTGGACACCGACGGCAGCCGCGTTGCCAGCGGCCCCGGCGAGGTCGCGATCACCGACCTCTCCAACTACGGCATGCCGTTCATCCGCTACCTCAACGGCGACCTGGCCACCGCATCCAACGCCTACAGCTGCCCCTGCGGACGCGGCCTGCCCCTGCTGGAACGTGTGGAAGGTCGCGTGCTCGACGCCATCCGCACGCCGGACGGCCGCATCCTGCCCGGCGAGTTCTTCCCGCACATGCTCAAGGACGTGCCGGGCCTCACGCGCTTCCAGCTGGTGCAGCGCGAGCTGCATCGGCTGGAACTTTCCATCGTGCGCGGCGACGGCTTCGACGATGCATCCATCGCCTATATCCGCCGCGAAACGGCCAAGGTGCTGGGCGATGAGGTATCGCTGGATCACCGCTTCGTCGATGACATTCCGCTCACGCGCAGCGGCAAGCACCGCGTCACGCGCTCGGAACTGACGGGAGCGTGATCGCCATGATCCCCGCACTTCACGTCATGCACAGCCACGCGACGAGGCGCGAAGCCCCGTGAACATCACCCACGTGGTCGAAAACCTCAATCGCGGCGGCCTGGAGCGCATGGTGCTCGACCTGGTGCAGCGGCAGCAGCAACAAGGGCACCGGTGCCAGGTGGTGTGCCTGTACGAAACCGGCGCGCTCGCGCACGAGCTGGATGCCGCCGGCATTCCCGTGGTGGCCTGCCACAAGGGGCGCGGCATCGACTTGCGTGCGCTGGCGCGCGCGCGCGGCGCCATCGACCGCCATGCCACCGATATCCTGCATACGCACAACGCGGTGGCGCACTACCAGGCCGTACTGGCGTCATGCGGCCTGCATGTGCTGCGCATACTCAACACGCGCCACGGCATGGGCGCCGGCCAGCGCACCGGCCGCAAGGAATGGCTGTACCGCCGCGCACTGACTCGCACGGACATCGTGGTGACGGTGTGCGAAGCCGCACGCCGCAGCGGCATCTCGCGCGGCATGCTGCCCCAGGACATGACGCGCGTCGTACCCAACGGCATCGCAGTCGAGCGCTTCCGCCCTGCCTCGTCCACCATGCGTCAGCAGGTGGTGCAAGCGCTGAAACTTCCAGATGACGCCTTCCTTATCGGCAATGTCGGGCGACTCAACTGGACCAAGGACCAGGCTGGCCTGATCCGCGCCTTTCGCCAGGTGCACGAACAGCACCCGAACGCCGTGCTTCTGCTGATCGGCGATGGCGAACTGCGCGCCGAACTCGAACAATGCGCCGAACGGCAAGGCGTGCGCCACGCCGTGCACTTCCTTGGCGACCGCAACGACGTGCGCGACCTGCTGCAGGGGCTGGACCTGTTCGTGCTGTCCTCCGTCAGCGAGGGCTATTCCATGGCCCTGCTGGAAGCCTGCGCCGTGGCGCTGCCCATCGTGGCCACCGACGTCGGCGGCAATGGAGAAATCGTCTACAGCGGGCGCACCGGCCAATTGGTGCCGCCGGACGATCCGGATGCGCTGGCCGAAGCGATGCTGTTGCTGTTGAACCAACCGCACCGCGCATCGGCCTATGGCCACGCGGCGCGCGCCTGGGTGGAAAAGCACGGCTCGCTGGAAGCCATGGCGGCACGCTACGAACGCCTGTACCTGGACATGGAGTGCGAGACATGCGCCTGAAGGTGCTGGTGCTCACCAACCTGTTTCCCTCGCCGTGGGATCCGCTGCGCAGCCCCTTCAATCGCCAGCAGTTCGAACGGCTAGGCAGGGAGCACGAAGTGGACGTGATCACCGCCGTCGACTTCCGCGAGCGCTTCGGCCGCAAGCGCGCGGCCTTCCGCACCGAGCACGTGAACGCCGACCAGTTCGTGTTCTTCTATCCGCCGGTGATCGGCCGCTCGCTGCACGCCGCTTTCTGGCTGGCCTCGCTGCTGGTCCAGAAGCTGCGCCGACTGCGCCGCGCGCAGTACGACTGCATGCTGCTCAGCTGGGCCTACCCCGATGCCGCCGCGGCCTGCTGGGTGGCGCGCCATCTCGGCATTCCCTACGTGGTGAAAGTGCACGGCACCGATCTCAACGTCAAAGCCACGCAGGCGTGGCTGCGGCCACAGATCAAACAGGCGCTGCGCGGCGCCCAGGGCGTGGTGGCGGTCAGCCAGGCGCTGGCCGACAAGGCTATCGAACTGGGCGTGGACGCCTCGCGCGTGCACGTGATCTACAACGGCGTGGAGCCCAACCTGTTCCATTCCGGCTCGCGCAGCGAAGCGCGCGCCAAACTCGCCCTGCCGCAGGACGAGCGCATCCTGCTCTACGTCGGCAACCTCAAGGACACCAAAGGCTGCCTCGACCTGCTCGAAGCCTTCCCACGCGTGCTGCTTGCCCATCCCGACACCAACCTGCTCTTCGTCGGCGCCGGCCCCTGCCGCGAAACGATCCTGCAACGCAGCGCGGCGCTCGGCATCCAGGATCGCGTGCGCCTGATCGGCGCCGTGGAACACTACGCACTTGGCGACTGGTTCCGCGCCACCGACCTGCTATGCCTGCCCAGCCACAACGAAGGCGTACCCAACGTAGTGCTGGAAGCCATGGCTTGCGGCACCCCCGTGGTCGCCACGCGCGTGGGCGGCATTCCCGAGGTGCTACCGGAACAGGCGGGCATCCTGGTGAATGCGCACGACCGCATTGGCCTCGAGGGCGCGCTGGTGGATGCGCTTGGCACGTCGTGGGATGCCAAGGTGATTGCCGCGCAGGCGAGCCGGTTTCGCTGGGATGAGAATATCCAGCGGCTGGGAGAGATTCTTGAGGCGGCAGCGATGAGTCGGACGGGGCAGGTGAAGTATTTGGCGCCGTGAGAGGGCGAGAATCGTTGTGCTCGGTTGTCGTGCGGCGAGCTCTTACGACCTGGCCTCACCGTTTCATTCTTCAGCCGTCGTCCCGGCTCAGGCCGGGATGACGGTTCTTTTGATAGGGCGAGGCCAGGGTGCGCCCTCGCCGCTCTAAAGGCCGTGACAGACAATCAAGGAAAACCGCCGAACACAGCCCCCCCTACTTGTCCGACACGGTGGCACCCACATCCCCCACCACCTCACCCCCAAACATCCCCT
>Ga0268248_100104_pt1 | contig 68561 bp, 63 predicted proteins | sample AgamicAtAme_FD_200856 | JGI IMG/M metagenome (GOLD analysis project Ga0268248, IMG submission 200856) | Agave microbial communities from Guanajuato, Mexico - At.Am.e (v2) (version 2) | ecosystem: Host-associated > Plants > Phyllosphere > Phylloplane/Leaf | place: Guanajuato, Mexico | collected... | reverse complement strand
TCGCCATTGCGGGCGGGATGTGGGTGAAAGGGCAGGGCGGCACGGCGCAGGATGTGATGGCGATGCTGTTTGGCGTCAATTTCGTGGCCGCGCTGGTGCCGATTATCGTCAGCCGCTTTATTGAGCCGCTGAAGCGCATTTTTACGCCGATCATCACCGGCAGCGTGATTGCCCTGATCGGCATCAGCCTGATTAAAGTCAGCGTGAATAACTGGTGTGGTGGCGTGCAGGCGAAAGATTTTGGCAGCATGAGCAACATCGGCCTCGGTGCAGGCACGCTGGCGGTGATTGTGTTACTGAGTTGCGCGAAAAACCGCTGGCTGCGTCTCTCTTCCGTGGTGGTCGGCATCGCGCTGGGTTGCATCGTCGCAGCCCTTATCGGTAAGTTTCACTTCAGCGGCCTCGGTGATATCGGGTTCCGTTTACCGGCGCTGTTCCCGTTTGGTTTCCAGTTTAACAGCGCCATCTTTCTGCCCGTGGCGCTGGTGTCGCTGGTGTGTATTCTGGAGGCGGTCGGCGATCTCACCGCCAACTGCCTGATCTCGCATCAGCCCATCGATAACAGCGCGTTTCGTTCCCGGCTGAAGGGCGGCATTCTTGCTGACGGCATCAGTTGCATGATTGCGGCGATGCTGGGCGCCTTTCCTAATACTACCTTTGCGCAAAACAATGGCGTTATCCAGATGACGGGCGTCGCCAGCCGCTTTGTTGGCCGCTATATTGGCGTGATCCTTATCCTGCTGGGGGTGTTCCCGCCGTTTGGTGAGATATTACGCCAGATCCCGCTGCCGGTGCTGGGCGGTGCGACGATGGTGATGTTTGGCTGCGTGGTGGCGGCCGGGATCCGCATCATTACCCAGAACCCGCTAACCCGCCGCGACATGCTGATTGTCGGGCTGGCGTTTGGTTTTGGTATGGGCGTCGAAGCGGTACCGGCTTTTCTCGCCCATTTCTCGCCCATTATCGGTAATCTGTTTGGTTCGGCGGCGACCTGCGGCGGCTTAGTGGCGATTGTCCTGAACCTGATTATTCCGGAAGAAAAAACGGCCATCGCCGCTGACGCAAGGAGCAAGGATGATCGCGCTGAATCACTTTAATCAGCTACCGGACGACGAAGCGGCTGCACTGTTGCAGCCGTGCGTGGCCATCCCCGGCTGGACGGCGGCGCTGGTGGCCGCGCGTCCGTTTGCTTCGCTCGCGGCGCTACAGCAAACCGCGGGTGAAATCGCCGGAACCTGGGGACGTGCTGAGCTGGAGCAGGCGCTCAGCGCACACCCGCGCATTGGCGAAAAGCCTGCGGGTTCGCAGGCGCATGCCGCGTTATCGCGCCAGGAGCAGTCGGCGGTGGACGATCGCGACGCGCAACTGGCCGGGGCGCTGCGCGAGGGGAATGCGCGCTATGAAGCACGTTTTGGCCGCGTTTTTTTGATCCGCGCCAAAGACCGTAGCGGAGAAGAGATTCTGCACGCGCTGGAACAGCGGCTGACCCACAGCGACGCCGAAGAGATCTCGGCGTCGCTGGAGCAGTTACGGGAAATCACCTTATTACGACTGGCAGGAGCGATTGGCGAATGAACAGCCTCAGTACCCATATTCTGGATATTTCCAGCGGTAAACCCGCGCAGGGGGTGACGGTTTCTCTGTTACTCGGCGAGCAGACGGTGGCGAGCGGCGTCACCGATACGAACGGGCGCATCGGTGCGTTTTCCTCTTCATTGACGCCGGGGCATTACCGGCTGGTGGCGCAAACGGGAGAATGGTTTGCACAGCGCGGCGTGGCGACACTGTTTCCCTGCGCGCAAATTGACTTTGTGATTGCTGAAACGGCAGAGGAGCATTTCCATCTGCCGTTCTTAATTGCGCCCGGCGGCTGGTCAACTTACCGCGGCAGTTGACCATGCGCACTGACCGTTAATCCACGTCTCGCTGATATTGCGCTCGTCGCCGAGGGTCATCAGCACAAACAGTTGCTCGTAAATGTCCTTGCAGCGCGTATTACGCAGGCGTTGCAAGGGCGTCACCGCCGGGTCAATGACCACAAAATCGGCCTCTTTGCCGGGCGCAAAATTACCAATTTTATCGTCCAGACGCAGGGCATGTGCGCCGCCGAGCGTGGCGTGGTAAAACGCTTCGCTGGCCCGCAGGCGATAGCTTTGCAACTGGCCCACTTTGTAGGCTTCACCCAGCGTGCGCAGCATGCTGAAGGTGGTGCCTGCGCCCACATCGGTGCCGATGCCCATGCGTACTTTGTTCTGCCAGCAGGCGGGCAGGCGAAACAGCCCGCTGCCGAGGAACAGGTTCGAGGTAGGGCAAAACGCCACCGCCGAACCGGTATCGTGCAGGCACTGCCACTCTTCATCATGCAGGTGAATGCCGTGGGCAAACACGCTGCGCTCGCCGGTCAGTTGATAGTGGTGGTAAACATCGAGATAACGTTGATGTTCTGGCCAGAGATCGTTGACCCACGCCACTTCATTCGGGTTTTCGCTTAAATGCGTCTGCAGCCAGGTCTGCGGAAACTCTTCGCGTAAACGGCGTACCGCCTCGAGCAGCTCCGGCGAGGAGGTGGGCGCAAAGCGCGGCGTAATGGCATAACCCAGCCGCCCCTGATGCTGCCAGCGCTGGATCAGTTCGCGCGTTTGCTGGTAGCTCTGTTCAGCGGTTTCACTCAGGTACTCCGGCGCATGGCGATCCATCATCACCTTACCGGCGATCAGCCGCATATTCAGGCGCAGCGCTTCGCTAAACAGCGCGTTGACGGATTCCGGGTGCAGCGTACAAAACACCAGCGCGGTGGTGGTGCCGTGGCTCAGTAACTGACCGATAAAGAATTCGGCAATCTCTGCGGCGTAGGCTTCATCAGCAAACTGGCTTTCAACCGGAAAAGTGTACGTGGTCAGCCACTCCAGCAGTTGTTCACCAAACGCGCCAATCATTTCAGTTTGCGGATAGTGCACGTGGGCATCGATAAAACCTGGGAGCAGCAGTTTGCCGCGCCGGTCGGTGTAGCCTTTGTGTGCATTGAGATATTGCTCGCCCTCCTGCCAGCTCATTCGCGCCTGAATTTTGCCGTCGCGAATAAACAGCAGACCGTCTTCAATGAAACGTGCGTGGTGGGCGATATCGTCGGCGTTGTCGCAGACTTCGGCAATGTCAAACAGCGCGCCGCGGATCGCGGCATGATAATCAATCATCGTTCCTGCCTTCGTCGTTTCCATACCGGGTGAAGTGTTAAAGCAAAATGAGTGCCAGCCGCGACGAGAAACGCCGCGGCCTGAGGTGAAGGGTTACTCTTTTTGTGCCGCGACGTTGGCGTTGAAATGCGATGTCGTAACAACAACGCGCTCTTCGCGCGCCAGCCAGCGATAGGTGACGCCGCCCAGCAGGACGCCGATAAACCAGCTAAAGTTGGCGACTTCGTGCAGCGCCGGAATAAAGCTGATAATCAACCCGACGGCCACCGACGGCACCAGCGCGCCAATCGCTTTCGGGTTAAAGCCGTTGCGATACCAGTATTTGCCTTTTGGCGTGTCATCAAACAGGTCATCGACAAACACCTGCCCGCGTTTGATCAGATAGAAATCCGCAATCAGGATGCCGAACAGCGGGCCGATAAAGGCGCCCAGCACGTCGAGGGTGTAGTGGATCAGTTCCGGCGAGTTAAACAGGTTCCACGGCGTCAGCAGAATCGAGCCGACCGCGGCGATCATACCACCGGTGCGGAAGCTGATTTTCTGCGGTGAGCAGTTGGAGAAGTCAAACGCCGGCGAGACGAAGTTAGCAACAATGTTGATGCCGATGGTGGCGGTGATCATGGTCAGCAGGCCAATTGCCACCGCCAGATCGCTGCCAACGCGGCTGACGGTTTCAATCGGATCGGTGATCATGCGGCCAAACAGCGACTGCGTACCGGAGACAATCACCACGGTGACGATCGAGAACAGCAGGAAGTTGAACGGTAAGCCCCAGCGGTTGCCGCGACGAATTTCGCCCATGCTTTTGCCATAACGCGAGAAATCACCAAAGTTGAGCAGCGGCCCGGAAAAATAGGAGACCACCAGCGCCGTCGCGGTGATCATCTGCCAGGTTTGTTCCCCGGCGCTGAGTGACTTGCTGGCAAGGGTAAACGAGATACCGTCAAAACCGGTCTTGTATACAATCCAGCCCGCCAGTGCCAGCATCACCACATACACCGCCGGACCGGCAATATCGATAAAGCGCTTAATTGCGCTCATCCCGTGCCAGAACACCATTGCCTGCAGGATCCACATCGTGGCGAAGCACAGCCAGCCAAGGTGTGACAGGCCGAACAGCGATCCCTGCGTTAAAGAAGAGAGCGACGGCCAGAACTTCAGCAGCACCAGCATTAAGGCATTCGCCGCCAGATAGGTCTGAATACCGTACCAGGCGAAGGCGATAAGACCACGGATCACCGCCGGAATGTTGGCGCCGAAGACGCCAAATGCCTGGCGGCAGATGACGGCATAGGGCACGCCTGCCATCTGGCTCGGTTTCGCTACCAGGTTAGCGCAGAGCTGCACGATGCAAATGCCCACCAGCAGGCAGAGCAGCACCTGCCAGCTTGCCAGCCCGAGCGTAAAGAAACTCGCGGCGACGACGTAGCCGCCCATGCTGTGTACATCCGACATCCAGAACGAAAAGATGTTGTACCAGCTCCAGTTCTGATCGCGCGTCGGCGCCAGATCCTCATTGCAAAGCCGTGGGCTGTATACCGCTCCGGAATCAGCGGCCTTAACCTGATGAGTGTTTTGTGTATTTGGCATGAAACCTGCTCCTGTCAATAAAAGCCCGTGAAAAGGGAGTGCTGAGGTTGTTGCAGGATCCAGGCCAAAATGATTAATCTTGTATCCAATAATTTAATTTTATGTATACGATCCGATATCGAAAAGTAAAAAAGCGGAGTGGTTAATGAGTAATGAAAACAGTCTGCAAGCCGCAACTGCCTTGCAGGACAAGGATGAAACCATCTACCAGTCGCTGATGACCGCGATTGTCGAACATCAGTTGCTCCCGGGGAGCAAATTACCGGAAGAGGCGCTGGCGGAGGTGTTTGGCGTCAGCCGCACCGGGATCAGAAAAGTGCTGCAACGACTCAATGCTGTGCAAATGGTCACCTTAACGCCCAAACGTGGTGCACACGTCGCCAGCCCAACGGTAGAAGAGGCGCAGGCGATCTTCCGCACCCGCACGCTGCTGGAAGTGGCCAACCTGCCTGACGTGCTGGCGCACTGCCAGCCGCCGCATCTGGCGGCGCTGGAAGCGATTATCCGCCAGGAGCAGCAGGCGCACGAAGCCTATGACGGCCCGGCCGCCATCCGCTACTCCGCTGAATTTCACATTCAGCTTCAGGCTATTTCCGGCAACCCGGTGTTGACAGAGATGGTCACCGGCCTGAGCCAGCGCTCTTCGCTGGTGATCGCCGCCTGGGGATCGCCGTGGCGTCAGGGGTGTCGCTGTAACGATCATGAACAACTGGTTGATTTACTGCGAAAAAAGGATCTGCAGGCGCTAAGCGCGGCGCTGACGCACCATTTTGAACATATCGTCGACAGCCTCTGTTTCGAGCGGGCTGGCGTCTGTCTGCCGGATTTCGCCCGGCTGTTTGCCGGTCACAAGGAGGCGTGATGTCTGCCATTTGTATACAAGTTATCAACCCGAACACCAGCCTGGCGATGACCGAAACCATTGGCGCGGCGGCACGGGCGGTAGCCGCACCTGGCACCGAAATTGTGGCGGTGTGCCCGCGTGAAGGCGTACCGTCGATCGAAGGGCATTTTGATGAAGCGATAGCCGCCATCGGCGTGCTTGAACAGGTGAAAGCCGGGCGTCAGCAGGGCGTGGATGGCCATGTGATTGCCTGCTTTGGCGATCCGGGATTGCTGGCGGCGCGCGAGCTGGCGCAGGGGCCGGTGGTCGGCATCGCCGAAGCCGCGATGCATATGGCGACGCTGGTGGCGACCCGTTTTTCCATCGTCACCACTTTGCCGCGCACGCTGATTATTGCCCGCCATCTGTTGCAGCAGTACGGTTTTCAGGAGCACTGCGCGGCGCTGCACGCCATTGATTTACCGGTGCTGGCGCTGGAGGACGGCAGCGGTCTGGCGCAGGAAAAAGTGCGCGCGCGCTGTATTCAGGCGTTAAAAGAAGATGGCTGCGGTGCGATTGTGCTCGGCTGCGGCGGCATGGCGCAGCTTGCGCAGGAGTTGACGCGTGAACTGCATGTACCGGTGATCGACGGTGTCAGTGCGGCGGTAAAAATGGTGGAGTCGCTGGTGGCGCTGGGCTTATCGACCAGCAAGCGGGGCGATCTGGCTTTTCCGGAAAATAAAGCGTTGAGCGGTAAATTTCAGGCATTAATGCCGTAGCGAGTGGAGGGAGAATGGCACTTTTCGACGACAACTATCCGCGCGATTTGCGTGGTTACGCAGGGAAACCGCCGCACGCGCAGTGGCCGCAGCAGGCGCGCATCGCCGTGCAGTTTGTACTGAATTTTGAAGAGGGCTCAGAGAATCATGTGCTGCATGGTGATGCCGGATCGGAGCAATTTCTCTCCGATATTATCGGCGCGGCCAGCTATCCGGATCGGCATATGTCGATGGATTCACTGTATGAATATGGCAGTCGCGCCGGGTTTTGGCGCATCCACCAGGAGTTCAGCCAACGCGGGTTGCCGCTGACGGTGTTTGGCGTGGCGATGGCGCTGGCGCGTCAGCCGGAGATCGTTGCGGCCATTAAAGCGGCGAATTATGACGTAGTCAGCCACGGCTGGCGCTGGATCCACTATCAGAACATGGATATCAATGAAGAGCGTGAACACCTGCAAAAAGCGGTGCAGGTGCTGCGCGATCTGTTTGGTAAAGCGCCCACCGGCTGGTACACCGGGCGCGACAGCCCCAATACCCGCCAGCTGGTGGTCGAGCATGGCGGGTTTGACTACGACAGCGATTACTACGGCGACGATTTGCCGTTCTGGAGCGAAGTCACCTGTCACGACGGCACGCGCAAACCTCACCTGATTGTGCCCTACACGCTGGATGCCAACGATATGCGCTTCGCTACCGCTCAGGGGTTTAATACCGCCGAGCAATTTTACACCTATCTGAAAGACAGCTTTGATGTGCTCTATGCCGAGGGTGAAAGTGCGCCGAAGATGATGTCCATCGGCATGCACTGCCGCCTGTTGGGGCGTCCAGGTCGTTTTCGTGCGTTGCAACGCTTTCTCGATTATCTCCAGCAGCACGATCGCGTCTGGGTCTGTACCCGCCAGCAAATCGCCGATCACTGGCGGCAGGTTCATCCCTACGCGCAATAAAAAACGCCCGGAAAATCCGGGCGTTTTTACTGACGCTGCGGCAAGAAAGGGGATTTCTTATGCCGCCGTATTTCGCACTAAGGGGGGCTATCAAACGCCAATCAGGCTTTCTAAGGGGATACCAAACTGGGTGTGAAGGCGGCGAATCATCGGTAGCGTGAGGCTACGTGTACCGTTAAGAATTTCGTATACACGATTGGACTTGCCGATAGCCGGCTCCAGATCTTTCACGCTCAGCCCTTGTTGCTCCATACGAAATTTGATGGCCTCAATGGGCGAGGGGGGATCAATGGGGTAATGTTTCTTTTCGTACTCTTCAATCAGTAAGCACATCACTTCGAAATAATCACCTTCCGGCGTGTCCAGCTCCGGTTCATTGTCGAACATTGGCTCAACCGCCCGGAGAGCGGCTTCATAGTCCTCTTCAGTTCTGATCGGTTTAATGTTCATTTTTACTCCAGTTCAACGGTTTCGGCGTCGATAGCGTCGTAGTGGCTGTGTGTCCCGATAAACTTCACGAACACCCATCCGCGCTGGTAAGCAATCGCCACAATTAATCGGTAGTGATTTCCTTTAATGTTGAATACCACTCGCCTCTCTTTCAATATGCTGGCGCTGCGGTATTGTCCTTTTATCTCTGCCGGGGTTTTCCATTCTGCTTTGGTTACTTCATCGACCCAGGCTTTTAGCGGTTGCTCAGCGTCGGGATTCTCCGCCCAGAAGTCCCTTAATGTTTTCACGGAGATGATCTTCATGCAGACAGGATAGTCCCATTACGGGACTATGAAAAGCGCTAAGTCCCAAAATGGGATAATTCTTTGCGAGGATGAATAAGGCCCGGAAAATCCGGGCGTTTTTGTTAACTCATCAAACTGACCTGGGCGGCAACGATGCGCCAGCCGTAGGGGAAGCGCACCCAGCTTTGCTGCTGGCGGCCAATGCGATCGCTGCCTTCACGGGTGAATTCGGTGCTGCAAACGGCGTAATCCTCGCCGAAAGTGGTGATCACCGTATGGCGCAGCTCGCGCTGTAACCCGGCGCTCGGACGCGCGGCGCGAAAGGCGCGGATCTCCTCAATGCCATAGAGATTCTCGCCTGCGCCGAGACGCACGGTGCTGGCATCGTGCCAGAACAGCTCATCAAGCACCGCAATATCGTTGCCGACCAGCGCGTCTTCATAGCGGTAAAACGCGGCTGTGACCTCTGCCAGTACCCACGGGCGGTTAATGTCGTCCTGATGCATCATACTGTTATCTCCGCAGGGTGGGCATCGGTGATGCCCTGTTCTTCCAGCACGCGGGCGGCGCGCAGGCAGGCTTGTTCGTTAAACGGTGCAGCAATCAGTTGCAGGCCAATAGGCTTTCCGGACGCGGTACGCAGCGGCACGGTCACGACCGGCAGGCCTAAAAACGAAATCGGCTGCGTCAGCATGCCCATGCTGGCACGGATCGGCAGCGGCTGGCCGTTTATCTCCATCGTCTGTTCGCTGATTAGCGTGGCGCTGCGCGGCGTGGCCGGGGCGATCAGCACATCCGCATGGGCAAATAGCGCGCGGCTTTGCTGCTGCGCGTGGCGGCGAAAACGCTGCGCCTGTAAATACCACGCCGCCGGGATCATCGCGCCCGCCAGCAGACGTTCGCGCGAGTGCGGTTCAAAACGCTGTGGTTCGCGGCGCAGCGCGGGTAAATACTGATTACCGCCTTCCGAGGCGCTGATAATGAACGCCGCCGAACGCGAGAGTTCCGCTTCGGGAAAGAACACTTCTTCGCGCGCATCGAGAGCGTGCGCGACACGGTTGAGCGCGGCTCTGGCATCGTCGTCGCACCAGGTAGTGAAATAACCGCCCAGCACCGCGCAGCGTAACCCCTCCATCCCGCGTGACAGCAGCGGTTGCGCCGCTTCACTGGCGGTTTCCGCCTGAAAAGCATCCTGCGGATCGCGCCCCTGTAAGGCGTCATAAACCGCCGCCAGATCGCTGACCCGGCGGGCGAACGGCCCAATATGATCGAGGCTGGCGACAAACGGATGCGTTCCGGCACGCGACAGACGGCCAAATGTCGGTTTAAGCCCGAAGATGCCGCACAGCGAGGCGGGCACGCGGATGGAGCCGTTGGTGTCACTGCCGAGCGAGAAATGCACCAGCCCTGCGGCGACCGCCGCCGCTGAACCGCCGGAAGACCCCCCGGCAATGCGTGCCAGATCGTGCGGATTGCGCGTCGCGCCGTAGTGGCTGTTTTCGGTGGTAAAACCGTAGGCGTAAGCGTCCATATTGACCATGCCCGACAGCAGCCCGCCAGCCTGCTGTAACTGACGCACGGCCCGGCTATCTTCTGTGGCGGCGGGGCGCTGGCTGAATAACTCCGCGCCCGCAAGCGTGGTGTGCCCGGCAACATCAAACAGGTTTTTCACTGCGTAAGGAATGCCTGCCAGCGGCGGCAGCAGTTGACCATTCTGGCGCAGGGTGTCGATGCGCTGCGCTTCGTCGAGCATGCGTGCTGCGGTTACCGTCGTCCAGGCGTTGATCTGCGGGTTGATTTGCTCAATCGCCGCCAGCGTCTGGCGGGCAATATCGCTCGCGCTCAACTCCCCTGCGGCCAGTGATTGCCGGATATCGGCAATGCTCATCTCATGCAGCTTCATGCTTTGTACACTCCGGCAATTTCCAGACGATCGTCCAGCGGCAGCGCCATCAGCGGTTCAGCCATCGCGGCAATGCGGCGAAACTGTAGCAGCAGCTCGGCGCGCCGCTCATCCGTCAGTTCGACACCATGAATGCGGATCATGGCGTCAAGATAGACATCCCATTCGGGTTGTGAATTGTTCATGGTTCTCTCCTCAAAAACCGGCGGCGGAGCCGTTACTGCGGGGATCGAATGCCCCTTCAAACAGGCCGTCAGGATGGCGGACAATCGCGCCTGCGTGGCCCATCGCTTCGGTGAAATCCGCCAGCACATCAACGTCATGGCCTGACGCGCGCAGGTGGGCGACGGTCTCGGGCGAGAAGCGACCTTCCAGTTTCAGTGAATCCGAGGTTTGCCCCCAGGTGCGCCCCAGCAGCCAGCGCGGACGGCTGATTGACGCTTGCAGCGGTACGCCTTGCATCACGTAGCGGGTAAAAAGCGCTGCCTGGGTTTGCGGCTGCCCGTCGCCGCCCATCGAGCCGTAGACCATCACGCGGCCATCATGTAGCCGTGCCGCCGCCGGGTTGAGGGTATGAAACGGTTGTTTGCCCGGTGCAAGCGCCAGCAGGTGATCGGGGTTGAGGCTGAACGACGCGCCACGGTTTTGCCAGACAATGCCGGTGTCCGGCAGCACCACGCCGCTGCCAAATTCATGATAAATGCTCTGAATAAATGACACCGCGAGGCCGCTGTTATCCATAACACCCATCCAGACGGTATCTCCCGGTCCTTTGCCTGCGCCCCACGGCGCGGCCTGCCTTTCATCCACACGGTTAGCCAGCGCCTGAAGTTCGCTGGCGGTCAGCAGGCTTTGTATGTCGATTTTCAGGTGGCGCGGATCGGTGATGTGGGCGTCGCGCAGGCCGAAGGCGAGCTTGGTGGCCTCTACAATACGGTGCACGGTGGCGGCATCGTCCGCGTTTTCCATCGCCAGACGGTCGGTAATACCGAGGATCGCCAGTGAAACCAGCCCCTGCGTTGGCGGCGCAAGGTTCCATACGTCACCCTGCGAATGCTGCAAATGCAGTGGCGTGGTGCGGCGCGCATGGTGCTGCTGAAGATCCTCCAGCGTCACAGGCAGGCCATATTGCGCCATGCCGCGCGCCAGGCTCTCCGCCAGCGGGCCGCGATAAAAACTCTCCAGCCCCTCTTCAGCAAGGCGTTGCAGCGTGGCGGCGAGCGCCGGTTGACGGAAACGGCTGCCCGCTTTTGGCGGCTGGCCATTGTGCAGATACGTGTCGGCAAAGCCTGGCAGATCGCGCAACTCTGCCAATTTATCGGCGGTGGCGGTGGCCTGGGAAAGTGTCACCGGCGTGCCGTGCCGGGCGTAATCTATCGCATCCGCCAGCAGACGCGACAGTGGCAGCGCTTTGCCGGTTATTTCGTGCGAGACCTGCAACGCTTCATCCCAGCCGCTGACGGTACCCGCAACAGTGAGCGCGGCGCGCGGGCCTCGATGCGGGATCGTCGCCAGATCGCTGTAGGCCGCGAGTGTCGCCAGCGAACCGGCAGCACCGCTGGCGTCAATGGCAATTGGCTCGCCTTCCGGCGGCACAATCAGCCAGAAACCGTCGCCGCCGAGGCTATTCATATGGGGATACACCACCGCAATCGTCGCCGCAGCGGCAACCATCGCCTCGATGGCGCTGCCGCCTTCGCGCAGGACAGACAGCGCACTTTGGCTGGCCAGATGATGGGGGGCGACCGCCATCCCGTGGGTGGAGACGTTACTTTGCATTCGCTGTCCTCGTAAGCCGAAAAGTAGCCTGAAGTTGCAAAAGCCGTTCCATCTCTGAACAAAAAGTTTCACAGCGAGGGTAAGTGTCATTTTTTTGCCGGGCTGGCATGCATTGTGAAAGGGGAAATCGGTATAGTGCGATGAAACGAAAGTTACAGAGGTCTTATGGAACAGCTTGATGAACGTCTGAAAGGGCAATATGCCTCGTTATCGCCCCAGGAGCAGCGGGTGGCCGATTTTATCTTCGATCACTTTGATGACCTCATAAGTTATAACAGCGCGGAGCTGGCGCAGCTCAGCGGGGTGTCGAAGGCGACCGTCAGCCGCCTGTTCAAGCGTCTGGGGTATGAGAAATACAAAGAGATGCGCGATGAACTGCGTACGCTGCGACAAAGCGGGATGCCGCTGACGGATAACCGCGATGCGGTACAGGGCAATACGCTGCTGGCGCGCCACTATAAGCAGGAGATGGCGAACCTGACGCAGTGGGTTAACGCGCTGGATGCGCAGCAGTTTGCCGGTGCGCTGGAGGCAATAGTGAAGGCGCAACGCATCATTATTATTGGTATGCGCAACTCCTGGCCAGTGGCGCTGCACCTGCGCCAGCAGCTATTGCAGGCGCGCGGACACGTGCAGGTGCTGCCGCAGCCGGGGCAGAGCCTGAGTGAAGAGCTGGTGGATTTAACACCGGACGATCTGGTGGTGATGGTGGCGTTTCGCCGTCGCCCGCGCATTATCCGCCCGCTGATGCAGCAGCTCCAGAACGCGAATATTCCGCTGCTGCTGCTGTGCGAGCCGCAGGCGCACAACCTTTTCCCGCTGGCGAGCTGGCACCTTTGCGCACCGCTGGACAGCGTTTCCGCCTATGACAGCTATGCCTCGGTCAACAGTTTGATCAACCTGCTGGCGAATGCGTTTTTGCATGAAATTCTCGATAAAGGACGCCCGCGTATTCATGACATTGCCACGCTGTATCAGAAGCTGGATGAACTGGAACAGCGATAATGGGGCACCAACGTGGTGATTTTGCATTATTTTGGTGCGCCTGATTATCACGAAATATTCCTGCTTCAGTCTTCTTTTCTTTGTTTTCTCTGCGATAAATGCCGATTTCACCGTCGGCATTTTTATTGTGCATCGCTGGCACATTAGTTGCAGATATACATTTAAGGAATCTTTTGTTTCATGTTAACGTAACGGGTAATCACCATGAGAAAACTTTTGATCGCACTGGCCGGGGCCGCTTGTCTGTTCACCTATGCTGCGGCTGCGCAGGCCGACCAATTACAGGATATTGAAAAGCGCGGCGTGATCCGCATTGCCGTCCCGCAGGATTTCCCGCCGTTTGGCTCGGTAGGCACCGATCTGCAACCGCAGGGCTATGACATTGATATGGCGCGTTACCTCGCCAAACAGATGAAACTCAAACTGCAACTGGTGCCGGTCACCAGCGCTAACCGCGTGCCTTATCTGCAAACCGATAAAGTGGATTTGGTGATCTCCAGCCTCGGTAAAAACGCCGAGCGCGAAAAGGTGATTGATTTCAGCCGCGCCTATGCGCCGTTCTTCCTTGGCGTGTTCGGGCCGAAAGGGGCGGAACTGAAAGATGCCGCGGCGCTGAGCGGCAAAAGTATTGGGGTAACGCGCGGCGCGGTTGAGGATATGGTACTGACCAGCCTCGCACCGAAAGATGCCGATGTGAAACGCTACGAAGATAACAACACCACGCTCTCGGCGTATCTCTCCGGGCAGGTGCAGTATGTGGCGACCGGTAACCTTGTGGTGGCGGCGATTGCCCGACAGAACGCGGATAAAGCCCCGGTACCGAGCTTTATGCTGAAAGATTCTCCGTGCTTTATCGGCCTGAAAAAGGACGAACCGGCGCTGAAAGAGAAGGTGAATGCGCTGATCGAGCAAGGGATCAAGGACGGTACGCTGAACAGCCTCTCTGAGCAGTGGCTGAAAGCACCGCTGCCGGCAAACCTTGGCGCATAAGGCGTGTGAATGACGGAACAACTTCATTTTTCTGCACTCTGGCCGCACTGGCCAGAGTTGCTGGCGGGGATGTGGGTCACCGTGCAGTTGACGGTCATGGCGACGGTAGGCGGCCTGGCAATTGGCATTTTCGGCGCGGCGATTCGTAGCGGTCGGCCAACGTGGTTCAGCCGGATCTGGGGCGGTTATGTGGAGCTGATCCGTAACACGCCGTTTGTGGTGCAGCTCTTTTTTATCGTCTTTGGTCTGCCGAATATCGGTTTCAAGATGACGGCAGGCGAAGCGGCGCTACTGGCGATGATCGTTAACCTGGGCGCTTACAGCACGGAGATCGTGCGTGCCGGGATCCAGGTGACGCCAAAAGGACAATGGGAAGCCGGGCGTGTGTTGGGGTTGAGCCGAAGCCAGACGTTTATCCGCGTAGTACTTCCCCCGGCGTTGCAGCGCATTTATCCGGCGCTGGTCAGCCAGTGCATTATTGTCATGCTGGGATCGTCCGTGGTGTCGCAGGTCTCTTATGAAGAGTTGACCTTCGCCGCCAACCTGATTCAGTCGCGGACATTCCTCAGCTTTGAGGTCTATCTGGTGACCACCGGCATTTATCTGCTGCTCTCGATCGCCATGCGTCAGTTGATGATGGCGGCGGGACGGAAATGGTTGAGGGTACAGGCATGATGACCACATTTACCGACTGGGACATTATCCGCAACCTGCTGCTGGCCGGGCGCTGGACGGTGTTGTTGTCGCTGGTGGCGTTTATGGGCGGTGCGCTGGTGACGCTGCCGCTGTTGCTGCTGCGACTCACTGGCGGGCGTCAGGTGAAACGCCTGATCCGCGCGTATATCGAACTGTTTCAGGGCACGCCGCTGTTGATGCAGTTGTTCCTCGCCTTTTTCGGTGTGGCGCTCTTTGGCATTGATGTGTCGCCCTGGACGGCGGCCTCGCTGGCGCTGACGTTCTATACCAGCGCGTTTTTACTCGATATCGGCTATGGCAGCATTCGCGCGCTGCCGAAAGGGCAGTGGGAAGCCTCGCGCTGCCTGGGGCTGAGCTTTGGCCAGACGTTATTCCGCGTAGTGGCGCCGCAGGCATTGCGCATCGCTATTGCGCCAACGGTCGGTTTTGCCGTGCAGGTGATAAAAGGCACCGCGCTTTCGTCAATCATCGGTTTTGTTGAATTGACCAAGGCTGGCACGATGCTGACCAACGTCACTTATCAGCCGTTTAAAGTCTTTGCGCTGGTGGCGCTGGGCTACTTCATTTTGTGCTATCCGCTGTCCCGCTACAGCCGTTACCTGGAGAATAAATTCAATGCCTCTCATCACCATTAATCAGGTACAGAAGTACTACGGCGACAACCACGTGCTGAAGGGTGTCGATCTGGACATCGATATGGGCGAGGTGATCTCGATTATCGGTCGTAGCGGATCGGGTAAAAGCACGCTGCTGCGCTGCATTAACGGCCTCGAGGGCTACCAGGAAGGAAGCATTAAGCTGGGCGGCGTGACCATTACCGACCGTGATTCACAGGCGCGGGAGATCAGCCGCTCCATTGGAATGGTATTCCAGAGCTTTAACCTGTTCCCGCATATGACCGCGCTGGAAAACGTGATGCTGGCGCCGCGCCGGGTGCTGAAAAAAAGCGCCGCCGAGTGCCGCGAACTGGCGCAACGGATGCTGGAGAAAGTGGGGCTTGGCGACCGCCTCGATTACTACCCGGCGAATCTCTCCGGCGGCCAGCAGCAGCGCGTGGCGATTGCCCGTGCGCTGGCGATGTCGCCGAAAGTTTTACTCTGTGACGAGATAACCTCCGCGCTCGATCCCGAACTGGTGGGCGAAGTACTGAAAGTGCTGGAGCAACTGGCCGCCGAAGGGATGACGCTGATCCTCGTCACCCACGAAATGAATTTTGCCCGCGAAGTGGGCGACCGCGTGGTGTTTATGCATCAGGGGCGGGTGTGGGAGCAGGGCGACAGCAAAACGCTGTTTGCCAGCCCGCAGACCACCGAGCTGAAGCAGTTTATCTCTTCCGTGCGCGGTCTTAATTAACGTAAGGAATTTCAGATGGATATCGCTCAATTTCCGCAAATCAATCCGCCGCAACGTCTGCTGATGGGACCGGGGCCAATCAATGCTGACCCGCGCGTGCTGCGCGCCATGTCGAGCCAGTTGATCGGCCAGTACGATCCGGCGATGACCCACTATATGAACGAAGTAATGGCGCTTTATCGCGGCGTGTTCCGCACGGAAAACCGCTGGACGATGCTGATTGACGGTACATCGCGCGCCGGGATTGAGGCGATCCTCATTTCCGCCATCCGGCCGGGCGATAAAGTGCTGGTACCAGTGTTTGGCCGCTTTGGTCATCTGCTGTGTGAAATCGCCCGCCGCTGCCGCGCCGAAGTGCATACGATTGAAGTCCCGTGGGGCGAGGTTTTCACGCCGGATCAGATCGAAGATGCCATTAAGCGCGTGCGTCCGCGCCTGCTGTTAACGGTACAGGGCGATACGTCAACCACCATGCTGCAACCGCTGGCGGAACTGGGTGCTATTTGTCGTCGCTACGATGTGCTGTTTTACACCGATGCCACCGCTTCACTCGGCGGCAACGCGCTGGAAACCGATGCCTGGCAGCTCGATGCTGTCTCTGCGGGGATGCAAAAGTGCCTGGGCGGGCCGTCCGGCACGTCGCCCATTACCCTGAGCAGCCGCATGGAAGAGGTGATCCGGCGGCGTAAATGTGTTGAAGAGGGCATTCGCACCGATGCGCATCTCGACGGCGTGGATGAGATGGTTTACTCCAACTATTTCGATCTCGGCATGGTGATGGATTACTGGGGGCCGGAGCGCCTGAATCACCACACTGAAGCGACTACCGCGCTATTCGGCGCACGTGAATGCGCACGCCTGATCCTGCAAGAGGGGCTCGATAAGGGTATTGCGCGCCATAAGCTGCATGGCGATGCGTTGCTGAAAGGGATTCAGGCAATGGGGCTGGAGGCCTATGGTGATTTGCAACACAAGATGAACAACGTGCTGGGCGTCGTCATTCCGCAGGGCGTGAACGGTGACCAGGTGCGCAAATTGATGCTGGAGGATTTCGGCATTGAGATCGGCACTTCTTTCGGCCCGCTGCACGGCAAAGTGTGGCGTATCGGCACAATGGGCTACAACGCGCGTAAAGCCTGCGTGATGAACACCCTGAGCGCACTGGAGTCGGTGCTGAATTACCTGAAATTCGCCACCACGCAAGGGGCGGCGATGCAGGCCGCATGGGATCACTATCGCTGCGAGGACGTGTGATGATTCAACCGGCACGCCTCGAGGCGGCAGTACGTGTGATGGCCCGCGCCGATGAGCTGGCCGCGATCAGTGAAACGCCGGATGCGCTGACCCGGGTTTATCTTTCCGCACAGCATTTACAGGCTAACCAGCGGGTTGCTGAGTGGATGCACCAGGCGGGAATGCTGGTCTGGCAGGACAGCGTGGGCAATATTTGTGGTCGCTATGAGGCGGCACAGGAGGGCGCTCCGGCGGTGTTGCTCGGTTCGCATCTTGATACTGTGCGTAATGCCGGGCGTTATGACGGAATGCTCGGGGTGCTGACGGCCATCGAAGTGGTACAGAGCCTGCATCAGCAGGGATTACGTCTGGCGCAGGCGATCGAGATTGTCGGTTTTTGTGATGAAGAGGGAACGCGTTTTGGTATCACTTTGCTGGGAAGCCGCGGGTTGACCGGAAGCTGGCCAGCGCACTGGCTTACGCAAACTGATGCCGAGGGTATCAGCGTGGCGCAGGCGATGGTCAATGCCGGGCTGGATCCGCAGCGGATCCCGCAGGCGGCGCGCGATGCGGCGGCCTTCAGCAGCTATCTCGAATTGCATATCGAGCAGGGGCCGTGCCTGGAACAGGCGGGGCTGGCGCTGGGCGTGGTCGAGGCGATCAATGGCGCGCGCAGGCTAAATTGCCGCTTTACCGGCGAAGCCGGACATGCTGGTACGGTGCCGATGAGTCACCGGAAAGATGCGCTGGCCGCGGCGGCCGAATGGATGATCGCCGTTGAGAGCATCACGCAACAGCAAGGTGGCAATCTGGTGGCTACCGTAGGGAATATGCGGGTTCTGCCTGGCGCGGTGAATGTCATCCCCGGCGAGGTGTTGTTGTCGCTTGATATTCGTGGCCCGCAGGATGCGCCACTTGATGCGTTGCTCAATGAATTGCTGGCGATGGCGCAGGCTATCGCGGCGCGGCGCCATCTGCAATTCAGCGCCGAGGAGTTTTATCGTATTGCCGCCACGCCCTGCAATCAACAGCTGCAAACATTGCTTGCTGATGCTGTGCAGGTTGTGCAGGGTGAGACGCTGTCGTTACCGAGCGGCGCAGGGCATGATGCCATCGCCATGGCGGAACGCTGGCCGGTTGGCATGCTGTTTGTGCGCTGTAAAGGCGGGATTAGCCACCATCCAGCGGAATCGGTAGAGGTGGAAGATGTTGCGCTGGCCATTGATGCCTTTGGCCGTGCGGTGAGTGTGTTGGCCGCTGCGGAATAACCTGTGCGGTGGCAGGTTTAGACCTGATGGGAGGCAATGGACTGCCTCCCTGTGCTAAGCGTTAACGGGCGCATAAAAACAGCGGGCGTTTGCCGATGACAAACAGAAAGCCGTTTTTACCCTGTGGACGAATGGAATAGTTTATCTCTTTATTCGGATAGACATAAAAATCAGGCAGCACGCTCGCAATAACGTTATCGGTAGAGGTTTCGATACTGTCCACTTTATTCACCGCAGTTGACGTAAAGTGATAGGAACGACGATTTTCTGTCCATGTATAAGAGACGTCTCGCCTGATCGTTTCTGTCGGTTTGTTGTCCTCCATATAGCCGCCGCTTACGGATACAACGCCGCGTTTAGCCTCTCTGTTATACATAAAGTCGAGAGTGAAATTAGCCTGTACGTTTTTGTGATAAACAATCACTGAGGCTGAGCATGTTTCCGTATAGCCGGATGATGCGACAAACAGATAATAAAGATAACCTACGGTTGCGCCAGCGATTAAAAATATAAAGCTGAACAGAATTGTTTTCTTACTATTCACTCTGCACTCTCCTGAAGTAGAGAGAAATACAACCCGGTGAAACGGAGTTTTTAAAATCATTCTTACAGGCTAATGCGGTAAGCGTTGGTGAAGTTGCTGATACCGGGAAATAAACCCAGGGATAAATCTTACAGTTTAATCCGGTATTCTTAATCAGATTTTTATATTTCTGATAATAATCTCTGCTATCATGCGTATCATCTTTAGTATAAATCTGACAGCCATTGTCATTTTCTACAAAATTATAGTTATCAAAGAAAACAGGCGTTTTACCGAACGGTAAAGAATATGCAATTATCAACAAACCCGTGACAAAAGCGGCAAATATAATGACTGCGGATAAACGCCAGCCGGCGGATCGCGCAGGTTTGCTGGCAGGTATTTTATGGCGGCCAGGCGTTACCAGTGGAGTTTGTTCACGCTCATGGACATGCGCGCTTATCGCGGACCACGTCGGTTGGTCTGTGGCGCTCTCGCGGGTAATAACAGAATCGCCATATTCTGCGTCTGCGGGAATATCGACGCCGGTAATGTCGGTTTCCGGCGTAACTGCTGCGTTAGATTTGTCCTGTTTTTTGATTTTCACACTGTCGTCAATTTGAAAACCTTTTCTGGGAATGGTTGCAATCAATCGGCTATCCGTTTCGCCGACTGCCCGCAATCCGCGACGCACGATCGAGATATTTTGATATAACGTATTTGTTGGAACCAGCATCCCTTCTTCTTCCCAGACTTTTTTGAAGAAATCTTGCTGGAGAACAATTTCAGGTGAAGCCTCAAGCAGAAGCAACAAACAACGGCTGGCGGGGGCTGTCAGCGTGACGTTTATTTCAGGATTGCTCACTGAAATAAGCTTTTTCATTTCCGGTCTGAATTCAATGTTATCGTTAATAATCCAGTGCATATACGCTACAACACAGCCATTGGTTGTGTTCCTTTATAAATATTTTATCTGTGTGAAACTCTGTAGATAAATATTTGAACATACACAGGGTTTGTTTTCCATGCTTTTTATATGTAGTTCAGCTAACCCCGCTGTATTGATTGTAATGCTGAATACTTTATTGTTAATGAAAAGGTTTTTCAAAGGCTTACGCTCTATGCTGGCGGTTTGCTCGGTCAGATTTATTGGCTTTTTATATATCTTAAATGCCTTATTAAGAATTAATTAAGATGTTTAAATACCCCTGAAAGGTGATATTAATTGCACGTGTTAATTACTTTTATAAAACTATCATTGTAAACAATATATATTTGTGCGGAAGTTTTGAGCGCTGGCGGGTGAATGATATCTCCAGGGCGCATATACCAGGATTTACCCTCCGTTTCCGTTGAGCCACAGTAGGGCTTCTCGATCAGCCTGAACCAGGTATTACCGCTGTTTTCGAAACGCCCTTTTTGCCGCTCAAAGTCCCACTCGAAATGGATTTTGCGGGGTCGGACAACCAGAATGGTGTCCATTGTGATGACAGGCATCATGCCGACGGCACCTTTAGAGGAAAGGCGCGTGGTGCGGTTTTGTGGCGGTATTTCCTGAAAAGAGACGCGGTAGTAGCGCTCTTTATCATCTGCCGGGCCATGATAAAAGAATTTGAAAAAGTTACTCTCTCCCGGCTGGAGCGTTATCTGTCGTGGTGTGAACAACAGCTCTCCGTCAGCGGCACGCGAGGAGATCTCTTTCTCTCCTGGCCTGTCGATGGATCTGACATCCACGCGGTAGAGGCGTGCGCTTTTGTTATTGTTGACTACATATTTGGCGACCATGTTTTTTTCCGCTGGCATGGAAAATGTCATATCGCCAACCGAAATCGCCAGGCTGTACGCTGGCGCCAGGAGCGCCAGCAGCACGAACAGAGAGGGGATGAATTTATCGCGCATTTTGCCACAACGCCATGACTGTTACGTTACCTGAAGCACTGACGTCCCCATACCAGTCATCCTGATTAATGGTCTTCGTAGATTGCGGATCGTTCATGGGAATCGAAAAGCGCACATTCGATTTTTTGGTCACTCCGGTTTCACCGGTGGATGTCATCCAGGGCGTTGATGACCATAGTGCGCTGCTCATATCACGCCACTGCCCGTCACAACCCACATCGACGACTTCACGGGAGCCGCTTTGGGTGGCAAAACTGATGAGGCCGGGGAAGGGAACCTGCGTTGTTCCATCTTTTGAGCTGAATATGCACCAGGCGCGACCATTTATATTTCGGGTTGGGCCACTAACGCTGACTAAGACCATATCCGCAGCCGTTTTACCGTTCGTGGTGACAATATAATCAAAATCCAGATCGGGTTTACCTGGGCCAACGTGACCTGTACGGCTCGGATTGATGACATGGTCAGCCGAAATAATGCTGATGCTAAAGTTCGTCGGTTTGAAGATAAGCTGTGCTGAGGTGGAAAACTCATACCAGCCGGATTCCGGCGCAGTGATGCTTCTTACACGGAACGTCATTAAATCACGCAAGTTCGCGCCTTTAATACCCTGATTAATCATCTCCTTGAAAAAATTATTTGAGAAGAAGACGTAAATTGCGTTACTCCCTTTCAGCGCATTGAACGTGTAGTAGTGTGAGATGCCTGATACTGTCTGCCAGCTTCCACCATCAAGGCTGAATTGCATATCCGCCGCTTTGATGGCGGATTGCAACCCGGCATGGGAGAGCGCCGGGAAGAAACGAACATCTGTGTCGCTGACGCCATTATGGTTTAATGTGTAAGTGACCACTTTGCAGGCAATACCTGACACAGTACCCACCATCTGCATCCGGCACTCGCGATTGCCATCGCCTAAAGTTGGCGTCCCGTCGGTATTGAAAAAAATCTCCGAGACCGAATTGGTGCTGTAGAATTTTAAATGTGCTGCTTTGGTATGAGAGACTTTACGCTCATACCAGTAGCCTCTGCCCTGTTGAATACAGCGCTGTCCAATCCTCGGATTATAAGGCTCCGGTGTCTGGCACGAATTCATGGTCATTGAAAATGTTTGCCCGACTGCAGAATTGTTCAGATAGTGATAAAACTGATCTGACATTACGCCGTGTGCCGCTTTCGCACCGCCGGAGGTCACATCCACACCATAGAAACCCTGGCTATCCGTCACTGCGGGCGGAAGCATTCCCGTTGCCATATCGCAGCCTGTATACCAATTGATACAGCGCATACCAATAATCAGGTTTGGAGCGGGTGCATTGGTGAGCCACATATCATATTGATTGCCGGCACTCATTATGCCGTTGAGACCATTATCAATATAACCGAGGCTGACCTGATATACTGACCCCGAGCCGTTATATTTCAGACCCGTCCAACGGTTTGAACCCGTCATTCGGGGATCCAGATACCCAACTGGCGTAACAAAATAGTTCTGGTCAGTGTCGTTTTCGATGAAAATATACTGACGCGTCGGAGCATCCGCATAGGTATATTTGGTTATCGCAGCATTAGCAGGAGAAGCCATAACATAAAAAAACGCCAGAATCAGAAGGCGATAAACGTTAACTTTCATTTTTCCCTCCTGCCGTAGCCAGGTTGGCAAAGGATTTCAGGCCCTGGCAAGTAATATCGCCCACCCATACCGCACCGCGAGCCTGGCTAATATCCAGTGCGGCTTCGCAGCTTTCATCATTGCCGTAAGTAAAATCAATGACCGGGAATTTTTTATCGATATCCATGACAAATTCACCATTGTTATCGGTCTGTGCTCGGCCAATATGGTTGTTAATGCGCGCATTAGTCAGTAATGTGCCATCTTCAGCACGAATTCTGCCGAACACCGTCACCATCTGTTTTATTTCTGGATTAAGCACGACGACGTTGCCAGGGTAAAGTGTCAGATGACTCTTCTTACCCCTGGAAATATCGTAACTGTCCAAAGAGTTTTTACTGTTAACAATCTCAATTTCGTATTTATTATACGGGTCCAGCGGTACGTAATTATATTTACCAATCATCGGAACCGCCCGGCCATTAACATTTGCGGTCAGTTTTCCATCATTTGCAATATCGGCTTGAATAATTACACCGGCATTACCTTCATTATCCCCGCTTGCGCCAATACCTTGCGATTGCCAGCCAAGACTGCCGGTTGATGTCAGATTAGAGTTGATATAACCATTTGCACCGCTGCTGAGATTTAGCGTACCAGAAGAGTAGCGTGTTTCATAGCGGGTCCATGCTCCGCCACTCAGCGTCTTATTATCGCCGATGTCACTGGAAACAGCGCGCGAAAGATCAGCGCCAACGGTGCGAATAACACCTTCATCAAATTGTTTTTGTGCAGAAAGGGTCGCCGTTGTATATCCACTTTGGTGTGTCATACCTGCCTGAAGCCAATTGCCTAATGGCAGTGAAAAATTAAGAGCGATATATTTTTGTGTGCTGTTATTCCCGGGCTGGCTACCGTATGCGTATTGTTGTATTCCACCACGTAATCCCAGCGAACCATAACGGCCGCTATATAATGTCTGACTGTAATCAAGGGTATAATTATGACTTTTAAACCGGTTATCATTGTTGAAGCTGGCGTTCAGTGTCCCTAATTTCGACCACAGCGTGTTCATGTTCAGGGAGAAACCTATCGAGGTATTATCCGTACTGTTGCGGCGTAACCTATTACCAATGGCCGTTTTTTCCCGGCTTAACCATACCGAACTGAATCCGCCCGGCAGCGTCGCATTTATATTACTAATAAAGCTCCACGAGCCATCCGTCGCAAACATGTTTTGCATATTTAACTGGAGCGCATTCGCGATCGGCCATGAAATATTGCCTTCACCAACCGCAACGTTGTTGTAATGGTATCCTGTTGCCATCCAGTTGATGGTGCGCAGGCCACCCGACGCGGAGACGCCCATCAGCAGGGTGTTTTTGGCATTCTGAGTGCTTCCGTTCTCATTAACCCAGTCGTCCATGAACATATTACCGCCCCAGACCTGCCAGCTTAATGGCATATCCGCCGTGCGTTTTCCCGAGATGATTTTATTAACGTGCTGAACATTACTGCTCACGGTCTTGCCATTGACGATGACGTCAACCGTAACGTCGTAAATGCCGTATGGCAGATCGCGGGTATCAACTTCGTGGCTGCCCATACTAAAGTTTTGTACGCTCAGCAGCTTTTCATTACGGTAAACATGCACTTCACCGGACGCAGGCAGAAAAGCGATAACCGGGGTGATGGAGTGTGAATTATCAAATTTGGTGGAATTCGCCTGGTTTCCCCATGACATTCCGTAAATTTTCCCGGAAGAAATGGCGGTCACTGGCCCGATAGATTGCAAATTCCATGCATCCAGCATCCCGCCAGCAAAGCGGTAGCCAGCGAAGTCGCGTTCATACATGGCTTTATAAATTTCGGTTTGTCGGTTGCCGGAACCCAGACCGTAAAGCGTACTATCCAGGAATATGTGATGCTCGCGTAATGCCGAAGTGCTCATTAAAGAGAGATAACTGGAAGTATTGTTATCGCCGCCTCGCATTTGGTTATTGTAAACGCCGAGATCATAGTTCAGCGTACCACTGATATTTTCAGCACTGGATGCGCCAATATCTTCGCTGCTGTCGTGCAACTGAGTACCCAGCGCTTGTTGATTAACCACAAGCTGTAATATTAGCTGCTGGAAATTTAAGCGTAACGATGCGTTATCCGTCAACGGAATAGTAAGATCGCTGTTGAAGCTGGCGTTCAACAGGGCAACTAATTTCTCAAGTGTTTGCTTATTGACAGAGGCATTACCCTCCCTTTCTTCAAGCTGGATCTGGCGAATTTTTAATGTATTTTCGTCCAGCCAAATTGCCGCAAGCCCTATGCGCTGATCGTCAGTTTTTTCCTCTGTATTATCTAAATGAAGATACAGAGGAATACTCATGCCATCACGCAAAGCATTACTAAATGCTTCAGGGATCATCACACCATTGAGTTGTTGATAATCAGTAGGTCTTGCAACTGCGTCATTTACATCAGTAAAAAGAACCGCAGTACACGTGAGTATAGTTTGTAAAATCTTATTATTCACGATAACGGCTCGTCAGTGAAATTTTTATTTGACAGATATAAAATTGTCGGCCTGCCAGAAAGCGAGTCGCGCTTTCTTATTTTCAATATCAACCTGAGCAAAAGTTCGGGTTTTACCAGGCATTAAATAATAGTTTTCTTTACACTCTTTTTTTTCAGAAACTTTTTTACAAGGGCCGTAAGCGATAAGGCGCAAAGTGGCGTTGCCCGTGTTTTTTATTTCACCCTTTGAATATTGGTAATCGTATTTCACTTTTCTTGGGGCGACGACAAGGATGGTGCTTATCCGCGCTGACGCGGTTGCAACAGCGTAGCGAGTTGCATTATTTTTTGATGCGTTACTGAGCGCCTGATCAAACCAAACTATCCGGTAATATCTCTCTTTATCGTCCTGTCGGCCGTTATAGTAAAAACGAATTGTTTCATTACTTTCTGCCGGAAGCAGCAGACTTCCCGGTGAGAGTAACAGCTCATCCTTACTCTCCATGGGGATTATTTTACCGTCGTCCTGTGGCGAACTTATTCTTTCGATGCGAATATTCACCAACCGCCCGGTAGTGGTAGGATTTTTTATCGTTTTATTAAGGATAGTGGAGTCACTGTACATAAATGAAGATATATCACCCACATCGAGTGCATATACCGGCATCACGCCACTTGCAAATAATAGAGTCGCCAGAATAGTTTTTTTCATAGAAATATCGCCAAAGAATAAAGCAGGAGCGAGATATCGCTCCTGCTGAAAAAAGAATTAGCTCCAGGTAGCGTCGAACTGAACGCTGATATCGCCGCTCCAGATACCTTCCGGCAGTTGGCTCATATCCGTAGCAGGCGTAGTACCATCAGTTGTGCCGTTTGCAATGGAGAAGGTGAACGCGTCTTGCGCGGTGACACGACCCGTTTTGCTGAAGTCAGTGGCCAGAATACCCAGGCCGCCATTTTTATTGCTGGTGGTATCCACCATAATGGTGTCCGCGTTCTGTTTAACTTCTTCGCCCATGTAATGCACGCCAACATTCAGCGTGGAGCCGGAGCCATCGAGCTGAGTCAGGGTGTTGCTGATCAGACGAGAAGAGAGTTTGAATGCGGTAGCGGTAGCGTCGCCTTCAATCGCAACATCAAACAGGCCTTTTTGCGAGTTAAAGCCTTTGACGCCATCAGCATACTGGAAGGTCAGGCTGCCGAGCGGAGTAACAACCAGCGTGCTGGTCGTATCTTTTTTCGCAGTAGCAGACCAGGTTGCGATAGATTGACCCATCTGGGCGGCCTGAACGGAGCCAGCTGCAAAGGAAGCCAGTAAAGCAAGTGCAATTACATTGCGTTTCATAAAAATACCTCAGTTATTTATATATCAGTTTATTATTTAATCGCTATGCATTAATGGTTATATCCATAGATGATACATGTGCGAACTCTATATTCCAGGAGAATGCAAGTGGTGCGCATATAATAAGCATTATTCTTGGTTTGAATTAATGTTGATTTTATCTTCTAAAAAATAAGATGTTTATTAATGCCACTCGATTTCGTGAAGCCATTATTATTCGATAAATTTTCGTTAGGAAGATAAAAGTTTTTAGAAAGTGATCAAATAATCGTTGTTGAATATTTGTTAAATTTAGAAAGTGTATTTTCCTCTGTGTTTTCAATGTGAGATGATTTATTGTTAACATTTAAGTATCATTATTAAACCTTATACAAGGTGAGAGTTCATATTTGGTGGTGGGATATAAGATTAGACCAGTGAGTAAGTTACCTACGATTGGTATATATAAGTCATGTGTAGTTATATTTTTCACAAATAATATTTGCGGCAGAATGCTTTTATCTAAATAAATAGCAAGGCGGAAAGTCAAAAGTAAATGGAATAATTATGGATATTGTATTCTATTATAAAATGAATTTTACTACTGCAGAGTAAAAGTTATCATTTCTACCCTTAATCATTAACGATGATGGCTTTCTTTAATGTATGGAAAAAATATAATCGATAACAACCAGACGAGTTAATCGCAGTAAATAAGATCTTAACCTACCGATCATCGCTGCCCGGAACGATATCTTGCTGATTAAATGCTGTATTTACTGGTGCAGGGAAAGGGGCAACGTAATGATGTTGAAGGAATGTTTAAGACTAGTTCACTTGTCTTTATTCTACCGGAGCGAATAATAAATATATTCAGACATGCTTTCGGTTTATCACGTGTCCGGTTCTTTCTGAGTGAAATAAAAGGTAAAACTATTTATTGCTGATATGGCTTCACGCTCAAATTTGCACTTTGAAGTATGTGTGAGGCTCCATGCAGTAGCGCTAAAAAAGAATCGCTTCTTCTATAGAGATCGGAAGCACTGTCTACGCCTGGCATAGTCACTTCATCTTTGCCGGAAGAGGTCATTTGATTGGCGAAAAATAAAAACAGATTTATTGACGATTAGCAGTAAATGGCAGGTGCAGTACATGTGCTGATAGTTAGTGGTTGTACATATATATTTTTGATGGCTCAGTGTTAAATATTACTGGATGAATAATGGAAATTAATAAAAATAAACGTGGAATGGTTAAATTGAACCCGCTCGCTGTGTCTGTCTTACTGGCGTTGCCAGTTCTCGCTGAGGCTGCTTCTGTCAATATCCCCGGCGGACAAATAGTCAATGTAAACGGTGTTCCGGTTGTAAATATCAATGCGGCGAATAGCAAAGGTATTTCCCATAATATTTATGACCAGCTTAATGTGGATAAAGAAGGGCTGATATTTAATAACAGTGCCGAAGATGTTGAAACGACTTTGGCTGGGCGTATTGCAGGCAACGCCAATCTGGCTGCTGGTACGGCAAAAATTATCCTGAATGAAGTGACGTCAAACAATAAAAGTGTCATTGACGGAAAAATGGAAGTGGCAGGCGATAAAGCGCACCTGATCATCGCCAACCCGAATGGAATTACGGTTAATAATAGTGGTTTTATCAACACCGAAAAAACCACTCTGACAACAGGCAGGGCTGACATTAAGCAAGGTGAGCTGAAAGGGTATTCAGTTGCGGGTGGCACCCTGGCTGTGAAAGAGATCACCAGCGACTCGCCCACCGAGATTCTGGCGCGTTCTGTTGTGGTTAACGGCGAGATCCGTGCCGATCAGCTTACCGTTATTGCCGGTAACAACTACGTGAACACGAAAGCACAGGCGATCGGAACGGTAACCGGCAGCGGCGCGAAAAATGCCTATGGCATCGATATTATTAAAATTGGCGGAATGTACGCTAATCGAATCACGCTGGTCAGTACGGAAAGTGGGGTTGGCGTACGTAATGCAGGCATTGTCGCGGGTGGAGTCCAGGGCGTGGCGATCGACAACTATGGTCACCTGGTGAACATTGACGCAGCGATCACTTCCGAAGGGGCTCTTTCTGTCAGGACGAACGGTACGCTGAATAACGAGTCAGGGACGTTACGCGGTACCGGGAAAGTCTCGATCGACACGGTTACTCATGCGATTAATAACAGCAAAGCAGGGAACATTAGCTCGTTGTCTGCCGTCGATATTGGCAGCGGTGAATTCAATAACAGTAATGGCAAGATCATGTCCAATGGTCAGTTGGTCATTAACACCCATAATAAGACATTGACCAACTCGGGCACTGCAAATGAAAGTGTTATCCAGGGGGGAACCGTGATGCTCAAAACGGCTACCCTGAATAACAGCAAAGGCCGAATAACGGGTAACTCAGTGGCTGCTGAATCCACTGTGATTAATAATACCAGCGGTGCTATTGATGCAGTCAATGACGTGCAATTGATCAGCGCCGGGAATATTGATAACAGCCGTGGTTTGATTCATTCCCGGCAGGGTCAGATTCAAATAGCTGCACAGAAGACGTTCTCGAACCGTGATACTCTTTCGACGGATGCTAATAACTCCGCCGCAATGGGCGTACAGGCGGATGCCGGCGAGATAAAAATCATAGCCAGCTCGATCAATAATATGCGAGGCACGCTCAATTCAACAGGGAGTGTTATTGCTGAAAGCAATAATGAACTGGTAAATGCTTACGGAAATATTTCTGCAACGGGCAACGTCATTCTCTCCAGCGCCGCTGCGATAAATAACTACAGTGGTCGCGTTCACAGTGATAGCACCATTTTTGTTGATGCTGCGTCTTTAGATAATAGCTCCTGGAAAGGCATGCTTGATGGGAAAAAAGGCGTGCGTATTGAACTTAGCGGAATGCTGGATAACTCCACCGGTCTTATCATCTCTACTGAAGGGGATGTCGCGGTGAAGGTGAAAGCGCTGGACAATATGGGTGGGATTCTGTCCGGAAATAACGTAGATATAACCTCCGCCTCTACTGTATATAACGTGGCAGGATTGATTAATGCCAATAAAAAACTCAGCATCAATGCGCTTTCTGAAATCGATAACCGATACGGGGACGATTTCACTAACGGTTTTGGAAGCAATATAGATGCAGATTCACTTACGGGCGGAATATATGGCCGTGAGGGTATCAGTATCACTGCCAGAAATGTCAAAAACAACTATAGCAGCATTATTGCCGAAAAGGGTCCATTATCATTGAATGTTAATGACAGCATCATTAACGATCGTGGTTATATGGCGAGCCTTGCTGATATGTCGATTATGACGAAGAGTTTAAAAAATAATAATGGCATCATCGCGGCAATGGGGAATCTGTCGATCGATGTAGGCAGTTTGTCAAATACAGGGTCGGGTTCGCTCAGTAATAATAGCGCTGCGGGTATCATTTCGTCAGCGCAGAAAATGGATTTAATGGTCAACGGCAATTTTACCAATAGCGGCTGGATCAGCGCGAAAGATGATGCCGTTATTAGTGTTGTGGGTAAGTTGACGAACAATAAATCCATTACCGCTGATAAGGCATTAACTATCAGGGCCATTGATGGTATTGCCAACAATATGGATATCATTGCTGCATCTGATTTAATTATAGACACCAATGGCAGCCTGACGAATGCGGCTGCGGGTAAGATCTCGGGTAAGGTAACAAATATCAATGTTGCTACTGATATCAACAATAAAGGTAATGTGCTTGCCAGCGATGAGTTAACTCTCAGTGCCGGACGCACTATCACCAATACAAGCAATATGGTCACCGATGGGTATGCATCAATTACGGCTCAAACTGTAAATAATAGCGGTAATAAAGCATCTCTCGGTGGTAGTAAAGGTCTTGTGCTGGAAGCTGACAAAGTCATCGGCACAGGTATCCTGGTAGGGTTGTAAGTAATATCAACTCACATCGCCAGCGGAATCTGGCGATGTGAGTATCAGAAGTCTGTTTCTTAAACATTAATCTTTCGTAGCCACTCTAAGGATGGAGCAAGTTATGTACAAATATAGCGATCTGAAAAATAAAACCGTATTAGTTTCCGGGGCAAATGGCGATACCGGTCGCGCAATCTGCCAGCAATATCTGGAGCAGCATGCCGTGGTCTATGCACTGCATGAATCCTGTGCCGATCAACTGCACGTGCTGAAAGCTGAACATCCCGAGGGGCGGAACTTGCACATTGTTCCCTGCAACCTTGCTGATCCTGAGGCGGTGGCGGTAATCGGTGCCCGTTTGGCCAGTGAAGCCGGGAAAGTGGATGTGCTGGTCAACAATGCCAACGTGGTTAACGATAATCTCTTTGCATCCATGAGCTTCGATGACTTCAGCTCCACAATCGACGGCAATATGCTTAATACCTTCAGATTGACAAAAGAAATGCTGAGGCTGCTCAGAAATGCTGAGAATGCGTCGGTCATTAATGTGGCGTCAGTTGCCGCCATTATTCCAACGGTGGGACAGATTAACTACAGCGCTTCCAACGGCGCTCTGTTGGCCTTCACGCGTACGCTGGCGGCAGAACTCGCGCCGCACGGCATTCGGGTAAATGCTGTTGCGCCTGGCATGATTGAGTCAACGAACGGGAAAGAGCTCCCTCGTTCCCTGGTCCGCGAAATGACGGATGCGATTCCCTTACAGCGCATGGGGCGCAGCGCAGAAGTCGCCAATACTATCGTTTACTTAAGCTCATCAGCTTCCAGCTATATTGTTGGCCAAACAATTATCATCGATGGCGGCATGGTGATGCGTTAATTAACCTCGCGAGACGGTTTCCGCGTTTCTGTTGGCACGTAGACAAAGCGTTTTCAAAAAATAATAACGCTCATAGTGAGCTGGTTTAAATCCAGTATCGTTTGTTCCTTTTCCAGGATTGTGAGGCGTCTTGCCGGAAACCGTTTTTTAAATCTGTGTACATATAAATACGCAGCTAAAATATTTACCGGCAAATATAAATAACAAGGATAAGATGCCCCGGCATTCTGTTTAGCCGCGTCTGATAATTTCGCCCTGACAGGGTAATCTCAGCGAGCAAACATTCGTGACCGCTGGGCATTTTATCCTCAACTATTGCAATCGTTTACTCACCCCCCCTGTTCGAAAACCCTTCTTAAAATAGTTCGTAAACAGCTGGCAGGCCTTAACTCCTCACAGCGTTCAGCGTAGCAACCCTCATTTAGCACTGAATTCTACAATGGTGTTCTGTGATATTTACGGAGCGTGGCGTCCGTTATCGGAATAAAAAACATTGTCTGGCATACTTACAAGCCAGCAGGACATTTTCCTGAACGCATGCAAGCGCAACCAATGACCGTCGGTAATAGCCTCTCATGGAGGTTGTATGGCTTATAGTAGTAAGCCATAAGCAGCCGCATGGGCTGCATCTGGCTGATATATTTGGGTCGCGATGGCTTCAGATATGATGCGTGGCGAGACGGTGGTACAGAGAGCTGCGTACTAGTAAAGATCCGTCTGTAGCTAATAAGGGACTACAGGCGGAGTGACTTTTTCAGGTGATTACATCATTGCCATGCTGGTGGCGGAGGGAGCGAAGAAGGCGCTGGATTCTGCAAGCAGACTCTCTCTTATCAGCAGTAAATCGCTAATTTTTTTGCCCCCCAGTTTTTTACAGGCTTTATTCCGATAGGCATAGACCTTTTTGGCCGGCATATTAAGCGTATCGGCGATAAGATCAATATTCTTACCTTTCAGCGACTCATTAATAATCATATATTCGATGTCGCTCAGGTGATTGTCTTTCGGTGTCGGATTTTTTTGTTTTTTGATGATTCGCTGTAGCGCCTGGCTAAATTCAACAAGAGATACTCTTGATTTCAATACTTCATCAGCTTCATCAATGACAATATTACGTGCGCTGCGCATAATCACTAAAAGCTTACAGGTTTTATTGAGCGTCGATATAGCCCACGCACAAGAGGTACTTTTTATATCAAGATGAAGGATGACAATATCATCGAAAGATAAATTATTAATCAATGCCGCATTCAGTTTATGTTCGATTATTTCGATATTTAGCGTGCTGGCAAAAGACATGATGCCATGCTGAAGATAAGCATCTTCGCTGATGGAGTATATTTTCATATTTTTGAATACCGTAAGAATTGTCGAGAAAATTAAATTTATATGCTGCAATTCTAATTAGGATTTTTTATTTCGGATAATTAAATAATCTTAAATCAACCTTAACTCGTTTCTGCGGTAAATAAGAATCTGCACAATGATGCGCATCATCAGACGGACTATACTTCCAGTGACGTGTTACTGGCGTCGATACTGACAGGTAATAAATGGTTTTTTTGGTTTCTTAACTGCCTGTGGTTGGTGTTTTATGCCTTAATTAATCGCATTTATGGTTTTTAAGTCTTAATCACGAAGGTGAAAGGGGCCATAACCTCAAGCAAAGTTTTCCAGCGATGATTATGTGCTGATAACGACGACAACTGCGCGCTGACGGTAACGGGCAAGAGCAGCATCTACTACCGTAAGGATTTGAATGATGGAGACTTACCTTAAGAATATGAAGGCTGAGTGGGTCAATTTACTCGAGAGAACAGATGAACGCATTCGTCTTATCGCCGCTGAAGTTGGGAAGAATCATGCACGACAGCTGAGCCAGGAATTCTACACCGTTGTACTAACCGACTCGCAAGCGGCTGAATTTTTGTCTAATGAGCAGGTAGAAAGACAGCTTAAAGCTGCGCTTGCCCGTTGGATTGAAGAAGTGCTTGCATGCCAGATAAGTGACGTAGAGCGGTTGATCGAAGTGCAACAAACGATTGCTGCGGTTCATGCGCGCATTGGCATTTCCGTAGAGCTGGTAGAGATGGGGTTTCGGGTGCTTAAGAAGCTCCTTTACCCGGTGATTAATTCTGACGATTATGCACCGGCAGAAAAACTGCAAGTCTACCATTTCACAATAAACAGTATCGATCTGGCGATGGAAGTGATGTCACGCGCCTTCTCATTCACTGAGCATAATGCGTCAAAAGAGGATGAAAACTACCGTATCTTCTCTTTGCTGGAGAATGCTGAAGAAGAGAAAGAGCGACAAATCGCCTCGTTATTGGCGTGGGAAATCGATCTTGTTTACCGAATTGTCCTTGATGCCGATTTAGGTAATAGCCTGTCCCTGAGCCAGGCGGATTTTGGTTTATGGTTTAACCACAAAGGGCGCCATTATTTCAGTGGTATTGCCGAGGCCGGCCATATTTCCCGGTTAATTCAGGATATTGACGAAGTCTTCCGTAATACTCGTGAAACGTCCAAAGCCTTAAGTAACCGCAGCCTGCGCACCAAATTCCTTATTCAGCTTAGGAAAAATGTGTCGCAAATCAGTACATTGCTGCGTGAACTTTTTGAGGAAGTCTCCCGTCATGAAGTGGGTATGGATGTACTGACACGCCTGCTCAATCGTCGTTTCTTACCGACTATTTTTAAACGTGAAATCGCCCAGGCAAAACGGGCCTCCACTTTCTTGTCAGTACTGGTTATTGATGTCGATAAATTTAAGCAAATTAACGATACTTGGGGACACCACACCGGGGACGAAATTTTGCGCAAAGTGTCGGCGGCTTTTTATGACAATGTGCGCAGCAATGACTATGTATTCCGCTATGGTGGGGACGAATTCGTGATCGTCTTAACCGAGGCTTCCGAATTTGATACGACACGTATCGCTGAACGCATCCGTTCGCGCGTCGAAAAAACCGTGATCAAATCGCCAGACGGCCAGACGATCCCACTTTCGCTCTCCATCGGTGCGGCAATGTTTAGCGGTCATCCGGACTATGAACGGTTAATTCAGGCGGCGGATGAGGCACTCTATATTGCCAAGAAACGCGGGCGCAACTGCGTTGAGTTGTGGAAACCCGCCTCATGACTTATATCGGTGGAAACAGTGAAAATGCCGCTTTCATCGCTTTTGCCTCTTCGCCGGGGCTGCGGCCAAACAGACGGCGGAATTCACGATTAAACTGCGAGGGGCTTTCATAACCCACGCGGAATGCTGCGCCTGAGGCGGTCAGATTATCGCGGATCATCATCAGCCGTGCCTGGTTAAGCCGAACCGATTTGATGTATTGCAGCGGCGAAGTCCCGGTCACGGCTTTAAAGTGTTTATGGAAAGCTGGCACGCTTAAACCGATGTCGTTGGCAAGCCGGGTGACATGCAGCGGTTGCGGAAACTCTGTGTGGATGCGCTGCAGGACACGCGAGATGGCGGCGAACTGTCCCTGGCTGGCCAGTGCGGCCCGGATCGCGCCGCCTCGCGCGCCCATCAAAACCCGGTAATACAGTTCGCGAACGATCTGCGGGCCAAGGATTTTGGCCTCCTGCGGTGATGCCAGCGCGCGCAGCAGCCGAAGCGTGGTATCCGTCAATTCGGGTTCCAGCGGCGTGGAAATGATCCCTTCCGGCGCGGCGGCGGCAGAAACGGCTGAAGGCTCCAGCTCGCTCATTAACTCCAGCAAAACCGTCATCTCCAGCCGTACGGCAATCGCCAGCAGCGGTTCTTCTGCGCTGGCCTCCGTTTCCGTAGAGAAAGGCAGCGGCACCGAAAGCACCAGGTAATGTTGCTTATCGTAGTGGTAAACCCGGTCGGCCAGATAACCGCGTTTATGTCCCTGGCAGACAATCACTATGCCCGGCTCATAGACGACCGGCGTGCGTCCCAACGGGCGATCCGAGCGCATAAAGCGTACCGTTTCCAGCCGCGAACAGGTGTAACCCTCGTTGGGCGCCAGGCTACTGAGCAGCGACACCATTTCAGCGCTCATTGCTTCTCTCCTTCTCACAATTAAGCAATTATTCTGCCGTTTTGCGCCCGTTATGTGAACAGGAAGAAGAGGAACAGGCAATCATCAGAGAAGAATGGGCCTGTTTTGCCTCTTCCTCGCCGCCTACTCTGTTGCTGGTGACACAACACAGGAGATCACCTTATGACGAAGCGCAAAATTATCCTGCTGACCGGTGCCAGTAGCGGTATTGGTGAAGCCACCGTGCGGCGGTTGGTGCAGGACGGACATCATTTGATTATCGGCGCACGGCGGCTGGCAAAGTTACAGCATCTGCAGGAGGAACTGGGCAATATCGATGCCTTGCAGGTGGATGTGACACAGGCTGGCGATCTGCAACGGATGGCGGATTTTGCACTGTCGAACTACGGACGCATCGATGTGCTGATCAATAACGCCGGTGTGATGCCGCTCTCGCCGCTGGCCGCGCGGAAACTGGACGAGTGGCGACAAACCCTCGATGTCAATGTGCACGGCGTCCTTAATGGTATTGCTGCGGTGCTGCCGGTTATGGAACAGCAGGGCGGCGGGCAGATCATCAATGTGGCGTCAATTGGCGCACATACCGTTTTCCCTTCATCAGCGGTCTACTGCGCCAGTAAATTCGCCGTCCGCGCCATCTCCGACGGATTGCGCCAGGAGACGGAAACGATCCGCGTTACCGTCATCAGCCCCGGCGTGGTGGAGTCGGAACTGGCCGATCACATCACGGATGACGGCACGAAAGCGGCGATGCAGGAATTTCGTCGCATTGCGCTGCCCGCAGACGCGATTGCCAAAGCCATTGCGTGGGCTATCGCACAGCCGGATGGCGTCGATGTCAGCGAAATGATTGTTCGCCCAACACAAAGCCCATATTGAGGAGGCGCAGATGGATAAAAAAGTCTGGTTTATCACTGGCGCAGCGCGAGGCGTGGGGTTATCGCTGGCGCGTCAGTTGCTGGCGCGGGGAGATTTCGTCGCCGCCACATCGCGTACGCTACAAAGCCTGCAACATGTACCAGAGGCGCAGAGCGAGCGCTTTTTGCCGCTGGAGGTCGATCTGCGATCGGAAGCCAGCGTACAGTCGGCAATCGGGAAAACGGTTGCCCGGTTCGGCCGCATCGATGTGGTGGTCAACAATGCAGGTTACGGTCAGTACGGCGCGCTGGAAACACTGAGTGATGTTGAGCTGCGCGGTAACTTTGACATTAATGTTTTCGCGCCGCTACATGTCATTCGCCATGTCTTACCCCATTTGCGCGAGCAGCAACGCGGACATATTTTCAACATTGCTTCGATCGTCGGTTTTCAGGGCGGCTACGCGGGGTGGGGCAGTTACGTTGCCAGCAAATTTGCCCTGGCTGGCTTAACGGAAGCGCTGGCCGCCGAAGTGGCCGAATTAGGGATCACGGCGACGGTTGTCTACCCGGGCCCGGTTCGCACCGGTTTTCTCTCTGATGCGAGCCTGAAGGCGGCTTCACATACGCCGCCAGCCTATCGCGCTGCGCAGGCGTCGCTGGATTTGCACCTCAACGAGCTTGCTGGCAAACAGGCTGGCGATCCGGAAAAGCTGGCGCTGTTGATGATCCAGGCCGCAAGCGTCAGCGCGCCGCCGCTGCATCTTTTCTCCGGCAAGATTGCCCATCAACTGGCGCAGGAGAAAATCAGCGCAGTCAGTCAGGATCTTGCCCACTGGCAAGGTGCTGGCGAAGCAACGGATTATTAGAAAACGCAGCAAGCGCAGCGCAGGTTACCGCTGTGCTTGCTAAGCTACTACGCCCAGGAAAGGGCGACACCGAATATGGCCGTCACCACGCAGGCAAGCTTTTACTAAACCTTGATGGGAGCCGTTAGCGGCTCCCGGATAACATTATTACCGCGTATAACGGGAAGCCGGTTTGCCATTGCGTGAGGCGCTATACAGCGCCAGCCGGGCTTCATCAAAATTGTGCCACAGCTGCAGATCTTCCACCGGCGGCACGGTCACTAACTCCCCTTGATCAAACCCGGCCAGGGCGGCATCGACCAGGTTTTCGGCGGTCATCACGGAACCTTCCGGCAGCATATCCAGCGTGACGCCGGAATGGCCCCAAATTTCCGTGGCTGTTGCCGCAGGCAATACGGCCTGAATACGTACATGGCTGTCAGCAAACTCTTCCTGCAAACCACGGGTGAAATTGAGTACCCAGGCTTTGGTGGCACTGTACAAGGCGCTGTCTGCGCGGGCGTGAAAAGCAAGGACTGAAGCGATATTGATAATGGCACCACGATCATTTTCGACAAAGCGCGGCAGTGCCGCCAGCGTCAGGCGCATCAGCGCGGTGGTATTCAGCGTATGAATGGCTTCATGCTCTTCAGCGCTTGAAGAGAGAAACGACGCCATATTGGCGGCACCGGCATTATTGACCAGAAAACCGATGGACGCGTTTTCGCGCAGCACGGTTTCCACGCGTGCAATATCTGCCGCCTGGCTAAGGTCGGCAACCAGTGTCTCTACCTGTACGCCATAACGCTGATGAAGATCGGCCGCCAGCACCGACAAACGATCGGCACGCCGCGCAACTAACAACAGGTTGTAGCCACGGGCAGCAAGACGGTCGGCATAGATTGCGCCGATCCCTGAAGAGGCGCCGGTAATAAGAGCAGTGGTTGTCATTTTCAATTCCTCGAAGGTAAATGGTTTTATCATGCAACCACCACAGCATCGACTAAATGGTTTTATTATGCAACCAAATAAAATGGCAAAAAATGCGGTTTAATTTTCAGGGAAAGAAAACGTGGATTATTCGCTGTTGGCGACGCGCAACACCACTTCTTCCGGTTGCAGTTCGCGGCCGTCTTCCGCCTGCAACATCAGTTTGCGCAATGGACGACGTGACGCCTCATCAACCAGCATGCTGGCGGGTTCCCCGCGGGTAAACAGCCACTCATTACCCCATTGCGACAGGGCAACCAGCACGGTTTGCAGGGCGCGACCTTTTTCGGTCAGCACATACTCTTGCCAGGCGCTGCCATCAGATGCCGGTTGTGTCTGTAATATCCCTTCTTCGACCAGCAACTTAAGCCGTGCGGTGAGCATATTTTTGGCGATCCCGAGGCTTTTTTGAAACTCACCAAAACGCGAAACGCCAGCCAGCGCATCGCGCACAATCAGCAGTGACCACCAGTCGCCGATAATATTCAGCGAACGGGCAACAGGGCAAAAGGTCTCTTCAATACGGGTACGTTTCATGGGGATCCTCCGGTTAATGGTTTTATTATAAAACCAGAAGGGCGGTGAAAACATCGCTTTTTGCGCCAGTGCACACTCCGGACAACCGTACCCGGCGAAGTGTCATAAATGTGTCACAATCTTGCTTTCAGGCCGTGAAAAATGAGGGAAAAGAATGAAAAAGCTGATCAGGGTAAGCGCTATTGCCATTGCCATGTCTGCACCGGTCGCACTGGCGCAGGAGATACCGCAAGGGTATCAATTACAACAGGTTTTGATCATGAGCCGTCACAACCTGCGTGCGCCGTTAGCCAATAACGGCAGCGTACTGGAACAATCGACGCCAAACCGCTGGCCGCAGTGGGACGTACCGGGCGGTGAGTTGACCACCAAAGGCGGCGTACTGGAAGTGTATATGGGCCATTTTATGCGCGAATGGCTGGTCAAAGAGCAGTTGTTGAAAGCGGGAGAGTGTCCATCCGCGAACAGTGTCTACGTCTGGGCCAATAGCCTGCAACGCACGGTTGCCACGGCGCAGTTCTTCACCAACGGCGCGTTTCCCGGCTGTGATGTTCCGGTTCATCATCAGGAAAAAATGGGCACTATGGATCCCACTTTTAATCCGGTGATCACCGAAGATTCGGCTGAATTCAGCCAGCAGGCGGTCAACGCGATGGAGGCGCAACGACAGAAGTTTGCGCTGAATGCGAGTTACCAGTTGCTGGAAAAAATCACACGCTATCGCGCATCTCCGGCCTGTAAAGAGAAACAGCAATGCTCACTCACCGATGCGAAAGATACCTTTAGCGCAAAATATCAGCAGGAACCGGGCGTGTCCGGGCCGCTGAAAGTCGGTAATTCGCTGGTGGATGCCTTTACGCTGCAATATTACGAAGGTTTCCCGCTCGATCAGGTCGCGTGGGGAGAGATTAAAAGCGATGCACAATGGCGCGTATTGTCGAAGCTGAAAAACAGTTATCAGGACACGCTATTCACTTCGCCGGAAGTGGCGCGCAATGTCGCGAAACCACTGGTGAAATATCTCGACAAAACGCTGGTGGAAGAGGCGAGCAGCGCGCCGAAAATCACCGTCCTGGTCGGGCATGATTCCAACATTGCCTCCCTGTTGACCGCGCTCAATTTCGAGCCTTACCAGTTGCATAACCAGTACGAGCGTACGCCCATCGGCGGCAAAATTGTGTTCCAGCGCTGGCACGACACAGCGGGTAAACGCGATGTCATGAAAATTGAATACGTTTATCAGAGTACGGAACAACTGCGAAACACCGAGCCGTTATCGCTGGCTTCCCCGGCGCAGCGTGTTACCCTGGCGCTAAAAGGTTGCCCGGTAGACAGCAATGGTTTTTGCCCGGTAGATAAATTTAATGCGCTGATGCGTGATGCGGCGAAATAAAAAAAAGCCCCCGCGAAGGCGGGGGCGCGAGTGGTTACACATTTTTCCGTTCTATCGTCTGTTCACCCCAGAAGAGTTCATCTTTGTCGGTTTTATCAAAGGCGCGTAGTAACACGTCGTCGCTGCCTTCTTCCCAGATTTTTTCTGCCAGTACCTCGTCATAATCGGCGACTTCAAAGATAGCCTCGGCGATCTCCGGCGAAGTATTGCGTAAACTGGCCCATTCACCGACGCGATGGGCTTTCGCTTCTTGAGTTGGCATCTGTTTCCTCCTGATGAAGGTTAGCCGTTCAATTTTACTGCCAGGCCAGCAACATATTCGCCCTGGTAACGGGCAATTGACAGTTCTTCGTTGCTGGGCTGACGTGAACCGTCACCACCGGCAATAGTGGTTGCGCCATAAGGCGTGCCGCCATGAACCTGCGAGACATCGAACAATTCTTGTGTGGCATAGCCAATCGGCACGATGACCATTCCATGATGTGCAAGCGTAGTCCATGTTGAGGAAATTGTGTGCTCCTGGCCGCCACCCGTACCGGTGGAACTAAAGACACTCGCCAGTTTGCCGTACAGTGCGCCGGATGCCCATAACCCGCCAGTCTGGTCGAGGAATGTACGCATTTGCCCGGACATATTGCCGAAGCGGGTTGGCGTACCGAAAATAATCGCGTCGTAGTCGGCCAGCTCTTGTGGCGTGGCGACGGGGGTATTTTGCGTCTTACCGCCAGATTTTAAGAACAGCTCGGCAGACATTGTTTCAGGAACACGTTTGATGACCACGTCTGCGCCATTCACTTTCTGCGCACCTTCCGCGACCGCATGCGCCATCGTTTCAATGTGTCCATACATGGAATAATAAAGTACCAACACTTTAGCCATTTGCATCACTCCTGATTAGCTGATTTCGGCAGCACATCGCTGCGTTCTTCTTAAGCGTATGACGTGATCGCCAGAGTGCAAGTAAGAGCGCCATTTCTTTGATAAATAACAAATTAAGAACAACCAGACTATTAGTTACAATCTGACACATATTTGCGGTCGCGTTATTTTGAAGCGTTAAGAGAGGCTTATCGGTTTCGCTTAGGGAATATCGGGTTTCAGGCAGAGAAGCTGTTGCAGAATATTACCATTCACTGGATGAATGATTGTGTTCCACTAAGCTTAGTTCCACACGGCGCAAATAAAGGCTCGGCCTTCACGTCGTGAGGTGAAAGAATCCTCTTTTACTGAATGCAGTATGATGTCTAACATTTCACTTATCTGGAGGTCAGACATGGCAAACCATCGTGGTGGAGCAGGTAACTTCGCTGAAGACCGTGAAAGAGCATCAGCAGCAGGCCGCAAAGGTGGGCAGCAAAGCGGGGGTAATTTCAAAAACGATCCTCAGCGCGCATCTGAAGCCGGTAAAAAAGGCGGCAAAAATAGTCACGGTAGCCGTGAAAGCTAACGTTCGATACTGACAGCCTGCTGGGTTGTTGTTCACGCCCGCCGCCGGGGAAACCCGGCGGTTTTTTTGCGCTTGCGCAACCCGTCGCGCCAACGCACACTACGGGTTTTTCCTCTGATCGGTGTGTTATGTCCCTCTCTCGTTACGCCTTTTCCGTTAAACCCCAGGAAGCGTTACTGATCGTCATCACCCTGTTCTGGGGCGGTACATTTCTTGCGGTGCAATATGCCGTGACAATGAGCGGCCCATTTTTCTTTGTTGGCCTGCGTTTTGCCACTGCCGGTCTGGCCGTGGCGCTCCTCTCGCTGCGGGTCTTAAATGGCATCACCTGGCTGGAAATAAAAGCCGGTGGGGTGATCGGTATCGCCATCGCCCTCGGCTACAGCCTGCAAAGCTGGGGGCTGCAATTTATTCCCAGCAGTAAATCGGCATTTATCACTGCCATGTATGTTCCGCTGGTACCGCTGTTGCAGTGGTTGTGCCTGGGGCGGATGCCGGGGTTGATGCCGTGCATTGGGATCGCGCTGGCGTTTAGCGGGCTATTGCTGCTGGCCGGGCCGGAAGGCAATATGCTGGCGCTGGGGAAAGGGGAGATCATTACGCTTGCCAGCGCGGTGGCGATTGCCGCCGAGATCATCCTGATCAGCGCATGGGCCGGGAAAGTCGATGTCCGGCGGGTGACGGTAGTGCAACTGTTAACGGCTTCGCTGGTCTCCTTTGCCGCCATGCTCCCTTCTGGCGAATCGGTACCGACGCTGTCGCCGGGTCTGCTGCTGGTCGCTCTGGGGCTGGGGATCTTCAGCGCCATTATCCAGGTGGTCATGAACTGGGCGCAGCGCAGCGTATCACCCACACGCGCGACGGTGATTTACACTGGCGAGCCGGTGTGGGCGGGCGTATTTGGTCGTCTGGCCGGTGAGCGTTTACCGCTGCTGGCGCTGTTCGGCGGGGCATTAATTGTGCTGGGCGTGCTGGTCAGCGAACTGAAGCTGAAAAAGAAAAAAGCGCCGTTGCCAGCGCCTGAAAACAGCGTTAAACAGTCGGAAGGTTAGCCGGCAGGGCGTGATAGCGCCGGTCAAACCACACCAGCCCCTCCGGCGTTGGATGGCGGGCAATATCAACGATCTGGCAAAACAGAATATCGTGCGTACCGACGCTCACAACCTGGCTGATCCGGCAGTCAAAGGAGGCCAGCGCACCGGCCAGACGCGGACAGCCGGTTTCGCCTTGCTGCCAGCGCGCTGCGGCAAAGCGTTCATCCATCGGCGTTTTGCCGCCAAACAGATTCGATAAACCTTCCTGTCCCGCCGCCAGCGTATTCACGCACAGCGCCTGATTATTGCTGAATACCGGCCAGACGGACGCCGAACGGTTAAGACATACCAGCAGCGTCGGCGGTGAATCGGTCACACTGCACACGGCGCTGGCAGTGAAACCGGCACGGCCCGCCGGGCCATCGGTAGTGATAATGTTGACCGCCGCGCCGACACAGGCCATCGCGTCGCGAAATGTGGTGCTGTCAATACTCATAACCTGAACCTCATGCAAGCTGACAGACATCAGCAAAGGGCAAGCGCGGCAGGCGATCGTAGAGTTTGCCGGGATCGCCGTAACCAATGTTGACCAGTAAATTGCTGCGCCAGGTGCTGTCGGCAAAAAATGCGCTATCGACAACGGCGCGATCGAAGCCGGACATCGGGCCGGTATCCAGCCCCAGCGCCCGACAGGCGAAAATCAGGTAGGCCGCCTGCATGGAACTGTTGCGAAATGCTGTCTCCTCCGCCAGTTGCGGGCTGGAGGTGAACCAGCTCCGAGCATCGCCATGGGGAAACAGCACCGGCAATTGTTCATAAAATTCACTGTCCCAGGCAACGATGGCCGTCACCGGCGCACTGAGCGTTTTTGCCAGATTGCCGCTGGAGAGCGCCGGACGCAGCTTCTCTTTACCTTCCGGCGTGCGGATAAACACCCACCGTGCCGGGCTACAGTTGGCCGATGTCGGCCCCATTTTCAGCAGATCGTAAACCTGTTGCAGCGTCTCATCGCTAACCGGCCGTTCCAGCCAGCCATTGTGGGTGCGCGCCTGGTTGAACAGGGTATCCAGCGCCGCAGCGTTAACGGCTTCGCTCATAAATTCTCCTTCTGAGCCAGAGTCAGAACGGGCAGCATGCTGTGCAGCCCGTCGAGTAAAAGGGTATTAAACTCTTCGCTTTCGGTGACATTGCAGGCATGCGCGCCGCGTTCCATCACCTGTAATTGGCTACCGGGGATCGCTGCTTGCAGGTCGGCAGAGCAAGTCCAGGGCACCAGCAGATCGTCCCGCGCGCAAATGATGTTTGTCGGGCAGCGAATCGCTTGCGCACGGCGGCTGAAGTCGGCATTTTTCAGCGCCGCCAGGCGACGCACCAGGTTCCCCGCGCCCTGAAAATGCGCCAGCGCCAACGCTTCCTCTGCTTCCATCCGGGGCGCATGAGCGGCCATCCAGTCCGCCGGGTAGAGGAACAACGGTTGCGCCTGTACCCAGGCTTCCGCGCCGTCCGCCGCCAGCAACCGCTCGCGCACGCGGAAACAGCGCAGCGTATGGTCGTTCAGCCGTAGCCAGCCATTCACCAGCACCAGCCCGCTTACCGCCTGCGGGTAGTCCAGTGCCAGTTGCAGGCCAATCAGCGCGCCCAGCGCGTGGCCGATAAGGCAAAAACGGGTGATTCCTTCCGCCTGCAGCGCCTGGTGCAGCTCCGCTGCCATATCCTGCATGCTATAACCATCCGGCAGCGTGGCCGGGTTATTGCCGGTTCCGCGCTGGTCGTAGCGCACCACCTGGTAATGCGTTTCCAGCGCCGCGAGTTGCGCCAGCCAGTAGCTGCCAGCACCGCCCAACCCGGCGCTCAACACCACCACTGGCGCGCCTGCGTACGGCGCATCGCTCAGGGTTAGCTTCATGGCATCCTCACTGGCCGATGTGCGCAACGGTGGCGATCTCCACCAGCGCATCGGGTTTCACCAGGCCGCATTGAATGCAGAAACGCGCCGGTTTATCGCCGGGGAAAAACTCGGCGTACACGTCGTTAATCGCGGCGTAATTTTTCCAGTCGGTGATAAAGATGCTGTTGAATGTCACATCCTCCATCGTACCACCTGCGGTCTCGATCACGCGTTTGATCGTTTCCAGCACGTGGCGCGTTTGCGCCTTTGGGTCGCCAACAAACACCACGTTATTGTCGGCATCAAACGGTAGCGTGCCGGAGACATACACCACGCCGTCAGCCAGCGTGCCCGGAACAAACGGGGCGATAGGGGTGGTGGTGCCCGGCGGAATAATGACCTGTTTTGGCATGATGAGTCTCCTTACGCAATGTTGACCAGTTTTTGGGGGGCGAGGGCGGAGCAGAAAGTCTGCACATCGCTCACCCAGCCGAAGAAGGTTTCGATATTGAACAGCGCCGCTTGCTGGGCAAATTCAGGGCCAGCCTGATGGGTGGCGTCTTCCAGTACGATGCCGAAATATTCGAGAAAAAAGCCGTCGCGCAGTGTTGATTCAACGCAGACGTTGGTGGCAATACCGGTAAATACCAGATGGCGGATGCCGCGGCTGCGCAGGAGGCTGTCCAGCGGCGTATTAAAGAAGCCGCTGTAACGCGGTTTCGGCAGTACGATATCACCAGCTTGCGGCTTGAGTTCCGCCACCAGTTCATAATCCCAGCCGCCTTTTGCCAGCAATTTGCCCTGCAATTCCGGGCGCTTGCGCATGGTCTTCAGCGCGTTGGATTTGTGGTAGTTCGGCGAACCGGGGCCACCGGCTTCTACGTACTGATCATCCCAGCCGTTCTGAAACCAGATAATCAACATCCCGGCTTTGCGGGCGGCGGCAACGGCAATATTGATATTCTCAATCACTGGCCTGGTAGCCGAGACATCAAAACCGGCCAAATCCAGGTAGCCGCCGGGGCTGGCATAGGCATTTTGCATATCCACCACAATCAGGGCGCTGCGCTCAGGAGAAAAATCGACCGATTCCGGGCGTGCGTTGAGGGTAATCATCAGGCAACCTCGCGTTTTGGGGCTGGAATATGGCTACGGCACTGCATCAGCGGCTGAATGCGCTCGCCGAACATTTCGACGCCCTGTAAAAAATCATCAAAGGTCAGCAATACGCCGTCGGTGCCCGGGACGCTGGCAACCTCATCGAGTAAGCGCGCTACCGTGGCATACGAACCCACCAGCGTACCCATATTGATATTCACCGCCGATGTCGGATCGGCCATCTGACGCACATTCGTGTCCGCGCCGGAACGGGTATCTTTCTGGCTCTGTTCGGTAAGCCATGCCAGCGCTTCGTCGTCAGCGCCTGCTTTGTAGTGCTCCCATTTGGCCCGTGCCGCCTCGTCGGTTTCATCGGCAATAACCATAAACAGCACATAGGAGCCGACATCGCGCCCGGTGGCGCTGGCCGCTTCCTGCATACGTTTGGCCGTCGGCGCAAACGCGGTTGGCGTGTTAACACCTTTGCCGAAGCAGAAGTTGTAATCAGCGTATTGTGCGGAAAAAGCCATTCCCGCATCGCTTTGCCCGGCGCAGATCACCTTCATCGGACCGACGGGTTGCGGACTGACGCGGCAATCATTCATGGTGAAAAATTCGCCTTTGAAATCGCTTTTGCCAGTTCCCCACAGATCGCGCAATACCTGCACGTACTCTGTCAGATAGTCATAGCGACGGGAGAAGTAGTCGTCGCCCGGCCACAGGCCCATCTGCTCATACTCCGGCTTTTGCCAGCCGGTCACCAGGTTTACGCCAAAACGCCCGCCGGAGATGGAATCAATGGTCGATGCCATCCGCGCGACAATGGCAGGCGGCAGCGTCAGGGTAGCGGCAGTGGCGTAAATCTGAATACGCGAAGTGACCGCCGCAAGCCCGGCCATCAGCGTGAAGGATTCGAGGTTGTGATCCCAGAATTCAGTTTTGCCGCCAAAACCACGCAGCTTGATCATCGAGAGCGCGAAATCGAAGTGGTAATACTCCGCTTTCTGCACAATCGCTTTATTCAGTTCAAAGGTCGGCTTGTACTGTGGCGCATGGGTTGAAATCAGCCAGCCGTTGTTGCCAATCGGAACGAAAACACCAATTTTCATTACCTACCTCGCTTTGTCAGGTGAATGTCTGGCGTGGCGTTGCATCCTGCATTTTCCTTTCAGCCGCGCAATCAAGGGTTTGCAAAGCGGATGCCAACAATGAAAAGATCATTGTTATTAAGGTGTTAACCGAAAGTTGATAAAATGAGCCGTAAAAAAGTGGACTAAATGGTCAAAAAAGTTGCACAAAAAAAAGGCGTTCATGTGCAATCAGAGTGCACAGGGTCGAGTCGCCGTGCGCCTTTTGCTATGCTGCTGCCAACCAAAAGGAGAGAGAAAATGGCACAGGGTACGGTGAAGCGGGCCGGTAAACGTACGCAGGCGGTTAATGAGAAGCGACAGGCGATTTTGACGGCGGCGCTGGAGATCTTTTCCCGCGTGGGTTTTCACGGCGCACGGCTGGAGCAGGTCGCCGATGGCGCGGGCGTGTCGAAAACCAATTTGCTCTATTACTACCCGTCGAAAGAGGCGCTCTATATTGCTGTGCTGCTGCAGATCCTGGATATCTGGCTGGCGCCGCTGAAAGCCTTCCGCGCAGATTTCACGCCGCTGGTGGCAATTAAGGAGTACATCCGCCTGAAGCTGGAGGTGTCACGCGATTATCCGCAGGCATCAAAGCTTTTCTGCCAGGAGATGTTGCAGGGCGCGCCGCTGCTGAAAGCGGAGCTGACAGGGGATTTAAAAACGTTGGTGGAGGAGAAGTCGGCCATTATTGCTGGCTGGATCGCCAGCGGTAAACTGGCGGCGGTCGATCCGCATCACCTGATCTTTATGATTTGGGCCTCAACCCAGCACTACGCCGATTTTGCCATCCAGGTGGAAGCCGTCACCGGCGCGACGTTACAGGATGAGGCCTTCTTTCAGCGCACGGTCGATAATGTGCAGCGCATGATCATTGAAGGCATCCGCGTCCGTTAATTGCCGGGCGGCAGCGGGCAACTGACATCGCCTTCGCCGCACTGTAGCAGCGAGGCCAGCCAGGCTTCGCGCTCGTTGGTTTTATCCGTCAGACACTGATTTTCCACCATCGGCTGCACGCTTCCGCCTTCGACGCCGGAACTGACAAAGGCGCAATCGCTGTCGCGCAGCGTTATCCAGGTTTGCTGCGCTTTTTTCAGCAGTGACGCCTGCGCGGGAGTGGCGCGCTTAATGGCGCTCTGATAAGTCTGGTTCAGCTTTTTATCCGCGGCCTGATATTGTGCGGCAGTACAGCTATTCAGCTCAGCCTGTGTTGAGGCGTTTTCGCACTCGTCGGCGAGCAGCGGGCTGCTCATTAACAGCGCGGTCAGCGCCAGCATGCAACGTTTCATCCCATCCCCTTCCGTACAAGGCTCTGATTCAGCCGTTTTATTAGCATAGCCCCGGGGGAATGTCATCTGCAGCGATAAGCGCAAGATGCGGGTAACGTGCCAGCCAGCGCTTTTCTTCCACCCGCTTGCGAAACTGTGGATATTTACGCCCTGTAAAGTGCGGTGTCGGTCGCAGGCGCAAGCCAAACAGATCGTCCAGGCCAAAAGGGGCAATAATCTCAATACGCGCCTTACCGGCCAGGCGCACCGCTACAGCGGTGGCGGTTTCCGGCCAGTGCCGCAGTGCCGCGAGCAGTGAAGAATACGGCGCATCGCCGTTGCGCAGATGCATGCGTGCCTGGTTTTTTACCGACCATTTAACCTCTGGCGCGTGCTCGCGCAGGCGGTTTTCCATCTTTATATCCGCTTCGATCGCCATTTCATGTGGATTAAGCCAGATGATATCCACATCGCCAGCCGGTGGCTGCGGCGTGCTATGGTGCAGATGATCCCATACGGCATCGCGTACAAATCCGGCGCCAATCCAGCTTTCAGGGCACAAGGCGTGAACGATATGGAGTATGTTCCTGCGCCGGGGATCGGTGAGTAATAGCGTTTCCAGTGCGCTGGCATAACGCATGTGCGGCTCCTGCAGAAAGAGAGTGAGGTATCGAAAGGGGAGAAGAGAGTATGCCGATGTTGCGTTTTACCTTACTCGTTTCAGTTCTCAAATTTGCAAACTTTTCCCGCCGTTAAAGCCATTCATTCAGCGCATAAATACCCTGATTTATCGATAAATGATAACGATGTGTTAATTAAATGTTTAATTTAATGTGGTTTTTAACACATGTGATCTGATATAAGAAAATTATATGGTTTATTTTTACTTAAATTTAACCATGTATTTTCACAAAATTAACATTTTTGGGCATAAATCACATTTTTGATTTTTACATTATTTTGCCTCTTCCCTTCGTTGTTAATCTCCCCATCGCGACTTTCCTCTGTCCTCAAGAAAGGTACAACTATGAAATTCAAACTCGCATTACTCAGCGCAGCGCTTATTTCTGCCTGCATGGTGTCGGGCCAGTCCGTTGCAGCAGAAAAGTATGAGATCGCGGTGGTTGCAAAAGTGACCGGTATTCCGTGGTTTAACCGCATGGAGACCGGCGTTAACGAAGCAGCGAAGAAACTGGACGTTAACGCTTATCAGACCGGGCCTTCTACCCCGGATCCGGCGCAGCAAGTGAAGGTGATTGAAGATCTGATCGCGAAAAACGTTAACGCCATCATCGTGGTGCCGAACGATGCGAAAGTGCTGGAGCCGGTGCTGAAAAAAGCCCGCGACAAAGGCATTGTGGTGCTGACGCATGAATCCCCGGATCAGCAGATTGGTCAGTGGGATATCGAAACCATCGACAGCGAAAAATACGCGCAGGCCAACGTTGATGAGTTAGCGAAAGATATGGGCGGTAAAGGCGGTTATGCGATCTACGTCGGTTCACTGACCGTACCGTTGCACAACGCCTGGGCTGATTACGCCATTAAATATCAAAAAGAAAAATACCCGGATATGTTTGAAGTCACCTCGCGTCTGCCGGTGGCGGAAAGCATCGACAAATCCTACGCCACTACCCTCGATTTAATGAAAACCTACCCGCAATTGAAAGGGGTGATCGGTTTTGGTTCACTGGGGCCGATTGGCGCAGGGCAGGCGGTACAGAAAAAACGTGCGAAAGACAAACTGGCGGTTGTCGGGATTGCGATGCCGGGCCAGGCTGCGCCGTATCTGATGCGTGGCGATATCAAAAAAGCGCTGCTGTGGGACCCGCGTGATGCAGGTTTTGCGCTGGTCACCGTCGCTGACCAGTTGTTGCAGGGCAAGGAAGTCACTCCCGATCTGACCATCGACGGGCTGGGCAAAGCCGACGTCGATATGGACAAGAAAGTCATCCGCTTTAACAAAATCCTCGAAGTTACTAAAGATAACGCGCAATCACTCGGCTTCTGATTTTTTCAGGCCACACCAGGGAACCGGAGACCGGCCGCAAGGCCGGGCTCTTTTTGCAGCACAGATAACCATCGCGTCCCGTACGGGCGCTGGCAGGGGTATTGTCAATGACAGACACCACCGCATTTATCACTCTTGAGAATATCAGCAAACAATTTCCGGGCGTGCGGGCGCTGGACAATGTGAACCTGACGCTGGAAAAAGGCGAAGTTCACTGTCTGGCCGGGCAAAACGGCTGCGGTAAAAGCACCATCATCAAAGTGATCTCCGGGGTTTATCAGCCGGAAAAAGGTGCCAGCATTGCCCTGGACGGTAAACTTTTTCACCATCTGACGCCGCAGCTCTCAGCGCATTACGGCATTCAGGTCATTTATCAGGACCTCTCGTTATTCCCCAATTTTAGCGTGGCGGAAAATATCGCTATCCACCGTTATCTGCCCGGCGGCGATATCTGGGTACGGCGCAGCGCGATGCGTGCGCAGGCGCTGGCCGCGATGGCGCGCATCGGCGTGCGTCTCGATCCGGATAAAAAAGTTGAGAAACTCTCCATCGCCGATCGCCAGTTAGTCGCGATTTGCCGGGCGATAGCTGCCGATGCCCGGCTGGTGATCATGGATGAACCGACCGCCTCGCTGACCCGCCAGGAAGTGAATGGGCTGCTGCGCGTGGTGAACGAACTGAAAGCCGCAGGGATCTGCGTGGTATTCGTCAGCCACCGTCTGGATGAGGTGATGGAAGTGGCCGATCGCATTAGCGTGATGCGTGACGGCAAGCTGATTGGAACATGGCCGGCAGACGAACTGGACAGCCACGAGCTGGCGTATCTGATGACCGGACAGCGTTTTCACTACAGCCCGCTACCGGAAAAACCGCCGGTGGATCAGACGCCGATGCTGGAGCTGCGCCATCTGAGCCGCAAAGGCAAGTATCGCGATATCAATCTGGCACTGCGCAGCGGCGAGATCGTCTCCATTGTCGGTTTGTTAGGGGCCGGGCGCACCGAACTGTGCATGAGCCTGTTTGGCATGACGCACCCGGAAGATGGCGAGATCCGCATTAACGGTAAGCTGGTGAAACTGCGCAGTAACCATGACGCCATTCGCCACGGCATTGGCTACGTTTCGGAAGACCGCCTGACGCAGGGGTTGATCATGGAGCAGTCGATTTACGACAACACCATTGTCACCGTTTTCGACAAACTGCATACGCGCGGCGGCCTGCTCGATCACGCCAAAGCCGGGCAACTGGTTGCGGAGCTGATTCGCAATCTGAATATCAAAGTCTCCGATGCGCAACTGCCGGTAAAAACGCTTTCCGGCGGTAACGCACAACGTATTGCCATCGCCAAATGGGTGGCGACCCATCCGCGCATCCTGATCCTCGATTCGCCTACAGTCGGAGTGGATATCGCCAACAAAGAGGGGATCTACCAGATTGCCCGCCAACTGGCGGAGCAGGGGATGGCGGTACTGATGATTTGCGACGAAATACCGGAAGCGTATTACAACAGCCATCGCGTGCTGGTAATGCGCCGGGGTGAACTGGTGGCGGAATTCAATCCGCACCGTTGCACGGAGCAGGAGATTGCAGAGGTGGTCAATGCGTAACGCAACCCTTTCCCGCCTTGTCGGGCAACATGAATTCTGGCTTGGTCTGCTGGTGATTGCGCTGGCTGTAGGGCTGAGCGTGCGTACCGATGAATTTTTATCGCTGGGTAACCTGACGGATGTGGCGACCAGCTACGCCATTCTCGGTATCCTGGCCTGCGGCTTATTTGTGGTGCTGATCTCCGGCGGGATCGATATCTCGTTTCCGGCGATGACCGCGATTGCGCAATATGCGATGGCCAGTTGGGTGATCGCCCACGGCGGCAACTTCGCGCTGGCGCTGGCATTAGCCATGGCCGTCGGGCTGCTGCTCGGTTTAGTGAACGGCTTTCTGGTTTACTGGCTGCGCGTCCCGGCAATCATCATCACTATCGCCACGCTGAACGTCTATTACGGGCTGCTGGTTTACGCCACCAAAGGCACCTGGCTGTATGGCTTCCCGGACTGGTTTATGAACGGCATTAACTGGTTCTCTTTCACCGCGGCGGATGGCTATGACTATGGCCTGACGTTGCCGCTGCTGTGCCTGGGGCTGGTGATCATTGTTACCGCCGTGCTGATGAATTACACCCGGCTGGGCCGCCAGATTTATGCGATGGGCGGCAACCGCGATGCCGCGTCACGCCTGGGCCTTAATCTGCTGAAACTGCACTTTTATGTCTACGGCTATATGGGCATTCTGGCCGGTGTGGCCGCCGTGGTACAGGCGCAGATCACCCAATCCGTCGCCCCGAACTCATTGATCGGTTTTGAGTTGACGGTGCTGGCGGCGGTGGTGCTTGGCGGCACCAGTATGTCCGGCGGACGCGGTACGCTCACCGGCACGCTACTGGGGGTGATTCTGCTGGCCTTCCTGCAAAATGGCTTAACGCTGCTCGGCGTCTCCTCCTACTGGCACATGGTCTTTAGCGGCGCGATTATTCTCGTCAGCATCAGCGCGACCGCGTGGAATGAAAAACGCAAACTCGCAAGGGAGCTTTAAGATGAAATCAATCGCCAGACTCTTTCCCGGTGATGCCATCATCCGTTTGCAATGCGTGATTATCATCGTTGTCGCGGTGGTCTTTTCCGCGCTGCTCGGCAGTCGCTTTTTCAGCGTCGCCAACTTCCAGTCCATCGGCTCGCAGCTACCGATCCTTGGCATGCTGGCGCTGGGCATGGGCATTACCATGCTGACCGGTGGCATCAACCTGTCGATTATTGCCGGCGCGAACGCCTGTTCGCTGGTGATGGCAGCGGTCATCGTCACTCATCCCGACAATCCGCTGTTTCTCGCGCTGGCGCTACTGGCGGGTTTGCTGGTGGCCGTGGCGATTGGCGTACTGAACGGCGCGCTGGTGGCGTGGATCGGCGTTTCGCCCATTCTTGCCACGCTCGGCACCATGACGCTGATTTCCGGCCTTAACATTTTGCTCTCCAACGGCACGGTCATTTCCGGCTTTCCGACCGCGATCCAGTTTCTTGGCAATGCCACGCTGCTCGGTATTCCGGTAGCGCTGTTGCTGTTTATTGTGGTGGCGCTGCTGCTGTGGGTATTGCTGGAACATACCACGCTTGGCCGCAGCCTTTATCTGGTGGGATCGAACGAACAGGCCACGCGCTTTAGCGGCGTGAACACCGTGCGGGTGCAGATTTCGGTTTATGTCATCTCGGCGCTGTTGGGTTGGGTGGCCGCCATTCTGATGATGGCGAAATTCAACTCCGCGAAAGCAGGCTACGGCGAATCTTATCTTCTGGTGACCATTCTGGCGTCGGTGCTGGGCGGGATTAACCCGGATGGCGGCTTCGGGCGCGTGCTGGGGCTGGTACTGGCGCTGGTGGTGCTGCAAATGCTGGAGAGCGGCTTTAACTTGTTGGGCATCAGCAGTTATCTGACGATGGCGCTCTGGGGCGCGGTGCTGATCCTCTTTATCGCATTACAAAATCGTAAAGCCTGATCTCAGGAGAAAAAGAATGGCGAGCTACTTTATTGGTGTGGATGTAGGAACCGGCAGCGCCCGCGCAGGCGTCTTTGATTTGACCGGCAGGATGGTCAGCCAGGCGAGCCGGGCCATTGAGATCTATCGTCCGCAGGCCGACTTTGTCGAGCAATCCTCGGACAATATCTGGCAGGCGGTGTGCAACGCCGTGCGTGACGCGGTGAATCAGGCGGATATCAACCCGATCCAGGTTAAAGGGCTGGGTTTTGACGCCACCTGTTCGCTGGTGGTGCTCGACAAAGAGGGCAACCCGCTGACGATTAGCCCATCCGGGCGCAGTGAGCAGAATATTATCGTGTGGATGGATCACCGCGCGATCTCGCAGGCCAACCGCATCAACGCCACGCACCACCGGGTGCTGGATTACGTCGGCGGCATTATCTCGCCGGAGATGCAAACCCCCAAGCTGCTGTGGCTGAAACAGCATATGCCAAACACCTGGGCGAACGCCGGTTACTACTTTGATCTGCCGGATTTTCTGACCTGGCGGGCGACCGGCGATGATACCCGCTCGCTGTGTTCGACGGTGTGTAAGTGGACGTACATGGGCCACGAAGACAAGTGGGACAACAGCTATTTCCATGAAATTGGGCTCGAAGATCTGTTGGAACACGACGCCGAAAAAATTGGCCGCTATGTGAAAACCATGGGCGAACCGTTGGGGCGCGGGCTGACGCAGCGCGCGGCGACGGAGATGGGGCTGATGCCGGGCACGGCGGTAAGTGTGTCGATTATTGATGCGCACGCAGGCACGCTCGGTACGCTCGGCGCCAGCGGCGTTTCTGGCGAAGTGGCGGATTTCGACCGGCGTATCGCGCTGATTGGCGGCACCTCTACCGGCCATATGGCGATCTCCCCGCAGGCACGCTTTATTGGCGGCGTATGGGGGCCGTATTATTCGGCGGTGCTGCCGGGCTACTGGCTGAATGAGGGCGGGCAGTCGGCAACCGGCGCGCTGATCGACCATATTATTCAGTCGCATCCGTGCTACGAAACGCTGCTCGGCCAGGCAAAAGCCCAGGGGCAAACCATTTACGAAGTGCTGAACGCGCTGCTGCGGAAAATGGCGGGCGAGCCGGAGAATATTGCGTTTCTGACCCGCGATATTCATATTCTGCCGTACTTCCACGGCAACCGTTCGCCGCGCGCAAATCCAACGTTAACCGGCGTCATCAGCGGGTTGAAGCTGTCGCGCACGCCAGAAGATATGGCGTTGCAGTACCTGGCAACTATCCAGGCCATTGCGCTGGGGACGCGGCATATTATTGAAACCATGAATCAGAGCGGTTACAGCATCGATACGGTGATGGCCAGCGGCGGCGGCACTAAAAACCCGATCTTTGTGCAGGAGCATGCCAACGCCACCGGCTGTGCGATGTTGTTGCCGGAGGAGAGCGAAGCAATGCTACTCGGCGGCGCGATGATGGGCACCGTGGCCGCCGGGGTGTTTGATAGCTTCCCGGAAGCCATGGCGGCGATGAGCCGCATCGGTAAAACGGTTACGCCGCAAACCAACCGCATTAAGCAGTATTACGATCGTAAATACACCGTGTTCCACGAAATGTATCAGGATCATATGAAGTACCGCGCGTTAATGCAGGAGCCGACATGAGCAGTGGCTGGCAGCAGGCCTGCGCCGCGTGGCACATCTACAGCGAAGAGATGGCGGCGCTGAACCGCCATCTTAACGAAACGCAGTGGCAGGCGCTGATGGCGGAGCTGCGCGGCTGTCGCGGAAAAATTGCGGTCACCGGCGTTGGCACTTCCGGCATTGCGGCACGCAAAATCGCCCATATGCTGGCCTGCGTTGAGCGTCCGGCGATGTATCTCAACGCCACCGATGCAGCGCACGGTGATTTGGGTTTTCTGGATGCCAATGATGTGGTGATTATGCTGTCGCGCGGCGGGAATTCCGATGAGCTGACGCGGCTGCTGCCCGGTCTGGCGGCGAGAGGCGTGGCGCTTATCAGCGTGACGGAAAACCTGGATTCAGCGATAGCACAGGCCTCACGGCTGGTGATTTCAACCGGTGTTCGCCGCGAGATCGATCCGCTGAACATGCTGGCAACCACCTCGATTGTGCTGGCGCTGGCGATATTCGATGCCGCCTGCGCATGCCTGATGAGCGAAAGCGGTTATTCGCAGGAGACATTGCTGGCCGTGCATCCCGGCGGAGATGTTGGCTTAACGTTAAGAAACAAAGCGCCTTGAAACAACGACGCCGGATGGCGGCTAACGCCTTATCCGGCCTACGGTGTGTCGTGCGTTTGCCATCCACCACCCGGAGGGTTGATGGTTTTGCAGGCCCGATAAGCGTAGCGCCATCGGGCCTGTTCACCGGTTTAACCAATGGTCATCAGGCTGGCGTTACCGCCCGCGGCGGCGGTGTTGACGCTTAACGAACGTTCCAGCCACAGGCGTTCGAGCAGGATATGGCTTTCCCCGCGAGCAAAACCCTGCACCGAGACAATTGCGCCGTCGCGTGCAGCCACGTTTTCACACAGCGTAACCAGTTGATCGGAATCACCATGGAAAATCACCGCGTCAAACGCCTGCGCCATTAGCGCATCGGCTTTGGCGAACTGGATGTGCGCGCTGATGATCGGCGGAAGCTGTTTCGCCAGATCGCGATGCAGCGTGTCATCCGGCCACAACAGCTGGCTGCCGCAGGCGATTACCGCCGCCAGTTGTATCAGCGCATCCTGTTCGTTATCTGCCACGCAAAGTACGCGTTCGCGCGGAACCAGCGTCCAGCTATTACGCTCGCCGGTCGGGCCTGGCAGCAGACGCTGCGTTCCGCTCTGCGCCAGCTCGCCAAACTGACGGCACAGCGCCTGTAGCGCCGGACGATCGGCGGCCCACGCGCTCAGCGCTTCCAGCGGTTGCGCCATCACGTTTTTCAACTGGGCATCCAGCGGCGCGGTAGCATCATGCCGGGCGAGCGTTTTCAGTACCGCATTTTCCGGGCGGCTACCGAGCAGGCGATAGAGATAGAGCGGCCCGCCTGCTTTCGGCCCGGTACCGGATAACCCTTCGCCGCCAAACGGCTGCACGCCGACCACGGCGCCCACCATATTGCGGTTAACGTACAGGTTGCCGACGTGCGCGCTGCCGGTCACCTGGGCGATGGTTTCATCAATGCGCGTATGCACGCCGAGCGTCAGACCGTAGCCGGAAGCATTGATCTGCTCAATCAACTGCGGTAACTGATTACGGCTGTAGCGCACCACGTGCAGCACCGGCCCGAAGACCTCTTTTTGCAGCTCGTCGAAGCTCTCCAGCTCAATCAGCGTCGGCGCAACGAAGGTGCCGGTACGCCATTCGCGCGCATCTTCGCTGTTTTCGCGCATTGCCTGGAATACATTGCGCCCTTTGGCCTGCATCGCCTGAATATGTTTGTCGATATTTGCTTTTGCTTCAGCATCGATCACCGGACCGATATCGGTGGTCAGACGGCCTGGATTGCCCATCCGGCATTCGGCCATCGCACCGCGCAACATGGTCAGCGTGTGATCGGCAATCTCTTCTTGCAGGCACAGCACGCGCAGTGCCGAACAGCGCTGTCCGGCGCTGTCGAACGCGGAGGCCAGCACATCGATAACCACCTGTTCGGTGAGCGCCGACGAATCGACAATCATCGCATTCATACCGCCGGTTTCGGCGATGAGCGGCGTTGGACGGCCCTGCGCATCGAGTCGCGTGGCGATGGTGCGTTGCAGCAGGCTGGCCACTTCGGTCGAGCCGGTGAACATCACGCCGCGCACCCGCGCATCGGAAGTCAGCCGTGCGCCGACGGTTTCGCCACGCCCTGGCAGCAATTGCAACACTCCGGCAGGAACGCCTGCTTCCAGCAGAATGGCTACACCTTGCGCGGCAATCAGCGGGGTTTGTTCTGCGGGTTTGGCCAGCACGCTGTTGCCTGCCGCCAGCGCGGCGGCAATCTGCCCGGTAAAGATCGCCAGCGGGAAGTTCCACGGGCTGATACAAACCACCGGCCCCAACGGGCGATGGGTTTCGTTATCAAAATCGGCGCTGACCTGGCCTGCGTAATAGCGCAGAAAATCCACCGCTTCACGCACTTCGGCAATCGCATTGCTGAAGGTTTTCCCGGCTTCACGCACCAGAATGCCCATCAACTGCGGCATCTGATCCTCCATCAGCACGGCGGCGCGTTGCAGAATGGCGGCGCGTTCCTGCGGCGGTGTGGCGAACCAGATGGGCGCATGATTAACGGCATTATTCAGCGCCTGTTCCACGTCTTCATCGCGGGCTTCCACCACGTAACCCACCACATCTTTCGGCTCTGCCGGGTTGATCACCGCGATTGGCTCGCCTTCCATCACCTGCTGCTCCAGCATCGGACGGGCATACCATTTCTGCGTGGCGCTGTTCAGCAACGAGGAAGAGAGCGACGCCAGGCGGTGTTCATTCGCCAGATCCAGACCGGCGGCGTTGATGCGTCCTTCACCATACAGGGCGCGGGGCAGGGGGATCTTCGGATGCGGTAGACCGACCTGGCCTTCCTGCGCGGCCAGCTTTTCCACTTCCGCCACCGGGTCAGCCACCAGCGCATCCAGCGGTAGTGTGGTATCGGCAATGCGGTTAACAAAGGAGGTATTGGCCCCGTTTTCCAGCAGACGCCGCACCAGGTAGGCCAGCAGGGTTTCATGCGTCCCGACTGGCGCATAAATGCGGCACGGGCGGTTCAGTTTGCCGTCGGCAATTTTCCCTACCACCTGCTCGTACAGCGGTTCGCCCATGCCATGCAGACACTGGAACTCATACTGCCCGGGGTAGTAGTTTTGCCCGGCAAGCTGGTAAATCGCCGCCAGCGTATGGGCGTTGTGGGTGGCGAACTGCGGGTAGATCAGGTTCGGCACCGCGAGTAATTTTTTCGCGCAGGCGAGGTAGGAGACATCGGTGTTCACCTTGCGCGTATAGACCGGATAACCCTCCAGCCCTTCCATCTGCGCGCGTTTGATTTCGCTGTCCCAGTAAGCGCCTTTGACCAGGCGAATCATCAGACGGCGGCGGCTGCGGGTTGCCAGGTCAATCAGGTAATCAATGACAAACGGGCAGCGCTTCTGGTAGGCCTGAATCACAAAGCCGATTCCGTTCCAGCCTGCTAACTCTGGCTCAAAGCAGAGTTTTTCCAGCAAATCGAGGGAGATTTCCAGACGATCGGCCTCTTCGGCATCAATATTGATACCAATATCGTACTGGCGCGCCAGCAGGGTGAGGGATTTCAGGCGCGGATAGAGCTCTTCCATGACGCGATCGTATTGCGCACGGCTGTAGCGCGGATGCAGAGCGGAAAGCTTAATCGAGATGCCTGGCCCTTCGTAGATCCCGCGACCGTTGGACGCCTTACCGATGGCGTTGATGGCCTGCTGATAGGAGACCATATAAGCCTGCGCATCGGCGGCGGTGAGCGCCGCTTCGCCCAGCATATCGTAGGAGTAGCGGAAGCCTTTCTCTTCCAGCTTGCGGGCATTCGCCAGCGCTTCGGCGATGGTTTCGCCGGTGACGAACTGTTCGCCCATCAGGCGCATTGCCATATCCACGCCTTTGCGGATCAGCGGCTCGCCGCTTTTCCCGATAATGCGGTTCAGGGCGTGCGAGAGATTCGCTTCGTTGTGCGTGGAGACCAGTCGCCCGGTAAACAGCAGGCCCCAGGTGGCGGCGTTGACGAACAGCGACGGGCTGCGGCCAATGTGCGACTGCCAGTTGCCGTTGCTGATTTTGTCGCGGATCAACGCGTCGCGGGTGGCTTTATCCGGGATGCGCAGCAGCGCTTCTGCCAGACACATCAGCGCCACGCCTTCCTGTGAGGAGAGCGAAAACTCCTGCAACAGGCTTTGCACCATGCCAGCACGGCCGGAAGCGGTTTTCTGATGACGTAATTTTTCTGCTAACTGGTAAGCCAGTTTATGGGCATTTTCCGCGACCGGCTGCGGCAGACGAGCCTGCTCCAGCAGCATCGGCACCGCGTCGGTTTCCGCCCAGCGCCAGGCACCGGTAATGGCGGCGCGGGAAACAGACTGCGGCAGGATCTGCTCGGCAAAGTCGAGGAACGGCTGGTGGCTCTCGTCAGCCGGAACGCCGCTTTCCTCATCCTGTGACGTTGCCGCTGGCGCGGCGGCCAGCTCCGGTAACCCTTCGCTGCTCTCCAGCTTCTCCAGATAGTTAAAAATGGCCTGTTTAATTAACCAGTGCGGCGTGCGGTCGATCGTTGCTGCGGCGGCTTTAATCCTTTCGCGCGTGGCGTCATCAAGCTTGACCCCCATCGTGGTGGTGCCCATGCTTTGCTCCTGTTTTTTTGGCTGTTTTGCGGTTCAGGCAGAAATATCCATCATGTTGCAACTTTGTGCAACCTTGTTAAATGTGACCTGGCTGGCAAGGTTAAAAATGAATTAAATGTTAATTGCTGGTAACAAGAAAAGGCGCTGGATATTTCACTGGCAAAGCAGGTTTTATGCGGTGGATAACACTTTTAAAAGGTGCAACCTGGAAAAGTGTGACACAGTACAACCTATCGCAAAAAGCTATCAAGCTCAGGATGAATTTGATGTAAATGCTGTGTTAAATCAATTGTGAATAAGTGAGGCTTCCGGCAGGATACGGGCGCTTCTGATAATCAATACGCGCCATCACTACGTTCCAGTGATGGATAAAGCAGCAGAATGATTTTGCTGACGAAGAACCCTGGAGACTCCTTAATGGCAATGAGCACACCGATGCTGGTGACTTTTCTTGTTTATATCTTTGGCATGATATTGATCGGGTTTTTCGCCTGGCGTTCGACGAAGAATTTTGACGATTATATTCTTGGCGGCCGCAGCCTGGGGCCGCTGGTCACCGCGCTTTCCGCCGGGGCGTCCGATATGAGCGGCTGGCTGCTGATGGGGCTACCGGGCGCGATTTTTATCTCCGGGATTTCGGAAAGCTGGATCGCCATTGGCCTGACGCTGGGGGCGTGGGTCAACTGGAAACTGGTGGCCGGGCGTCTGCGCGTGCACACCGAAGTGAACAATAATGCGCTGACATTACCGGATTATTTCACCGGGCGCTTTGAAGATAAAAGCCGTCTGCTGCGTATTATCTCCGCCGTGGTAATCCTTCTCTTCTTCACCATTTATTGTGCTTCCGGCATTGTGGCGGGCGCACGTCTGTTCGAAAGTACCTTCGGCATGAGCTACGAAAGCGCGCTCTGGGCCGGCGCGGCAGCCACCATTATTTACACCTTTATTGGTGGTTTCCTGGCGATTAGCTGGACCGATACGGTACAGGCCAGTCTGATGATTTTCGCGCTGATCCTGACGCCAGTGATTGTCATTATTACGGTGGGCGGTTTCGGTGATTCGCTGGAAGTGATTAAGCAGAAAAGCATCGAAAACGTCGACATGCTGAAGGGGCTGAATTTTGTCGCCATTCTGTCGTTGATGGGCTGGGGGCTGGGTTATTTTGGTCAGCCGCATATTCTGGCGCGCTTTATGGCCGCCGATTCCCACCATACGATTGTGCATGCGCGTCGTATCAGCATGACCTGGATGATCCTCTGCCTGGCCGGCGCGGTTGCCGTTGGTTTCTTTGGCATTGCTTATTTCAATAACAACCCGTCGGTGGCGGGTGCGGTTAATCAGAACGCCGAACGCGTGTTTATTGAACTGGCGCAACTGTTGTTCAACCCGTGGATTGCGGGCGTGCTGCTTTCTGCCATCCTTGCTGCGGTGATGTCGACGCTGAGCTGCCAGTTGCTGGTTTGCTCCAGTGCGATCACCGAAGATTTCTACAAAGCGTTTTTGCGTAAAGGCGCCAGCCAGACCGAACTGGTGTGGGTGGGTCGCGCAATGGTACTGCTGGTGGCGGTTATCGCTATTGCGCTGGCGGCAAACCCGGAAAACCGCGTGCTGGGGCTGGTCAGTTACGCGTGGGCCGGTTTCGGCGCGGCGTTTGGCCCGGTGGTGCTGTTCTCAGTGATGTGGTCGCGGATGACCCGCAACGGCGCGCTGGCGGGGATGATTATTGGCGCAGTGACGGTCATTATTTGGAAGCACTACGGCTGGCTGGATCTGTATGAAATCATTCCAGGCTTTGTCTTCGGCAGCCTGGGTATTGTGGTGTTCAGCCTGTTGGGCAAAGCGCCTTCTGCGGCGATGCAGCAGCGTTTTGCCGAGGCCGATGCGCATTACCGCTCTGCGCCGCCGTCCCGTTTGCAGGCGGAATAACACGCCATTGACGAAAAACCCGCTGCGGCGGGTTTTTTTATTGCTAAATATTTGTAATTACGCTGTTATCTCAGGACAAATAACAATGAGGATAGCAGTATGAAGTTAAAGACAGGGTTCACCGCGCTGATGGTTGCAGGTTTGCTGGCGGGCTGTGCGGCGCCGACATCGAAACAGAGTGTGAGCACGCAAACCTGCAAGGTTGAAAACCAAATGCAACAAACCACGCTCTATTACGGTTTAACCCGTCAGGGTGGTAAACCGATTACCGCTCAGGAGTGGCAACAGTATGTGGATAACGATGTCACGCCGCGTTTTCGTGATGGCTTAACGGCTTTCGATGCCCAGGGGCAGTGGCTGGGTAGCAACGGGAAAGTGTCGAAGGAGCCGAGCAAGGCGCTGATGCTTATTCACAGCGTGGACGCACAAACTGACGCGAAAATTGATACGTTGCGCGAGATTTATAAATCGCGTTTCGCACAGGAATCGGTGATGCGTGTGGATCAGCCGGTTTGCGTTCAGTTCTGATTTGAAACCCCTCTCCCGCAGGAGAGGGGTAAATCACTTACAGCACAACACCCGCAAAAGCGGCGGAGAGCAGGCTCACCAGCGTTGCCCCGTAGACCAGGCGCAGGCCAAAGCGGGAGACGGAATTGCCTTGCTGCTCATTCAGCCCCTTAATGGCGCCTGCGACGATGCCAATTGAGGCAAAGTTGGCAAACGACACCAGGAACACTGACAAAATCCCCAATCCGCGCGGCGTCATCTGGGCGGCGATTTTTTGCAGTTCGATCATCGCCACAAACTCATTAGCAACCAGCTTGGTGGCCATGATGCTGCCCGCATGCAGCGCATCGCTGAGCGGAATACCAATCAGCCAGGCCAGCGGATAGAAAACATAGCCGAGAATTTGCTGGAAACTGATACCGAATAGCGCAGAGAAAAGGGCGTTGACGGCGCTAATCAGGGCGATAAAACCGATCAGCATTGCCAGAATAATCATCGCCACTTTGAAACCTGCCAGAATATATTCGCCGAGCATCTCAAAGAAACTTTGCGATTCGTGGAGTTTTTCCAGCTTAATTTCCGGTTCCGCTTCCGGGCGCGTGGGATTAATGATCGACAGCACAATAAAGGTGCTGAACATATTCAGGATCAGCGCGGCGACCACATATTTCGCATCCAGCATGGTCATATAGGCACCGACGATCGACAGCGAAACTGTCGACATTGCCGTGGCGGCCATGGTGAACAGGCGGCGTGAAGAGAGGTCGGCAAGTATCCCTTTGTAGGCAATGAAGTTTTCGGACTGCCCCAGAATCAGCGAACTGACGGCGTTAAAGGATTCCAGCTTGCCCATACCGTTGAGTTTCGATAGCAGGGTACCGATCAGACGAATAAAAACAGGCGGGATCCGCCAGTGCTGCAAAATGCCGATCAACGCCGAAATAAAAACGATGGGGCACAGTACACCCAGGAAAATAAATGCCAGCCCTTTTTCGCTCATGCCGCCGAAAACAAAACCCGTGCCTTCACCGGCAAATTTCAGCAGCACTTCGAAGAAGCCGGAAACATATTTAATCAGTGTTAATCCGCTTTGCGCATGCAGGAAAAACCAGGCCAGCGCCATTTCGATGACGATCAATTGCAGAATAAAGCGAAAACGTATTTGCCGCCGGTCGAAACTTACCAGCCAGGCGAGCGCGAGGATCACCGCCAGCGCCAGCAGAAAGTGTAGGAAGTTAATCATATCTCTAATTTTTGCAGGTGAATGGGGGAAGTATTTAGCCATAGCCGCGAGATGCGGTAAACATAAAGTTAATGCTTTGTAAGCTAAGTTATCGCTTTATTTCAACCACTTCTGCATAAGGGCCGCTTCGCCTGGGTTAGCCTGCTATCCGTTTACATCCAGTTATTATTCTTGTCATATTTCGCTTGAGTTTCTTGTTATCGTAATGATAATCACTATCAATGCAATTTACTTTTCTTTGCAACCGTTGACTGCACATGACACCAGGGGCGTCCTCCATGTTTGTTCCATTTCTTATTATGTTGCGTGAAGGCCTCGAAGCGGCGCTGATCGTCAGTCTGATTGCCAGCTACCTGAAACGAACCCAGCGCGGACGCTGGATCGGCGTGATGTGGATTGGCGTCTTCCTTGCCGCCGCGCTCTGTCTGGGATTGGGGATTGCCATCAACGAAACTACCGGGGAGTTTCCGCAAAAAGAGCAGGAGCTGTTTGAGGGGATTGTCGCGGTGATTGCCGTCGTGATCCTCACCTGGATGGTGTTCTGGATGCGCAAAGTGTCGCGCAACGTCAAAGTGCAACTTGAGCAGGCGGTGGATAACGCGCTGGCGCGCAGTAATCATCACGGCTGGGCGCTGATTTTGATGGTTTTTTTCGCTGTCGCGCGTGAAGGGCTGGAATCGGTGTTCTTTCTGCTGGCGGCATTCCAGCAGGATCTCGGTATCTGGCCGCCGCTTGGCGCAGTGCTTGGGCTGGCAACGGCCGTGGTGCTGGGCTTTCTGCTCTACTGGGGCGGGATCCGCCTTAACCTCGGCGCGTTTTTCAAATGGACCAGTCTGTTCATCCTGCTGGTGGCTGCCGGTCTGGCAGCGGGCGCTATCCGCGCTTTCCATGAAGCCGGTTTGTGGAATCAATTCCAGGATGTGGCTTTCGATTTAAGCAACGTGCTCACCACGCATTCGCTGACGGGTACCTTGCTGGAAGGCATTTTTGGTTATCAGGAAGCACCGAGTGTGAGCGAAGTCTTTGTCTACTTTGCCTACCTGATTCCGGTGCTGGTGCTGTTTGTTTTGCCTCCACGTTCAGGTGCGCAGCCTTCGCAGGCGGCCTCCTGATAACGTTCACTGCTTCGTAGTTACAACATACTTATTTAAGGGAAGGGTCATGGCTATTCATTTTCGTCGTAGTGCTTTGCAGGTAGGGATCGCGGCGCTGATGTCTTGCGCTTTCGGGGTACAGGCTGCGGATGTTCCGCAGGTGAAGGTCACGGTAACGGACAAGCAGTGTGAGCCGATGAACCTGACCGTTAACGCAGGCAAAACGCAGTTCATTATCGTCAACCACAGCCAGAAAGCGCTGGAATGGGAGATCCTCAAAGGCGTGATGGTGGTGGAAGAGCGTGAAAACATCGCGCCGGGCTTCAGCCAGAAGCTGACCGCCAATCTGCAACCTGGCGAATATGATATGACCTGCGGCCTGCTGACCAACCCGAAAGGCAAACTGGTGGTCAAAGGCTCGGCAACCGCAGATGCGGCAAAAGGCGATGCCTTGTTGAGCCTGAGCGGAGCCATTACGGATTATAAAGCTTATGTGGTGGCGGAAACCGCACAGCTGGTCTCCGGCACGAAAGCCTTTACCGATGCGGTAAAAGCCGGGGATATTGAAAAAGCAAAAGCGCTGTATGCGCCAACCCGCCAGCACTATGAACGTATCGAACCGATTGCTGAGCTCTTCTCCGATCTGGATGGCAGAATTGATGCCCGCGAAGATGATTACGAGCACAAAGCGGACGATCCGAAGTTCACCGGATTCCATCGCCTGGAAAAAGCCCTGTTTGGCGATAACAGCACCAAAGAGATGGGCAAATATGCCGATCAGCTCAACAGCGATGTGCTGGATCTGCAAACGCGCATTAACGAACTGGCTTTCCCGCCGTCAAAAGTGGTGGGCGGGGCTGCCGGTTTGATTGAAGAAGTCGCGGCCAGCAAAATCAGCGGCGAAGAAGATCGTTACAGCCACACCGATCTGTGGGACTTCCAGGCCAACGTTGATGGCGCGCAGAAAATTGTCGATCTGCTGCGCCCGCAACTGCAAAAAGATAATGCGGCGTTGCTGGCGAAAGTCGATGCCAACTTCAAGAAAGTGGATACCATTCTGGCGAAATACCGCACCAAAGATGGCTATGAGACATATGACAAGCTGACCGACGCCGATCGTAACGCGCTGAAAGGGCCGATCACCACGCTGGCGGAAGATCTGGCGCAACTGCGCGGCGTGCTTGGGCTGGATTAACAAGATGAAGCAACATGATGATCATGGCGTCAGCGAACCTTCGCGCCGCCGTTTACTGAAAGGGATGGGCGCGCTGGGAGGCGCGCTCGCAATTGCTGGCGGATGCCCGGTTGCCCATGCCGCAAAACCGCAGAGTGCGCCGGGGACGCTGTCGCCGGATTCGCGGATGGAAAAGCAGCCTTTTCTCGGGGCACATCAGGCCGGGATTTTGACGCCGCAGCAGGCGTCAATGATGCTGGTGGCTTTTGATGTGTTGGCTGCGGATAAGGCCGATCTTGAACGTTTGTTTCGCTTACTGACACAGCGCATCACTTTTCTCACTTCCGGCGGCCCGGCGCCGGATACGCCAAACCCACGGCTGCCGCCACTGGATTCCGGCATCCTCGGGCCGTATATCGCGCCGGATAACCTGACGGTCACTGTGTCCGTTGGTCAGTCGCTGTTCGATACGCGTTTTGGTTTGCAGACGCAGATGCCGAAAAAGCTGCAAAAGATGGAACGCTTCCCCAATGATTCGCTGGATGCGGCATTGTGCCACGGTGATTTACTCATCCAGATTTGCGCGAATACGCAGGATACGGTGATTCACACGCTGCGCGATCTCATTAAACACACGCCGGATTTACTCAGCGTGCGCTGGAAGCGGGAAGGGTTTATCTCCGATCATGCGGCGCGCAGTAAAGGCAAAGAGACGCCGGTAAATCTGCTGGGATTTAAAGATGGCACCGCCAACCCGGACAGCAGCGATGCCGCGTTGATGAATGAAGTGGTCTGGGTCACTGGCGATCAAGGTGAACCGGCCTGGGCCGTTGGCGGCAGTTATCAGGCGGTGCGGATTATCCAGTTCCATGTGGAGTTCTGGGATCGCACGCCGCTGAAAGAGCAGCAAACGATTTTTGGCCGTGATAAGCACTCCGGCGCGCCGCTGGGTATGCAGCAAGAACACGACGTTCCGGATTACACCAAAGATCCGGACGGCGATGTGATTGCGCTCGACAGCCATATTCGTCTGGCGAACCCGCGTACCAAAGAGACGCAATCAAGTCTGATGATGCGCCGGGGCTATAGCTATTCGCTCGGGGTGACGAACTCGGGTCAACTTGATATGGGCTTGCTGTTTGTCTGTTATCAGCACGATCTGGAAAAAGGTTTCCTGACGGTGCAAAAACGGCTTAACGGCGAGGCGCTGGAAGAATATATCCGTCCGATTGGCGGCGGCTACTTCTTTGTTTTGCCCGGCGTTAAAGACGCAAATCACTATCTTGCCCAATCTCTGCTCGAAGCGTAAAGATCCTATCCTGCCCGCCTGCGGGCAGGATATTCTGTCATTCGTTGCATTTCGACATACTTTTTCTGCCATCCAGCTATCATTTTTTCGTATTAGAAAGTATCTGTTATCTTTCTGTAATATTCATATCAGAGACTCTTTGCAACAACGCAGGGCGCTTGCACGTTATGAGTAGGTAAAAATAATGTTGCAATGATGCTAAGTTTTGATGTAATTAGTTTAAAGCGTTTTTCCCTGTGGTGATGAAGTTCTTCAGGAGATCGCGGATGGTAAAGTCCTGTAGCGGACACTCAAAAAGACCACGTAAGACCCGGCACGGAGAAACCCCCTCCGGCAACGACTTCTTCGCCCCTGAATTTTCCTCCTCTTTGTTCATACCCGATTTCAACGATGTGACCGGCGATGCTGCCTGTCGCTCAGCCACATCATATTCAAAGGCAAGACAAGGCTTACAAGGAAGCCAACCCTCAGACGTTTGTGCGCATAGTCGTGTCGAAACAGACGCGCGTGATGTAAACCAACAACTCAAGGTGCTATCCATGGGAAGACAAAAAGCAGTGATCAAAGCTCGTCGTGAAGCGAAACGCGTGCTGAGACGTGATTCACGCAGTCATAAACAACGTGAAGAAGAGTCGGTCACCTCGCTTGTGCAGATGAGTGGCGTAGAAGCAATTGGCATGGCGCGGGACAGCCGTGATACCTCTCCGATTGCCGCTCGCAATGAAGCTCAGGAGCACTACCTGAATGCTATCGAGAGTAAACAACTGATCTTCGCAACCGGTGAAGCGGGATGCGGAAAAACGTGGATTAGCGCGGCGAAAGCGGCGGAAGCGCTGATCCATAAGGACGTGGAAAGGATTATTGTTACCCGGCCGGTCCTGCAAGCTGACGAAGATCTCGGCTTCTTACCCGGCGATATTTCGGAGAAGTTCGCGCCATACTTCCGGCCCGTCTATGACGTGCTGGTTAAACGCCTTGGCGCGTCCTTTATGCAATACTGCCTGCGCCCAGAGATTGGTAAGGTGGAAATCGCGCCGTTCGCCTATATGCGCGGACGTACCTTTGAAAATGCGGTCGTCATTCTTGATGAGGCTCAGAACGTCACCGCTGCGCAGATGAAGATGTTTTTGACTCGCCTCGGGGAAAACGTGACGGTGATTGTCAACGGCGATATCACCCAGTGCGACCTGCCTTCCGGTGTTAAATCGGGGCTGAGCGATGCGCTGGCGCGTTTTGAGGAAGATGAGATGATTGGCGTGGTACGCTTTAACAAAGATGACTGCGTACGCTCCGCTCTCTGTCAGCGTACGCTGCTGGCTTATGATTGATGTCATCACAACGGAATAGCCCGGCTTGCCGGGCTTTTTTATGCCTTTTTGCCATGCAGCATAAACTCAAGCATCAATGCCCCTGCGCGATATGTGAAAAAAAAACCCGCATTTGCATGCGAGCTCTTCTTCAAATGATGGCGGTGAGGGGGGGGGATTGACTCGCTTCGCTCGCCCTGCGGGCAGATTCCTCGCAGGCTCGTCATCTGTCCAACGGGCAGTTGCCCGTTGTCGAACCCCGGTCGGGGATTCTCATCCCCCCTGCGCATGCGCGATATGTGAAAAAAAAGCCCGCATTTGCATGCGAGCTCTTCTTCAAATGATGGCGGTGAGGGGGGGATTGACTCGCTTCGCTCGCCCTGCGGGCAGCCCACTCATGTTATTCGTGGTCTGTCCAACGGGCAGTTGCCCGTTGTCGAACCCCGGTCGGGGATTCTCATCCCCCCCTGCGCATGCGCGATATGTGAAAAAAAAGCCCGCATTTGCATGCGAGCTCTTCTTCAAATGATGGCGGTGAGGGGGGGATTGACTCGCTTCGCTCGCCCTGCGGGCAGCCCACTCATGTTAT